>OBEQ012253374.1_pt1 | contig 10851 bp, 3 predicted proteins | sample 1670901 | NCBI WGS metagenome assembly OBEQ01 (sample SAMEA104232315, study PRJEB22302) | groundwater metagenome | biome: forest; feature: aquifer; material: groundwater | place: USA | collected 2011-08-07 | depth 5.4 m | reverse complement strand
GGCGATGAGTCATCCTGGTATTCGGTCCTTTTTTGCATGTGGCGACTTCAATCAACGTGTTACAACTTGGGGCTCCCGCTCGGTTGATGACGTGAAGTGGGCGTTGCGGGATATCGAGATTAAGTCCATCTCAGTGTCTTACCGGCAAAGCAGGCAGCTTAACGAGTTGGCAAAGCAGATCGTTGCACTCTCGGGTAGGGACGCCGTTGAGGTGGTGCTACCCGCGCAAGTGAATAATGAAGGCGTTGCGCCAGTTCTTGCGGAAGGCATGTCGGAGCATGCAACGATTGTTGATTGGTTGGCACACCGCATTGTTGAAATAGAATCACTGATTATGCCAATGCCTTCTACAGCCATTTTCGTCAATGGCGAGGATAAGGTTCAACTGATTTCTAAAAGCTTAAATGAGGCCCTCATAAACCAAAATACTCGCGTTGTTGCCTGCCCAAATGGTCAAGTTATGGGGCAGGAGAACGATGTACGGGTTTTCGATGTGCAGCACATCAAGGGGTTTGACTTTGAGGTTGTGTTTTTCATAGGAATTGATCAGCTGGCGAATGATCATCCAGATATCTTTGATAATTATCTCTATGTCGGTGCCACGCGAGCAGCAATTTATCTCGGTATGACCTGTGAAGGTGAGCTACCGCGCAAACTAGTAGCACTAAAGCAGCTGTTTGGCGAGAATTGGCAATGACATCTACTTATGCATTTCGTGTAACGTTGATTTCGACTGCTGGGGGAATGAGGCTCAGAACTGTCCTTGTCGTGTTGGAATGTCTTTTTGGAGGGGAGGTCGCCGATGACGTACTTTTGGCAGCAAAAATGAGGGGGCCTCATGAACGAGCTTGAGGACATAATAAAGTCTGGCCGCGAGACCAAGAGCATTGATTACAAAGCTCCAGCCGCATGGAATGAAAGCGACAAAAAAGCTTGCTGCGAGCTGGTAAAGGATATCCTCGCCTTCGCCAATTCCGGTGGCGGGTTCATTGTCATCGGCGTGTCGGAAACCCCCACGGGGATCGATCACCAAGGGCTCTCGGAACCGCAACTCGCGTCCTTCGATACGTCACGGGTAAATCGATTCCTGCAGAACTACACAGACCCACCCATTAATTGCACCATCGCGAAAAAAGACGTGGACGGGCGGCATTACGTTGTGGTCGAAGTACCGGCGTTCCCAGACACCCCCCACATTTGTCAGAAGGAATATCCCGGGGCGCTTTTGAAGTCGTGTCTTTACGTACGCACCGATAACAACGAATCGGCACCTATAACATCATCGGCCGATTTTCGAAACATTGTGGAGCTTGGTGTCCGAAACCGCCAAGACCGTTTGCTTGAATCGTTTCGAGCAATTTTGGTTGGCGCGAACGCCATCGCCAAAACGCCTCCGTCACGAGAGCAATTCTTGGCAGAGATTGAGACCGTGCAAAGGCACGGGGCGCAAGTCACTGACTATCAGACTCCTACCATGAACTCCAAGTACAGCGGATACCGCGAAGCATGGAGTTTCCCGTCCCAATTCATTGCCGACCGTCTCGATTTGCAAACGCTTCGCTCCATCGCCCAGAAGGCATCGGTCGAATTCCGTGGCCGGCCATTTCTGTATTATGGAGTGAACAGAGACCAGCCAGGTGTCGTCGAAGGAGGAATTGAAGGTTCGGCTCGCTTTCAGGACTTCCGAAATCAAGATCGGGCAGATTATTGGTATCTTGGTAACAGCGGGCTATTTTACCAGCGCGTCCTGATGTGGGAGGAAAGCTACCCGAGCGCATCGCAACAGGCAGCCGAAACGACGGTCGGACCCATGATGGATATCCGAGAATTTGCTATGTATTCAGCGGAGGCCATCAAATGCATCTCCACCCTATATGACCAAGTCCTCGAGCCAAATGACGAGGTAACGCTCGGCATTCGAATTACGGGGACGACAGGACGATGCTTAGTGAATATCGGACCTCAGGCCATGCCGTTGGCGAACCGGTACACGTCAAAAATGGAAACGATCACGTACGAGAAAGCCCGAACGCTCGCGGACTGGCGCGCCGGATTGCTTGATCACGCCGTCGAGATTTGTAAATTTGTATTCGAGCGGTTTAACTGGGAAAGACCAAACTTGGGTCTCTGCAGGCAGACGATGGAAAATTTGTTTGCGCGTAAGCTCTAAATGTCGGACTGATATATAAATTTCGCGGCTTTGGCAGCGAACGAACGGGAAGGCATTGATTACAGAATAGAGATCGCAAGACAACCGCGGTCCCAGACTCTGATACTGGTGCCCCATGGTGGAAGAATTGAGCTGGGAACATCGGGAATTGCTTGGTGGGTCGTTGTGGTCGAGTTCTGGAAGTAGCCCGCGGATTGGTTTCAAAAACACCGCGCAACGCACCAGCACACAATTGTGGTATTAAACTTGTACTCGAAATGGCCAGAGTTATATACATATTAGGTGCGGGTTTCTCCGCAACCTGCGAGATTGCGACCGACGCAAATATGCTGGATGCGCTGAATCCCTTAATGGATCGCACGCCGCCACCCAAAGCCCACAATTCTCCGGGCACCGATATTGATTCCCTACGCAACCAACTATTTGGTAAAAAAGAGATAGGTTTTGAAACTTTCATGTCGGCATTGAACAGCCAACCATTTCTTTCCGAATGCCTAGATCCTGGCGGAAAAAATATTTTTGAGGAACAAGAGGAAAAAATAGTCTGCGCCTTGCGAAAATATCTCAAAGACAAAGTTATTGCCGCGATAGGCAATGGTTTTGATAAGCCAATTCGCCAATTCATCGATCGCGTTAATTGGGACAAGGATATTGTCATAACATTCAATTACGACCTGCTTCTCGAAAAGTTTCTTGAGAAAAAACGAATTAATCCTAAGGATAGAATTATCCATCTGCACGGCTCACTAGACGACCCAATGCTGGTCTATCCGAATTACCGCAAGTTTACTGACGAAGCTCAAAGAAAATATTTCGCCGAACGATGGAAAAGCGCTTTTAAATATCTACGAGGACAGGTAGACACTGAACCTGTAAGCGAATGGGTATTTATCGGATACTCGATGCCCGCGACGGATGCCGAAGCTATGGGCTTATTTGCCTATAGCGACTATTACAATTATTCAGGACAGGGATATGGCTACAAAATTATCGTGGTCAATCCTGACCCGGGCGTTATGAAAAACTATGCCTTCTTCAGGAAAAAAGAAATCACCTATCACCGATTAACCTTGGAAGAATATCTGGCAAATTAACGCGCGCCACGGCAGCGCTGGCGCCAGATCCAGCCAGCTTGCGGCAGGGACTGGACTGTTAAGTTGCACGTTTGTTTGGCCCACGTTTGCGTTTTCGCCTGACCGGGTTGCCGAACTGTGTGGTGCACAGACTACAGATCTGCTTGAACTATCAATGTGTTACAACTAATAGCGGCACGCTGCGTACTGAAAGTACGGTAAGTCGAATTCAGATATTCTATCCACTCAATTCAGCGAAAACCCAAAAAACCCTGGCTCCGACCGGATGCTGTAAATTGACAATACAAAAATGAGAAGCCAATGAGCTATCAACAACTGCTGCCAGGTAGGTAACGAATTGATCGAAATGGCCCCCGCCCCCGGCGCTCGTGTGCTGATTCGCAACGAAGAGTGGATTGTCCGCAATACCGAGCAGTGCGATATGGGCGGCTACCAACTCGAATGCATAGGCGTTTCGGAAACTGTACGTCACCGCGACGCCATTTTCCTAACCTCTATCGATGCGGTAAAGATCCTAGACCCGAAAGACACCGAACTTGTTAGCGATATCTCGCCGCGGTACATGGCGAGCCTGCTCTACCTGGAGGCGCGGTTGCGCCAAACGGTACCGACCGACACTGCCATTGCGCTCGGCAATCGTGGTGCGATGGACACGCTGCCATTTCAGCTGGAACCCACGCGTCGTGTATTGCAGCAGCTACGCCCTCGCTTTCTGATTGCGGACGCCGTCGGACTCGGCAAGACTCTCGAGGCTGGTGTACTTGTCTCGGAATTGATGCGGCGCGGCAAGGGCCGCCGTATTCTGGTGGTAACCACCAAAAGCGTGATGTTGCAGTTTCAGAAAGAGTTCTGGACGCGCTTTTCGATTCCACTGACGCGACTTGATTCGGCGGGTATCCAGCGTATCCGACGTCATCTGCCTACGAATCATAACCCGTTCCATTATTACGACAAGACCATCATCTCGGTCGATACGCTCAAGCGCGACACTGAGTACCGTCATTATCTCGAGAAGGCACATTGGGACATTATCATCATTGACGAGGCACAAAACGTCTCGTTCAAGGGAAACCGAACCCTTAGCAACAAATTGGCTACATTGCTCGCCAGTCAATCGGATGCGCTTATTCTGTTGACCGCCACACCGCACAATGGAGACAAGGAGAGCTTCGCCAGTCTGATGCGCATGCTCGACCCGACCGTGTTGCCGCGAAAGTCAGACTATACGAAGGAAGACGTCGAGTACCTGTTCGTGCGCCGCTTCAAAAAGGATGTTCGTGATGAGATTCGCCAGGATTTCCCGGAAAGACAAGTCTTCCGGTTTCGGGCAAAACCAAGCGCGGCCGAGGAAACCGCCTTTACCCGGCTGGCCGAACTTAACCTGGCGATCGACCAGGATCGTCGCACCGGCGCGGAGATACTGTTCCGGACCATACTCGAAAAATCGCTGTTATCATCTCCGGCGGCCTGTGCCCAGACCGTACGCGAGCGTATGAACCGCCTGCGGAAGAAGGATTCTTCCCATCCCGATCTGCCCGCTCTCGATCAGCTGCGCGAGGCGGTAGAGGGCATTAAACCCGACGATGTCAGTAAACTGAACGAATTGGTCAACCGTCTGCAGAAAGACCCTATCTGGCGATGGAACCCAGAGACCGCGAACGACAGACTGGTGGTTTTCACGGAGCGTATCGAGACACTAAAGTTCCTTCGTGAGCATTTGTCTAAGCGACTTGGCCTCAAGGATAGTGCCGTGGCGATTCTGCACGGTCAGTTGCCAGATACCGAGATAACGGAGACAGTCGAAGACTTCGGCAAAACGCTTTCCCCATTACGGTTACTGATTGCCTCCGACGTTGCCTCTGAAGGCCTCAACCTGCATTTCCAGTCGCACCGCCTTGTGCACTTCGACATTCCGTGGTCGTTAATGGTGTTCCAGCAGCGCAATGGTCGCGTTGACCGCTACGGGCAGTTGGCAACGCCGTTGATTGCGTATTTGTTGAACGAAACCACGAATCCCAAGATCCGTGGCGATCTGCGCATTCTCGAGATCCTGACCGAAAAAGACGAGCAGGCCGCGATAAACATTGGCGACCCGTCTATCTTCATGGGTCTCTACGATGAGGAGGCCGAAACCCAACGCGTGGCCCACGCGCTTGAAAAAAGGGAGGCGCCGGAGGCATTTGAGGCGAGCCTCAAAAAGGAGAACGACAGTCTTGATTGGTTGGATGCGCTCATGGGCGGTAGTAGCCAAATTCCATCGCAACCGGCCGAGACCTGCTTGCCACTGTCGCTCTTCCAGAATGACTTTGACTATGTACGACATGGGCTGGAGCACCTGCACGAGCATGATCGCCTGGCACATCAACCGAAGGCGGACGAGCGTCATCAGACTATTGAGTTGCAGCCAGACGATGATCTTGATCGCTTTCTGAAGCAGGGGCTGTCTTCGGAGATGCGCCCCGAGGATCATGTGTATGCCCTGAGTGCAAATACCGAAGTGGTGAAGAGTGCCATCAAGAGCGCGCGTGACGGTGACGCCTGGCCGAATACTCATTACCTGTGGGCGCTGCATCCCCTGGTGCAATGGCTGGATTTCAAGTTGTTGTCGCTGGTTGGCCGCCAGCGCGCCCCGGTGATCCGGGTGCCAAAGGGCATCGCCCCGGGCGACACATTGGTGCTGGTTTCGGCGCTGATCCCGAATCGCCGCGGGCAGCCGGTGCTGAACGACTGGTTCGCCGTGCGAGTTGACACCCACCGTAAGGTACAAGGTGTCATCTCGTTTAAAGAGCTGATCGACTCCACGGGACTGGGGCGCGATGAGTTTCCTAACCCCGAGAAGGCCTTTGATGCCAAGGCCCTGCAGACACTTCTGCCGCCCGCATTGGGCTACGCCAGTCGGCGCATGGCGGAAACCCAGAAGGAATTCAGTGCAAGAATGCGCGATCGGGCTGCAGCAGAACTCGCGCGTCTCGACATGCTGCGCGGTCAGCATCACCAACAGCTCGAACTGGATTTCAAGGTGGACGGAGGCGACCCACTAGCCAAGGCCCGGGCCCATAAATATGACCAGCGGGCGCGCGAGATTGATGCCTTGTTCGATGAATACAAGCGTTGGGTCAGTCAGACGCTGGAGCTGGACTCCCGAGCTCACCTTACCGTAGCGGCCGTATTGATTTCCTGATGGATCTGCCATGGCCTTCCCGCTAACAGGCATCGAAAACGCTAACGACTTTTACAGCCGGCACTATCTCGACGAGGTGCTCGAGCAAGACCTCAAGGATCTGTTCGCCCGTTGGCAGGAGCAGGGCAGCGCCTCACCCGCGGCGCGCCTGCGGGCAATGGCAGGCGACTATTTCCGCCTGCGCGACCACACGCTCAAGGCGCGCACACTGGCTGATCGCGTCGCTCTGCTCAACGAGCTGGCCGAGAAATTACTGAATGCCCTAGGTTACGACTTGCAGCCCGAAACCGTCGCCTTCGAAGCCGGCGAGCTGCCGGTGCTTGCCTGTTATCGCGGAGCGGACGGCCATCCGAGTCTGGTTATGGCGCTGGCTCTGATGGATATTCGTGCGACGGAAGACGAGTGGTCAGTGCTCAATGCCGCCCCCCTGGCGCCAAATGCAGCTTCGGATAATGGGCCTGAATTGATCCCAGACATGGATTGGGAAACGGCTACGAGCAAGATCGTGTTCAGCGATACGCATCCCCCGCGTTGGTTGGTGCTTCTGGGCCATGACGAATTGCTGGTAATCGAGCGCAGTAAATGGAGCCGCAAGGCACTGCTACGGTTCGAGCTGCCGGAGGTCTTCGGTCCACGCGATGAAAAACTCTTTCGGGCAACCGCGGCTTTGGCATGCCGGGAATCCATTCTTCCGACAGAAGGTATCGCGCTGCTTGATACACTGGACGGCAATTCGCACAAGCACGCCTACGGCGTATCCGGCGAACTTAAGTACGCCCTGCGCGAGGCCATTGAACTCATAGGTAACGAAGCCATTCGTTACAAGCGAGAAATTGCCAAGGAGAAGCTTTACGAACGCAACGATATCAATCTTGCGGCCGAGCTTTCTCGTGAGTGCCTCACGTACATGTACCGGCTGCTGTTTCTGTTTTACCTGGAAGCGCGACCCGAGCTGGGATATGCGCCGATCCAGGCAGCGGCCTATCTGCGCGGCTATAGCCTTGAGCAGCTGCGCGATCTGGAAAACCAGTCGCTTACCACACCGGAGGCGCTGGACGGCACATATATCCACGAATCGTTGCAATTACTGTTTTCCCTTATTTGGGAAGGTTTTCCGCCGAAAATCGCCGCCGAGGGCGGGTTGGCCCTGGGGGCAGTGCACAACAACGGTTTCCGACTGGCACCACTGCAAGGCCATCTGTTCGATCCGGCCAAACTCAAAATCCTCAACTCGGTGAAGCTGCGCAACCGCGTCCTGCAGAAAGTTATCCGGCTGATGTCGCTGGCCGAGGCCAAGGGCCGGGGCAAGGCCGGACGCATTTCCTACGCCCAGCTCGGCATCAACCAGCTCGGCGCCGTGTACGAGGCGCTGCTGTCCTTCCGCGGCTTCTTCGCCGAGGAAGATCTGTACGAGGTGAAACCCGCCGGCAAGAAGAAGACCGATGAAGTTGAAGACGAAGACGAGGAGGAATTCGATGGCGAGGAAGCGCCCGAGCGCCATCGTGGCGGGGAAGAGGCGTTCGACCCGTTGGCACCAATCTGGTTTGTGCCGGCCCGGGAAGCAGACCAGTACACGGATGCCGAGAAGCTATTCAACGGCGAGCCGCACAAACACTCCAAAGGCAAGTTTATCTATCGCCTTGCAGGCCGCGAGCGCGAAAAAAGCGCTTCTTACTATACCCCCGAAGTTTTGACACAGTGCCTGGTGAAATATGCACTCAAGGAACTTTTGAAGGATGTAAAGCAAGCGGATGACATCCTGAAACTCACGGTATGCGAACCGGCAATGGGCTCGGCGGCGTTCTTGAACGAAGCCATCAACCAGTTGGCCGAGGAATACTTACAGCGCAAGCAACAAGAGCTAGGGCAGACCATCGCGCACGATGACTACACGAAAGAGAAACAGCGCGTGAAGATGTACATCGCCGACACGACTGTGTTCGGTGTTGACCTTAATCCGATCGCGGTGCAGCTCGCCGAAGTATCCCTGTGGCTGAACGCCATCTTCGAGAGCGCCCATGTGCCCTGGTTTGGCATGCAGCTCCACGCCGGTAACTCGCTGGTGGGTTGCCGGCGAGACTTGTTTTTCACGGCGCAATTGAGCCCCGGCAGGGGTGATAAAGACAAACCCGAGCGCGATTGGCGCTGCGCTGTACCGGTGCGCATCACGCTGAAGGATTCACCCAAAGCTGAGCAAGTGTGGCATTTCCTGCTGCCAGATGCCGGCATGGCGGGCTGCGCCGATAAGGTCGTCAAGATGCTGGAACCTGCCAACATGGAACGCCTGAAAAAGGGGCGGGCGACGTTCAGCGAGCCGTTGACGCGGGATGAAATTGCCCGAGCGCAGAAGCTCTCGCAACAAGTCGAGAAACTCTGGCAGCAACATGCGGTAGAGCTCGCTCGCGTGCGCAAACTGACCTCTGACGAACTGCACGTCTGGCCCGACCCGGCGCCCAACCGCGCGCCAACCACCACGGGTGAGAAGGATGAAGTCTGGGCCCACGAGATGCTCTCCGAACGGGTGAAGAATGCCTCACCCTACCGACGGTTGAAGCTGCTGATGGATTACTGGTGCGCACTCTGGTTCTGGTCGGTGACAGAAGCAGAGAAATTACCGAATCGTGAAGAATGGTGGCACGACCTGGAGCTGCTGGTGCATGGCAGCGCTTCGCTGGCGCCAACCACAACCGATGATTTGTTCCCCGAAACACAGCCGCAGTCACGGCTCAATCTCGATGTCGAGCGTGACCGCTACGGCCATGTCAATCTGGATGTGCTGCTGGAAACCAATGAGCGTTTGCGACTGGCGCAATCTCTGGCCAAACAACACGGATTCCTGCACTGGGAGCTGGAGTTCGCCGATATCCTCCAGCAGCGTGGTGGCTTTGATCTGATCCTGGGTAACCCGCCCTGGATCAAGGTGGAGTGGAACGAACAGTCGCTGCTGTCCGACTTTGATCCTAAGTTCGCAATCCGAAAATTGAGTGCCAAGGAAACTGCCGATAGCCGCGGGGCCGTGTTTGCGGCTAAGCCTGCTGCCAGACCGGACTACATCGCCGAGTGTGCGGCACAGGAAGGCATGCAGGCGTTTCTTAATGCCACGCAGAATTACCCGGTGCTCAAGGGCGTACAGAGCAATCTGTACAAGTGTTTCCTGCCGGTCGTGTGGCGGGTGGGTGCGGGTGCGCAGGCGTTGCTACATCCCGAAGGCCTCTACGATGATCCGAAGGGTGGCGAGCTGCGGTCGGCGGCCTACACGCGGTTGCGGGCGCATTTTCAGTTTGAGAACCAGGTGCTGTTATTTCCAGAGGTGCATCACAACACCAAGTTCAGCATCAACGTTTATGCTCCAATACGTCAGCCACCGGAATTCGTTCATATCGCCAATCTGTTTGCACCGGCAACCATCGACGTCTCCATGTCCCACGCGGGTGGCGGGGCCACGCCCGGCATCAAGCGCGAGGAGGGTGGCTGGGAAACCGCCGGCCACCGCAACCGTGTGATCGAGGTGGACGAAGCGCGCCTCGCCACTTTCGCCAAACTCTATGATGCGCCGGGCACACCGCCATTGCAGGCGCGTCTGCCGGCGGTGCACTCACGAGAACTGACTTCCGCACTGGGAAAATTCGCCGCCGCGCCGCGGCGGCTAAGTGACTTGGCGGGCGACTACTTCACCACTGTTTGTTTTGACGAAACCTATGCGCAGCGCGATGGCACAATACGTCGCGAGACTGGCTTCGCCGAATCACCCGAAGATTTCGTGCTCTCAGGTCCACACGTCTTCGTCGGCAACCCGCTCAACAAAACGCCCCGGCGCGTATGCACTCAGAACAGCCACTACGATGTGCTGGATCTGGAAACATTGCCGGACGACTACCTGCCGCGCTGCAACTACCGCCCGGCCTGCGACGCGGCCACCTACCGCAGCCGCATTCCGCGCGTGGGCTGGGTGGAGGAGGGTGGGCACGAACCGAAGCGAGTAACATCCTATTTTCGGCTGGCATATCGAGCAATGCTTCCGTCCTACAACGAGCGAACTTTGTTCGGCGCGATAATCCCCCCAGGATTCGCACACACGAACGCATGTCGTAGCTATGCGTTTTCAGAGAAGGAAAGAAGGAACTTTATTCTCTTCGCATCGGTTAGTTCTTCGATAGTGACGGATTATCGCGTTAAAACAAGCGGGAGAACCAATCTCCACACAATGTTGGAAGATTTTGCGGTTTGTCCGGAAACTTGTCACGAAGCGAATGGCTTGTGTGCACGGGCGTTAGCCTTGAATTGCTTAACTGATCACTATGCAGAACTCTGGCGTGGATGCTGGCAGGACGCTTTCCGCTCTGACGCCTGGACCAGCGCCGATTCGCGCCTGCTCACCGATTTCTTCGCTAGACTTACGCCCGACT
>OBEQ011182031.1_pt1 | contig 10851 bp, 14 predicted proteins | sample 1670901 | NCBI WGS metagenome assembly OBEQ01 (sample SAMEA104232315, study PRJEB22302) | groundwater metagenome | biome: forest; feature: aquifer; material: groundwater | place: USA | collected 2011-08-07 | depth 5.4 m | reverse complement strand
CGCCGAGAAAGGCCGTCAAATAATGGTGGTCATGGAGAACGGCTATGGTAAAAGAAGCGACCTTCACTCCTACAAGATACAGAATCGAGGCGGGCGGGGGATTATGACTGCTAAGATAACTCCTAAGACGGGCCACATAGTTTCAGCTCACATAACTTCAGAAGAAAACAAGGAACTTATTGCCATTTCACGCAAGGGCCAGGTTATACGGACATCAATACAGAGCGTTTCGATATTAGGCAGGGCTACTCAGGGCGTAAGGGTGATGAAGCTGGACGGGGGCGACAAGCTGGCCTCGGTGGTGATAGCGTAAAGGTCATATAATATGGATAATTCTATAAAATCAGTGATGACTCAGAGCGTTATTTCGGTTCTTCCGGACACGACGCTTATTCAGGCGGTAACAATCATACTGAACAACGGTTTCAACGGTATCCCGGTTACCAATAAGGAGGGGGTTTTAGTCGGGATACTTACCGAATATGATATTGTTTATAAAAAGAATCAGGGGCTTTTAAGGGACGACATGGTGGTGAGTGATATCATGAATACGGAGCCCCTTAGTTTATCGGAAAATGCTACAATAGAAGAAGTAGCAGGGGCTTTTAGCGAGCATCATAAGGTGAATCCGATACCCATAGTCAGCGAGAACGGCCGCGTCGTTGGCATAGTAAGCCGCCATGATATAGTGAAATTATTCGGCTCTTCTTTCGGTACGGCCGGGACAGAGCAGGCATCAGATACGAAGAGGATGAATCCTGTTTTTGCCACAATTGTCGTATTTGTTATAATTGGAATTATAGTATTGGTTTTGACGGTCTTTAAGCCCTAATTCAAATAAATAAAAATCATGAACTCCGTAAAGGAAATAATGACCACAAAAATTATTTCTATCAGTCCTGATACAACGCTGAAAGATGCTGTTAATATTTTATTGGAGCATAGCTTCAACGGGCTCCCGGTGTTAGATAAGGACGGTTTTTTAGTGGGGATTCTTACGGAGTTCGATGTTATTATCGCCGGCGCATCGATACATATGCCGGCATTTAAAAGAATGAAGGATGATGAAGGGCTATCCGACGATAAAAGCTTACAGGAAGATCTCGGCAGGATATTGAACATGAAAGTAACCGAGGTTATGAATACTGAACCTTTTGTATTGAAAGAGGACGACCTGATAGAAGATGTTATGAAAGCTTTCGGGGAACATCACCGGGTGAATCCCATACCTATTGTAGACGACAATAAAAGGATGGTCGGCATTGTGAGCCGTTTTGATGTCGTAAAGTTTCTTAGGGACTCGATGTCTGACTGGGCTAAAAAAATAAGCCAAACTTAGTGCGCTCTAATTTGGGGATAACTTTGTTCCGCAATGTCTTTATGGTGTGTTAAAATTAAAAGTACACCCGTGTTTTCAGTTTAACTTTTAATCAAGCGATGAATACTATGGCCATGCCATTTTCCCTACTTAAAAGACCGGTTGGAACCGGAGGATTTTTAAATCCCGAAGAGGTTTCCAATGAGTTCGGGGTTAAGAAGGGTATGAGCATTGCTGACTTCGGATGCGGAGCCGGATATTTTACGATAATTCTGGCTGAAAAAGTTGGCAAAGAAGGCAGGATTTATGCTCTCGATGTTCAGGAGGGGGCGCTTGACAGCGTTAGGGCCAAGGCCAGAGGGAGTGACATGGGCAATGTCCAGACCATAAGGACAAACCTTGAGATACTCGGGAGTTCGGGCTTGCCCAATAACTCTCAGGATATGGTCATGCTCCATAACATATTGTTCCAGTCCGACAAAAAAACTGAAGTTATCAGAGAAGCCCATAGGGTTTTGAAAGTTGAGGGCAAGGCCGTAATTATTGAATGGCAAAAGGGTGCCGATGGTTTCGGCCCTCCGGATGATTTGAGAACTGACAGTAAAGATATGAGAAAATTTGGCGAGGAGCTGGGGTTAGTTTTTATCCGCGATTTCAAAGCCGGCGATTTTCATTACGGTATCATAATGGAAAAGAAATGATATTATCAAAATTCACATCATCAAATCGTCTTTTTTACATATTGATAGGCGTCATCGGCTTTGTTGTTTTTATAACCATCATATGGATACTGGCCGGCATCCAGAGCTCTCCCGCCAAGGTTACTCTGGAATTCTGGGGGGTTTTTGACGAAAGAAAAGATTTCGACGCCATCATTAAAAAGTTTCAGGGTATTAACCACGAGGCGAGGATAAATTACAAGCAGTTTTCCTATGAAGATTATGAGAAAAATTTAGTTGATGCTATGGCCGCAGGCAAGGGTCCGGATATACTTCTGATACATAATTCCTGGCTGGCCAAACATGAGAATAAGCTTTCCCCCCAGCCCGTGCCGAATAAGAAGAACTTGGAAGGTTTCATGGGCATTGCCGATTTTAAAAATCAATTCGTCGATGTTGTGTATAATGACCTTGTCATCGGAGACAAAATATATGCCATGCCTCTGTATGTCGATACACTGGCCCTTTACTATAATAAAGACCTTTTAAATAGCGCCGGCATCACCAGGGCTCCAGCTAATTGGGAGGAATTTAATCAGGATGTTCAACTACTGACTAGACTTGATAAATCCGGGAATGTTACCCAGTCCGGAGCGGCGATAGGAACGGCCAGAAATATCAACCGGTCCACAGATATTCTAATGGCATTGATGATTCAAAATGGGACAATAATGACAAACTCAAGCAATGCCGGGGCTACTTTTGCAAAACCGGTTAATAGTGAGCAAACGGGGCAGAACGCTCTTCAGTATTATGTTGATTTTGCTAATCCTCTGAAAAAGGTTTACACCTGGAATGATAGCCAGCACTATTCTATCGATGCTTTTGTAGAGGGCAAGGTAGCGATGATGTTCAATTACTCTCACGAGGTCCAGGTTCTAAAATCTAAAGCTCCCAGGCTTAATGTTGGTGTGGCGCCAATGCCTCAGGCATCAAGCCTAGAGGCTAAGAATTATTCTGACTATTGGGCCGTTGCCGTTGCTTTAGGTTCAAAAAATAAGACTGCTTCCTGGGAGTTTATTGATTATATGGCTTCACGGGACGGCATATCCCAGTATCTTGCCCAAACAATGAGACCTTCGGCTCGCCGCGACATTATAGATCTCCAAAGGACGGACCCTATTCTGGGCGTTTTTGCCATTCAGGCATTATCAGCCAAGTCATGGTTCCAGATAGATGATATTGCCATCGAGCACATATTCGCTGATATGATAGACGATGTGAACTATGGCCGGTCCAAAATAGTCAATGCCTTGAGAAATGCCCAAGAGAAGGTGAATGTATTAATGTCGAAACAATAATGAAAGAATTACGAATTACGAATTACGAATTACGAATAAACAAAAAGGGAATAACCATTGCCGTCATTCTGGCGTTGTTTCTTTTCTTCTCCGCCCACTCCGTCTCTGCCTGGACCTGGGGTCAAAGAATCTTGCCCCAATGCAGTGTCTCCAATTACAACGGTGCCACCGTCACTGTTACGAATCCCTGCGATACCTGCGACCTTTTTTTGCTTATCAAAAATCTGGTTGATTTTGTGACTTTGGGCGTAGTGCCGGTGGTAGGCACCCTCTTATTCATAGTCGGAGGGTTTTTCATCCTTCTTGGCGCGGCCAGTCCCGGAATGGTCCAGAGAGGCAAGAGCATCATGTGGAGTACGACGATGGGCATAGTCATCATTCTGACGGCCTGGCTTATAACAAATACATTGATAGTCAGTTTAATAGGAGGATCTGTATCCGGGTTTAATCCGGCTAATTGGTTCACGATACAGGATTGCGCTCAGTTCGGTAAGCTTGGTATGGGTGGAGGCACTACTTATGGCCAATCGTCGTATGGCAATTACAGCCAGTCGACATATGGCTATAGTCAGTCGTCATACGGGGGTAACGGTGCATATCAAGATGCAAGCCTCATATGTTATAGCGACTTTACGAATTGTAATAACAGTGCTGCCGGCGGATGTGTTGCGTGCTCTTCTGCCTGTGTTGACGGCGCAGACTGTACTATTAACACCTACGCCCAGTCAGCATATGGTACCAAATCGTATGATTGTGATCCGGCGGGAGATTGTGTGGATTGCTCGACAGGAAACTGTCCCAGTAGCGGCGGGGCTTACTCTGTTTCCGATTGTTACCTGACTTGTCCCAATCAACAAGGCGGCTATGGATATCAAGACTCAACTTATGCCTGCTTCAAGGACTCTGCTGACTGCCAAGCTAACAGCGCCGACAGCCCATCATGCAAGGCCTGCAGTTCAACCTGTACCTATACTGCTGATTGTAGCACCGAATGCATTCATATAGCTGGAACTGGCCTGACAAATGTTGTGTTTGTAGCCTCTAATATAAGTCCGGATTTTTTTGGCGTGACTTGTGCAGAAACATGGACTAGCGCCGATATGGGCAGTAACGGCGTATTCAGTCAGCAGCTATTTACTAATAATTTTGGGGATATTCTTAATCAATTTCCGCCATTCAGTAATGCAAATCTTTCCCTATGGATGTCAGACGTGGTAAATTCTAATGCCTGCACCAATACAACTGTAAGGGTAGATATTAGTAGATGTAATGATCCACTCTATAGAGGATATGCTCAGCCAGCTAATGCTTACATTAAATTAGATTCACTGAGTGGCGTAACAGTACTTGCTCATGAGTTAGGGCATATTTTCCTCTTATCCGACGAATATCCAGAGAAGGCTCCAAATGGGGACGATCTCCCCCCGTCAGGAACTAACGGTGGTAATTGTAAAAACTCTGGATCGTGTCCGGGTGAAGTTAATAATATTTGTAATGTCTCGAATTACTGCCCTAGAGGACTGACCCCTTGTTACGATGGTTGTGATTTGCAGTATCCTGGGAAGGGTTGGTATCGAGATTCCCTAGGTGACCTAATGTATAACTCCAATGCTAGCTATAATCAATTTGGGCCTGTGGACAAGCAGATTCTGCAATCCTACGGATTCTAGGCTATTGACTAATTTATAAATATAATGTATAATAAAAACAAGGACAGTAACAACTTGAGGAGGACAGCTATGCTAAGAGTGACTGTGATAGTCTTGGGTTTATTGGTGCTGGGAGTGAACAGTGCCAAGGCCGACATCTACAGCGTCCACCTGTATTATGACAACGGCAAGTTAGTTTTTGACAAAGGTCACGACAAGAAAGTGGAGGTACTCAAAGGCCTGAAGGTCGGCAGTAACTACCCCACGGGTGATTTCAAAGCCGAGATTCTGGACTCAAAGGGCGTTGTTCTACATTCAACTACCTTTGAACCAAGACCAATGCTTTTCTGGGACAACCCCAAGGGCGGCGGCGGTTCAAAGCTTCTTGACCAGGGTCAGAATAGTCTTTGGCTGCCGTATTTCCCGAACGGCGCCAAGCTGAAGATATACGACCCCAAGGGTGCCCTGATTCTCGAGTACGACATTTCTTATCTGGCCAAGCCGGTTGTCAATCAAGCCAACGCTCAACATACCAAGATATCTTGGTACTGGTGGGCGTTGGCTGTTTTCGTACTTGCTATCCTAGTCTTTTTCATCCGGAGGCTGTGGCGAAGAAAATCTATCCAACAATCCCCATCATAAAATTATCCTTAAGTTAATGATGGGGATTTCGTTTACCCATGTTATTCTAAAGTGGACTGCCACTATTACAGATTAACAAATTATCTGCTATAATAGCTAACATATATGACCGATTTAAATATATCCAAAGTTAGAAGTATATTATCGCAAAACGACGTCCAATTCGCCGGTATTTTTGGTTCTCGGGCTCGAGGAGATAATAGGCCGGATAGCGATATCGATCTGATAGTCCGGTTTAAAGAAGGTAAAATAAAAGGCCTTTTTGAATTGATTGCTCTGCAGAGAGAGTTATCGGAAATTTTGGGAATAAAAGTTGATTTGGTTACGGAAGGCTCAATAAGTCCCCATATTAAAAAATACGCATTAAAAGATCTCCGGGTAATTTATCAATAATATGGATAAAGACAAGGCGTTTATTGAGCATATCCTAGAAGCTATCGGCAGTATCGAGAAATATACTGAGGACATTAGTAAGGAAAATTTTATGTCCGAAAAGAACAAAATGGTGCAGGATGCGGTTATTCGTGAATTTGAGATAATAGGGGAAGCAGTAAGAAAATTATCTGAAACAATAAAGAGCCGAAACCCTGATTTACCATGGCGTGATATTGCTGGTATGAGGAATAAACTAATTCACGAATATTTTGGCGTAGATATAGCGGTTGTATGGAAAACAATTGAGGCAGATCTCCCGATACTTAAAAAAGTTGCTCAAAAAGCTCTAGAGTCCTTTACGGAAGATTAAAGGCCGCATAATAATGTGGTACAATAAGTATAAATTAAATAATAATATAAAAAATATGTCATCAAATTACATGGTCAAGTCAGCGGCTGTTTCCATGGTCGTATCATCTATTTTATTAACCACTGCTGTTTTTGCCGCAAAACCGGCTCCCGGGGCCGACATAACTAATTTAAGCTATGTATTTCATCTCTATTATGACAACGGTAAGCTATATTCCGACCGCGACTACCAGATAAAATACGACGTTGTTGAGGGTAAGTACATTCCGGAAACTGTAGGGGCCACGCCTTATTTAGGGGTTATACTTAATTTTAAAGACAAGGTAATTGATACTTTTAAATTCGATCCCGGTAACGGGAAAATATCGGTCAAGGGTCCTTATGCGGCCGATGCGAAGGTGGTTAACTTTTTTGATAATCATGGCACGCAGCTTCTATCTCTTTTTGTGAGCGACAGTTCTTTCTGCAATGACAATGATTATTGCGACCAGGCTACGGGCGAGAATGATAAGACCTGTCCTAATGACTGCAATCCGGCTAAGACTCAGCCGCCTTTGGCCAGCACCAGCGTTAATCCAAATCCTGCCAATGCGCCCAATCCTCCCGGTCCTCCCGGCAGTTCATCAGCTTCAGCTAAGCCCGGGTTAATGACCATTCTCATCTATGTCTTTACCGGACTGGCGGCAGTTGCCGTTGCTTGGGTGGCTTGGCGTTGGTGGAAGGGCAGGAGTTCGTCATCGCTTCCGGCTGACTCAGGCAGTATGCCCATGCCGCCCCCTCCACCGGTAGGTTAAATAATGAGGAAATTCATCTTAATAATATCAGCTGTTTTATTCACGCCTCTTTTGGTTGCTCACGGCCAACTCTCGCCGCTCATCATTAATTTTGATGTTACCCCTAAATTAACGGCAGCAACTCCGGTTAACCTCAATTTTCAGTTGAAAATCGGTCTTACTCCTAATGCCGTTCCCGGTTGCCCCGCATCTACGGACGGATTTTATTGGAGCGTGGAAGAAAGATATCAGGGCTCTCAGGGAGACTATTATCGTTTGGTCAGAACCGGTTTCAGCTCTTGGCCGGCCAATGGTCCTGCTGTCCTTGATTTTACGGACAGTGTTTCGCCTGTGGGTAATCCCCGCTACATTACATTTTGGGCTTCTGCTGACTGCGATAACTACACGGATGGGGGACTGGGTCAGTCTTCTCCGGTGACGGTGGAGGTTTCCGGCGGGCAGGGCAGTTTTAGCGGAACGAGTGGGGCGAATGGCAAAGGCCAAAATCAGGCTCTTAATTTTCAAATACAGAATCCCGTAGTCGGCAGTCCCAAAAATGTCCTTGATTTTGGCATTCTGATTGCTAATTGGATATTCAATATAGCTATTCCTATCGTCATCATTTTCATTATTTATGGCGGCTTCAAGTTTGTTATTTCCAGGGGTAATCCCAGCAAGGTTCAGGAAGCAAAACGGTTATTGTGGTATACTGTAATTGGGTTGGCCATAGTTCTTATCGGCAAGGGGTTCATAGTTTTGATACAGAGTATCCTGGGATAAATTCTAAACTGAATTTTTCAATGCATCCAACGAGCAAAAAATTATCCGTAATCTCATCTATTTTTCTAAGCCTGGTTTTCTACGGCTTAGTTTTTTCACATACGGCCCAGGCTCAGGCGTCTCCTTCAGATTGTAATCTGGATGCGGCTATTCTTGATTCGTATTTTAAATTTTGGGGGGACCTCCCCAGCGGATTTGCAATCAACACCGCTCCGGCTTTGGTTGATTCTTTTCAGGACGGCAATACCATAGTTAAGATTTCGATGGAAACACCACTGAGTTGCGTCGGGCATAGGGTCCTGCTTGCGGTTTGGGCTTCAGACCTCAGCCGTAATTACGGCAGTGTTGTAGGAAATTTAATACTGGGCACTCAAATGAAATCTGCCGCTGTAGATACTTGGCAGACATATCTATACTGGAATCCTTCAGCCCTTGCCCTGTCTAACGGCAGATTTGTGTTCTCGCTGCGCGGTGTTTACGACAGCAGCGATAATTTAATACTTTATGCTTCGGCGCGGTCCAATAACGAGCTAGTTATTGGGGCGGCTCCTCCCACAGTAAGTATTAATTGCAACGGCAGTATGGTGGCCTGCACTATCCCATCTGGTACCGCGGCTAATATATCCTGGAATTCTACCAATGCATCTTCGTGCATAGTTTCTCCGAATGGATGGTCATCTACCTCAGATACTCGGTCAACCGGGCCTTTAGCCTCGACTACTACTTATACTGTCAGCTGTACCGGCCCCGGCGGAACGGTTACGGATGTAGTAACTGTTAATGTTGTTCTGGCGTATGCTCAGTCAGTCTATTATTCCCAAGCCGCTTACTACGGCCAAGCTACTTACTATGCCCAAGCTGCTTACTATGGACAATCTGCATACTACGCCCAGTCGGCATACTATGCTCAATCAGCTTACTATGGACAATCTGCTTACTATGGACAAGCTACTTACTATGCCCAAGCTGCTTACTATGGACAATCTGCCTACTATGCCCAATCGGCATATGTTCAGGCTCAGCAGAATAGCGGCCCGATATCTTTCTTAAATCCACTGGGGACAATGACTATCGATGACCTTTTGCTTAGGATAGTTTCCTGGATGTATGCCCTGGCGGCTCCGATAGTGGTGATTATGATAATATATGCCGGCCTGATGTTCATATTCGCCAAAGGCGACCAGCAAAAGGTATCAACGGCAAAAAAGATACTATTGTATGCTATTATCGGCCTTGCTATCATACTTATAAACATAGGCTTCAGGTGTCTTATAGGCAGTGTTCTTCAAATTGCAGTGAGCGGTTGTTAGAAAAACAGAACTTGGGATATGATAAATAAAAAATTAAAGAATACATACGCCTTTTTTTATGCCTCTATAGTGAGCGGACTTTACCCTTTAGCAGGTGCTTATGCCCAGATAAATCTGACTCAGAATCTTAACGGCGCACCGGGCGTTGATTTCACAATTAAAAAACTTTTGGATATACTGTTGGGTATATCCTGCTGGTTGAGCCGGGCGGCGATATTGATAATTATCAGTGCCCTAGCTTTCTATGGTTTCATGTTCTTTAAGAGCCAGGGCAATCCCAGCGTTATGACCGAGGCCAAGTCGGCTCTTAAGTGGGGGCTGGTCGGGATATTGGTTATTTTTGGAGTGTATACTATAATTAGAACAGTAGCCGCCACCTTAGGGGCAGATATAGCTCCTGATTGGTTGCCGCTTAGTTGTCCGTATGTCGGGTAAGGAGCAGATATAGCTCCTCAATAAACATTTAATAACGATCATCAAAATTTTATTGCCCTAATAATAGAGGGCAGTACGATTGGGATGATTTAAAAATAGTAAAATGAAGAAGTTATTGTCCGTGCTTCCGTCGGTAGGTATGTTCTTGGGTTTGGCCGGAGTTTCTTTGGCTCAAGTATGGAATGCGCCGGGGGCCGTTGTTCCTGCCGGGACTCCAATATATGCGACAGACTTTGCCAACTTGCTTAATAATGTAGCTCGGTTTTTGATATTTGCCAGCGTGGTTGTTGTAGTTATTTTTATTATCTGGGCAGGGATAACATATACTGCCGCCGGAGCTGACCAGGCCAAAGTAAAATCCGCCAAAGACAGACTCAAGCAGGGGATAATCGGAGGACTGCTTATCTTTGGGGTTGGCACTATTCTTGAGACCATCAGGCTCTTTATACAGAGTCCGAATAACTTCTTTAGCTAGCCTTAATCATCAATGATTAAATACTTCTATATCGCCCTCTTTACATTCGCCATCTTAGGCTTTGTTGGGGAATCATTAGCTCAAGGAGTGACCATACCAAAAGGGACTCCTATTACTCTAAACAATTACGCTGATTTGCTCCAAAGCATAGATAATTTTATGATTTTTGCCGGGACGCTAATGGCCGTTATTTTCTTGGTTTGGGCGGGTATAGAGTATGTGACTGCCGGCGCTGACCAGAAGAAGGTAACTGATGCCAAGCAGAGGTTAAAAGTGGGCTTAATAGGCTCGTTGATTATATTTGGCGTAGGAACCATCATCATGACCCTTCAGCTTATAGGCGGAGGCGATATTAATGCCATATTTAGGTAGTATAATGCCATATTTATGCCTAAAAGTTACCAACAGCCCTTATTGTAATAACAGTGTAGAGGTTATAAAATATAAGATAGAGTATAAGAGGTCATCTCAAAACCCCGTATTCGGCTATAATTTCCGTATCTGGCCTGCGACTTTGTGAAAATCCTTCAACATATCCACCGATATGCTTCAGAATTTTCACCTCGTCTCGGCTCATATACAGAAATTCTATCTGCAAGGCGAAGGTTCACTGGAGGAACTTCCAGGGAATCGCCTCCGAAAGAGGATTTTGAGATGACCTCTAAGAATATTAAAAATACACGGAGCCTATTTTGGGTTTCCGTG
>OBEQ012300850.1_pt1 | contig 10853 bp, 8 predicted proteins | sample 1670901 | NCBI WGS metagenome assembly OBEQ01 (sample SAMEA104232315, study PRJEB22302) | groundwater metagenome | biome: forest; feature: aquifer; material: groundwater | place: USA | collected 2011-08-07 | depth 5.4 m | reverse complement strand
TCATAAAGATAGGAAGGCGTTGTGCTTCGCAGTAAAATCGCGAAATCACCCCACGCGACCGGGCGCGCAATGCCGTCCTTTTCGACTAAAACGCCCTTTTCTACGCGCTCCTTGATGAAAGAAGCGAGGCTTCTGGCTTCTACAATCCGCGAACGCTCCAAGTCCCAGCCCTCTTCCCCGCCGCACGGCACGCACAAAAGCCCGATGGAACAGCGTTTTTTCAGGCCAAACGTTCTTTTGGATTTGAGCGGCTCGAAAGAGTGTCCTTCGAAAAATTTCCCGAAAATCTTATTCACAAATGAAAGAATTTCCGTCCGGGATCGGTAATTGTCGCCGAGCGCAATATGCGCAGAAAACGGCGAAGAGCGCGCCGAGGCGATCCTTTTTTCAAAAACGTCAGGGTCCGCGTACCGGAACCCGTAAATGGATTGCCGGACGTCCCCCACGATGAATAAATTGTCCTCTTTGGTTAAAAGGCCGATGATGCGATCCTGCAAAGGGCTCGTGTCCTGGTATTCATCCACTAAAATAGCCAGAAAAAGTTCCCGGGTGCGCTCACGGACGGCTTTTTGTTTTTCCGTGCCGCCGGACAACAACCGGTAAGTCAGAAAAAGAAGGTCATCAAAATCATAAGTTCCGAGCCGTCGTTTCTCCCGGTCATACGCGTTTTTGAATTTTGAAAATATATTCATGAATTCGCTTTTCAAAGGCTCAGCCAGCGCTTCAACTTTCAACGAAATCCAAATATCGATGAGGCGACGCGCGCGATCCACGCAATCTTTGGTTTTTTTGATTCTGCGGTGGAGAGTTTCCTTCAAATCATAAAGCGCATGAATGAGATCCCATCCTTTTAAAGGGCTTTTTTGAAGCAATTCTATGATTTGAAGCGCCGCCTCTTTCAAATATATTTCCGAATCGGAACTATCGGGATCTGCGCATAAACATAAAAGCGTTTGAAGTTCGGAGATAATTTTCCGTTCCGTCTGCCTGGCAAGGGCCGATAAATCTTTGACGGGTCGATTCTCAAATCTCAAGAGCGCGCGGTCCATCGTGTAAAAACTCTTAATAGAAGTCCGCATTTCTTTTTCCCCGTATACAGAAAGGGCGTGGAGCCAGCGTTCGTTTTCCGATTCATTTTCAAAAAGCCCGTCGAGCGTTTCGTTCATTAAAATCTCGGCTTCCCCGTCGCCGAGCACCTGAAAAAAAGGATCGATGCCGCTTTCGATGGGATTCTCCTTGAGAAGGCGCGAACAAAAACCGTGGATCGTGCTGATATAAGCCGTCTCAAGCGATCTTCTTAAAATAGGGAGGCCGCGTTTGCGGCATCGGGCGATCAGCCGGCTTTTCATTTCATTGGCCGCTTTTTCAGTGAACGTGATCGCAAGAATCCGGTCCGGGCTCATTTTCTTCTCGAGGATCGCGTTCAGGAAGCGTTCGACAAGGATCGTCGTTTTGCCCGAGCCCGCGGCCGCGGAGACGCAAATATTTTTTCCAAAAATTTCTATGGAATTTTTTTGTTCGGCGGAATATTCTCGCTTAAGAAGGGTTTTCATAAACAAGTTTCCAGGGTTCAAACCGGCACACCGAGGAGAAAGAACAATAATCGCAGGTTTTCGAATTCACCGAAATATCGCCGCCGCGGAGGCGTCTCACGTATTGCCGGATATGCTCCTTGGTTTCCGATAAAATTTTTTCAAATTCCTCGTCACCGTACGCTTTTTTCCGCGCGCCAAGGCCCAAAGCCTCTCTGTCGCTTTCGCGGTAAAGCCCTTCAGAGGATGCGTTCTTCAGGATTCTCAGCTCGGCAGCCATCGTCTCTAAACCCAAAAGTTGACGCACCGCCAAAAGGTAGATCGGAAGCTGAAGCTCGAGCCCTTTCCGGAGGCGTTCCTTAACTTTCATCGCTCTTTCAGAAGTTTTGTAATCAATCACCACCGCTTTGCCGCTTTTGGCGGTTTTATCGATGCGGTCGATCTGGCCCTCGATGAGAATATCGCCGGCCGGGTCCTGGATCGTAAGACAGCCAGCCAGGCTGTCTTTGGCGCGCCCGAAATCAAATTCAAAGTGAAGCGGCACCAGGCGCCGTCTTTCAAAATCCTCTTTTTCGTACGCTGTGAAAAGATCCAGCGTATCGCTCATAAAATTAAAGACGGTCTTCCGGCGGTAAAGCGGCGCATTCTTCAAGACGCTTTTTTCCATGCGTTCTTGAAGTTTTACTCCCAGGGTTTTTTTCATTTTGGCTTGATCCGCAAGAAAAGAACCGCTTAGCTTCTCCTCCTCGCTTAAGCTTTTGTAAAATTCCTCCAAAACGCCGTGCAGGACTTTCCCTATTTCGATCGCCTCCCGGTCCTCAAGCGGCTCGTTCAAATAAAGCGTTTTACCGGCGAAATACTTGAACGGGCAGGTCGCGTAAGTCTCAAGTCGCGTCGCGCTGAAAGGGCCTTTGAGGCCGGCGAACATTTTCTGGATGCGTTCATCCCGCAAAACCGCTTCTTCGCCGGAAAAACCGAATGTCAAAACTTCCCTGAATCCGTCTTTCTTGAGCCATTCCCGTATCAGCGCCGGCACACCCGCAACCAAGGCCTTTTCTTTCCCGCCATGCCAATAGGACGGATCGAATAAAAGCTGGGACAAGCCGCGTGTTACTTCATGGGCAGTCTCCCATTCCGCCGGAGACGGAAAAAAATCGTCGAGATCTTTTTTTAAAATGGGCAGCGGCAAATCAAAACACTTTTCGACTTCCTCCAGAAAAAATGACGGCAAGGACGGACGGCCTTCCGAATTGTAAAGCGGATAAGTAAGATAAAGTTTTTCCTTGGCGCGCGTCAGGGCCATGTAAAAGAAATAACGCTCGCCTGAAATCCGGGAAAGTCTTTCCTCGAGAACAACCCCGTTTTTATTGATTTCTTTTCTCTCTCGGTCTTTCAAAAGCGGGTCTTCGGTGGTGTTTAAGGGAAACGCTCCTTCCAAAAGGCCGGCCACAAACACGACTTTGTATTCTTTTGGCATCGCCATCACCGCATCGTAAACCTGAACACGGTTGCGGCCGCGGGGCTTTAAGGAAAAAAGGCCTGATTTCAAAGATTCCTGAATTTCTTTTATGAACAAAACTGCGTGAAAATCTTTTTCCGCAGAGGGATCGCGCCTCGCCGCATCTTCAATCAGCGCCCGGACAGACAGAAAAACCTGCGCTTCGGTTTTTTCTTCCGGCGACGCCGCTTCGGCATCGCGGCAGATCTTAAAGTGGTTCAAAAATAAAAAAATCTCCCGGCGGAAAACGGACGGATTTTTTGCCGCTAAAATTTTTTTTTCGGACTCCAGAATAAATTTAAGAAAATCACGCGCGGGTCTCGATAGCTCATTCCTGCCCGGCAGTTTTTCCCAGCGGTCGCGGCCGGCGGCGAGATTTTCCCGAAGCGCCAGATTCTCAACCTCCAGCACTTCCGAATAATCCGCTTTGCCGGCCAGATAGCCCGATTTCATCACGTAGTTCAAGTCTTCCCGTTTCCAGTTTTCGACGGCCAAATTCAGGAACCGATAAAGCGTGAGCGTAAAACCGTGCTCTATGAGCTTTTTTCGTTCATGGACATACGCGGGAATCTCAAATTCCGCCAACACCGAGTCGATCACGCTCTCATAATCCTTGACGCCGCGTAAAATGACGCAGATGTCGCTGAAATAAACGTCCTCTTCCCGGACTATTTTTTTTATTTCTCGGGCAATCATCTCGACCTCCGTGCGAACACCCGAGGCCTGAAAGATGGTGATCGCGGACGGTTTCGGCGGACGACCGCCCGTGTCTTCAAGAAAAAGATTCTTTTCCAAGTAAAGCAGTGACGGTTCCCTGGTCCTGTGATTTTCGGTGAAGAGGCTTCTTTTTTCCGCAAATCCTGCTTCTTTGAGAAAAAGCCTTGTTTTCTCGGGATACTCGAAAAGCGCCGGACGCTCGGATTTATTGCCGGGAAGCGTCAGCGTGACCAGCGTCCTCGCCGAATGCGCCGCGGCCCATTCAATGAGCATCCGCTGGGCGCGCGTAAAATAATAAAACCCATCGAAAATAACAAGCTCGGCCTTTGAAGAAAAATTTTTATTTCCGGCAAGCTCCGCAATATCGTCTTCGGCTTCTTTGAAACCCAGTTCCGCCAAACGCGCGTTATACGACTTAAAGAGAGTCGTCAGGTCTTTAAATTTTGATCGGAAGACCGGGTCTTTTTTCAGCAAGCCCTGAGCGCGTTTCTCAAACTCGCGCACGGTCAGAAGCCCCGCTTTAAATTCTTTGACCTGATCCGCCAGAAGATCGTAGAAACCCTCACAGTCCAAAACATCCTTAAAATAAGAGAAACTTTTTTGACTGTTTGAACACTCGGCGCCGCCGCGCAGTATTTCCTCGAGGATTCGTTTCCGGACCGCATCGGTGGGACGGTTCCAGGATAAAAGCCCGGCGAGTTTGACGGCGAAATCATTGATCGTAAGAATGTGAGCATTGAAAAGACCCGGCACCGTGCGGCCGAGCACCTGGTTTTGGATTCTCTCGGCATGTTCACGGCTGGGAAGTATAAAAAATGAGCGGCTATCGATGCCGCCTTTGGATTTCAGAATTTCATTCCGGAATTGCTCGATGCAGTATATTGTTTTTCCAGTGCCCGGAGAGGAGCAGAGAAGCTCACGTAACGCCATGGTACCATGATATCACAGCGCGCGGGGGCTTAAAAGAAAACAGAAACGGTCTTATCGGGGATTGGAACGAATCTTATCGATCGCCGCCCTGAGCTCACGGGCAGCGTCTTTTTCTATCTTGTCTTCGACGATGATTTTTTTGACAAAATTTTCGCCTTGGGATGTCGTGATATACATCGGCCAAAGCCTGTTTAGGGCAAATGCTTTAATGTCTTTCTTGGCGTCCGGCGAAAACCGGACATCTTTATATTCTGGAAGAATGCCTTCCAAAATGTCGTTGGCAATGATTTCCATATAATTGGTAACTCTTGCCGGTTTTTGACTCTTGGTAACAGTTTGCATGAATGCGTCTTACCTTTTTATGAGAGGAGTATACCTGAAAGAGCCTAAAATTACAAATTAATATTTAAATATCTGGTCGATTAATTTATACCACTAATCCGTAAAAAAATGAAGTCAATACTACATATAGCACTTGTCATCCCGAAATCTCTTATCGGAGATCAACCTGAATCGGATGATTCCCGCCTAAAACATGCGGGAATGACGGTCATGCCAAGCCCTCGATTTTAACAATGATCAACGTGATATCATCGTGCTGCTCGGCCTTGCCCATAAAGAAATTGAGTTTCGAAACGGCTTTATCAAGGATTTCCTGGCTCGTGGTCGTGCGGTTTTCAGCCATGATCTGCTGTAACGCTTCGACGCCAAACTCTTCTTTTTTAATATTCCGAGCCTCGCTGACACCGTCCGAATAAAATGCCAGACAATCACCGTTTTTTAAGTCCATTTCAAAGTTGGAAAACGAAATGCCGCCCATAACGCCGATCGGCATACCGTCTTCGACGTTCAAAAGCTGCGAAGTCCCCTCCTGCCGCACAAGCACTGCCGGCAGATGCCCTCCATTGGATAACACAAGCCTGCGGTTTGCGATATCAAAGATCGCGTAAACCAGCGTCACAAAAAGACCGCCAGTGGATTCCGACGCGATTGAGTTATTGAGGCTGAATAAAACCGCCGACGGGTCTGTTTTCTCACGGGCTGAAAATTTAAATTCTGACACCGCCTTCGCCATAAAAAGAGCTGCCGGGGTGCCTTTGCCTGAGACATCTCCGGCCATGACTCCCAGCCTGCGGTTTCCTAAAAGCACAAACGTATACAGATCCCCGCCCACGGCCTTGGCCGGCTTCATGTAAACCGCGAGGCTGATTCCGGGCTCCTCCGGAAGTGTTTCCGGAAGAAAGCTTTTCTGGATCTGGCTGGCAATCTTGAGCTCATTTTCAATGACTTCTCTTTTTCGCATTTCAAGGATCACGCGCGTAAACGTCAGCGCTGTATAAAAAATAACGGAAACCGTCACCGGATAAAAAAGGTCTACCCAGATCCCAAATCTCAGAAAAACAAAACAGGCGGTCGCAATAAATAAAACAACCGTCAGGATCGCGTAAAACAGCGCCAAAAGCGGCTTTTTATTCGAAGAGACCCAGGCTATCCAACCGCACAGAATCGCCAGAATAAGAAGATTCCAAAGACGGCCCGCCCTTCTTATGAAATCTCTCTCCAGGACATTGTTCATGATATTGGCATGGATGCCGACATTGGGATAGATCGGTTCAAGCGGATTGGCGTTGGCATCATGAGTGGCCGTCGCCGTGTGCCCGATGATACAAATCTTATTTTTGAAAATATTGAGGTCAAGTACCGGCGGTTTACCCTGTGAAATTGCCTCGTAAGAGCGTACGACATCCTTAAAAGAATAATGTTGAAAAGTCTCGACCCATTTGCCGGCAAAACTGATGATAAAATAACCGTCCTCGTCAAGCGGCAGCTGAAGCGCTCTCAAAAGTTGGATTGAGCTTCCGGGATGAAATTGAAGACTGTTTTTGGGAATACCAAAAATATCCGCGAGGGCCTGAAGCGTAAAATGAAAATAATCGCGGCCATTGCAGTTGATAACCAGCGGAGCGCGACGCCTCTTGCCATCGATATCCGCTTGTACATTGACAAAACCCACGGCCTTGGCAGACCGGCTGTAAGATGTCAGGAGTTCTTCCAGGATTTTCCCGGAGGTGACGCGCCCATGAGTTGCCTTAAGCGTATCAAAAGCGTTTGCGAAATAGACATTATCGGCCTTTTTAGCGGCCGCGGCCACAAGCGTGTCGCTGTCTTTCGGTTCAACGAACAAGATGTCAAACATCACGGCCTTCGCGCCGGCCCGGTGAAGCGCTTCGATAAGCTCCGCGTAATATTTGCGGTCAAACGGCCATCCGAATTCCGCCAGCGTATCGTCCCAGATATCAATCAACACGATGTCTGCTGAAACGGGCCTTGGACCCCTCAACTTTGAACGCCAATCGTAAGTTTGAAGCTCGCAAAGATCGAAAATCTTAAAATACGAAATGAGCAAGATGGTCAGGAGAGCTGTCGCAAGAAAAAAGCGCTGAGCCCATTTTTTACTGGAGGACAACTTTTGAATCGGCTTAAGAATCCAGTCCAATGGGGAGGGGATTTTATTTATTCTTGGAATTCTGGTCCAAACTCTGACGAATGGCCTTCGCGCGCTCTTCCAGCCGCTGGGCCCGCTCTCTGGCCATCTCTTCTTTTGTTTTTTCTTTGCCTTTCATCAGGACTTTCCACGGGTGAAATTTCACATCTTCGCTGAATTCCCTGAAGTTTTCAGAGGTTTCCTCGAAATTATCAAAAATACGCGAAAGCTTGGGCTTGTTCTCCGTAATCACGCCGTCCACGTTATTGGCAACCTTGCTGATGTCATTGGCCATTTTGCCGATATCCCCAGCCACTTTGGTCGCCATTTCCATGAGCTCCTCAAGCCGGATCGGGTCTTTGCTTGGAATCGGGTCGCCCTCTTTTACATACTCGGACCCGGCGGTGCCGGCTTTGATCTCAACGTACTTTTCACCCATGAGGCCGAGTGTCGTCACATAGGCCATGGAATCCTTACGAATCTTGACGCCGTCCTGGATCCAGAACACCAACTCAATTTTTGTGTCATCTCCGTAATTCAACTGGATATCCTTGATTTCTCCGACATCCACGCCCGACAACCGCACCGGCGCATGTTTTTTAACACCGGCCGTAAAATGAAACTGGGACTTGATTGTGTAGCCTTTCTTAAACACCGTAAAATTACCGACTTTGAGGACAAGGCCAAGAAGAACAAAAATACAAACAAGCACCAGAAACCCAGTCTTTACTTCGTTACTGATTTTACTTTTCATTAACCAACTCTCCTATCCTTGGCATTGTGGCACATTCTTACCCCTTCGTTAAATGATCTAAATACTCATCGCCTTCCTGAATCAACGCAATCGGCCCTTCGGTATTGCCTGTGATAAATTGCCGAACAAGTGGCTCTTTTGAATGTTTGATCTCATCTGACGTTCCTATCTGCAAAACATTCCCCTGATGCAGCATGACAATCCTGTCAGCGATACGGAAAACGCTGTTCATGTCATGCGTCACGACCACCGAGGTGATCTGGAGTTTCTTCGTAAGGTCTATCGTGAGTTTGTCGATAACCCCGGTCATGATCGGATCAAGGCCTGCCGTGGGTTCGTCATAAAACACGATCTTCGGGTCCATCGCAATAGCCCTGGCAAGGCCCACTCTTTTTTTCATTCCGCCGGAAAGTTGGGACGGCATGAGAGTTTCGAAACCCCGCAGACCCACAAGATCCAGTTTCATTTTGACAACAATGTTGATGATATGGTCATCAAGTTTTGTGTGCTCTCTAAGCGGCAGCGCTATGTTTTCACCGACACTCATCGAGTCAAAGAGCGCTCCCGACTGAAAGAGCATGCCAAATTTTTTCCGGATCTCATCCATTTCCTGGTCGGCTATCTGAGCGATATTTTTTCCAAACATCCACACCTCGCCCTTGTCGGGTCGTATCGCACCGATGAGATGCCGCAAGAAGGTGCTCTTGCCGCATCCTGAACCGCCCATCACGACGAGCGTTTCGCCTTCGTAGATATCAAGACTGATGTTGTTTAAGATGCACCGGTGTCCGAAATTTTTAGTAAGATTTTTAACGCTGATAACAATCTTTTTTTCGGATTTCATGTTTTTGAAAAATAAAATAGCGCTGTCAAGATAGCGTCAGCGATGATAATCAAAATAAAAGACGTAACAACGCTTTTGGTTGTTGAGCGGCCGACGCCTTCAGCCCCGCCCTCCGTTGAAAGCCCCTGCTGACAGGCGACCATCGCGATTATGATACCGAACACCGCGCTTTTTAAAAGCCCGGTCATGATGTCTTTCACGGTCAAAAACTGGATCGTGGTATCAATGTAAAGCCCGGACCCCAGCCCGAGATTGTACACACCGACCATGTAACCGCCAAACATTCCAATAATGTCTCCCAAAATAACCAAACACGGAAGCATGAAAACAAGCGCCAAGAATCTTGGGACAACAAGGTAGCGGACAGGATTTAAACTGATCGTCTCAAGCGCTTCGACTTGTTCGGTGACTTTCATCGTCGCCAGTTCAGCCGTAATCGCAGCGCCCACACGACCCGCAATCACCAGCGACGTGAGCACAGGCCCGATCTCACGTGTCATGGAGACGCCGACAAGCGCCGCCACATAGATCGTGGCCCCGAGCTGTTCCAGTTGATAAGCCGACTGCATCGCCAGCACAATGCCTATAAAAAAATTCACAAAAAACACGATGATCAGAGAATCGATGCCGGAAAAAACAGTTTGGGCAAAAAAACCTTTCCGGGAAACGGGCTTTTTGACAAACGGCCCCGCAAAAACCCAATAAATCGTCTGGCAAAATAAAAAAAGAGTATCCCGGGACTGACCGATGAATGAATGGGTTGTCTGGCCTAACTTTTCAAGGATGGATAGCATTCGAAAGGTTTACCGTATTTTGGCCAGCGCTTCGTCTTGGGTCATAAAAATGGAGAATAGCTTGTCGAGCTTCGTGATTTCAAAAAGGCTTTTTATTTTATCGGGCATGCCCGCCAGGCACAAAGTGCCGCCTTGAGATTTTGTCTTTTTCAGCATATCCACGAGCGTCGCCAAGCCTGAACTGTCTACGTAGGTCACTTTTTCCAGATTCACCAACACTTTCTTGACCACTTGCTTTTCAAATAATTTCTTAAGCTCCGGAGAGGTGTTGATGTTGATTTCCCCATTAACCTGTATCACCGTGACTCCGTTTTGATCGGAACATTTAGCTTCCATGAGACCTCCTGTTTGTCTTTAAAAACTTGACCATATGAAGTGCGCTGCCTTCGGCATTGTAGCTGACCTTGTCCATCAGCTGGCGGATCAAATAAACGCCGCGGCCCCGGCTGTTTAAAAGATTATCTTCTTTTGTACAGTCCTTGATGTTTTCGGGTTTAAACCCTTGCCCCTGGTCTTCTATCAAAAAACTCACTTTCTGGGTGTCATATTCCACGACAAGACGGACCTTTAGGCTTTTTTGCATTTTGTGACCATACTTCATCGCGTTGATGAGCGCCTCTTCCAGGCAAAGCCGCATATCAAAACACGCAGTCTCATCCAGATCCAATGGTTTTAAGAATCGTAAAACTTTAGCGCTGGTTTTTTGGACTTCCGAAAAAACGCTAGGTATTCGAAACTCTTTTTTCTTGCCGCTTTCTCTCATATTTAGACTGAATCTTGTGAACCAGACGTGATTGGCTGAGTTCTTCAAAAACACCCATGACTCGAAACTTCTCATACCGCGCCTGAACGAGTTTCTCCCGTTCCACGCCTTGGAGTTCTTTCCAATATTTCAGGATGGCAGACTTGACGGCATCAGCCGCTTCTTCAGGGCCGCGGTGAGCGCCACCCAGCGGCTCCTTAATAATATCATCTATCAGTTTCATCTCAAGAAGATCTTTGGCGGTGAGTTTTAGCGCGGCGGCGGCCTCGGGCGCTTTGAGCCTGTCTTTCCACAAAATTGCCGCACACCCTTCGGGGGAAATGACGGAATAGTAGGCATTTTCCATGACAAGTACCCGGTCGCCCACGCCAATTCCCAAAGCGCCTCCCGATCCACCCTCGCCGATGACACAGACAATGATCGGCGTTTTGATCCTGGCCATTTCTCGGATATTGTAAGCGATGGTGTAGGCCTGCCCGCGCTCTTCGGCACCGATGCCCGGATAAGCGCCGGGCGTATCTACAAAAACCATGACC
>OBEQ011163773.1_pt1 | contig 10855 bp, 15 predicted proteins | sample 1670901 | NCBI WGS metagenome assembly OBEQ01 (sample SAMEA104232315, study PRJEB22302) | groundwater metagenome | biome: forest; feature: aquifer; material: groundwater | place: USA | collected 2011-08-07 | depth 5.4 m | reverse complement strand
GGAATGCGCCGCAGGCTGGAAATCGCACGCGGGTTACTGCACTATCCAAAAATCCTTTTCCTCGATGAGCCAACAGTTGGCTTAGACCCACAGACGCGCAAGCACATTTGGGAGTATGTTAAAAAACTAAAAGACGAACGCGGGGTAACGGTTGTACTTACTACACATTACATGGAAGAAGCCGACTCCCTTTGCGACAGAGTTGCAATTATTGACAATGGAAAAATAATTACACTCAATAGCCCAACGGAGTTGAAAAACTCACTAGGTGGAGACACAATAGTAATCGCAACGTCCAAAGCCGCTGAATTAGCTGCAAAGGCAAAGAAATTCAAATGGACAAAAGAAGTAACCCCGCACGATGGAAGGCTGACAATCCGAGTGGCAAATGGAGAAAAGAAAATCCCCCTATTGATAGAAGCAGCGCGGAAAAGCAAAATTTCCATTCAATCAGTGAGCTTACACAAGCCAACACTTGACGACGTATTTCTACACTACACTGGCAAAACAATCCGCGAAGAAGAGCGGTCAACAAAAGAATCTATCCGAATAAGGACAAGAGCATGGAGTGGAAGGCGATGAGCGAAGCAAGTGCAGTTTACTGGATGTGGAAACGTGAACTTATAAGGTTCTTCAGGGCAAAAAGCCGAATCTTAGGAAGCTTAGGCATGCCGTTCCTATTCCTAGCAATACTCGGAACAGGGCTGAACAATGCAATAAACATCCCAGGATACAGCGGAAGCTACTTGCAGTTTATGGCTCCTGGAATAATTGCCATGACCTTACTATTTACCTCAATTTTCTCCGGCGTAATTGTAATAATGGACCGCCAGTTTGGCTTCTTGAAAGAAACACTCGTTTCGCCAGTAAACAGAAGCAGCATTGTAATCGGCAAGTCAATCGGAGGAGCAACAGCAGCAGTAATACAAGGAATCTTAATGCTCATAATCGCAGTTGCACTTGGAATGCCAATCAACTGGATAATGCTTTTACCCGCGCTAGCCGTAATGATGCTAATATCAATGTCATTTGTCTCTCTAGGGTTAGCAATGGCAAGCACAATGGAAGACATGCAAGGATTCCAGTTAATAATGAACTTCCTAGTGATGCCGCTATTCTTCTTATCAGGCGCGGTTTTCCCACTTTCCAGCGCACCGCAAATAGTGCAATACATCGCCTACATCGACCCGCTCACTTACGGCGTTGAAGCCCTGCGCTTCCTCCTCCTTGGGTACACAATCATCCCAATTTACATAAGCATAGTGGTGCTTCTCCTCTTCTTTGCCCTAACAACCGGAGTCGCAGTGCACTTATTTAATCGGATAGAAAATTAGCTAAAAATCATACTTAATTTTTCTAATTCGCTACTTTTACAGGGGAAAAGCTCTTATTCTAAGAAAAACACCGTATAGTTATGTCTTCGTTTAAAGAACGCTACAGCATACATTTGTGGATGAATAAACATTCGCACGAGTTAGAACAACACATAAACAAATGGGTCGCGGTTACCGCTAAAGGGATAGCTGGTAGTGCAAATACCCTAAAAGAGCTAACTGGCCGAAAAGACATACAAATCCTCAGAGAAAAAGGCAAAGTACTATTTACACAAGTCCCAGACCCTACACAATACTACATTGGTTAACATGGCAGAACAGACATTTTACTACCAACTATTTCAAGAGAAACCATATCCATTACCTCCACTAACACTGCACAAGTTAAACAACAGCATACCAGTAGATGCTTTAGTAGACTCGGGCGCCGACTTCTGTTTTTTTAACGCAAGCGTTGCGGACGACCTCAAGATTCTAATCGAAAGTGGAATCAAGAGGCAGGTCAATACGCCAGCAGGAAAGATCACAGTTTACATGCACCAAATAGAAATTCAACTTTTTGAAAGAAAAATCAATTGCCTAATTGCTTTTTCAAAAGAATACAAGTTTTCCCTAAATATACTAGGTAGGCTAAACTTCTTCGAAGCCCACGAAATCACTTTCAAAGAAAAAGAGAAAAAAATAAACATAAAGGAACTAAATTAAAAACCAAAACAACCCTAATTCTTCCAGTTGCTCCGATCGTCTAGTGACCCTTTTCTTTTGGGAAAAGAAAAGCGTCAACGGAAAAGAAAAGCCTAGTCTTTCTTTTCGTGAACGTTTTCTTTCTTTAGAAAGAAAAGGTTCGGATAGTTCGGTCAAGGACACAGGATTCTCAGAACTTTTTTCTTCTTTTCAAAAGAAGAAAAACCTTCACTAAAAAGAAGAAAACAAGCTTTGGAAAAATCCTGTAACCCGGGGCCATACTTTTCTTCTTTGAGAAAGAAGAAAATTCAGGCGTGCCAAAAGAAGAAAGCAAAGTCAATAGTTTTTCTTTTTGGCCACGCCTGGCCTTTTTCTTTTACGAAAAGAAAAAGGCATGGCGGGAATTCAAATCCCGGTCGGAGCACCTTTTGTTTAAGCGGTTTGCTCATTAAGTGAATCACTTAAAAAGACGCCCAGCGTAGCAATTACATCGTAGTCTTTATAGGTCAAGCGGTGAAATTGTATGAGCGGAGAAAAAAGGCAGTTTGCGAGAGTTAGAAAAGCGGAGCACACACATCGGAACAGGCAGAAGCATAAGGACTTTTCACACGGGCAACAAAAGGGATTGACGCCTGGCCCAGAAGGGCACGGAAGACACGGCCAAGGGCCAAAAGAAATGCACTCTGCCGATTGTAGTTTATGCGGAACGAGTTTTCAAGTTCCGTTTAAGCCAATTCCCAACAAGGCAGTTTATTGCCCCGAATGCTTGAGAACAGTAAAGCCAAAATAGCACAATAACAGGAAACAAACGCAATAAATTTACTATAACGCAAGGAAGGTGTTTTTCAAAATGGTGAAAATTATCGTGGCAGGGTTAAAGCCAGAAGAGCATATGTTCAAAGAATCGCTGGAAGAAATGTGCCTTGCCGCAGCTGAAAAGCTTGAAACTCATGTAGACTTTTCGCCTGACGACGAACTACACTTACAGATTAAATCCCACGTTGAAGGGAAAAAAAAGAGATTTGAAGCAAAAGCCAGGCTTGCAGTTAAGGGGAAAATTTACACTGCAAAAGAAGTTGACACCGATAAACAACCACACGTCTGGGATTTGCACCTCGCGGTTAAAGATGCGCTGGAAGAATTGAAAGGCGTAATTGAAAAACAAGCTAAAAACCGCCAAATAAAAGGGCTAACGCCAGAAGAAGCAATGGAAAAACGCGAGAAAGTACTATGATGAAAAGTGCAGAATGCGCCTAGAGATAAATAGTTCAAGATTTTGCAAATAACAGGAAGTGAGCAGAATGCGGAGCGAAAGTGTGTGACGTTCCAGGTTTAAAGAAACGCTTAACTCGTTCTTTCTCTCCCTCTGCAACGTACTCGTTTGCGGCTCTACCTTTGCCACGTTTATAAAAAATCAATTTAAGCCCGGTTTTAGCTGCAGCCTGCTTTATAAGGTCAACTTTTGCTTCAAAAGGTTCAATTGTATGAATCACGAAAGGAAGTAGTGGACTATCTTCTTGTGTAATATGATAAAACAGCCCATTTCTACGCAACAGTTTGGCTATAACTTTAAGCGATGCAGTGCCCGATCGAGCTGGTTGGCTCGGGTAAATAAAGGGCATATGATAATGTATCTCATGAAAAAAGGGTTTCAAACGAGTTTCCCTAGGTTTTTCACCGACCCTTGAAGTAATTCTCGCTAGTTGTAGTCTCAATCTTCCATCGCGGTATTGTGCTTTCTCTTGAGCCGTCTCTAGTTCCTCACCTACCATTGAAGTAATTCTCGCTAGTTGGTTAGAAAACTCATGCGGTGCGTAAGGGTCTATATGTTCTGAAAAATGAAAGGGCGTGACTCGCCGCGTCAGATCATCAATTATTGGGCTTATATTACTACGAAGTTGCGCCATATTTTCTGGCCTATTTGAGGCCCCACCATATCCCATTGGGTGAACCCCAAAACTCCATGCGATTTCATTTTCAAAATCTTCCGAATAAAATGGAGATGGCGCTATTTCCGAATCAATAGCTACATATGTGAGGCGTTTGTTTGGATGTCTAGCTGCTGCGCCTATCTGAACTACTCCCTGACCTGAACCGAGATCCAAAACGCGTATCGGCTCTTCTTTCTTTGACCTTTTTTCCATGGCATCTTAACGCAGCTAGGGTTTTAAAAATACAGCTTTCCGCTCTCCAGGCAACGTGTAGTCAAACCCCATTTCTTTAAAAAACTTTTCTCTAGAAGTAATGGCCATTAATTCCATCACGCCGCGAGCTTTGCATTCCTTTACGCACGCGCTTACAAGCAGCTTTCCAATCCCTTTACCGGATTCGTTTTCGCTAACCGCGAGGCTCCTGATTTCAGCCAATTTTCGGCTGTAAACGTCAAGCGAAACACAGCCAACTATCTTCCCATTGCGCTGCGCTACGAAAAAAGTCGAAATATTTCTCTTAATTTCAGCGGATGGCCTTTTCAACAGCTTACCGTGCTTGGCGTAGAGGTTAACTAATTGGCAAACCGCCGATACATCAGCTAATCTGGCGCGGCGAATTAAAACATCCATATAGAAAGAGTAAATACTTCTAAATTTAAAAGCAACGCTAACGTAAGAATTTCATGGCATTAGTAAAAATAGGAAACACTAGTGACTTGAAAGACGGCCAGACAAAAGTCGTAAACGCAAACGGAACGGAAATTGCGCTTTATAACGTAAAGGGAAAATTCTTCGCAACGCAAAACAACTGCCTCCATAGGGGCGGGCCGCTTGGAGAAGGGGCCCTGGAAGGCGAAATTATAACTTGCCCTTGGCACGGCTGGCAGTACGATGTAGCAACCGGAGAAAACAAAGTGAGTCCAGTGCTGAAGTTAAAAACTTACAAAGTTGAAGTTAAAGGAGAAGAGCTATACATTGAGGTTTAGCATATGAAAGTCTATATTGGCGCGGACCACGCTGGCTTTGCATTGAAAGAAAAGCTGAAAACAGCCTTGGCGCGAAAGCACAGCGTTGTTGACCTCACGCCTAAATTTGTTGCTGGCGATGACTATCCATTAGTTGCGCGAAAAGTTGTTACAGCTGCCATGCGTGCGGGAAAAAAAGCGGTGCTCATATGTGGCAGTGCTGAAGGTATCTGCATTGCAGCTAATAAAATTCGCGGGGCAAGAGCAGTGCCAGTTTTCAATGAAGCAACTGCAAAGCTATCAGAATTGCACAACGACGCTAATGTGCTTTGCTTATCTGGCGGAGAGGTAAAAAACGCATCTGAGCGCAAAAAACTGGCTAAAACAAAGCTAACACCCGCCAAAGCTGCAAAAATAGTAAAGATATGGCTATCAACAAAATTCAGCGGCAAAGCAAGGCACAAACGCAGGCTACGGGAGATAAAGGCGATGGAACGGTGAGAAAACTTGGCTAAAACTCAAATTGAAATCTCCCCTTCGTTGCTCGACGCTCCCCGCGATTTCGCAGCGTTAAGAAAAACCCTCACTCCCCTCGTGAAACGCGGAATCAAATGGGTCCACATTGATGTGATGGACGGTAAATTTGTGCCGCGCAATACGCTCAAGTGGCAAAACGCTGCGCTGGTTAAGAAGTTGGAAAAAACTTTTCCCTCGCTGCGGGTTGAAGTTCACCTCATGGTACAAAATCCAGCTTATTTTTTCCGCGCTTTCAAAACAGCAGGCGCTGACCTAGTTTACTTTCACTTTGAAACGTGCTCTTCAATGCCCCACGCATTGCAACTGGCTGGAAAACTGAAGGAACTTGGCGTTGACAGTGGCGTGGCAATTAACCCCCTTACCAAAGTTGAACAAATAAAGAATATTGCACAGGCGTTTGACAGCGTGCTGGTAATGAGTGTCCAGCCTGGAAAAGGGGGGCAAAAATTCCGCACAAGCGCACTGGCAAAGATAAGAAAACTGCACTCTATGGATTGCCACATAAACGTGGATGGCGGAATGAAAGCTGAGAATATCACACAGGTAAGAAAAGCGGGGGCTAACCGAGCAGTTATTGGAACGGGAATATTCCATGGAAATCCGCTTCGCAACTTACAAGAGCTAAAGCGCCAACTTGTCAACCCAAAAAGCTTATAAATAAGTTTAACTAAGTTAATATAAGGTGAAATAATTATGACTGGAACAGTGAATGTAAATCTTACCATCGACGATTATACAAGCCGAGTTCTTGGAGTTATTAAAGAAAAATTCGGTTTGCGAGATAAGGCGCAGGCGCTTGTAAAATTTGCACACCTCTACGGCGATGAATTTGTAGGGGAAGAAGTCAAAGAGGAGGTTGTAAAAAGAATTATTGAAGACTGCGATGCCCACATAAAAAAGTACGGATTTAGAAAAATGACGGAAAAGGAACTAGATAAGCTATTGGGAGTTGGCTAGGCTTTTGCCCTTTTCCTTCGACGTTTCAGAGAAGCTAAAAAATAAAATGCTACTGCTTACCAGCAAGGATAAATCCCTTGCACTGAAATTGGATAAAAAAATAAAGGAAGTTATAAGCCGAAATGCAGAAACAATAGACTTTTACAAAAATTTACGCGTACCGATGCAAGATTATAAGAGAGTCCAAGTAGGGCATTTTGTCCTAATTTTTAAGGTATTCAAAAAAGACAATTTCATACTATTTGACGAATTCGACCACCACGACAACATATACAATAAATAATTGCAAGCGCCAACTTTAAATCTCCCATTGCGGTTACTTTTCCATGCCGCAATTGAAGAAAATCACCGACGAAAAGCAGCTCAAAAGAATCGCCAACACTATTCGCATCAACATCATCAAAAGCCTAGTGGAGGCTAAAAGCGGGCACAGCGCCGGACCTCTCGGCATGGCAGATGTGTTTACTGCGCTTTATTTCAACGTTGCGCGGCACGACCCGAAAAACCCATGGTGGACAGAACGAGATAGAATTGTTCTTTCCAATGGCCACATTTGCCCAGTTTGGTACGCTACTCTGGCGCAGGCAGGCTATTTTCCAGTTGACGAGTTGAAAACCCTCCGCAAATTAAATTCCAGGTTGCAAGGCCACCCACACCTGGGCGAGCCGCCTGGCGTGGAGAACAGCGGTGGGCCACTAGCGCAAGGAGCTTCGCTAGCAATTGGCAAAGCGCTTGCAGCGCGGCTTGACAAGAAAAAGCACCGAATTTACTGCCTTACAAGCGACGGCGAACACCAGGAAGGCCAATTCATGGAAGCAATGATGCTCGCGGGAAATTATAAACTTGACAATTTATGTTTTATTGTTGACCGCAACAACATCCAAATAGACGGAGACACTGAAGACGTGTCGCCGCTAGAACCCCTGCGCGCAAAATACGAAGCATTCAAGTGGCATGTGCTCGAAGTCGACGGCCATAATTTTCACCAGATCATAGACGCTTGTGAAGAGGCAAAGACAATCCACGACCAGCCAACTGTAATAATTGCACATACTATTCCCGGAAAGGGAGTTTCATTCATGGAAAACGACTACCAGTGGCACGGCAAGCCACCCACACCAGAACAGGCAGCTGTGGCGTTAAAGGAATTGGAAGAGATTGCAAGGCAGATTGAAAAAGAATAGGGCAAAAAAGAAAACTAGAGCAGAAAAAGAAACAGGAGAAATTAATTATGGTAAAAATCAACAATGAAATGTTTTTGGCAGAAAAGCTCTTTTCAGATGTGGAAAAAGTTCCATCGCGCGACGGGTACGGCAAAGGGCTTGTCGAATTAGGAGAGAAAAATAAAGAGGTTGTTGTGTTGTGCGCGGACTTAACTGAATCCACCCGCAGCAATTGGTTTAAAGAAAAATTCCCGCAACGGTTCTTCGAAATAGGAGTAGCTGAACAAAATATGATGGGCATTGCAGCTGGCCTTGCGCTGGAAGGAAAAATTCCATTTGTAAGTTCCTATGCGGTTTTCTCTCCAGGAAGAAACTGGGACCAGCTGCGCGTAAGCGTTTGTTATACTCAAGCAAATGTTAAGATTGGAGGAATGCACGCTGGAATTTCAGTTGGCCCAGACGGCGCAACACACCAAGCGCTTGAAGACATTGCAATTACAAGAGTTCTGCCCAACTTAAAGGTAGTAGTGCCATGCGACTGGGTTCAGGGCAAAAAAGCCACAATTGCAGCAGGCGAGGCAAAGGGACCATATTATCTTAGGTTTGGCCGTGAGAAAGTTCCGGTAGTTACAAGCGAAAAAACTCCATTTGAAATCGGCCAAGCAGATATTTACACAGAAGGTAGCGACGTGGCGATTATTGCCTGCGGCGCAATGGTGTACGAATCCCTACTAGCTTGCAAAGAGTTGGAAAAATTTGGAATCAGCGCAATGGTTGTAAATTGCCACACGGTTAAGCCAATTGACCGGGAAACAATCGCAAAAGCCGCAAGGAAATGCGGCGCAGTTGTAACTGCAGAAGAGCATCAAATCAACGGCGGAATGGGCTCTGCAGTGTTAGAAGTGCTAGCTGAAGATTACCCCGTAAAATCTAAAAGAGTTGGAATGATGGACGCGTTTGGCGAAAGCGGAACTCCCGATGAGCTGCTTAAGAAGTATGGAATGTATTCTGGCAAAATAATTGAAGCGTGCCAGCAAGTGGTGAAGAGAAGATGAAACGCGGAAAGAAAAAAAATGCAAAAATAAAAAATAGCAATAAAAAAGCAAAAAGAGCAAAGGGAAAACTAGAAACTACGCCTTGCCCAAATTGCGGTTACAAGTTTAGGCACCTGCACGGCGGAAAATGCCCAATGTGCAGCCACTGCTCCAGCTGCGGAGAGAAATTGCATAGTTGCCGGTGTCACGAAGGAGAGTAGACGGAAAAAAAGTAGCTGATGAAATAATAAAAGGAGCTAATTTATGAAAATTTGTTTAAGCATTAGTTATCCAATGAGGACTTCACGTTCGCCCTCAATTCATAGTGAGGGTTATAAAAAACTGGGAATAGATGACGAATTTATTTACCTTCGTGCAGAAGTAAAGCCAGAATATTTAAAGATGGCGATAGATGGAATAAGAGGTTTAGGAATTAAAGGAGTTAGTGTTACCATGCCTCACAAACAAGAGGTAATGAAGTATTTGGATAAAATTGATAAAGAAGCAAAAATTATTGGGGCGGTTAATACTATTGTTAATGATAACGGAAAATTGACAGGTTTCAATACTGACTATATTGGTGCATTAATGGCTTTGGAGAAGAAGATAAATCTTGAAGGAAAAAATGTTGCAGTAATTGGAGCAGGTGGTGCTGCTAGGGCAATCGTTTATGGCCTAACAAAAAGAGGAGCTAGAGTTAAAATTTTCAATAGATCTTTAGACAAAGCAAAGAGTCTAGGCCAAGAATTTGGTTGTGAATACGGAAATCTAGATTCTTTGGAGGAGATATCAAAAATGGACGTAGTGATTAATGCTACTTCCGTAGGAATGAATGAAGACAAAAGTCCAATTGATAAAAAATTCTTAAATAAAAATCAAGTTATTTTTGATGTAGTTTACACTCCTAAAGAAACGAGATTAATTAAAGATGCAAAAGAAAAGGGCGCAAAAGTAATATACGGTTATGAAATGCTTTTATATCAAGGCGTTGAACAATTCAAACTATACACGGGTTTGAATGCCCCGGTTGAAGCAATGAGGGAAGTTCTAGTTAAAAGTTTAAAATGAAAAAAAGGTATTGCTTAATTATTAATAAAGCACTGCAAAGGTGAAAAATGCAAATGACAAAGTTCAAAGTCTACGTTACGCGAATGCTTCCAGGGCCAGCGTTGGCTAAATTGCAGCAAAAATGCGACACTGTTGTTAACAATGAAGAACGCCCACCATCGCGGCAAGAAATACTTCATGGCGTAAAAGACGCAGACGGATTGCTCTGCCTGCTTACGGACAAAATAAGTGCTTCCGTTATTCGTTCCGCGCCCAAGTTAAAAGTAATTTCCAATTACGCCGTAGGATTTGACAACGTAGACGCAAAGGCAGCTACGCGGCGAAAAATAATTGTTACCAACACGCCAGGAGTGCTAACGCAGGCGGTTGCTGAACATACTTTTGCCTTGCTTATGGCTGCAGCGCGGCGAATTGCAGAATCTGATCGCTTTGCGAGAAAAGGAAAATACAAAGCGTGGTCTCCCACTCTGTTTCTTGGCTCGGAATTAAAAGGCAAAACGCTTGGCGTTGTTGGACTCGGAAGGATTGGCAGCATTGTTGCCAATATTGCTAAGAATGGCTACGGCATGAACGTAATTTACTACAGCGAACACCGCGACACAGAAGCCGAAGCACAAGGGATCAAGTACATAAACTTTGATGAATTGCTCGTGTGGAGCGACTTTGTCAGCATCCACGTTCCCTTAACAGAAAAAACACATCACTTGATTGGCGATGCTCAGTTCGCTAAAATGAAGCGCACGGCTTACTTGATAAACACGGCGCGCGGGCCAATTGTAGATGAACACGCTCTTATCAAGGCTTTGAAAGAACAGCGCATTGCCGGAGCTGCGATTGACGTTTTTGAACATGAACCTAAAATACACCCTGAACTCAGAAAGTTGAACAACATTACCATTACTCCGCACACTGCCAGCGCAACCAACGAAGCGCGGGAAGCAATGGCAACACTGGCGGTTGACAATCTGCTAGATGTACTTGAAGGCCGGACACCAAAGGCAATTGTAAACCCGGAAGTGTTTGGAAAGAAATAATGCCTTAGTAAAGATGGCCGAATTTTTCCTTCTTTACTTCTATCTCACGAGTATTGTATTTATCACGAGGCGGCACTAAGGGAACACGTGTTACTTTGAAACCTTTTTCTTCAAAAAACTTAAGCCGAGCAGGGTCATTTGTAAGCAG
>OBEQ011594039.1_pt1 | contig 10857 bp, 10 predicted proteins | sample 1670901 | NCBI WGS metagenome assembly OBEQ01 (sample SAMEA104232315, study PRJEB22302) | groundwater metagenome | biome: forest; feature: aquifer; material: groundwater | place: USA | collected 2011-08-07 | depth 5.4 m | reverse complement strand
GAGCTTCGTGGTGTAAAAGCACAGCATGTGCGTGCCAACGGTTATGCCAACGCATGGATTATCGATAAAAACCATGTAGGGAACGAGTTTGTCATAGCGTATAAAGGGGAAGAATACTTTTTTTATAGCAAACTCGTGAGTCTACTCACAGTTCTTGGGGGCATCGTCTACCTTGGTCGTCGCCTGTTTCAATCAGTGAGGCATCATGGTTAACAGCAAACAACTCTTTGTACTTTTGATCCTTGTACTTTTGACGCTTCTCCTGCGCGACCTGCCCTATTTGAATATTGTATTTATCAGCAGAATTTGGCTTATTTATGTTGCAATTCTCCTCTTTGTGATTTTAGTGAGCATCAAATTTCGAGTAATCCTGCTTTGGTATGTGACGTTCGCGCTATTTTTTATCGCATTTGTCCTCACACTTGCGCGACTACCTTTTTTTGCCGAATCAATCGGTGTGTTTATCTACTTTTTGCTCTGGGCCATTGTCATCCATCGGCTCATTAGTTTTGTCAAAGGTCGGCGGTCATTATGATTATTTTACTCCTTGTAATATCGGTTATCGGATTTATTTACCGTTCGTGGTTTACGGCGTTTCCTCTCTCAAGCGGTGATTGGCCGTATTTGTTTATAGAAAATATTAAAGAATTTTCATGGCTTCCAGAGATTCGGTTTTTATGGCTTTCGCCATATTATCAGATATTGACCAAGATTGTTGTCCAATATGTTGGTGTTTCCTGGGCAACTACTGAGAAGATTTTTTGGTTTTTTCCATTCATTATTCTGTCGTTTTTCTCTTCGTACAGACTCACCAAGTCTGCGTTGGGCGCTCTCATTTATACCACAAACACCTATGCCCTTATGATTGTTGGCGGGGGACAGATGGGAGTGGCGATGGCATACGCGGTGGCTCCTTTGGTATTAAAGCGTTTCATTTTTCAATCTTCAATTTTCAAATCAGTACTTATTACGGGAGCAATTCTTGCGATACAAGTAATGCTTGATCCAAGGATTGCAATCCTTACCTTGGTTGCGTCCATTCTCTATTACGTATTTAAACTCAGAGAAATCCCCCTCCTTCCCATAGGGACATCAATAGGTATTGCAGCATTTCTTAATCTCTATTGGATAGTTCCCCTGCTTCGGTCACAAACATCTATTGCTCAACAACTCGGAGAGGCTACTGTTGGTTCTGTAAACTTTTTAAGTTTCGCTACATTTGAACAGACCATCTCGCTTCTTCATCCAAACTGGCCGGAAAATATTTTTGGCAAAGTACATTTTATGCAGCCAGAGTTTTTGTTCATTCCTATCATTGCATTTTTGTCACTACTCATTGCAAAAAAATCACGTACGGTACTCTATTTTTCTTTCCTAGCGCTTCTCGGTGCATTTTTGGCAAAGGGCGCCAATCCGCCGTTTAGTGAAGTCTATGTGTGGTTATTTGATCATGTACCGGGATTTATTCTATTTCGTGATCCTTCAAAATTTTATCTTTATCCAGCGCTTGCTTTTAGTATCCTTATTCCCATAACCATACAACGCAGAAGGGGATCAAAGATCTTTCCATTATTTTTTCTCTTACTTTGGTCGTTTATTCTCCGAGAAGCTCTACTGGGAAAACTTACCGGTACATTTCGACCCATGCCCATGCCAGCAGAATATGTAAAACTCAAAGATTTTCTCAACCCTCAACCCCAGGTATTTCAGACACTTTGGATTCCTCAAAGACAGCGGTTTGGATTTTCTTCAAAATTACATCCTAGTATCGATGCGCAATTATTATTTAAACAGTCTAGTATCTCAGGTATGATTCAGTTGGTGACCACTGAGAAAACACAAAAAGAATTGACGGCGATGCAAGTCAAATATGTCATCGTGCCGTACGATTCTCGTGGTGAATTATTTTTGACTGACCGAAAGTATGATGAAACGTTATATTTTGATACGATACATAATCTTTCTGTGATTCCTTGGCTCCATAAAATAGATTCATTTTCTCATATTGGCGTATTTGAAATTCAGTGACATGAAAGCTCAAGATATTCTATTTTTTGTTGTATTAGTTCTCCTTGTTATACTTAGAAAACCTCGGTATTTTGTTGTTGCAGGATTGGCATGTCTTGCTTTTTCAATTCCTTTGTTTGCAATGTGGGTGTTTTTTACCGCAGAGCATCTGATCTGGTATGCTGCTGCCTTCTTTTTCATTTTTGTTCTCTTTTCTCTTCTGCAGTCTCATAAGGTACAATAAGAGCATGAATATTCTCGTTACCGGCGGAGCTGGGTACATTGGCAGCCACATGGTTCGGATGCTTGTCACCGGTGGCCATCATGTTGTTGTAGTAGACACCCTTGAGCATGGTCACAATCAAGCATTGCCGAAATCAATTTCCCTTACAGAAGGAAGCGTGGGGGATCGAACATTTTTGGATAGTTTATTTACCAAACAACCTATTGACGCGGTTATTCACTTTGCGGGATACATATCTGTTGAAGAATCAATGCGGGATCCAAAAAAATATTTTCACAATAACCTCATTGCACCAATAGCACTCCTTGAATCTATGGAGGCTCATGGTGTTGATAAAATTATTTTTTCTTCAACGGCTGCTGTTTACGGTAATCCTCAAACCGTTCCTATTCCTGAGGATCATCCAAAAAATCCCACCAGTGTTTATGGTTTATCCAAATGGTGTTTTGAGTACTATTTATCGCTTTTTGATAGACAAAAAAAGATTCGTTCCATAAGTCTTCGATATTTTAACGCCGCTGGAGCATCACTTGATGGAAATAACGGGGAAGCGCATGACCCCGAAACACATATCATTCCATTAGGTTTGCGTGCTGCCATGAAAAATAGCGATTTTTTTTTCTTTGGCACGGATTATCCTACGGTCGATGGGAGTTGCATACGGGATTATATCCACATCGAAGATTTGTGTCAGGCACACATGTTGGTTCTTGATGCACTTAGGAACAATCATGGATCTGCAATCTATAATGTGGGGACCGGAATTGGAATAACGAATAAAGAAGTGATTGCGCAGATAAAAAAAGAAACCGAGGTTGATTTTCCGGTTGCTGTGAAACCGAGGAGGGCAGGAGATCCAGCGGAACTCATTGCAGATCCGACAAAATTGAAAAAAGAATTCGGTTGGGAACCGAAATACTCTGATATTGCAACTATTGTTGCAACTGCTTGGAAATGGCACAAAACCAATCCGAACGGATATACCTAGTACTATGCGCATAGGGATTGATATCAGTCAAATTGTTTACGAAGGCACCGGTGTAGGACGATATGTACGCAAGCTGGTGCAGTCGCTTCTTACTCTAGATCAAGAAAATGAGTATGTTTTATTTGGTTCCTCTCTGCGGCAGAGAAATAAGTTTCATACATTTTATAATCAAGTTAAGAAATTAAATAAAACAATAAAGTTAAAAGTATGGTTTTTGCCGCAGACATTACTTGATCTACTTTGGAATCAATTGCATATTTTTCCTATCGAATGGTTGATCGGTAACATAGATGTGTTTTGGAGTAGCGACTGGACACAGCCGCCTTTAATCAACGCGAGGGGCATTACGACAATTCATGATGTGAGCTTCCTGCATTTTCCGGAAAGTTTCGATGCAAAAATTATCGCCGTGCAAAAACGACGATTGGCGCAAGCAAAGCGGGAGTGCCAGGTATTTTTGTGTGATTCAGAGGCAACGAAGCGAGATGTCAAAGCGCTTCTGCACATTGATGAAAAAAAATTGCGTGTTATCTATCCTGGGTTTTACTTATGATTATCGCTATTGATGGATACGAAGCGAATGTAAAAAATAGAGTAGGCATCGGTCGGTATGCGTTTGAAATCCTGACGCATTTATATGAAATAATTGATGGCTCACGTGATTCAGTTCTCGTTTATTTGCCGTCGCCGCCACTTTCTGACATGCCAAAAGAAACTTCGTGGTGGAGCTATCGTATTGCTCGCCCATCAAAGCTTTGGACGTTTATTGGGTTGCCGTTTGCTTTATCGAAGGATTTTCCTAAAGCAGACGTTATTTTTTCTCCGACTCATTACATACCGCGATTTATTTCTATTCAGTGCGTTTGTTCGATCATGGATCTTTCGTATCTTTTTTATCCTGAAATGTTTCGACCAAAAGACCTTCATCAACTGACAAAATGGACTGCCTATTCGGTTAGGCATGCTCAGAAGATCCTTACCATAAGCGATTCAACGAAGCATGCTATAATAAAGGCATACCATGTCCCCGAAGATCGCATAGTCGTGACCTATCCGGGATTCACAAAACCAAAATTTCTTACCATGTCTGAGAGCGATATTTTTAAAAAATATCATGTGTCATCTCCGTTTATTCTGTCCGTCGGCACACTTCAGCCGAGGAAAAATTATGTCCGTCTCATAGAGGCGTTTGCTCAAATGCAAAAAAAGGATCTGGATACCACGCTGGTGATTGTTGGAAAAAAAGGGTGGTTGTATGAGGATATTTTGGCTGCTCCTAAGCGTTTCGGTATTGAAGATAAAGTAAAATTTCTTGATTTTGTGCCAGATGAAGATTTACCTTCTTTGTACAAACAAGCTCTTTGTTTTGTTCTTCCGAGTCTCTACGAAGGATTCGGCTTACCAGTGTTAGAAGCTATGGCGTATGGAACACCGGTCGTAGTGAGTAATGTTTCCAGTCTGCCGGAAATAGCCGGAAAGGCTGGTATGTATGTTGATCCACAAGATGTGGAGAGTATAGCGAAAGGACTTGAGACTGCAGTTGCCGAACGAGAAAAGAAATCCGGTAAAGAACGCATTGCAGCAGGGTTAATCCAAGTGAAGAAATTTATGTGGGAAAAGGCGGCAAAACAAACACTGGAAGTATTGGAAGAAGTAGGAAAGGGGACAGTATGAGATGGTTTATTGATTTTTGGGTATATCTGGCAACACTTACTGGATATATTCCCAGTCATACGATACGACAATTTTTGTATCGAAATATTTTTCGTATAAAAATTGGTAAAGACTCTTCAATTCATTGGCGAGCAGAGTTTAATCAACCGTCAGGCATTGCCATTGGCAACAATACGATTATTGGTAATGACGCATTTTTAGATGGAAGATTCCCTCGGAAATGGACAGGGAAGGAAATTAAGTTTTTCGGGTACACTAAAGAGTTTTTTAATCCATCCACGCGGCCATTAACTATTGGAAACAACGTCTCTATTGCTGGAGAAGTCCGTATCTATACCATGCAGCATGACATTGATGATCCAGATTTTAAAGAAGTAGGTGCGCCTGTTGTTATTGACGACTACGTGGTTATCGGAACAAGGGTGACTATTTTGCCAGGAGTGCACCTTGGTAAAGGTGCAGTTGTTGCGTCAGGAGCGGTAGTTACTAAAGATGTGGATCTGTACACTGTGGTTGGCGGTGTGCCGGCAAAATTTATTCGCAATCGCGCCAAAGATCTTCGTTATGCACTCAAATTCGCTCGACTCTTTCAATAACCCCATGGATCTTTCAATTATCATTCCTAGCTTCAATACAAAAGCGCTTCTTGATCGATGCTTGAGCTCCATAGACGAGAGCCTTAAAGGTTCTTCCTTGAAGTATGAAATTATTGTTGTAGATAATGCGTCAAAATATGATTCTATTCAATTATTGAAAAATAAATATCCTCGAGTAATAAAAATATTCAATAAAACAAATGTTGGGTACGGAAAATCGAACAATCAAGGTATTCAAAAAGCTCATGGAAAGTATATACTTCTGCTTAATTCCGATATCAAAGTGCTTGATGGTGCCATTGAATCCCTTTACGAATTTTCCCAAAAACATCCGCATGCATTTATTGGCGGAAAACTTTTCAATGAAAATAACTCGCCGCAAGCATCTTGTGGCCCCATGTATACGTTGCCTGTTGTTTTTTTGATGCTCTTTGCCAAAGGTGACACATTGGGGATTACGCGATCTTCTCCGAACAGCGTCACCGAGGCAGATTGGGTTTCTGGAGCGTGCATTATCAGCATAAAAGAGGCATTCATTGATGTGGGACTTTTTGATGAGGGGATATTCATGTATATGGAGGAGATCGAGTTTCTGTATCGTGCAAAACAAAAAGGATATGCTACGTTTTTCTACCCGAATGCTCATTTTATTCATACCGGGGCAGCAAGTAGCGGCGACCGAAAACAGCCAGTCGTTAATATCTATAGAGGACTGCTTTACTTTTATCATAAACATCATTCTATAATGGAAGAACGGGTACTGCGAGCGATGCTCTCTGGCAAAGCTCACCTTGTATTGTTTTTTGGAAGATTGACCGGTAGGAAGTCATTAGTAACTATCTATGAACAAGCTCTTCGCATGGTGTAAAGAAAATATATTCTTTTTGTTTACACTATTTTTATTGGCGTTTATACCGCTCTACCCCAAATTGCCATTGGTGAATATTAGACATGTATGGGTATATGTACGAGTGGAAGATTTTATTGTTCTCTTCGTACTTTTGTGTTGGGGACTACTGGTTGCTCGTAATAAATTAACCTTAAAAACTCCTCTTACCGTGCCGATTTTGATCTTTTGGATTATCGGAGGCATAGCAACTATTCACGGCATACTTTTGATTTTTCCAGGATTAATGAACGTTTTTCCCAACGTAGCATTCTTAAGCTTTTTACGTCGCATTGAGTATATGAGTTTATTTTTTATTTCCTACTGCGGGATGAAAGATAAACGGTTTCTCTCGTATTTTATTGTCGTATTGACCGTGACACTTTTTTTGATCATTGGATATGGTATCGGTCAAAAATATTTAGGCTTCCCCGCATTTTTGACCATGAATGAAGAATTCGCCAAAGGAATAGCTTTACAACTTTCTCCTTTGTCACGTGTTTCATCAACATTTGGCGGACATTACGATCTAGCTGCATACCTCGTATTGGTTATTCCCATTATGGTCAGTTTGGTTTTTGGGTATCGAAACTGGTTGGTGAAGGCGATTTTTATAGCGGCTGCAGTTTCAGGTTTGTTTGTTCTTTTTATGACCGTATCAAGGATTTCATTTTTTGCCCTTTTGATATCATTGGGTTTGGTGCTTCTCTTTCAGAAAAAAAAGCTGGTACTTTTTTCATTTCCTATTATAGCTATCGCTATCATTCTTTTGTTAAGTTTTTTACCAAGTCTTTCCGCTCGTTTTAGAAGTACTATTAAGGAGATTGACGTTTTGCTCGACGCAAAAACCGGAAATATAATTGGGCATGTCAAAGAAGTGCCGAATACATATTTTGATAAGAAAATTGTTAAGCAACAATTTTCACAAAACATAACGAATCTGGATTCTTTTGCGAGCCCGTCTGCTGCATTAGCAATTCCCTATACCTATTTACCAGAAAAAGTCATGCTTCTTGTTGAGCCAAATGCACCAACAGGAGAAGATTTGCCGCAGGGAACCGGCTATATCAATCTACCACTCTCACCTATTATAAAAAGGTTAGGGAATTTTTATTATGAACGGAAATCCAATCCAAAAACTGGTTTGGTAGAGGTATTTACTATTAACGGCGACTATTTGATAAAAAAAGTATTAACGTACGATTTGTCATTCACGACGAGATTTCAAGGCGAATGGCCACATGCGATTGCGGCATTCAAAAGAAATGTTTTATTGGGGAGCGGCTATGGGTCCGTAAGTCTAGCTGTTGACAATAGTTATCTTCGCATGCTTGCCGAAGTGGGTGCGTTGGGGTTTGTTTCCTTTTTAGCAATATTCATAATCATTGGAATTTATATAAGAAAAGCGTTACCAAATATTGAATCCCGTCCAGTAAAAAGTTTCATTTTTGGTTTTATTGCCGGTGTAGTAGGGCTTGCAATCAACGCACTATTCATTGATGTTTTTGAAGCTTCAAAAATTGCTTTTACCCTCTGGCTTTTAACAGGAGTAGCTATTGGTATTCTTCGCTTGCATCAAAATGTGTCACTCGACGTATATAAGGAGCTTAAAAAAGTTACTACTTCAACCTATGCAATCATTGTATATTTACTCATTGCTACGGTACTGCTTTTTTCACCCATGACGAGGAATTTTTTTGTTGGAGATGATTTTACATGGTTCCGATGGGCCGCAGATTGTGGCAACCATATGAGCAACTCGCAGGGTTGTCAATCTAGTGCGTCGACAGTTCTGCGTTACTTCACTCAGGCTGATGGGTTTTTCTACCGACCAGGAGCGAAAATATATTTTCTTTTCATGTACCGACTATTCTGGTTGAATCAAACTGCATATCACCTGGTTTCTCTATTTCTTCATTTTACGGCTAGCGTGCTGGTATTTTTACTTGCCAAAAAGATATTCCGAAGTACCATCCATGCTGTGCTCGCAGCATTTTTGTTTCTTATACTGAGTGGTTTTTCTGAAGCAATTTTTTGGATTTCTGCTACAGGGTTTCTTTTTACCGCTTGCTTTTCGCTTGCGAGTTTACTCATGTTTATTACCTGGACAGAAAAGAAAAAAACGATAGATTTTATTGCAACGTTGTTTTTTTCCATTCTTTCATTGTTGTTTCACGAACTGGGTATTGTGACTCCACTTTTATTCGTGTTGTATCAGTGGGCATTTGGTGAACATATGAGTCTGAGAGGCTTATGGAAAAATATCCATTATAGACTTCTCTTTCTTCCCATGCCTATCTATTTAGTGATGCGATTTATAGCCCGAAGCCACTGGCTAAGCGGCGACTATAACTACAATATTTTAAAACTTCCTTTCAATGTCGTAGGGAATGCCATAGGATATGTATCTCTCGCCCTTATCGGTCCTTTTTCTGAACCTTTCTATCAAGTGTTACGAAATGTTTTAAGAGGGCACGTGTTGATTGCTCTTATGATCGTTGTCATGGCGTTTTTTGTGGCCGCCTTCGTATATAAGATGTCAATAAAATTATTGAAGAAAAATGAAATAAGAATTGTTCTGTTTGGTACGTTTTTTTCTATCATAACGCTCTTACCCTTTTTAGGCTTAGGAAATATATCTTCTCGGTATAGTTATCTATCTTCAGTTGGAATTATTTTTCTCCTTGTATATTTTATGCAAAAATTGTATACGTATTTATTGAGTAATGGTCGAGACATTGCCATCGCTAGTGTTACGGTGGTAGTTAGTGTATTTTGTCTTTTACAGATTATTCAACTACAGCAAATTCATAGCGACTGGTATGAGGCTGGTGAAAAAACAAAAAGATTTTTTATCGCCATAGAAAGCATCTATATTGATACTTGGACGAATAATACTATGGAGTTTCATTTTGTCAACGTGCCGATCCGCGTTGGAGAAGCGTGGGTATTTCCAGTCGGAATTCCAGATGCGCTGTGGTTTATCTTCCGAAATCCAAACATTAAGGTATATACTTGGCCATCGCTTACGCAAGCCTTCAGTGCCGTAACGCATGACTCTAAAACCCAGAAAGTGCTTGTATTTGATGGGGACGGGAGCGTCACAGAAGCAAAAAGTCCACCCAGCATTCAATGAAGAAATTAGATGTTTTTTTGCTTTTCATAATTTTTTTAACAGCGATATCTCTTCGTCTGTATCATCTGACCAGTCCTATTGCGGATTGGCATAGCTGGCGGCAGGCAGATACGGCAGCAGTTGCACGGAATTTTTTTAAGTTTGGTTTTGATCCATTGCATCCCCGCTACGATGACCTTTCCAACATTCAATCCGGAAAAGATAACCCACAGGGGTGGCGAATGGTGGAGTTTCCTCTATATCAATTATTTGGAGCTGGGCTGAAAGCATTCGTCCCCTCACTATCTATCGAAGTAAGCTTGCGACTCGTCAGTATTGTAGCAAGTGCTGGTACAGCATTACTTCTTGCACTCTTAGTGTCAAATTTTGTTGATAAAACGACTGGTCTCTTAGCGGGATTTTTTTATGCAGTATTGCCATATAGTGTCTATTATGGTCGTACCATTTTGCCTGATGGGTTTATGGTTTTTTTGTCCGTATTGAGTTTGTATTTGATTTCGAAATCTCTTGAAGCAAAAGGTCGACGCGACTGGTTTTTCGTAATCATCGGAGCAGTTGCAGGAGCATTGGCGCTCCTTGCCAAGCCGGTAGCTATATTTCTCTTAGTTCCTGTCCCATATCTTTTATATCGGAAGTTTTCTTTTTCTCGTTATTTAGTTATTGGATTATTGGTGTATTGGGTTATTGGATTATTGCCATTGTGGTGGTGGCGGGGATGGATTGCCAAATTTCCTGAAGGAATTCCTGTATATACGTGGCTTTTTAACGAAGGCAATATTCGGTTTAAGGGCGCATGGTTTCACTGGTTGTTTGCGAGGCGTCTGGGAGAGCTCATTTTGGGATATTGGGGATTGATTCCTCTTGGTATTGGTTTGACAGTTACACCTGCAAAGAAGGAAGGGTGGTTTTTCAGAATATGGCTTTTGGGAAGTTTATTATATCTCGTCGTATTGGCCAGAGGAAATGTGCAACATGACTATTATCAACAACTTCTCGTTCCTATTGTGGTTATTTATCTTGCCAAAGGCATGCGATTTCTTTTTTCGCGACATGAGGGGATCAGTAGATTTGCTGGTATGAGTGTTGGTATTGTATCAGTAATTTTTATGTTGGCATTTTCTTGGTTTACCGTGCGAACGTATTATTGGATTAATCGGCCGGAAATTGTTGAGGCAGGGAAGATGGCAGATCAATTACTTCCTAAAAATGCAAAAGTGATTGCCTCATATAATGGCGACACGACATTTCTTTATCAAATAATCTGGTCCATTACAAGTACGATTCATATAACAAACGCCAAATTGTAGACGATGTAGACAAATAATG
>OBEQ010223241.1_pt1 | contig 10858 bp, 10 predicted proteins | sample 1670901 | NCBI WGS metagenome assembly OBEQ01 (sample SAMEA104232315, study PRJEB22302) | groundwater metagenome | biome: forest; feature: aquifer; material: groundwater | place: USA | collected 2011-08-07 | depth 5.4 m | reverse complement strand
CTTGATTAAGAAAATGTAATTCCTGTGGCGAAACTCCCTTATATGGAAGAGCTGAACATCGGACATTCTATTGTCGCCCGGTCTATTTTCGTCGGAATGAAAAAGGCAATTTTTGAAATGTGTGAGTTGCTTAAAAAAGCAACGACATGAGCCAATTCCCTTCCCCCTTTATGGGGGAAGGTTAGGATGGGGGTAAGATTCAATCAATATCCCCCCACCTCAGGTCTTCCCCCATCCGCCACAAAACGCGGCGAGATTCGTCCACAAAGCGTTTTGGGACGGATTGCGCCAACGTTCGCCAAAGGCTGGCGCAATCCGACGAATCACGCCAAGGTCTGTGGTGGACTTTGTGGCGAACAAGGGGGGAGGAGATAATAATAATTTATGAATATTAAACAAGAATTCCAAAAATATTTTAAGCCGAGGCCAGTTCATTCGCACAAAGGCGATTACGGCCGGATTTTTATTTTAGCTGGATCTTTTGGCATGAGTGGGGCCTGCTACTTAACGAGTATGGCGGCGCTCAGGTCGGGCGCAGGACTTGTGACGGTCGGTGTTCCGAAAAGTCTGGTTTTGCCACTGAGCCGGAAAATGACGGAAGCCATGATGAAAGGGCTTCCCGAAACAAAAGAGGGAACCTTAAGTCGGGCCGCGCACAAACAGATCAAATTGTTTCTTAAGACGCAAGACGTTCTTGCTGCCGGACCCGGCCTTTCACAAAACTCTGAAACGCAGGCCGTCCTCCGAAAAGTTATTTCAGACTCCACTCGGCCGATGGTCATTGACGCAGACGGTTTGAATGCGTTAAAAGGAAAAATTAATTTACTTCAAAAATTGAAAGCGCCTGCAATTTTAACGCCTCACCCAGGTGAATTTGTCCGGATTTTTGGCGGGTCCCTTCCAAAGTCGGAGCCTGAGCGGAAAAAGCGCGCTTTAGAAACAGCCAAAAAGTTCAAGATCGTTTTGGTTTTGAAGGGCCATCAAACCGTGGTCACGTCACCCAAAGGTGAGGTATACATGAATCAAACGGGCAATCCGGGAATGGCGACCGGCGGTTCCGGTGATGTGCTCACGGGTATTGTGGCCGCGATGTTGGGACGAAAAATAGAACCCTTTAAGGCTGCCTGTTTTGGTGTTTATGTTCACGGCTTGGCCGGAGATTTAGCCGCAAAAGAAAAAGGTGAGATTTCGTTAATAGCCGGAGATATTATCGAAGTTCTTCCAAAAGCATTTAAGAAAATTTTAAAGCGCTAGAGAGATTTCTTTCCCCTTGATGGGGGAGGATAAAGGCGGGGGTTTAATAAAAAGAAAGATTCCCCATCCGCCACAAAACGCGGCGGGATTCATACACTCCGCACAATAATCAGCGGATCCCTCCTCTGGGGGGAAAGCGTTTTGGGACGGATTGCGCCAATGTTCGCCAAAGGCTGGCGTAATCCGACGAATCACGCCAAGGTCTGTGGCGGACTTTGTGGCGAACAAGGGGGGAAGGAATTTTGAAATGCTGTATAAAATAACTTATGAAACCTGTCCATAATCCTCCGAATCCGTTTGAATCTGAGAACCTTGTCTATTTTGAAGGCGTTGTCCCGCCGGCAAAACTCGAAATCTACGAAGATTCAACACGGACCATTTTGGCAGAAAATAAATCACCGGACCTTGGTTTCAGATGGAGTTTAAATCCTTACCGGGGCTGCCAGCACGCCTGCGCTTATTGTTATGCAAGGCCGTCTCATGAATATCTCGGCTTTGGCGCGGGAACCGATTTCGAAACGAAGATTGTCGTCAAACAGAAAGCGCCAGAACTTTTGCGCCGGACCTTCATGAAAAGATCTTGGAAAGGGGAGCTGATCATTTTCTCAGGTGATACGGATTGTTATCAGCCGCTTGAAGCAAGTTACCGGTTAACGCAAAAATGTTTAGACGTATGCCTGGAATTTGGAAATCCAGTTGGAATCATTACCAAATCATTTTTAATTACGCGGGATTTGGATTTGCTCAAGAAACTTCATGCGCGAACAAATTTAAACGTGGTGATCAGCATCCCTTTTTTCGATGATAAAACAGCGAGACTAGTTGAACCAACGGCTGCTTCAATTTCCCGGCGTTTTGAAGCCGTGAAAATAATCTCGGATTTAGGCATTTATGTTTCTGTCAATGTCGCTCCGATCATTCCGGGGCTGAACGATTCCGATATTCCGAAAATATTGGGGAAAGCAAAAGAATGCGGAGCGAAAAGCGCCTCACCGGTTCTTCTCAGACTGCCGGGGAACGTGAAGGAAGTATTTCTTTCACGGATGAAAATTTTATTTCCGCTGGCGTACCGGAAAATTGAAAACCGAATCAGGGAAACCCGTCAGGGAAAACTTTACACTTCTGAATTTGGCCAGCGTCACCGCGGCACCGGACCTTACTGGAATAACATTGAAAAGATGTTTGACGTTCATTGCGGAACATTAGGTCTTAATCAAGAATTGCCGACCCAAGAACGTCCGCCTTTTGAGCGGCCGAGCCGGCAAAGAGAACTTCTGCTTAATTAGAACTGAGCAATTAAGATTTCTTTCCGTCGGGAAGGATCCATTCGCTTCCGGTATCGATATTCACATTTCGGTTGTCGGAATTGAAGATCATACGGCCGGGTTTTCCGGCAGCGGGTCTGGTGGAGCGTTGGTAAGTCGGTAGAATCAGGTCGCCGCTTTCATCCACTTTCAAACCGCTTCCGGTTGTTCCCTCCACGATCAGAACGGGACGATCTTGGGCGAGGGATTTGATGTGCAAGGTGGCCTCAGGAGCGCCGCTTCCAATTCCGATTTTCTTTTCCGAAGCGCTCACAAAGAAAAGATTGTCTTCTCCCTCTCCTTTGATACGGAAATCAATGTTATTTCCGCCGGCGTTCATGACTGTTTCTTTTTCGGTGGCTGTCAATTTTTCAACCTCTCCCACGGCGAGGGCAAAAGAACCGGGCTCTTCGTTACGACGGAACATGACATTCGGTGGTTCCTCCCCGCCGTCTCCGAGTTCAAGCCTCATCGTGGGATAGGAATTGAGGCGAAAAAGAGGTTCTTTTTCGCCTTCCAGAAATCCTTCAAAATGAGAGCCGTAATCCCGTTTTACTGAGGCAATGGTCCCTGTGGCTTCAATGCCGAAGACTTTGGTTTCAGGTGTTTGATCATCCACAAAGAGAACTCGAATCTCTGCTTCTCCGATGCCCGCTTCTGTGAGCTGTCCAACCTCGAACTTGGGGCGGTTCTTCAAACCTGTATGCTGGAAAATAAGATAGTTTTCTTTCGAAGAATGCAGCATGATATTTCCGTCTTCAATATGCAAGCGTGCATTAGGTTCCGGTGCATTGCCGATGACCACTCCCTGTTCGAAAAAACCGACCCCCCTGAGTTTGAAATCCATAAAGGTGTCATCATTGAGATCCGCAAAAACACAAGCGGCATCGAGAGCCGTGGTGGAACATCCGGTGACGGGGTCCTTTTGCATTGCTGACAGCGTTGGATGAACTGATTGCTGTGGCACATCCTCCTTATCGAGAGTCCAACCCAGAGAAAAAGCAAAGAAAATAGAAAAAAAGATCAAGATAAGCGAGAAGAAAAATCTTTTGTGCATGATGAAATCTCCTTGTGATTCGATGGTTTTGGAATTCCGATGAGCCCAAGCGCGAATAGAACATAGAGTACTGGATAAGATCCCCACAGAAGATGCTTGAAGGTGAACGTGACCGGAGCATGTTCAGTCATTTCTGCGGCCATGAGCGGGGAAATGCCGTCGGTGGTCCAAATCTTCAGACCGTCTTTGAATGTTTTTGAGACACGCCACCCCTGCTGGATCAAAAAATCATTGTAGAAGGGATCGTTGGAAAAAATAAATCGCAGGTGAAATGTTTCGGCACGTTTCAAGATTTCGGCCATTACTTGCAGCCCTTGCGGAAAATATTTTGCATTGTCGAGTGATTCCAGGCCGCTTTCCCTGAGTTCAGTAATCATCCGTGCAGTATGGTAATTACCATCAATGGTTGGAGCATCAGTTAAAAAACCGAGCCGGCTCATTTGAGATCCGAATCCGAGGGTTAAATAACGGTAATTGCGATAATCCTTTTGATTGAGAAAATCCACAAGGCGAGTCAGATTGATTGGATTAGGCTGAAATTTTGCAGCGCTGATTCCATAGAGAACTATCAAGTAAGCTGCAATGGCCGTCAAAACAATAAAAAGGCGGAGAGCTTCTAGAGGGGGGCGAAAAAAAGCGGTTGCAAGCAAAGGCAGGGTAAGAACCGTAGCCCACAGACAAAATCGGTCGAAGGTGAGCGTATAAAACATTTCTCCGAAAAGCAATTTGGGCACAGGCGTAGCACCGCCTCCGAGTCCCAGCAGAAAGAGGATGGCCCAGAAGCAGACTAAAAGAGGTCGCCCCTTAAAGGACGGTCCCACAGCGATGAAGGGGATCAGGGGGAGAAGAAAGGAATTGGGAATCAAAAAAAATGTTAGAAAACTATTGAGGTTTGCAAAATAATTTCCTCTCGTTACGTGCGGAATCTCTCTCTGGGTGACGGCATAATGAGTCAAATAATAGAAAAAAGGATAAAGAAGGAGGACGAAAAGAAGTCCTGAAAGACCAATAAAAAAGAAAGCCCGCACAATGACCTTTCGTTTATTTTGATCAGCATGTGACGTATCCAAGATTGACTTAAAGATGACAGGACCGAGAAAAAACATGGCGCCAAGGAGAAAGGTAAGATGATGACTCGTCATCACAAGAGAAACATGAAGGAGGGCCATGAAAAGTTGGCGAAATCTTCCTTCTCGTATCCAATGCAACACAAAAGGGGCTGCATTCAAAAGAAAGCCCAGGGAAAAAATCGTAGGCAATTGGCCAAATTGATAAATACACTGGGCGACCGATGTCAAAAAGATGCTCAAAAGAGTAGCAAACCTTGCAGTTTCTTCAGGGACCCAGATCAGACTGAAGCGATAAATCCCCAGCGTGAGGATTCCAACTGCAAGGAGTTGCACAAGGATATAGGCATTTTCAACGCCGAACCAAAACGAAAACAAGGCAATCGTTTGGTGGCAAAGCGGCGGGTAGCTTGTCTGATCAAAGCCACCATACCATTTCGGGTTCCAAGGGTTCCACCAGCTCTTGGCGTAATGGGCGCTGAAAAACATATGTGTGTAAGCATCATAACTTTTCTCGTGCAAACGCAGGATCACGAGAAAGAAAGCGTTGAGCATTAGCGAAGCGCATACGATCAAGGCCAGTTTCAATTTTTGGTTTAAGTCAGCAATGGCGCTCATCGGATCATGAATCCTGCATCTGTTCGTTGGGCCATCGGTCAAATTCTATCTTTTTGAAGTATCGATTTTTGGCTCGGTCCACAATCTTCCAAATGGGAAGATTCACCGCAACGTTTCGATTCCGCGATCCCATTTCGTGAGCGAGTGAGTCGTTCGTTAAAAGTTCGCAAAGGGCATCGGCTGCGGAATCAACATTTCCATTGGCGTAAAATTTCATCACGATGTTTTCTTCTCTGCACATCGCTTGCAGATCATGGAGTGAAGCAGCGACAAGAGGCAGCCCATAACAGCAGGCCCAATGTGCCACCCCCGAGACTCCCGTCGTGGCGGTGTAGGGAAGAAACATAAGCCGGCTGTTGCGAAACAGATCGGGGAGCTTTTCCTCGGACACATATCCAGTAAAGATAATGTCATTCGCGGTTTTGTAGTCGAGCCGCAAATTTTCGATATAATCAGGACACGAGGGGTGGCTTCTTCCGCCGATGACGAGCCGTGCGTCCGGAACGCGGCTTTTAACCTTCTGAAACACTTCGATGGCAAAATCAAGCGTCTTGTAAGATCCGAATTTTCCGAAGACCAAAATATTTCTATTTTGAAGGTTCCCTGGTTCAAGTTCATCAGCATTGTAGAAACCGTGCGGCCATTTGTGGACAATCTTACCGGCGTATTTTCGTTTTACGAACATTACATATTTATTCAGGGGAAGAAGGACGACATCGGTATGAAACATCAACTGCGTGATGAAATGTGCTGCGATACGATCCACACGGGAGAGCTTCTTAAATTTTGTCGGCGCGAAGGGGACAAACTCGACCAAATGGTGCAGAAGAACGATGGTGTAGAAACCGGAATAACTGGTGAAAACGGGAGCCAAGAGACCGAGCGCCGCCGCAATGCGTTTGTCGCCGAAACTCGAAAAGAGCAGATTGAAGAAAACAAGCCCCGGCTTGATTTTTTTGATTTCTCTGAGGATGCGAATAAAGTTAAATGGACTATTATATTTCCAACAGCGGATGATTTTAAAGCCTTGGACTTCGCGGATTTGTGATTTGGCGCGGGCAGGAATTTCATCGGCCAGAACCGTGAGCTCAATATTGGGATCTCGAATGAGCGCCTGAGCAATATAATAAGTGTATTCATTGAGCCCAAGTCGGCTTGGAGCATAAGCACCCACCAATACTATTTTTTGTTTTTCCACCAATCACCTTGCAAATTTAACAAGCACATAAAGGGCGTCGAGCCATTTGTTTTTATGGCGCGGGAAGTGGTAAAAGTATTCGCTTTTGTAGCCCAAAATAATTTCAAAAGGCATCCGGTACGGCAATTTTTGGCCCGCGACATGTTTGTGGAAATGCATGTTGAATTGATAGGCCGCTTGAGCGTCAAATAAAAGATGGTCGTATTCAGGGAATGAATCTCCCAGAAAATGTCCGACGCTCATTTGAAAATTGAGCGGCTCCGTCGGCCGGAACTTCACACCCACCACCGGTCTGTAAATCAGGGTGGTCAGATCACTATTGTGAAAGAGGAAATCCTGGTGGAAGATAAGGGCCTGTTCTGTCCAAACCATCAGTTGTTTCTGGAACAGAAACTTTTCGATGAGCAAATCTTGAACCAGGCGAAGATCGTCATTGCGCGTATTGTGGCTGGCATAATAGTATTGTGATCTCACGGCAATCCTTGACTGATCTTCAAAGACGCGACCCACACGCACAGAACCGCGATGTTCGGTGAAAAGTCGCTTCGAATGTCTGAAATCTCCCAAACCGAATGCGTACTCAGGTTCGATATACCATCTTCCAAACGAAGGCGATGAAATGCTGCGAAGAGCAAAGATGTATTGGTTAAGCTCAAACTTGCCTGCAAAAATGTCCGTAACCGAGAAATTAGCCCCACGAAGGAAAGTATACTTGAAATAGGGGAAAAAGGTAGTATCACCAAACAAAGGAAGATGTACCGTTTTCTCAGTCTCCGCACGGTAATCCTGGATCCTATGTTCTACCAAGGGGTCCTTTTCATTAAATTTTTGGTCATACAAAGCATTGAGGTGAATAACAGGGAAATTGGGGACAAATAAATTTCCGTAAAACCGCGTCACATTTTTGGGGGTTGCCTTGGCGGGAGGTAGCTTGTTTTCGTTCCCCCGATCTGCAAGTTCGTTTTTGAGGGAACGCAACATATTTTCAATATTGCTGAACTCCGCCGAATATTCATTCTCAAAATAAAAAGACAAAGGCACGCCCCGTGAGGAAAGGTCATAGCCGCTTATCCCCGAGTTGATGAAGTAATCGTCGTGATAGGCGTCTTGGAAACGGCCGCAATTTGCGAGATCTCCGTTGCAGGCTTTCACTGCCTGGTTGAGATAGGCCCACATTTTCTGATATTGGCGCCGGTCACGATAATGATCGGCAAGGATTTCCAAAAGCCGGGGATCATTCGAGGCAAATGGAAGGGCTTTGAGAAGCTCCCCTTCGGATTCTTTGATTTTTCCAAGAAGTCTAAAATTGAGAGACCTTAGTTCGTAGCCGGGCAAAAGATCTTTTTTCAGTTGAATCGCTCGTTGGGTAGCCTCTTCGGCTCCGCGGTACTCTTTTTTTGCGCGCAGGATCTCAGCCTCCATGATCGTCAGTTCATAAAGAATATCTTTGTTTTTGACAAAACTTTTCAGTTCATCAATCCTTTGCTTTGTTTTGGCGAAATCTTCTTTTGAGAAATAAACTTTCGTGAGGACGAGAAGAGGCCAGTCATATTTAGGGTCTTCCTTGAGCACTTTGAGGCAGAGGTGTTCAGCCTCATCATATTTTTTTTGGAGGAGAAATGTGTTGGCTTGAGCCGTCATGAGGATGCGGCGATTTTTCCCCGTCCGGAGGGCTTCATCAAGGATCCGAATGGCGCCCTCATAATCCCCCATTTCGGCGGTTGCGCTGGCGGTTTCAAGAATCGCCTTGATGTTTTGGCGTTCAGCCAAAGCAGGGGAGGGAGCCATGGCCATGCAGACCACAAGCACGACCATGAGAAGCTTAATCCTATTCAGATTTGATGAAGGCACAAGACCGTTCTCCTTTTTAGGCATGAAAAGACCTACATTTTTTAAATTAACGGATTGGTTCTAGATTCCCCTTAGCCATTTTGTCTTGTATTGGAACTTAGCCTTTTTCCCTTTTTTATTATTTTTTGATAAAATACGCCCGGTGCTGGCGTAGCTCAGGGGCAGAGCAGCTGTTTTGTAAACAGCGGGTCGGGGGTTCAAATCCCTCCGCCAGCTATTTGACTGAGGGATTTGAAGTGAGCTCTGCAGGATGCGAGGTAAGCTGAGCATCCGTTTGCAGAGCGAGTGGCCGACCTGAAGCGAAGCGAAAGGCGCCAAATCCCTCCGCCAGCTATTTGACTGAGGGATTTGAAGTGAGCTTCTCGGTTCCATATCCCAAATGCATCCGAATATAATACACGGAAAAAAGTGATCAATGCTCATAGTCCGTTCTCGAAATAAAATCGCAATACGAATAACTCAAGAAAGATGGGATCATATTGAAAGAAGTCATCCGGAAATGGCCGCGCAAAAGGAAAAAGTTGTGGAAACGATTTCAAATCCTGATTTAATACAAAGCGGAGATTTCGGAGAATTGTTAGCAATAAAGTTTTATCCAACAACGCCGCTTACTAAGAAATATTTGGTTGTTGCGTATAAAGAAATACCGGATCAAGATGGTTTTGTCTTGACGGCTTATTTCACAAGTTCGCCCTCAAAAAGGAGACAGGTGATATGGAAGCATTAAAAATCCTGGAAGGCAAACCTTCCCTTAACTGGGAATATGATGAAGAGGCTGACGTGCTTTATATTTCAGTAGGTAAACCGCGTCCTGCAATTGGACTAGATATCGGCGAAGGCGTTATTGTTCGTTATGACCAGAAAAAACAGGAAGTGGTTGGGCTCTCTATTCTCGGTTTTCGAGCTCGAACATTACAAAGTTTGTCCAGTAAATAAAAAATTTTCTGGGGAGTTACCCAAGTGGACAAAGGGGACAGACTGTAAATCTGTTGGCTTCGGTCTTCGAAGGTTCGAATCCTTCACTCCCCAACGTTTATTATGAAAGGGAGAACAAAATGAAAATCCAAAAAAAAATATTTTTCGGGATTTGCTTGATTTTATTAATCAACAAACCGCTTTTTTCTCAAGATATTCCGTGGGAAGGTTTGTACAACCAAGCGGGGCAATTGATTAACGATGGAAAATATGAAAAAGGGGTTCGTGTCGCTCGAAAAGCATTAAAAGTAGCGGAGCGCACAACCGATCAGAAAAATTTCAAAGTGACGCTCTCTTTAAAAGTGCTCATTCATTATTATATGCTTCAGGGAAAATACAAAGAGGCTGAGCCATTTGTTCGGCAAGCATTGGAAATTGCCAAAGAGGACCCGAATATGCTGAATAATTTGGCGATGATTTATACGGAAGAGGGAAAATTCTCTGAGGCTGAACAAATTTCCCAGGACGCAATTCAATTGGCCGAGAAAAATTTCGGAGAAAATGATACAAGGACTGCAGAAAGTTTGAGTACGCTTGCCGGGGTTTATCGTACACAGGGAAAATACTCTGAGGCGAGTTCTCTTTATGAGCGAGCTTTGGAGTTATGGAAAAATGAATTCGGCGAAACCCACCCAAATGTTGTGTTCGCGATGGGCAATTTGGGTTCTGTTTACGCGGCGCTGGGAAGATATGATGAAGCAGATCGATTACTGAAAAAGGTTTGGCTGACCCATCAATCAACTCTTCCTCCAGACCATCCCGTCCTTGCACTTTCCTTAAGAGAGATGGGCAAACTTCGGATCCGAGAAGGCAGTTTTGTTTCTGCGGAATCTTTTTTAAAGCAAGCGCTTAAAATTCAAGAAAAGGTTTTGGGTAAGAACCATCCTGAGGTAGGGGCAACGACAGGGCGGCTTGGCTTACTCTATCGACTCCAAGGAAATTTCAAAGAGGCTGAATCCTTTTATAAGCGATCCCGAAAAATATTTGAGAAAACCTACGGATCGGACAATCCGTATACTCAGGATATAGAAAAGGAGTTGAATGTTCTGGGCGAAGAAAGGAAAGAGAAGGCGAAAGAATCGTAAATTTTTTGCCTATTTTGCCGAATATTAATATGCTGGGCGAAGAAATCATCAAAAAAGCTAAAAATGATTGACAAGAAAGGGTTTATGATGAAAAATGCAGCATTGCTCAACGTACTTTTAATGAGTCTAATAGGCAGAAACTAGGAATGAAGAAGCTCCTTTCCCTCGTCGTCATTTTTTTATTTACGGTTTCTCGACCGGGTTTTGGCGACGATCTCATTAATGTTTACTCTCCCAAAAAAGCCAGCAAAGCCGATTCAACAAAATTAGCCAGTCCCTCCGCTCCCGCAGCACCCATTGATACAAGCAAGCCAAAAGAAATTTCACAAGTTCAACCGGTAAAGCCTAAAAAGATTGATACCCATGAACCCAGTAAGGCTTATACCAGGATAACAACAGAGAACGTGCAGCCTGATACAAAGCCAAAAGAAATTTCACAAGTTCAACCG
>OBEQ011296748.1_pt1 | contig 10859 bp, 13 predicted proteins | sample 1670901 | NCBI WGS metagenome assembly OBEQ01 (sample SAMEA104232315, study PRJEB22302) | groundwater metagenome | biome: forest; feature: aquifer; material: groundwater | place: USA | collected 2011-08-07 | depth 5.4 m | reverse complement strand
TCTCGAAACCGGATTTCATTTCAAAGAAACGCTCGAGTACAGAGATCAGCTTGTAAAGCTTCTAAGTCTCAACGTGCGCAATCTAAGACGTGATGTGCCCGAAAAGGAATTCTTCAGAGAATTAGGGCCGAAGCCTTTCGAAAAAAATCCGGACGAATGCTGCCGCATTAATAAGGTCGAACCGCTCAAAAAAGAACTCGCCGGACTTAAGGCCTGGATTTCAGGCGTTCGCCGTTCGCAGGCGCATACGCGAAAAGTCATGCAAGTACTCGAAGCCTACGATGACGGCGTGGTAAAAGTAAATCCTTTGATCACCTGGAGTTCGAAAGACATATTTGATTACATGAAAAGACATAATTTGCCGGAGCATCCGCTTTTTCAAAAAGGTTACACGAGCATTGGCTGCGAGCCCTGCACGCGCGCCGTTTTGACGGGCGAAGGCGAACGTGCCGGCCGCTGGTCGAATATTGAAAAGACCGAATGCGGCATTCACACGTTCATGAAACAGGCGCCCAAAGCCGAAATAAAAGAATCTAAAAACTAATTGAAAGGAAAACATGTCTAAAGAACAAATTACACCACACGGCGGGAAATTAATTAATCGAATCGTTGCGGAAGGAAATAAAGATGCCGCAAAAAAACAGACAGCGAAGCTTCCGAAGCTCGAATTGTCCGAGCGCGAAGTCTGCGATTTGGAAATGATCGCGACGGGTGCCATGAGCCCGCTCGAAGGTTTCATGAATCAAAAAGATTACACCGCTTGTCTGAAGGATAAACGGCTTTCAAACAAACTCGTCTGGGCTATTCCGGTCACAAAATCCATTTCAGACGAAGAGAAAAATGCGCTGAGAGGCCAAACCATGGCGGCTCTCGTAAATACCGAGAAGCAAGTGCTTGCCATTCTTCATATCGATGATATTTATGCGCATAATAAAGAAGAGCATGCCCAAAAAGTGTATGGGACGGCCGACTCGGCGCATCCCGGCGTTGCCCAGATTCAGAAAATGGGCAATTGGCTTGTGGGCGGGAAAATTGATTTGATCGATGGCCCGGTCCACAATGTATTCAACGATCACCGCAGAACGCCCGCCGAAACGCGCGCTCATTTTAAAGAAAAAGGTTGGAAGCGAATCGTAGCTTTCCAGACGCGGAACCCGATTCACCGGGCGCATGAATATCTCACGAAATGCGCGCTTGAAACGGTCGATGGTCTTATGATTCATCCGCTGATGGGTGAAACGAAGGGTGATGATGTGCCGGCGCGCGTAAGAATGCTTTGCTACGAAGCGCTTGTTGAAAAATATTATCAGAAAGACAAAGTGCTCCTCTCGGTTTTTCCTGCCGCTATGCGCTACGCCGGTCCGCGTGAAGCGGTATGGCACGCTATCGTTCGCAAGAATTACGGCTGTACGCATTTTATCGTCGGCCGTGATCATGCGGGATGCAGCAAACCCGACGGCACTTCGTATTACGGCAGTTACGATGCGCAAATTATTTTCGACGAATTCGAACCTGAAGAAATCGGCATCGAAATTTACAAATTTGAACACAGCTTCTACGACCGGAAAACCGGTGGAATCGTTAGTTTCAAGACCGCGCCGCCGAATGCCGAGCAGTTTTCCGTTTCCGGTACCAAGCTTCGTGACATGCTTAAAAAAGGTGAAATCCCGCCGGTTGAAATTACCCGTCCGGAAATCGCTAAAATTTTAATAGAATACATGCAGGAGTCCGCGAAGGTTTAATGAGTTACGTATTGGGTTTAAAATGCCGCGAATGCGGGCGTGAATATCCGACATCGCCGATCTACGTCTGCGAATATTGTTTTGCAGCGCTTGAGGTCGTCTACGATTACGACCGGATTAAGAAAGTACTCACGCGCGAGAAAATTGAGCGCGGGCCCAAAAGCCTTTGGCGCTACCGCGAACTCCTTCCGATCGACGGCGAACCCACCGCGGGGCTTACGTCCGGTTTCACTCCTTTCATTAAAGCCGATGCGCTTGCGAAAGAATGGGGCGTTAAGAAACTTTACATCAAAGATGACTCGACCTGCCACCCAACGCTTTCCTTTAAAGATCGTGTCGTCGCCTGCGCGCTTTCCAAAGCGCGTGAATTTGGTTTCGATACCGTCGCCTGCGCTTCTACCGGAAATCTAGCCAATTCCGTCGCCGCGCATTCCGCGCTTGCCGGATTTAAGCGCTACATTTTTATTCCCGCCGATTTGGAAACGACGAAGATTTTTGGAACACTTATCTACGCGCCGAATTTAGTCGCCGTTCGCGGAAATTACGACGATGTGAATCGGCTCTGCGCTGAGATTGCGGCAAAATACGGCTGGGCATTTGTAAATATTAATATTCGCCCGTACTACGCGGAAGGTTCGAAAACATTTGCCTATGAAATTGCCGAGCAATTTGGTTGGAAAGTGCCCCAGCATATTGTTTCCCCAGCCGCGGGCGGTTCGCTCATTACAAAAATCGCCAAAGCATTTAAAGAATTAGGAAAACTCGGCCTTACCTCGGGTGAGCAGCCGAAAATTTACTGCGCGCAGCCCGAAGGCTGCGCTCCGATCGCGACAGCCATTATTGAAAAATCCGAAATCATTAAACCGGTGAAGCCGAATACCATCGCGAAGTCGCTTGCTATCGGAAATCCGGCCGACGGGTATTACGCGAAGGACGCTGTGCTCGAATCGGGCGGAACGGCAGCGCGCGTTACCGATGACGAAGTGAGGGAGGGCATTAAACTTCTCGCCCGGACGGAAGGCATTTTGACCGAAACTGCCGGGGGCGTCACCATGGCAGCCACGAAAAAGTTGATCGAGTCCGGCGTTATTCCTGCCGATGAAACCATAGTGATTTCCATCACCGGTAACGGCCTTAAGACCCAAGAAGCCGTTCAGGCCCATGTGGGTAAGCCGGTTGAAATTGACGCATCGCTCAATTCATTCGAAAAAAACATGCCGCTTCAAGGGCTGGCGAAAGAAACGCCCCGCCCGGCCGCGAGCCGAAGATAAAGGAGAGCATATGGCCGTTAAAGTAAGAATTCCTACGCCGCTTCAGAAATTGACCAAAGAGCAAAGTGTGGTCGATGTAAATGCAAAAAATGTCAGCGAATTGATTAGTCAGCTCGAATCTGCGTACCCCGGTATCAAAGACAGGCTTTGCGATGAAAAAGGAAAAGTCCGCCGGTTTGTGAATATTTTCTTAAACGAACAGGACATTCGATTTCTCAATCAGGAATCTACGGCGCTTAAGGACGGCGACGAAGTTTCCATTGTTCCGGCGATTGCGGGAGGCAAATAATGGCTAAGCGAGCACTTCAACTCACTTTTGTCGGCGAGCAGATTAAACAGCCCATCATGTATCTGGCTGCTCGGAAATACGATCTCATTTTAAATATCCGTCGCGCCAAGATTACCGACGCGCTCGGCGAAGTCACCATGGAATTCGAGGGCCGCGAGGAAGACATCGATAAAGCTGTACGCGAAATGGAAAAAGAAGGCGTTAAAGTCCAATCCATCGCTGGCGGCACGGTCGTCTAACCTTGTAGGCGGGGTTTCCCCGTGCAGATTTCTCTCCAGGATAAAATCGTTTTCATTACCGGCGGCACGGGCACGCTCGGTCGCATTTTTTCCCGTTTGGCGCTCCGCGATGGCGCAAAAGTTTTCTTCACTTATTTTCAGAATAAAACCGAAGCCGATGCGCTTGAAAAAGAAGGCGCGCGCGGGTTTGCGTTCGATTCATCCGGCGAAAACGGTATCGAAAAAATAAAAGACGAGATTAAAAATGCCGCTGGGCGCATTGATATTTTGGTGAATAACGCCGGTGCAACAGCCAATGGTAAAATAGGAACGCTTAGCGGTTCGGATTGGGATAAAGTAATCGATGTAAATCTTTCGTCCGTTTTCCGCGTGACGCGCGCGTTTCTTCCGCTTCTTTACCGTTCTGAGAAAGGCCGCATATTAAATGTAGCCAGCCGCCTCGGAGTTCGCGGCGGCGCAGGAGCGAGCAATTACGCTGCGGCTAAAGCCGGGCTCATGGCGTTTACCCGGTCGCTTGCCATGGAAGTCGGTCGCAAAGGTATCTTGGTAAACGCACTTAACCCGGGCTTCATGATTTCCGGCATGACAAAGGACGTGCCCGAAGAAATCAAACAGCGCCATATTAAGGAAAGCGTTCTCGGTGTCCACGGTAATCCCGAGGAAATAGCGCACTTCATGATGTACATTCTTTCCGATCATTGCCGGAGCGTAAGCGGGCAAATATTTAATTACGATTCCAGGATTCTATGAATCGAGTGGTTGTCACGGGGCTCGGCACGGTCAACCCGATCGGAAATTCCGTTCCCGAGTTTGCCGACTCGCTTAAATCGGGCCGTTCGGGATTCGGGCCGATCACGAAATTTCCGGTCGAAGCATTTTCGGTCAAGAACGCATACGAAATAAAATATGTGCGGCAAGCAAAATCAAAGGCCAGTGCGCTTGATCCGTTCGTTCAATACATTTTAATTGCGACCGAAGAAGCCGTTCGCGATTCGGGCCTCCCGTGGCGAACGCTCGATCCGTACCGGATCGGCATTTCGATCAGCTCAAGCAAGGGCGGTCTTACCACGATTGAAAAATACTTCGAGCGTTTTCAGAAAAATCATTCCGCCCTGGTTGCCGCTCTTTGTTATGCTTCGCTTCCTCCGAATATTGCTGCCCAGTGGGTCGCTAAAAAATTTCTTGTAAACGGCCCGGCCATTTGTTATGTCGCGGCCTGCGCTACTGGCCTGACGGCTATTATTGAAGGCGCGCGCATGGTAGCCGACGGCCGTGTGGATTGCTGCTACGCCGGCGCCGGCGATGCTTCGATTACCCAGCTTTTGGTTGCGGGCTATTGGCAGATGGGCGTTTTGAGCGCCGATCAGCTAAGACCGTTTGATCGAAACCGCTCGGGTTTTGGGCTGGGCGAAGGCGCGGGCATTGTTGTTTTGGAATCACTCGATCACGCTAAAGCGCGCGGTGCAAAGATCTACGGCGAAATTATCGGATTCGCATACGGCACCGATATTTATTCCATTACGCGATTTGACCCGGACGGCGGAGCGCTTTCACGCACGCTCACAAAACTTTTGGATACGGCCAAGCTAACCGCCGGCGATATTGATTATGCTCATCTCCACGGCACAGGTACGCAGGACGGAGATCTCTACGAAGCTCGCGAGGCCGAGAAAATTTTTAAGGAAAATAAAATAAACTACTCGGCTATTAAATCGCTTACCGGTCACATGCTCGGAGCATCGGGCGCCTGTGAATTCATCGGTGCATTGCTCAGCATGCGGGACGGCTTTATTCCGCCGGTTAGTTCGTGCGAAAATCTCGATCCGGAATGCAAAATAAATTTAGTACGCAAATCCGCGCTACAGAAAAAAATAAATACCGCCATTCTTCACAACCTCGGCTTCGGCGGCCACATCGCCTCCGTCGCTCTGCGGAAATTGTAAATAAGGCCTCTTGATTTAATAATCTATAAGTTATATAGTTCATTCCCCAAAATCAGACATTTCTAACTATGAGGGCAAACATGGCAAAAGTGATTAAAGCGCTTAAACATGATGAATTAATGAAGCCTTACCTTAAAGATAAAAAGCTTGTGAAGCGCATCGAGCTTGGTGTGGAGCGGCTTAAGGTAATTACCCAAATTGTGGAGCTCAGGGGAAAGTTGGGCCTTACGCAGGCCGAACTTGCGGCAAGAATCGGCGTGACGCAGCCCTACATAGCACAGATTGAAAACGACGAGGCAACCAATTTGAGTTTGGAAACGCTCATTAAGCTCGTCCATGCGCTTAACGGGGAAGTCGAAATCAACATCCGCTCCCGCAAAAAAGCTGCGTGATTATTTTCCTCGAACAGCATCGTAAACCCGAAGGAGAACAATATGGAATTAACTAAACATGAGCAAAAGATTTTGAGAGATTGCCGTAATGAAGGAGGTTGGTTAGCAGGTACTTATTTACGCAAACCATGGTGGGGGCCCTCGCTAGGATTTCTAATATTGGTCGCTGTGGGATATTTTTTTAGCGCTGTTAGAGAAATTATATACATATATGTATTTATTGGTACGGTAGGTTATCTGGTTTCAACGGCTATACTATTTTCTAAAATTAAGGCGCTAATCAACAAATTAACGAATCGGATAGAAGAGCTCGAGAAAAGAAAGTAGAAGCAGTGTCGCATGTCATGCTGAGCGAAGCGAAGCATCTCATTTCAGAGATTCTTCGTCGTCCGCCTCAGGCGGACTCCTCAGAATGACATGTCTGGGAAATACATGAGCATCGTAAATTTACCGTTCAATGATTTGGAAGAGGAGCTTGGGGAGCTTCAAGCGAAGGGTTTGAAGCGGCGAGTGAAGACGTTTGTGCCGAAAGGGCCGACGAAGGCGGTACTCGACGGCAAAGAAGTTACGCTCTTTGCTTCGAACGATTATCTCGGATTGGCGTGGGATGCGCGCGTGATCGGCGCGTTTCAGAAAGCAGCCGGGACGCATGGAGTGGGTTCGGGCGCTTCGCGTTTGATTACGGGGACGAGCAATCTTCACACCGCGCTTGAAGAACGCGTCGCTAAATTTAAACACGCCGAAGCAGGCATTGTTTTCTCAAGCGGTTACCTTGCCAATTGGGGAACGATTACCGCGCTTGTCGGCAAAGATGATTTTTTGGCGATCGATAAATTAAATCACGCTTCTATTATTGACGCCGCGCGGGCGAGCGGGGCGATGGTCCGTATTTTTCCTCACAAAGATTACGTGCGGCTTGAAAAATTGCTGCATCTCGGCGCGGGCTACAAAAAGCGTTTGATCGTGACCGACAGTGTTTTCAGCATGGACGGCGATACGGCGGATTTAAAAGAGCTCGTTCGCTTGAAGAAACTTTACGGCGCGTGGCTCATGATCGATGAAGCGCACGGCACGGGCGTTTTCGGCAAACGCGGCGCAGGTGTAGCCGAAGAGCAGGGCGTCGAAGAGGAAATCGATGTGCGCATGGGCACATTCTCTAAAGCTTGCGGAACGATGGGCGGGTTTGTCGTGGGCTCGGTGACGCTCATTGAATATCTCAGAAATCCCGCGCGCAGTTTCATTTATTCCACCGCGCTTCCGCCGGCGGTGATGGCTGCCACGATGGAGTCGATCAATATCATTGAAAATGAGCCCGAGCGCCGAAAAAAATTGTGGAAGAATGTTCGCTGCTTAAAGGGCAATTCGCCGATCATCCCCATCATTATTGGCGATGAGGACCGGACGATGAAAATTTCTGGCGCCTTACTTGAACAAGGTTTTTATGTGCCCGGTATTCGCCCGCCGTCGGTTCCGAAGGGCGAGTCGCGCCTCCGTGTTACCGTAAGCGCTGCGCATACCCAAGATGATTTGAACGCTTTAACTGAAGCATTAAAAAAAACAGGAGGAACGCATGATTAAGATCGGAAGACCGTCTATTTTGATATTTTTAGGGTGCATTTGCGCGACCGTAGCCATTTCCTTAAGTGCATTTCTACGTTACGCAAGAATGGAAGACGTAGTTCGCGGCGCGCTCGTTATTCTGGCGCTGGCTCTTTTCCAGATCGGCCAAGTCATGATGTCCTACGAGAAAGAATTGGAAGAACTTCGAGGGCGCAGGGATAAGAAAGGATGATGTCGATGGATAATCTAAGAAAGATAATGCGGATTATTGTCTTCACCGGGCTAGTACTTAATTGCTTGGGCTATGGAATGAACAGACGAGAGCTTGTGCCGATTGGGATAGGGTTTATAATTTTTGCTTCGGTATTGGGTCTAGCCGCTTGGTGTATTGAAATTCTTGGCCGAAAATGAGCATATCGTCTAAAGCGCAATCGAAAACACAAGAGTTGATCGAAAAAGATCAGAAGTTTCTCTGGCACCCGTTCACGCAAATGCAGGAATGGTGCGCGGAGGACCCGCTTGTCATCGAACGCGGGGAAGGCGTTTACCTTTTCGATACCGAAGGCCGGCGTTACATTGACGGCGTCTCGTCGCTTTGGTGCAATGTGCACGGGCATCAGCGAAAAGAAATCGATGACGCCGTGCGCGATCAGCTTGAGAAAATTGCGCATTCTACATTTCTCGGTCTCACGCATGAACCCGGGATTCTTCTCGCTGAAAAGTTAATTCAAATCGCACCGAAAGGTTTAGCCCGTGTGTTTTATTCTGATTCCGGCTCGGAAGCGATGGAAATTGCGCTTAAGATCGCGTTTCAATATTGGCAGCAAAAGAGTGAGAAAAAGCGCAAGAAATTCGTAAAACTCGGCGAAGCCTACCACGGCGATACGGTTGGTTCGGTGAGCGTTGGCGGCATCGACTTATTCCATGAAGTTTACGGACCGATGCTTTTTGAAACGTTTAAAGTGCCCACGCCATTTTGTTATTTCTGTCATCAGAAATTGCACGCAAACCAATGCGTAGAAAAAACACTTGAGGCGCTTGAAAATATTCTAAAAACACACGGCAGCGAGATTTGTGCCGTTGTCATGGAGCCTTTGGTTCAAGGCGCGGCGGGCATGCTCGTCCAGCCCCCGGGCTACATTTCCCGTGTGAGGGCATTAACTTTAAGATACAATACGCTTCTTATATTAGATGAAGTGGCTACTGGTTTCGGGCGGACGGGCAAAATGTTTGCCTCCGAGCACGAAAATGTAACGCCCGATATCATGGCCGTAGCGAAAGGCCTGACGGGCGGTTATTTGCCGCTTGCGGCAACGCTTACGACCGAAGAAATTTATGGCGCATTTCTCGGTAAGTTCGAAGAATTTAAACAATTCTTCCATGGCCATACATTTACCGGCAATCAACTTGCTTCTCGCGCGGCTCTGGCCAGTCTGGAGATATTTGAAAAGGAAAATTTCTTTCCCCGTGTCATTCTCGCGAAAGCGGGAATCCAATTAGACCCCCGCCTGCGCGGGGGTGACAGCGAGGGGACGCTTCAACCGAAAATTCGTTTGCTTGAGCGTGAGCTCGAAAAGTTTTACGAGATTCCAACCGTCGGCGATATTCGCCAATGCGGGATGATGGTAGGCATTGAGTTAGTAAAAGATCGAAAAACGCGAACGCCCTTTCCGGTTGAAGAACGAATAAGTAAAAAAGTAATTTTGAAAGCGCGTGAACTCGGAGCGATTCTCAGGCCGCTTGGCGATACGATCATTCTCATGCCACCGCTAGCCATTTCCATGGAAACGCTCGGCGAATTAATATCCATCACACATCGGGCCATAAAAGCATATGCGTAAAGGAATCTTTATTGTAGGAACGGATACGGGAGTCGGCAAAACCGTCGTTGCGGCGGGGCTGACGCTTGCGCTGCGTAATCGCGGAATCCGCGTAGGCGTAATGAAACCGATCGCGACGGGCTGCCTCGGCCATGCCCGCCGGCTTGTAAGCATCGATGCCGCCTACTTAATGGAAGCCGCGCTGATGGATGCGCCGGCCTTGGTGAGTCCTGTGCGTTACCGTAATCCTGTAGCGCCGAGCATTGCCGCTATGGTGGAAAAAACCGAAGTGAATATCGAAACTATCGTAGATGCTTACAATCAATTGAAACAACAATTCGATTTCATTATTGTAGAAGGCATCGGAGGCGTGCTGGTGCCCATTAAAGAAAATTATTTTCTAAGCAATCTTGTCGCGGCCTTAGATTTGCCGGCGCTGATCGTAACGTCTTCGAAGCTCGGCACGATCAACCACACGCTTCTCTCGGTGGAGGCGCTTCTCATGCGCGGTATTGAAATCGCCGGTATTATCATGAACGGCGTTACCTCCACAAACATCTCGCTGGCGGAAGTGACCAATCCAAAAACCGTTGCAGATTTGAGCGGCCAGCCGTTTTTGGGAACGCTTCCAAAGCTTATGGATGTGGATGTAGATGCCATGCATTTTGGAAAATTGGGCGAAGTTTTCGAAGAGCGAATTGATATCGGAAAGATTCTCGGGGATTAATATGAGTAAAAAACCGTCCGTACTTGTAGCCATGTCAGGCGGAGTGGACAGCTCCGTGGCGTGCCAGCTTCTGCTCGAAGCGGGTTACGAAGTCCGGGGCGCTACCATTCGTACATGGGATGCGGGCGGTTGCGAAACACAAAATTCACGTTCCTGCTGCGCGCGCGACGGTATCGAAGATTCCCGCCGTGTGGCCAATAAGCTTGGCATTCCTTATTACATTTTCAATTTTGAGCGCGAATTCCGCGAGCACGTTATCGATTATTTCAAAAGCGAATATTTGCAGGGTCGCACGCCGAATCCCTGCATTGCCTGTAATGAACACGTGAAGTTCCGCCTATTCTTAAAGCGCGGGCAGGCGCTTGGCATCGATTACATGGCGACGGGGCATTACGCTCAGGTTGAAAAAGACGAAGCGAGCGGGCGTTTTCTCATTCGCGAAGGCTTAGATCCTGCGAAAGATCAGTCGTATGTGCTTTACGGCTTGGATCAGGATGTGTTAAGCCGCTGCGTGCTGCCGGTTGGCAAATACAAGAAAGAAGAAATTCGCCGCATCGCCGATAAGCTCGGCCTTTGCAATGCCGCCAAACCCGATTCGATGGAAATTTGTTTCGTTCCAAAAAACGATTACCGCGAATTCTTGCAGAAAACCGGTATTGATGAAAAGCCCGGCGCCATCCGCGATACCGCCGGAAATGTTCTAGGCGAACACAAAGGATATTTTCGCTACACCATCGGTCAGAGACGCGGTATCGGCCTCGCCGCCAAAGAACCGCTTTACGTAAAATCCATTCACCCGGAAACAAACGAAGTCGTTGTCGGCACGAAGGCGGAAGTTTTTCAAAATCGTTTTCGCGTAGCCGATCTCAACTGGTC
>OBEQ011828234.1_pt1 | contig 10861 bp, 7 predicted proteins | sample 1670901 | NCBI WGS metagenome assembly OBEQ01 (sample SAMEA104232315, study PRJEB22302) | groundwater metagenome | biome: forest; feature: aquifer; material: groundwater | place: USA | collected 2011-08-07 | depth 5.4 m | reverse complement strand
GATTGGCGCGAACGACATCGTGATGAAGTCGCCCGGCGGCGGCATTCCTCCGTACGAGTTGAACAAGGTGATCGGTCGGGTGACGCTCAGGCCGCTGGTGCAGGATGATGTCCTCACCTTCGACGTCTTGAGCAAGCCCGACGCCGAGCTTGCGCGTTCGTGAGCGTCCGTTTCAGCCTCGAGCATCAAGTCGCGGTCGTCACCGGCGCGTGCGGCAAGCTGGGTCCCGTCTGGGTCGAGGCGCTGCTCGAGGCCGGCGCGCGCGTCGCGGCGCTCGAACTGCCGGGCGCCCCGGTGTCGTCCGCGTTTCGCGCCCTGGCCGCAGGGTCGCCGCTCACGCTCCAGCGGTTCGATTGCGACATCACGAAGCGCGAGTCGATCGACGGCGCCGCCGCGGCTATCGCGATGCGCATGGGCGCGCCGACCGTGCTGGTGAACAACGCCGGCGTCGATCAACCTCCGGACGCGGGTGCACACCGGTCGGCGATCGACGACCTTCCGATCGAGCAGTTCCGCACGATGATCGAGGTGAACCTGCTCGGCACGTTCCAGATGACGCAGGTGTTTGGCGGACAGATGGCGGCGCGGGCCGGCGGCTCGATCATCAACATCGGCTCGCTCTACGCGTCGGTGTCGCCCGATCAGCGCCTCTACGATCACCTGCCCGGCGATCTGCCGTTTCTCAAGTCGCCGGCCTACGGCGCGTCGAAGGCGGCGGTCGTCAACATGACGAAGTATTTCTCGACGCTGTGGGGCCGGCAGGGCGTCCGCGTGAACACCCTGTCTCCCGGCGGCGTGCTTGCCGGGCAGGACGATCAGTTCACGTCGAAGTACGGCGCCCGCGTGCCGCTCGGACGCATGGCGCAGGCGGACGACCTGAAAGGGCCGCTCGTGTTCCTCGCGTCGCCGGCATCGTCCTATGTCACGGGCCACGAGCTTCGAGTTGACGGAGGCTTCACGGCGTGGTGAGCGTGGGTCGCCGCGCCGGCGTGCTCGCCGTGATTGCCCTCTCGCTGTTTGCGCTGACCTGTGCCTATCGCTTCATGACCATGGGCGGGCGGCTCGGTGGCTTCGACAACGACGACTATGTCGTCCTGTCCTACGCGCAGCAGATGGCGCTGGGCGACCGCCCGATTCGCGATTACTTCGAACCCGGCCGTCCCTTGCAGCATCTCTATCTGGCAGTCGTTCAGGAGTGGTTCGGGCGCACGCTCCTGTCGCAGTTTGCCGCGTCGGTCGCGATGATCGCGCTCTCCACCGCGGTCCTCTTCCTGATCGCGGCGCGCGCGTCGGGATCGATCGGCGTGGGGCTGGCCGTCGCCGTCGTCCAGATCCTGATGGCGCCCAGGTTCTACAACTATCCAAAAGTGCTGGCATACGCTGCCGCGATCCCCGCGATCTGGTGGTACATCGACCGGCCTGACCGACTGCGGCTCCTGCTCGTGGCAGCGGCCGGCGTCTTCGCGTTTCTGCTCCGTCACGATCACGGCGCGTATGTTGCGGTTGCAGGGGTGACGGCCGTCCTCGTCACCCGGTGGCCACGATGGCGCGACGTCGGCCGTGACACGTTGCGACTGGGCGTGATGGCGCTCTTGCTGATCTCTCCGTACCTGATCTACGCGGAGTGGCACCAGAACCTCGTCGGCTACGTCGTGGCCAGCATCAAGTTCGGGGAACGCGACACCGGCCGTACCAGCCTGCACGAGCTTCCTCGCTTCTCCGCGGATCTCTCCCAGCCGCTGATGTTGGAAACCGTGCCGACGCCGGCGCAGCCGCCGCGCATCAACGTGCGCTGGGCTGCCGGCACCGATGACGCGACCCGCGCCGCGCGAGAGCGGGCGCTCGGCCTCCTGCCCGACAACCCGCTAGCCGCCGATGCCTGGAGGTACACAGTCCGGGATTGGTCGGCGACGCGCTTGGCAGCGATTGTGACCGACCCGCTCGTCGTCGCGACTGATGGCATCGATCGATCGCACATGGCCCTCGAACGGCCGCAAGGCCCGTGGCTGGGCCGCGTGCTCAGCGCCATCAACCGCACGCAACTGCTTCCCGGGTTGATCACCGAACAGAATGCGATCGCGTTTCTGTACTACGCCATCGTCATGTCGCCGCTGGTCACGCTGGGCCTCATCTTCTGGCGGCCCCGGCTGGCCGGGGTTCGACCATGGAATCGTGCGAGCGCCAAGATGATGGTCGTCGCCGTGCTGGCGCTGGTCATGATTGCCGGTCTCGTGCGAAGTAACGTGGGAGCCAGGCTTGTCGACGTGAGCGAGGTCAGCGGCGTCATCGTGGCGTGGCTTGCGGGCCTGCTGCTGGCTCGCAGTACGCGCCGAGGGAGAGTCGCCGCGGTCTCGGTTGCCATCGTGTTCCTGCTGGTCACCGCGGTCAGTGTGCAGGCCATCGAGCAGGTCACGGTTCAGCTCGCGGGGATTGGCCTCGACACAGGACGGCAAGGCATGCTACGGCATGCGCGCGACGTCCATCGGGTGCTCAGTGCCGTGCCGCCGGTCGCCGCCTGGGATCGCAGCGACCCAGGGATCGTCGAGCTCGCCTCGTACATCAATCGCTGTACCCAACCGGGCGATCGGGTCGTCGTGCTCGGCTACGTGCCGGAGCTCTACTTCCTTTCGCAGCGGGGCTTCGGAGCCGGCAGTGCGTGGATTCTGCCGGGTTTCTTCGATAGCGACGCGGATCAGCGCCTCATGATCGCGCGGATCGAGTCGCATCGGGTGCCGATCGTGCTGACCGTTCCGGACCCTGAGTACACCGAAGACTATGTGGCAGGGTTTCCAGTGCTGCATCAGTTTCTTGCCCGGGACTATCAGGAGGCTGGAGAGGTGGACTCTGACCCGCACTATCGGATGCGAGTGCTGGTGCGGCGAAGCCTCCCGTGGCAACGGCATGATCCGGTGGTCGACCTTCCATGCTTCACCGACTGACCCCCAACGGCGATCCGGCGACGGGTCCGGCGACGTCGCCGCGATGAATCAGGGGCTGACGAATCTCGGCGCCAAGGTCGTGCGCCGGCTGCTGTCCGTGCACAAACCGCTGGTTCGAATCGCCCGGCGCCGGGCGCGGAATGCCGAGCAATCCGGCTTTCGCCGGGAGGCACTCGCTGTTGAGCGCGAGATTGCCGAGGTCGCTTCGGGAGCGGCGCCAATCATCGCGGGTCCGTGGCTCGCGGAAGTCGGATACGAAGTCCTCTACTGGATTCCATTCCTGCGCTGGTTCACGGACAAACACGGAATCCTCCCGAGCCGGCTGATCGTCGTGTCGCGAGGAGGCGTCAGGCATTGGTACGCCGACCTGGCCGCGACCTACGTCGACATGTTCGACCACATGTCCCCCGGGCATCTCGGAGCACGGAACATGACGCGCCAGACGCGCGAGGAGCAGGGCGGACAGAAGCAGACGGCCGCCGGGGCGCTCGACCAGGAGATTCTCGGCGTCGTTCGCGCGCGGCTTGGTGTGCGCGACGCCAAGGTGTGTCATCCGTCGCTGCTGTTCAGACTGTTCCGCCACGTGTGGTACGGCAATCTGCCGCTGGATTTCTTCTGGACGAGGACACGGTATGTCCGCATCCCGGAGACGCCCTCGAATACCGACGTTGTCGCCGGTCTCCCGTCGACTTTTGCTACGGCCAAGTTCTATAGCGGCACCGCACTGCCGCTGACCGATGCCAATCAGGCGCTCGTGCGGGCGCTCGTCGGACGGGTCGCGTTGACGATGCCCATCGTGTCGCTGGAATCGGACTTCGGGGTCGACGAGCATCGTGACTTCGATGTGGCAGGGATTCCGAATGTCCTGAGCGCCCGCCAGTGGATGACGGCTGCCACCAACCTGGGGATGCAGAGCGAGCTGGTCGCGCGCTCGACATTTTTCCTGGGGACCTGCGGAGGGCTTGCGTGGCAGGCGCCGTTTCTCGGCGTCCCGACGACGGCGGTCTACGCCGACGATCAGTTACTGGGCGCCCACCTGATGATCGCGCGCCAGGCGGGTCGGTCGGTCGGCGCGGCGGAGTTTGCGCCCCTCGACCTGCGCGCCCTCCGGCGGGTAGGACTCGATTCGTGAGGCACCCATGATCACAAGCACGGCATCGCGGGCCCGCCCGATCGACCTGTCGTCGATTCCATCGATCATCCCCAATCAGATTGGCGGGGAGGACGCCGCGGCGGTGGACGGCCGCACCTTTTCCAAGATCGACCCGGCAAACGGACGCGTCATCTGCGAGGTGAGCCGGTCCAATGCATCGGACGTGCGCCTGGCCGTGGAGCTCGCGAAGAAGGCGCAGCCGGCGTGGGCGTCGATGACCGTCGTGAGGCGGGGAGACATTCTGAGGCAGATTGCCCTGCTGATGCGCGAGCACCGCGACGCGATTGCCGCGCTCGTCGCGAAGGAAACCGGCAAGTCGAAGAAGGACGCGCTGGGCGAGACCGACGCCGCGATTGAGATGGGTTTCTTCGTCGCCGGCGAGGGGCGCCGCTTCTACGGCCAGACGACGACGAGCGCCGTGCCGAACAAGTCGGCGATGGTGATCCCCCAGCCGCTCGGCGTGGCCGGTCTGATCATCGCGGCCAACACGCCGATCGCCAACGTCGCGTGGAAAGCGTTCCCGGCGCTGCTCTGCGGGAACGCGGCGATTCTCAAGGCGGCGGAGGACACGCCGCTGTCCGCCTGGGCGTTCGGCGTGCTCGCGCGCGAGGCGGGCGTTCCCGACGGCGTCTATACGACGCTGCACGGCCTGGGCGAAGAAGCCGGCGCGCCGCTGGTCGAGCATCCGGACGTGGCGGTGGTCAGCTTCACTGGCTCGTGCGAAGTGGGACGCTGGATTGCCGCGACGGCGGGCCGCCGGCTCGCGAAGGTCTGCCTCGAGCTTGGCGGGAAGAACCCGCTGATCGTCTGCGACGATGCGGATCTGCAGAATGCGGTCACGTGGACGATCGGATCGGCGTTCAGCAATGCCGGGCAGCGGTGCGCCGCGGGCAGCCGCATCATCGTGTTCGATGCGGTGTACGACCGGTTCAGGACCATGCTCGTCGAGGCGGCGAAGGCGCTGAAAGTGGGCACCGGCGACACCGACGATTACGGGCCGGTGATCAACGAAGAGCAGATGACGAACATGCTCCGGGCGGTGGAGCGCGCGAAGCAGTCCGGCGCGGCCGTGCTCACCGGGGGTGAGCGGTTGACCGGCGGGAGCTACGGCGACGGGTATTTCGTGGCGCCGACGATCGTGGAGCATGTCGGCCCGAATGACGAGATCACGCGCAGCGAGCTGTTCGGTCCGATCACCTGTCTTTACCGGGTCAAGGATTTCGACGAGGCGATCGCGCTGGCCAACGACTCGCCGTTCGGCCTGACCGCGTCGATTCACACGCAGAACATCAACCGCGTGATGACGTTCGTCGGAGCCGTCCAGTCGGGCGTGGCCGTGGTGAACGGCGGCACGTACGGGAGCGAGCCGCACCTGCCGTTTGGCGGCTTGCGCCAGTCGGGCAATGGCTGGCGCGAAGCGGGCACGCAGGCGCTCGACGTGTACTCCGATTTGAAAACGGTTTACATCAATCACAACCCGCAGGCTGTATAACGTCGTTCACTCTTCGTGGTTCTCGCTTCTCTGTTCGTGTTCAGGTTCGGTTCGAGGTTCGCGGTGCGTGGTTCCGCGTTCGTCCCGAACGCCGAACGCCGAACGCCGAACGCAGAACCGAACATGAACACGAACCGAGCACGCAGAAGATAGAAGCGTGAACGTCACAAAAAGTGCCCGCGCCGTCGCCCTGATCCCCGCGCGACAAGGTTCCAAGCGGGTCCCCGGCAAGAACGTCCGCGTGCTGCAGGGGCATCCGATGCTTGCGTACACGATCGCGCCCGCGCTCGAGAGCGGCGTGTTCGATTCGGTGATCGTGTCGACCGACTCGGACGAGATCGCGGCGATCGCGCGGCACTACGGCGCCGAGGTTCCATTTCTGCGTCCGGCCGAGTTCGCCGGCGACACGTCGCCCGACATCGAGTGGCTCGAATACACGCTCGGCGAGCTGAAGCGCCGCGGCCGGACGTGGGACTGCTTCTCGCTGCTGCGCCCGACGAGCCCCTTCCGGACTGCGGATACGATCCGCCGCGCATGGGAGCGATTCACGTCACAGGACGGCATCGATTCGCTGCGGGCGATCGAGATGTGCGAGCAGCATCCCGGCAAGATGTGGGTACTCGAGGGCAACCGGATGCATCCGCTTCTCGAGCAGACGAAGCCGAGAGCCCAACCATGGCACAGCACGCCGTACCAGGCGTTGCCCCCCGTGTACGTTCAGAACGCGTCGCTCGAGATCGCCTGGACGCGCGTGGTCACGGAGACACACACGATCGCAGGCGATGTGTTGGTGCCCTTCGTGACCGAAGGGTACGAAGGATTCGACATCAACAATCAGCACGACTTGATCATCGCGGAGTGGCTGCTCGCCGACGGCACGGTGGCCTTGCCGCGCATTTCGCAGGTGCCGTACACCAACAGGGTAGGGGCGGGTCTGTAGACCCGCCCGAGACGAATGGGCGATCTACAAACAGAACAGGGCGAGAGCTTGGAGCTCCGCTACGTACCCGTCGCGGAATTCCGGCGCCTGCTCGACGCGAAGGCGGATGCCGCGGCGCGCGCCGAGGCGTTTGCCGCCCTCGCGCGCATCAACACGCTCTATATGATCGCGGGCGCGTGGTCCGGCCACATCGGCACGAGCTTCAGCTCCATCGAGATCATGAGCTGGCTGTTCCTGAACGAGCTGCGCGATCTCGACAAGGGGCCCGACGACTGCGACGTCTTCTTCTCGTCGAAGGGGCACGACGCGCCCGCGCTCTACGCGGTCCTGATCGGGCTCGGACTGCTTCCGGCGGAGAAGCTGCATCAGCTTCGCCGCCTGGGCGGCCTTCCCGGCCATCCGCACGTCGAGACGCCGTACATCCAGGCGAATACCGGCTCGCTCGGCATGGGCATCTCGAAGGCGAAGGGGATGGCGCTGGCGAACCGGCTCGCGGGCACGCCGCGGCGCATCTTCGTGCTGACGGGAGACGGCGAGCTCCAGGAAGGGCAGTTCTGGGAGTCGCTCGCCTCGGCCGCGAATCTCGGTCTCGGCGAGATCGTCGCGATCGTCGACCACAACAGGATCCAGTCGGACACGTGGGTGAACAAGGTCAGCAACCTGGGCGACATCGAGGCCAAGCTGCGCGCCTTCGGCTGGCACGTGAGCCGCTGCGACGGGCACGACGTGCGCGCGATCGAGCGGACGATCCGCGCGCTCGACGCGATCACCGATCGGCCGAAAGTGATCATCGCCGACACGGTCAAAGGTCGGGGCGTCTCCTTCATGGAAGGTCCTGCGGCACTGCAGGCAAACGAGCTGTACCTGTTTCACTCGGGCGCGCCGCCGGAGCAGCAGTACATCGATGGTCTCACGCAGCTGCTCGAGACCGCCGGCCGCGCGTTCGGGGGCCTCAATCTCGGATCGCTGAAGACCGAGACGCGCACCCGCAACCCGCGGCGCGAGCCGCGCGACACGCAGAACCTGATGGCCGCGTACGGAAAGGCGCTGGTCCAGCAGGCGGATCGCCATCCGCACCTGGTCGTGCTCGACGCGGATCTGATCAAGGACTGCGGGCTGATGGAGTTCGCGGCGAAGTACCCGCAGCGCTTCATCGAGTGCGGCATTGCCGAACAGGACATGGCGTCGATGGCGTGCGGCATGGCGCGCCGCGGCGCCCTCCCGGTGGCGCACTCCTTCGCATGCTTCCTGTCCACGCGGCCGAACGAGCAGATCTACAACCAGTGCAGCGAGGGATCGAAGGCGATCTACGTCGGATCGCTCGCGGGCCTGCTGCCCGGCGGCCCTGGTCACTCGCACCAGTCGGTGCGCGACATCAGCGCGCTGAGCGCCATCCCCAACCTGCTGATGGCGGAGCCGGCAGCCGAAGCCGAAGTGCAGGCGATGGTCGAATACCTGGTGAACGACGCGAAGGAGAGCGCGTACCTGCGCCTCGTGTCGGTGAAATGGCCGCTGCCGTTCGCGTATCCCGCGAACGCGCGCGTGCAACCAGGACGGGGATGGATCGTTCGCCCAGGCGTCGATGCGGTGGTGTTCGGCTACGGCCCGTGGCTCCTGTCGAATGCGTGGCATGCTGCGGAGGAGATCGAGAAGACCACCGGCTCTCGCCTGCGCATCGTCAACCTGCCGTGGCTCAATCGCGTGGATGCCGCGTGGTTGAAGGAGACCATCGGCGTGTGCCGCACGATCATCACGCTCGACAACCATTACCTGCATGGCGGACAGGGCGAGATGCTCGGCGCGGCGATCGCGGAGCTTGGCCTCGATCCGGTCGCGCGCGTCACGCGCATCGGCGTGACCGAGCTGCCCGAGTGCGGCACTAACGACGAGGTGCTCGCGCATCACGGGCTGGATGTGGCCGGGCTCGTGAGGCAGTTCACCGCCGCGATGCGGCTGCACACCTTTCGATGACGATTCTGTTCTGGGATATCGACGGCACGCTGCTCACCACCGGCAGGGCCGGCGTGCCTGCCTGGGAAGCGGCGGTTCGCGAGACGACGGGGAAGGAGTTCGAGCTGTCGTCGATTCGCGTGCCGGGACTGACCGATTACCAGATCGCCGCGCGAACATTCGAGCTGCTCGGCGTCTCGACGGCCGGCGACGTGCTCACGCGGATGGTGACGCGGTACGAGGAGTTGCTGCCGTCGACGCTTCCGTTGAAACAGGGGCGGGTGCTGCCGAACGTACGCGAGATCCTGGAGTCGCTTCGCAGCCGCTCGGACGTGCGCTCCTACCTCCTGACCGGCAACACGCGCGCGGGCGCGCGGGCGAAGCTGACGCACTACGACCTGATCCAGTACTTTCCCGACGGCGCCTTCGCCGAGGACCAGCGGAACCGGGCGTCGATTGCGATCCGCGCGCTGGAGCTGGCGCATCGGACCGGGCCCGTGGCCGCCGGGCGGATCTTCGTGATTGGCGACACGCCGTACGACATCGAGGCCGCGGCCGCGATCGACGCGCGCACGATCGCGGTGGCCACGGGCGGCTACACCGTGGAGGAGTTGTCGGCGCATCACCCATGGCGCGTGTTCGCCGAGCTGCCACCGCCGTCGGAATTCCTGCGGCTCATCGAAGGGCCCGCCTCCGCGCAGAGCGCGACGGCGCGGCCCGCCTCCGCGCAGGGCGCTACGGCGCGCCGCGCCGAAGTCACAGGCGAAGGCGGGAAGGTCCCAGCGGTCGACAGATGAGGCATTTCATCCGGAACTTCCCGTCGCTCTGGCGGGCGAGCCGTCTTGCGCGCCGGTGGTATCACGCGCGCAGGGGCGCGTATCCGGACTGGAGCGCGGCGCTCTCCGCAGATCGCGCGTTGTGGGATTCGGCGCGCAACGCGGCGCAGGGCGGTCCGCGCGTCCTGCTGGCGACCGCGATCGGCTCCTACGCGCATGCCGTGACGCTCGAGAGCGCGCTCGCGGCCGCGCTGACGTTCCGCGGCGCCGAAGTGCACGCGCTGCTGTGCGACGGGACAATGACCGCGTGCGCCGAATGCGAAGCGTCGCTCTATCCGAACCTGCGGCACTTCGCCGAGCACGGCCCGTCGCGTGACCTGTGCCGCGATTGCCGGTGGCCCGCCGAGCGCGTGTACGCGCAGCTCGGGCTGCACGTGCATCGCATGGGCGACTGGTTGACGCCCGCGGATCGCGCCGAGGCGCGCCGCATCGCCTCGTCGCTGCCGCTGGATCGGATCGAAGACTTCACGCTCGACGGCCTGGTGATCGGCGAGCACGCGCACGCCGGCGCGCTGCGATTCTTCGCGACCGGATCGCTGAACCAGGAGCCGCAGGCGGAGGCCATTGTGCGCCGCTATCTCGAGTCGGCGCTGCGGACGGCATTCGCGACGCGGCGCCTGATCCGCGGCGTGGGGTTCTCGTCAGCGGTCTTCACGCACGGCATCTACGTGCCGTGGGGAATTGTCGGCGAGGTCGCGCGCCAGGAAGGCGTGCACGTCTCGACCTGGAACGTGGCGTACCGCAAACGCCGGTTCATCTTCAGCCACGGCGACACGTACCACCATACGCTGATGAACGAGCCGCGCGAGCACTGGGAGCATCTCGATCTCTCCGCCGCGCAGGAGCGCGATCTGATGCAGTACCTCGCGAGCCGCCGCGAGGGCATGTTCGACTGGATCGTGTTCCACCGCGCGACGAAGCAGGACCCGCAGGAGATTGCGGGCAGGATCGGCCTCGACCCGTCGAGGCCCGCGATCGGCCTTCTCACCAACGTCGCGTGGGATGCGCAGCTGCACTACCCGGCCAACGCGTTTCCCAACATGCTCGAGTGGCTCGTGCAGACGTGCGAGTACTTCGCCACGCGGCCGGATCTCCAGCTGCTGATTCGCGTCCACCCCGCGGAGATCAGCGGCTTTCCGCCGTCGCGCCAGCCGATTCTCGCCGAGCTCCGCGCGCGCGTGCCGCGCCTGTCGCCGAACATCATCGTCGTGCCGCCCGAGAGCGGCGTGAGCACCTATGTGCTGATGTCGCTCTGTAACTCTGCCATCATCTACGGCACGAAGATGGGCGTGGAGCTGACGAGCGTCGGGCTGCCGGTGATCGTCGCGGGCGAGGCGTGGATCCGCAACAAGGGGATCACGCTCGATGCGACCACGCCGGACGAGTATTTCCGGCTGCTCGCGCAGCTGCCGTTCGCGGAGCGTCTCGCGCCGCCGCAGCTCGCGCGCGCGCGCCGGTACGCGTATCACTTCTTCTTCAACCGCATGATCCCGCTGCCTTTCATTCACCCGAAGGCCGGGTTTCCGATCTATCGGCTCCACCTCGACAGTG
>OBEQ011342582.1_pt1 | contig 10862 bp, 3 predicted proteins | sample 1670901 | NCBI WGS metagenome assembly OBEQ01 (sample SAMEA104232315, study PRJEB22302) | groundwater metagenome | biome: forest; feature: aquifer; material: groundwater | place: USA | collected 2011-08-07 | depth 5.4 m | reverse complement strand
GCCGGATAAAGCGCGGCGCGCGAATGCCTTGCTCTTCTTCGATTTTCTGACTTCGCTTCAAACAGAACCCATATCCCTTCAACCGCACGCCACGGCCAAAGAGCTGGATAATTTCCGACCCTTCCGTTTTGCCCACATTCATCAGTCCCATCGTGCTCACACGCCAGCTATTCCAACCCTCCGTAAACTTCTTCGAACCGATAAGAATGTTGACCTTACTGTCCCCACTGCTCAGATTATGGAAGAGCGAGCCGCTGAACTCACGATCAGTCACCTTCAGTTCGTCATGCTGCCGGCAAAGCTCGCACAGACTGGGTGCGTCGCCCACGTTGATTACGCCAAATGCCTCGTTGTCGCCCAGACGCAGAGCAATTTCACCTTCCGAACCTTTCAACTGTTCCACATGCAAAGCGGCGGTTGTAGCTGCGTTGAAAAGTGTTTTTAAGATGTCGTCGAAGACTTCGTCTGCCGAATTGCGCTTGCTCGCCAGATAGCCGAAGGCATTCGCGAAGATTTCATGCCCTTTCGCATCCGTGAGCGCGGCACGGTCGCGAAGCAGACGGTCAATTCGCGCGACGGACTGTGCCCGATCTCGCACAAAGCCCGCGAGATAAAGGAGGATATCCACCACATCAGACACTTTTTTGCCGCGCTCAGTCCGCACGGCATTTACGCTGCTGCCAACGAACACCCACAGAGGGCGCTCCAACAGATACGGCCGGAACTCGTCTTCTTTTTCGCGATGAAGACAAAGCTGCTGGTAGAAGACCAACAGGCACGCGGCTACGTAAAGTTGGTAGTAGTCCTCATTCCAGGTCTCTTCCAGATTCAGGATGTGGTAGTCCTTGCCGTAGCCGTCGCGGTAAAAATACTTGTAGGAGTAGTCGAAGAGGATGCATTTGGCGTATTCCTGCGCCAAAGACTCCTTCTGCTTTACTGCCTGACCGAAGGTCGCGGAGTACTCAAAAGAGAATCCATCTTCGGAAAGGCGCGTCCTCTTGCCCATCCAATCTTCGCCGGAAGCACCGCGATGACCTTCGTCCACCAATACTAGGTTGTTGCCCTCGAAGGCGTCGATTGCGACGGTCTTTTCCCCCATCTCTTCCTTTAGCTTGTGAACGTCAATGATCTCCACCGAACGTCCCGCAAAAAGCCCGCGACCTTCCTTTGAAAACAGCTCCGCCTGTATGCCGGAAAGCTCGAACTCGCCAAGATGCTGTTTCGATAGGCCCTCGTTCGGCGTGAGCAGAATGATTCGGTTTAGCTCCCGGTCGCGCCCGTGCTTGGTCAAGTAGTGGCGGTATTGAAGCATGTTTACGTGCATTTGGAGAGTTTTCCCGGAGCCCGTGGCTTGCCAGTAGGCCAGTTTGTTCAACTCATCGGTTACATACGGCTTTAGCTGGTCGGGTTCGGAGGCATCGGCATTGAATTCTGCGACAGACCGATTCAAGCTGATCAGAAGGCCGCTAGGATCTCGGAAGTAGCGGTCGAGATAAATCTCGGTAAACAGCAGAGCCAGATACTGGAAGTATTTTGGAAAAACGGAGTTTCCTTCGCGGTTGCGCCTCGCCGTGATTCGCTGCCAATACCGGACAACATTCTGGTCATAGGCAAGCAACAGATCGGCACTCAGCTCCTGCCTCTCGAAGAGCCGAGCCTTCAACACATGGTAGAAGCGTGAAACATTTTCTTCGTCAAAGCCCTCATACGTAGGATCGCGCAGCGAATCGCCTAATTTCTCGAAGCTGTCCGCCTCAAAAAGATGCAGCATCCAGCGATGCAGCGCCAGCCGACGGTCGAACGGCAGGCGGGGCTGGGCATTGCGGCGGCTCTTGCGCTGGGTAACGGCTTCCGGCATGAACGAGCTTCCTCTAGACATCCTCGACATCGAACATCAGATTTTTGAACTCTTCCTCGATCAAGCGGACTTTCCACGTTTCATCCGGACGTTTCAGGTTCTCCAGGTTGTTGTCACCGTTTACGTAGATCAGGTCAAACTCCATGTCGCGTGTGTTGTAACCCTGTTTGAGGAAGAATTCATCCAATTCACCGTTTGATTTTTTGCGAGTATTCCGCCAGATCACCAGTGCCTTCTCGCCTGCTGGGTTCGTTCCCTGGACGATGCGAAAACCTCGGATTGTGTCTATGTGTTTCACGTGCAGGCCCAACAGCCAGTTGAAGGTCTCCACCAGGTTCACGTTGGCCAGTCGGGTGTCCCCGGCGCTGCCCGTGCCGACCTTGATCTTGTAACTAAAGGGGTCCTCGAACTTACTGAGATTGAGCAGGGATGTGCTGTCTTTACTCTCCACATTGAGCATGTAATGCAGCACATAGTCTTCACGCATCGCGGGATTGCGCTCCAGCAGCTCACCTTGTTCCCGTGTGCGCTTAAGTTCCAGGTTATTGAGGGTATCTTCATAAGACTCTAGCCGAACATATTTGAATAGTTGGCTAAACCCCTCACGCGACACCGGCTTACCGTCCTTCCAGTCTTTGGAATAGATCACCTTTTTAATTCGAGGGACCAGGACGGTGTCGAAGTATTCGCCCATCTCAACGAGAAGATATTTGCGGCTACCGCCATCCTCGCGGTTAAGATTGATGACGGCGTGACCGGTAGTCCCAGAGCCAGCGAAATAATCCAAGCAAACTGCGCCGTCTTCGACCTCAGCGGAAAAGATCGCATCCTCCACGGTGAAAATCGATTTAGGGTAGGAAAAGGGATTCTGCTCGCCAATGATGTCGCGGACTAAATTCGCCCCAAACGTGCCTGCATTGTACCTTGTGTCCACCCAATTACTGAACAAAGCGGGCGTTCTATCGTGAGACTCGATGATCTGATAGACGGTGAAATTGTCGCTACAACGCAATTTTTTCTCGGCAATTAGTGCGAGACACGACTCGTATGATCGCCTCCACACACGTTCTTCACCCGCGTTTCCCAGCGGATAGACCCTCGATAGCCCGCTGTCCGTTGTGTTGGTTGGATATTGGTCTCCGATTTTCGGCGGAGGTTCGAGGCCGACAATTTCCCTGGTCTTCGTGTCTATCAGAATCGCATAGAAACTGTTCGGTCTGCCGTACCGGAAGTTGCTTTCAGCAGTACCACTTCGCTTGAAGGGGCGGTGCTCCACCCCATCATCACTCAACCGCCCCGTGAGAGTACGATCCGAAGCCGCATTAACGCATACAAGCATGTATTCATGCGTATTCGCCAATGTCTTCGCCTTCCCCCCTTGAGGATGATGATTGACGACTATCATTTCCCGCCGGAGAGCGCTGAAATAGGTGTCAATCAATTCGCACAAATCAACCATCTCAAAATCATCGATTGCCACAAAAAGAACTGGGTCTTCAGTCAGAAGGGCTATAGACGAAGCAATTCTGTTCTCCATCAAAGTCAGCCATGAGGATGACAAATACTCATTCTTGTAGAGAATTTCCGATCCACCGGTGTTATAGGGGGGGTCGATGTAGATGCACCCCACACGGTGAGCGTAGTGCGCACGCATAAGGGAAAGCGCCTGAAAATTCTCGCTGTGAATCAGAAGCCCGTCGAGGCTTTCATCCAAATCCTTGATTTCGTGCAGGAGTCGCACTGTGAAATCTTCACTAAAGTGTTTTGTATCCAGGACGAGGTATTTATTGGCCTTGAGGAAGCTCTCAGATAAGGGAGCGGAATATCCGGGCCTTGCGAGGTCCGCCGTGATTTCGTCGATGACAAACAAACGAACCCACTCCTCGCGTTGTGCGTCATTGGCGGCAATCTCTGGATAAAGTTCGGCGGGAATGCGGTCGAGCGTGATGCAGTAATTGGTCCCGATGACGAATTTCTTCTTGAGCCAAAGCTTCTTCTGGAAATTCTCAAGCTGCGCCAGGAAATCAACGATCTTGTGGGCGATGCGGCGGATGGCTCTAACTTTTGCCAAGTACTGCTCTACTCGGGATATAGTTTCCGATTCAATGTCGTCCAAATGCACCACTTCATTCTTGATGTAGAAATCAAGCTCACGTCTCAGAAAGCCGCTAAGATCCTTGTGGATGAAATAATCGAACGTATTGCGGGCGGTATATTCCGCAAGATGCTTATCGAGGAAGGTGCGGTCCGGGTTCTTCTCTGTGGGTACCTTGGCGGCAAGCCCCGCGAGCCAATTCCGCGCCGCATTCGCCTGTAAGATCCGCTGGGCCGCCTGGGCATTTAGTTCTGCCTGTCTGCCTTTCTTTGAGTCGGGACGGTACTCGAACGAGATTACCAGCTCCCCGTCTTCCTCAGTAAGGGGCTCGCCTTCGGCTAGAATGAAACGGCGCTCCTGGCCATTCGCGAGCTTATTGTTGTTAAGCTCGGTATCGGCCTCCGCCAGCCTGAAGTGCACTCGGCGGCCATCGAGCAACTTGAAAGTGTAGTCACGGAAATATTCGGTGGTCTTGGTGTAGTACTGATCGGCGTTCGCCCAGTGCAGCTTTACTTCCTCACCCTCGTAAGGGATGGCGTAAACGCCTTCCTTGTATCGTCGCAGAGAAAGGAAATCGCCCTCGTTGTAATAGCGACGGAAGAAGCTATAGAGGTCAGAAAAAACTTCGCTTTCGATTGCTGCGATGTCCGCTTTCTGCGCAAGCTGCTGGCGCAACTCCTTAACTTTGGGCAGAGATTCAGCGTCCGCGCCCAGGGCCCTCGCTTGCTCCATGGCCTTCGTTAGTTCTGCTTCGATAGCAGACCGGTCAGCCTGCTCCAATTCACTGAGGGCCTCGCGGACTTGCGGCAAGAGATCACGGTCGAGGAAGCGCGTGATTTCCTCCCGCTTCGCGTTCATGATCCGATAGATTCCAAAGTCCAAGTCAGCTTGATCGAACATGAATAGTTCTCTCAAAAGTGCCTTGAACTTGTCGAAGTTTCTATCGCTCATCGTGCGTTCTCGCTCTGCGTTTCCTTTGAATCTCAGTGGATGAAAACATTGTGCCCCTTTAATGAGCGCTTTCTAAAGACTCCATTCTGGTCAGAGTGGTGCCGGATCAAAGCTAAAACGCACGGCGAATTCATTAGTTTACACCACGATCACGGGCCGTGCGATCAACGGCAGAAAAACGGACACCTATCGCGACTGCGCACGCCCCCAGGGGACACACTTAGTGCCGTGCCAACCAATCCGATTTGCGACAACTATCGCAATGACTATCAGAACATTCCTAGTACATAAATAACTACGTCACTCTTGGTAGGAGATAGGATATGGGCTGAACATCTACCGAAGTGGATGACATCTCCTCGGAAGGGTCGCCACTAAGACCGATGCGAACGAGACACATCAAACAGGCCACATCAGAAGATTGTCTTTTCAAGGTGCTCGCAGGCTGGTGTCGCACTGGCGCCGGTGAAAAATCCCACTCGCTAAAGATCATAACCGCGTTTGTTTCAGGCACTGGTGTGTCTGCCATTGCGCCTCTGCTAGATGTCTTCCTGGCCGATGGGAACTCCGCGAGCATCATCTTTGGTGTAGACCGCAATGGAACTGACCGAGAGGCGGTAAGACAGCTCTACGCTCTAAAGCGAGCGTATATCGAGCAGCTTGGGGTCCGAGTCTTTAATGCCCCAAGCGCCGGTGCCATTTTTCATCCGAAACTCTATATTTACGATCGCGGCTCAGAGATTGACTTCGTTGTTGGTTCGTCGAACCTTACTTCTGGGGGACTCGCATCGAACTTCGAGAGCCTGCTCCTGTACGAAAAAGTGCCTCGAGGTTCACACATCGGTACCAACGCCCTTTCGATTTGGGAGACATTCTCACATCCGCAAAACCCACTATCAGCCCAGTTCCTTCGAGAATTGACTCGTCGTGACGTGAAGAAATTGCTAGCGACTCTCCCGGAACGCACTTCTCTCGAACCACGGAGCGGTAATCGACGGATACGCAAACTCTGGAAGCCCCTTTCGAGAATTCAACTTCCAAGGAGCGGCCAAATTCAGCTCAGACGCCGGTACCAGAGCGTCAAGGCTCGCCAGTATTTGCTAATGGATTTGCTGGACGAAACCAGGCAGACGCAGGTGCAGATTCCACTCCCTGTCATCGAAAACTTTTTTCAAATTGAAAAAGACAAGCCTGCCGTTATTTCCTTGAGTGTACTTACAAGCGCCGGTCAAACCCAGCCCATCCGCCGACCCGTCGTTATTTCTGGACTGGGCTACGGACGGTTGATGCGTCGCCTCGAAATGCCGCAAATCAAAACAATGAAACGTCCCCTCGCCGTGGTCTTCGTAAAGCTCCCAGGAAAGGCAAAATACGCCTACTCATTGCTGGAGCGGACTTCTCCACAGTACTCCAATGCGGACAGATTGCTTGATCGCCACGGTCGGCAAGGAGGATTCACAAGACGCTACATGATTGGGAATCTCCGAGATCGCTATTGGCCTCGCGTACTGCGGCTTTTACCGGAACACCTATAGTTTCGACTTTTTAACAATTCGATATTGAACTTCGTTTCCCCAAACGGTTCTATTCCACCAACCAACGAATTGTAAACATGTGCTCAGTGGATGTGCGCTGGCTCAATCGCTTTTCCAATGAATCAATTAGTTGGTCGCGCTTGGCCATTATTTCGTCTTCCACGTCAAAGATGTGTTGCCTTTGTTGGCGAACCTGTTTCTCCAATTCGCGAATCTTTTGCTGGATTACGTGCTGCTCTTCGAGAGTTGTCGCCAGACGCGCTTGCCGACTCGTCGCTTTCATCTGAGCTTTCGTGTCGAAAAGTTCTTTCTCCGCCGAAAGCACCATATCCTCGGCCCAGCGTTCCAGCCTTTCCCTCTCTTGCACGAAGTAATGGCTATTCGTCTCTAGCGACCGCGCGACCACGGCTTCGGCGTGACGTTGTGCTTCACGAGTAAGCCGGTCCCCATCAGCGCCAGGCAGGACATCTGAATTCCGAACCGATCCACCACATCGAAAGAGTTTCTCACAAGTTTCTTGGTCGAGCGACTTGCCGTCGTCGCCCGTCGCCGAGAAGAGCAAATATTCTTCGCGCTCAAAAGAATCGACCACCAATCGTTGAAGCAAGAGCCATCCCTGCTTGCCTTTTAGGGCTTCGACTGCTGCAATGTGCGTCGGATGCGTGCTCATGTCAAAAGTAACTTTCGCGACGGGCGTGCTGCATCGCTTGCCCGTTTCAATGACGTGCTCGCCGAGGGGATGCGATAGCCGGTACAAGAACTCACCGGGAATGTTTGGCTGAGACTTGGAGATCAGGTGGTAAGTTCCACACGCAACACCGCCTGCCGGAGGCGTGTTCAAAAGAAACGTCAAGTTTCTGTCGTTGAAGGTCGCACACTCGCGAAGCATATACTTGGTAAGCGACCAAAACAGCCGCCCAACGCGATCAAGCTGCTCGCGTGCAGCGTCTAACTGGACGCGCAGCCGGGCGTGTACGTCCTCGTCAAAATGTTCGAGTAGAGCCCGTCGCGTCGCTTCTATACGCGCTCGAATAGTTGCGTCCAGTTCCTCGCGAAGTTTCTTGAATGCAGCATCGATTTCATCCGTCGAACGGCATTGTTGGTAGATTTCGAGAATCCGCTTTTCGAAGTCCACGCCCGACTCGATTGTCCCCAACACTTCATCGGAAGCGCCAAACACGCCGTTGAAGAGACTGAACTTCTCCGCAAGTAATTCAAGCACCCGGCTATCCGCCGCGTTGCGCTCGTTCAAGAAGTTGATTACGACAACATCGTGTTTCTGACCATAGCGGTGACAGCGGCCAATCCGCTGTTCAATGCGCTGAGGATTCCACGGCAGATCGTAGTTGATTACCACCGAGCAGAACTGAAGGTTAATGCCCTCCGCGCCTGCCTCTGTAGCAATCATCAGTGTCGCCTCATCTCGAAAGTGCTCTATGAGCGCGGTGCGAATATCAATCGCCTTGGAGCCAGAAGAACGCCCCGTAGCCTGATTTGCCTGTAACCATCGTTGATAGATAACTTGCGATTCGGCATCGGAATTGGACCCGCTGAACAGAACGATCTGGCCGGCGTAGCCGTTCGCTTCAAGGAATGTTTTCAGGTATTGCTGCGTTCGCCGTGATTCTGTAAAAACCAGAGCCTTCCGGCTTGCGCCCATTTTGGCCATTTCCGAGAAGCCCACTTCAAGAGCTTTGATGAGCGCCCGTGATTTTGTATCCGTACCAATGCCCCGAGCCCAATTGCTGAATCGCTCCAACTCTCCTATTTCGGTTTCAATCTTTTTCCGGTCTATCGCTGGTTTTGGCGGATCTTGCTTCTCGGTTTCCTCCCCCGCGGTCGTCTCAATGGATTCTTCCAGGTAGTCCTCTTCCATTTCTTCAATGAGTACAAGCTGCTCGGCAACATCTTCTTCAGGTGGCAACCCGTCGCGCAGTTTCAGAAGGCGCGACTTTAGAGTGTCTAGAGTGCCCGCGATTGCGTACGACGAGGAAGCCAGAAGTTTGCGAAGAATTAGTGTTGTCATAACCCGCTGGCGAGACGGGATCGAATACGTTTCGTCGCGAAGCAGGAATTCCGATACTGCGTCGTACAGCCGCTGCTCTTCATCTCCAGGTCGAAACGGCACGGTAACAGCTCTCCGTTCCGTGTATTGGATGTATTCGATGACTTGCTTCCGAAGAGTCCGTTTGCAGAAATACTGGAGGCGTCCTCGCAATTCTTCGAAGTCTGCTTCCTGATTCATATATTGAGAGCGAAAGGAAGCTACTTCACCGAAAAGCCTGTCATCGACAATCGTGCTGAGACCGTAAAGTTCGAGCAGCGAATTCTGAAGCGGCGTAGCAGTGAGCAGGAGTTTTCGGCGGTCCTGTAGTGTCTCGCGAAGCATCTGGCCCATTCGGTTGCTTGTCCGGTATGCATTGCGGAGTTTGTGAGCCTCATCGATAACCACAAGGTCCCAAGACACAGGCCGCACATCACTTTGCATCGTGCTAGCAAAATGAATTGAGGTAATGACAATCTTGTCGGTCAGGAAAGGATGCGGTGTGCCTTCTCGTTGAAGTCCTTTATAAGTTGCCGCATCTAGAATAAGTGTCGGCAAGTTAAATTTCTCTTCCAATTCCAAACTCCATTGCTTGCGGAGCGAAGCCGGACAGATCACCAGCAGACGCCGTCGTCGTTCAGCCCAGCACTGACAGAGGACAAGTCCGGCTTCAATGGTTTTTCCCAGGCCAACCTCGTCGGCCAAAATCACGCCCTTGCTCAACGGAGACTTCAAAGCAAACATCGCTGCATCAATTTGGTGCGGATTTAGGTCCACGGAGGCATTGAACAGAGACATTGATAGCCGATCAACGTCCGCAGCGGGCCGTTTCCGAGTCAGCTCATACGCGAAGTATCGAGCATGATAGGCAGTGCTCATGATGATAACCTTTTATCAGACAATCTCTCAGAAAGCGAAGCATTGGGAGAGGCAGGATCAGGCGCGATCCGCAAACTCAATCGCGTAGAAAAGAAGCTGGGTGCAACCCTTCCGGATCAGTTAACGAACCATTGGAGCAAACTCGCGGATGAGCACGGCACTCTGCGTTCTAGGAAGGGGGCAATTTCGAGAGCCTCCGCCCTTGCCGAGGCTCTCCGTGACTCTGTTAAAAAGACTACAATGCCAAAAGTTTGGAAATCATTCCTTTCTAAAAGAGACCGTTATCGTGTCTCGTTTGGCGAAAGGTCTCAACACCCTCCGCTCACCACTGTGCGCGGTCTGCGTCAACACTTCCCAGCCCTCGTTCAACAGCTTAGCAATGTGATCGTCCATCTTTTGTAGGTTGAGCAGTCCCTGCTTGTAGTAGGTTCCGAACAAACTCTTTCTATACGTGAACGACTTTACTTCCACGGCTTCCTCCACATTCAACGTCCCGTCGAGGTTCTATTTTCCCACATTTTGACCCGGACTTGACTTTCGCTTTATCTTCGCCTAGTATAGCACCCATCGGCGTTCGCAGAAAGAAGGAGCCGCCGTGATACGGACATGACTTGCCACCCACTTTCCGCAGGCACCCTTCTCCAGTCCCCCAACAAAGGATCGCTCTGCGAATCGAAGCGCCCACACTTGGGCCATCGCCGCATCAAGAAGCGAAACTTTCCTTCAACACGCGAACGAGAACGAACTAGGCAGGCTCGATTCGAGTCTTCCTGAATTAAAGCTTTCGGCGCTCTTCCGCAGACTCGTCAGCCGATCTATTCGGCTCGATTTCAGGAGTTGGTATCATGCGAGAGAAACTTCAATGCAATTGCCATATTTGCAAGATCGAGAGACATCTCGTCATTTCGTTGAGTGAGCCGCCTTACTCAGAAGACTTCTTAAGGATTGCGCAAGCTGCACTGCCCCTTGCGGGATTCTCAAACGCTCTCGGTCTGGTCGAACACCTGCATGCCCGTAGAGACGGAGGGACCAGTGTGCCGTCAGCCAGCGAAGTTGTGGGATCCCTAATGCAGTGCAGCTCTATCACCGCCGAGAGCGAACTCAGGAATTCGGTCTTGGTTCTGTCCTTCATTCCTATGATTCATCGCACCTATCGCGAAGTACGCGCTTGGTTCCGGGAGATCGAATCCGAGGATATTGCTCAACAGATTCTCACCTTGTTCTTAGAGCTTGTGACTTCAGCTTCTCCAACTCTAAAGAACAATCATCTTCCCATCGCCCTAACGCGAACACTACGCAAGAATGCATTTCGTTGGGCGGAAAAAGAAAAACGAATCGCGATTCAGAGAGAAGCCGAGAAGTCTGGAGAGGCTTCTGAGCCATTTGGATGCGATGCATTCGAAACAGTCTTCGCTCTGAATAATTTTCTAGACCGCTGCCACCGAATCGGGATTCTCTCGGTTTTCGAACGAGACCTACTCATCAGATTGAAAGTGGATG
>OBEQ010426259.1_pt1 | contig 10863 bp, 7 predicted proteins | sample 1670901 | NCBI WGS metagenome assembly OBEQ01 (sample SAMEA104232315, study PRJEB22302) | groundwater metagenome | biome: forest; feature: aquifer; material: groundwater | place: USA | collected 2011-08-07 | depth 5.4 m | reverse complement strand
ACTGAAGTTGACCCGCCAACTTTCTAAGAAGTTCAACTGCTGAAAAAAGCCCGTCGTGATGACGGGCTTTTTTTTTGCACATGGAAGTGCTTATGCCGCGAAGCCCATGGATGGGCGAGAGCGGCTTGCTGGCTAGTTTGATGGATTAACCTAATATGAAATGGAATCCCGGTTAAAGCACCTTGGTATTTAAAATATTAACGTTAGGAATAAGTAACTTAACATGGACCGTATCTCTGCGATGACAATATTTGTGCGGGTGGTTGAAACCGGAAGTTTTTCAACTGTTGCCCGCCAGATGAATACGACACAACCGACGATCAGTAAAAACATCGCAGAACTTGAGACTTGGTTAGGCGTCAAACTCCTTAATCGCAGCACGCGGAGTTTACATCTGACAGAAGCGGGCACTGATTACTACGAGCGCTGCGTATCAATTCTGCAAGACATTGAGGAGGCCGAACAAAACGTTGGTCAATTGCAAACACAACCGAAGGGGGTGGTGCGTGTCAATACCGTAGTAGCCTTCGGGCGCTTACATGTTGTGCCTTTGCTGAAAGAATTTTTTGCCCTGTATCCGGCAATTAAAGTAGAAATTTTATTAAACGATAGGACCGTGGATCTGGTAGAAGAAGGCTTGGACCTAGCTATCAGGATGGGCAATCTCACCGATTCTTCATTGATTGCGAAAAAACTGACATGCAGTCCCATGGTCACTGTTGCCACTCCGGAGTACCTCGCATTAAATGGCACACCAATACACCCGCGCGATCTTAAAAATCATAACTGCGTTATCTATACGGGGCTGCAAAAGACCCATGAATTGCATTATCAAGAAAACGGCGAAAGCATTGTGGTTCGTGTCGAAGGTAATTTTCTGTCGAATAATTCTGAAGCGATGCGCGAAGCGCTATTGGCCGGGTATGGTATAACAAAAGTGCCAAAATGGTTGGTCGGAGACGCCTTGGCAGATGGAAGACTAGTAGCGGTACTAAACGATTTTAGTCACGATCGGATCGATATTTTCGCTGTATACCCACCCGGTCGACATCTGGCGCTGAAAGCGCGTCACTTTATCGATTTTTTTAATGAAAAATTAAGTCTGTGCGATAGCATAGTCACGTCAACCTAGCGGACGAAACCTCGAATTTGCTGAGGAGGATAATGAATACAGGTAATCCCAATCCGCTCATTGCTCCCATCCTCTCCATATTAATGGAGCATCCGCAGGGTATATCTGAGTATGAAATAATGAGAGTGCTAAGAGAGCAAACTAATGTGCTCGCCGAACAAAACAATCTTGATCTATTTCACCAACACTTTTATGTGATGAATGCGTTATACCAATTGCAAAATAAATTGCATGAAGAACAGTTACACCTTGCCATATCACCGCTCTGCATTCGATTTGAATATCTCTCAAGAATCCCCAACAGCCCAGCAATAACAGCCCACCAAAATGAAAAACTAAAAGAGTATTATCTCGATTGGAGCAACTACATAGTTACCACCGAGCAAGATGTTGAAAACATGTTGCAAGGTTTTTGGCAAAAGTATTATGCCCAGGATAAACAGGTTGCCGCGCTGAAGGTTTTCGGTCTGGATGTCGATACCGACTGGAGCGCGATAAATCACTGCTACAGAAGACTCGTTGCAATCTACCATCCAGACAAAGGCGGAGATCAGAATAGATTTATCGAGGTGATTGAGGCTTATGAGGTACTCCAACATTTTTATCGTCTTTAATTTCCATCAATTTCCATCTGGGCAAATTAAAGAACTTAAACCTAGCCCAAAAAGCGATTGCCGCACTGCTTGGCAGCTAAATTTTAATCATATAGGGGGATTTCCCCCGGTTTTCCCAAGTTATAATTGATGACCTATACTTAAATTTCTGTCAGTAACATGTTGAAGATATGTGAAAAAAACAATACGAATGATTTTTCTGCTAGCAGCTTTTATGTCATCGGTTGTATTCGCTACAACCGCTAGCAAAACCTTATTCATTGCTGATCTCAATAAAAAATATGATCTGTCATCTACTATAGAGATTCTCCCAGATCCGCAAGCAACTATTGCATGGTCAGACCTTGAGGCCGGGAAATTTTCCGAAGAATTCTCCACTCAACTTGCACATAAAGAAAAGCCGCTAGCTGCCATGCGGTACTGGTTTCGTATGACGCTTCAACTTGATGAAGCAGCGAATTTCTCAACTGCGGAAGTTATCCTGTATACACCGGTTAAAACTACCATGGCCTGGGAACTGAATTTCCGCGTGCTACAAGACAATAAACTTATTAAAGCCATCGATATGGGGCATCAGCGACCTTTTTATCAACGTGAAATTAACTCAATACCCTACGCGATTAAAGTTCCTGTGCAAAAAAATATACCCACGTATGTCATTGGATTATTCGACAACCGAGCCAGTAATATTCCACTGCTAATACCATTTTATATTATCGATGCAGAAAAACTTCAACAAGCGGATCGTGATATCTCCGATTTTCACATCGCTTTCTATTCGATGATGCTGGCGCTGTTTATTTATAATTTCGTACTTTTTATTTCTTTGCGAGAACGCGCCTATGGTTATTATCTTCTGTTTATACTCAGTGCCGGTGTGTTATGTTCCATAGAAGGGGGCATATCGCATAAATATTTTTTTCCTGAATCTCCTGTGTTAAATAATAAAATCAACCAAGAAAATGGCATTTTAACCGGAATGTTCTATTCCTTGTTTGTCTACAATGCTTTATCCGGGCTCAATGGTGCAAAAATATATCTGCGCATACATCGATTACTGGTCGCGCTGGGGCTTGTTGGGTTGGCAGTAAATCTTATTATTTGGGACCAATACGGCAATATCATTCCTCAGACTTATCCCATGATTGTCGTCTTGCTTAATTTGATTGTGATTATTTATGCGATCAAGCAAGGCGATGTCATCGCTCGCTTCATTCTGGTTGCGGTTATGTTTACCATGACAGGTGGAACTGTGTATTTAAATATGATCCACAGTGTATTGCCGATTAACTGGTTTACCTATTGGTCATTACATTGGGGATTTCTTGGTGAATCGCTGATGTTATCTTTAGCGCTGGCGATGAGAACTCGGCATGCGCAAGACCAGGCGGTGAACAATTTACTGAAATTTGAGAAACTCTACGACGAATCGACTGCGGGTTTGTTTGAGTATTCCTTGCTAACGAATGGCATTAAAGGCAATAAAACATTTGCCAATCTATTTGGCTACACCTCTGCAGAAGACATTCCAGCAAATTTTCAGCCGCTTGATTTTTTGACTGGTGAGGATAAGGTACGTGTCCCAGAGTTGCTGTTCGCCGCTGGGCGAGTCGCAAACTATGAACTAAAAATTGATGATTTTTATAATGCTAAAAAGTTCTGGATCTCACTTTCGATGAACCTGATATTGGACAGTAAAAATCAACCGCTCGGCATTGAAGGCAGCATGCTGGACATCAGTGAGAAAAAATATATCGAACAAGCCGAAAAGCAGCGTGCTGAAGCCGAGCGGGAGCAGCGTATTGCTGCAGCGGAAAGCCGCGCCAAAAGTGATTTTCTATCAAAAATGAGTCATGAAATTAGAACCCCCATGACGGCTATCATCGGCATGTCAGAACTATTAAAAGAGCGAGCGAACTCCCGTACAGACATACAATATATCGATATTATCCAGTCGTCTGGAGAAACCTTATTGACGATCATCAATGATATTTTGGATTACAGCAAAATAGAAGCCGGCAAGATGACGCTGGAAGCCATACCGATAGAACTTGAAAAAATCGCTTACGATGCTCTCGGTATTTTTAAATCTGTTGCAGATAAAAAAGGCTTGCAACTCATATTGAGTGCTCCGGCCAATCTGCCGCAACAATTTGTTGGTGACCCGACGCGGATTAAACAGATTTTAATGAACTTATTAGGCAATGCGATTAAGTTCACTGAGGTGGGCAGCATCATGGTGGAAATTGCCTATTTCCCCCATGAACAACGCAATATTCGTTTAGCGATTGTTGATACAGGTATTGGTGTCGCAACAGAAAATCAAGCGCATTTGTTCCAGGATTATTCGCAAGCACAGGCTGATACGGCGAGACGTTTTGGCGGCACTGGCCTAGGGCTCTCCATATGCAAACAACTGGCAGAATTGATGGCAGGTGAGGTCGGCATTATTAGCACCAAAGGCGAGGGGGCAACTTTTTATGCCGCGATAGCGCTTAAAGAGAGTAATCCTGAGATAACAATTATTCCGCGCTTGAAGCAAGATAAATTGCCAAAAGCTCTGATCTTCACGCCGAATATAAATGACAGTAAAGTGTTACAACAATATTTGAATGCATTAGGCTTAATGGTTGAGGTTGTTAAAACGTTAGCAGAGATTGGTACTGTGACTGAAACGGATTTGCTCTTTGTCGGGCACGACTATTTAATTGGAGAAGCGTTCGGAGATCGAGTCGAGACAATAATATCCAATGTTAAAAGAGTTGTTTGTATCACGCCGGACTATGACTTTTCAACGAAGAACAATTTACCGAACTCTAATTACCCGAACATTAATTTTCCGAACTATAAATTCCTGCTGACACCAATCTATTCAAAGAACCTTTTGCGAGTGCTGAGCGAATTAGAAATTCCTATCCCAAGTGAATCTTATAATACAGAGAATCAAACAACTGAAAATTTCAAAAAGAATCAGCTGAGAGACGTTGTAATCACACCGCGAGTCATTTTGGTTGCAGAGGACAATACGGTAAATCAGATGGTCATCGAAAAGATGCTCCAGCGTTTAGGCCATCAGTGCGAAATCGTTAATAATGGCCGTGAGGCAATGGAGAGATATGCGGCACAGTGCGTCAACGGCAAGCCATACGATATTGTGTTGATGGATTGTGAGATGCCAATAATGGATGGATATGAAGCAACTCAAGCAATTCGTCGCTATGAAGAGGAGAAAAATTGTCGACGTTGTCCGGTTATTGCATTAACTGCGCATATCATGGAAGAAGAAATTAAAAAATGTCAGCAGGCTGGCATGGACAATCATATCACTAAACCAATCAATCAAGTTCGTCTCGCTCAGCTGTTGAATAGCCCTTGAGTTGTGCTCCGCTAGAATTTATTTATCTCAAATCCTAAATACTAGAGTCGAAAGAATATAGATATTTGCTCGTTGCTATTGCATCAAAATGCATTCCTGGCCGTCTAAGTATTTATGTAGGATGAAGGGAGGAAGAGCGATGGATATGAAAGTTAAGTCAACGAATACCGGTGGGAGAACGGGTAACTCTCCTAAAAGCGTAAGTAAAAACCAAAAACAAGGGGGAAAGAAGAGTGCGACAGGCAAAAGGTTTGCAGGTGAATTATATGATGTGCATACAGCGTTGCGCTTCTATATTGAAAAATCCTATTGGCCAACTCAACAAGAGTTGAGTGTTTACCTAGCGCAGAAAGCTCTGGACAAACAGCAGAATAAACAGCATGACAACCGTACTAGCATGTAATTTTTGGAGATTAACCAGCTGTGGCGTTTAAGGAGAGTTAATAAGCTACTTTGTTTATAAAAAGTTTATAAAAAAAATCGCTATATCGTGTTGGCGCTATAAGCATTATCTGAGCCAGATTTTCTTGGATCGTAAACGGCTGAGCAACAGAACCTCTGCAGAGCTATACTCATTGAGTAGATCTCCCTGGCGCAACAGTGTTGGTGTGACAATGGCCGAAGTTGATGACTCAAGCAAAACATAAAATATTGATAGTCGAGGATAGCGACAGTGAAGTTGAAGCCTTAGAAAGCATGTTGGAATCCGACTATGTGGTGAGTAGCCTAGATTCCAGTTTTGATATTGTCTCTCATATCAAAAACACCCACCCTGACCTATTGCTTATCAATCCTGAATTACTGAATTTACCTTTGCAAGATATCTGTAATGCGACCAAAAGAGATAACAAACATCCTGGACATGTTATCTTTCTTTCTCCGATCCAAAACATTGAAGACTCCATCTGGGCTTATAAAGCAGGCGCCGATGATTTTATTTCTAAACCCTATGATCCCGAAATTATACGTTCAAAGATCCAGGTTCAAGTGCGCCACAGAGCGCTGGAAAGGGATTTAGAAAGCTCAGCGAATAAAGCCCAGGAGGTGGCCAACCAGGCATTAAAGAGCACCAGTGAAATGGGGATTTTACTGCATTTTATGGGACGCATGGTTGGGTGCGAATATTACGACGACTTAGGTGTTGCCCTGTTAGATGTGATTGAATTACTCGGTTTTAATGCAGTGATGCAAATTCGTGGTTGCAACGGCGCTATCAATTTGCGCTGCGCCAATGAGTCGCTGGATGCAAAACTACTGAACGAACGCCAGCAGAATGGGGAAAATATTCTGGCCCTAGGTGATGCATTATTTATGGGTTCAGAATTGGTATCTGTCTTGATTAAAAATATCCATGACCATCGAGCTGATCGGGTATCGCGTTTAAAATCCAAGATACCGATAATTCTTGAATCTGCCACCGTTCGTGTTAAGCAGTTGGATGCTGAAGTGATTCGCGAAGAGGCCAAAGAGTTAGAAGTGAAAAATATTGCTGCTCAGCCTGGTGCGCTGGCAGAAGCACTGGATGCAAATTTAATGACGCAGTTATCGGCATTGCATCAGCTGTTTTGTCAATTCGACGAAAAAATAATGTATAAGATTGATACCCTTCAGGAAGAGCTCGATGGTCGTTTTCGTATGCTCGATCTTTTGGAAGATCAAGAAGAACAGCTGGTTGCTGTACTAAATCAATGCCTGCGGGAAATTTATCAGACCCATGAATTGAGCGATGAAATTAAAAAGCAATTTAATCAGCTATTAATGGCGACTAATAATATGAGTTCGAATCGCGGCTAAAGCCGTTCCTACAAATAAATGCATATATTGGTAGGAGCGGCTTTAGCCGCGATTCGACCTCTTTTATTAGGTGTTCTAAGTCTGGTGAAATGATTTTATTGAGCTTAACCATTGTCAAGCGCTTTACGGCATTAAATTATACGTAAACGAGAGATAAATGCGGCGCGGTGGATTGTAACTCGCTTCGATAAAACCGAAGGAATCGAGTGCATTAAAACCGGTTTTTAACATCCGTTTGTCCAGCAGATTTTTACCGTGCAGCGAGAGTTTCCAGCTGTCATCGTGTGCCATAAGATGGATGCCGCCATTGAGCAAGCTGTATCCCCCAGTCCGCAGTTCTTCGCTGTTAGCGGCATCAAGAAAAGTTTCTGCTTGGTAGATTGTCATAGCGTTAACAAGCAGCCGGCCGAGCGAGTTGATGCCAAGCTGATATTGCACATTGAGATTCGCGGTGGTTTCCGGTGCATTGCGAAATTCCCGATCTGACAGATCGACTCCATTGAGTTCGTACTCATCATAACCGGCGTCGAGATAGCCCAAACCTCCAGTTAGTGTTAAGCCTTCGTAGTTCATATAACTGGCTTCGATTTCCATGCCGCGCACTGTGGCTTTGCCCGCATTGTTAATTACAATCGTTGGCACATCGTCGACTAAATTAAACGTGAGGACTTGAATGTCAGTGTATCTATTATTAAATAAAGCGGTGTTGACACTGATCCCTTGTTGGGGAAAGAAAAACTTTGCACCTAATTCAAGACCAGTGACAATTTCGGGTTCCCAAGCTCCAACTGCATCATCTTGGGTTGGTCTGCCATTAAATGCCCCACTGCGAAATCCCTTGGCGCCGTTCACATAAAACATCGTGTTGTTGTCGGCTTGGTAACTGAGTTCGGCTTTGGGTGAATTTTCCCGCCACTGATCTCGTTGCTCAAAGCTGCTGTTTGAAAGTAGTGGGACGAGGCTTTCTGTTCTTATATTGGCGCTATCAAAATCTTTGCGTTCGTCTGAGAGACGGGAACCTATGCCCAGTGTCCATTTCTCCGTGAGTTTATAATTTAAATCGAAAAATACCGCCTTCGAATGGTTTGATTGATCGTGATCGAATCTCACATTCAGATCATAAAAGACGGCCACCTCGGGAGGCACTCCCGCATCAATCGCTGCGTCATAGAGGCCTTCGGCTGTCACCAGATCTATATGATCTTCAGACTCTTCATTCATATAGTAGAGGCCGAAAAGCCAATTCAACCTATCATTCAGCAGTGTGCTGGACAATTGAAATTCCTGACTGATTTGACGTTGTTTCTGATCATGAAAATCGCTTGCATAGTGAAGTGCGCTGCCATCGCCATCTCGTCCAGTCGTGGCATTGATGTGACGATAACCCGTAATAGAACGCAGTTGATAGGTATGCGGAGTCCAGGTTGTGGAAAGGGTGAGAGCATTGAGGTCTATATTGTCTTCGGTAATATCACTACTCACCTGCGTCTTGTTTGGATCGGTTGACACATACTGCGCGCAACAGGGACTGAGATACGTGTTTTGTGCGTCGCCGAAAAAGGATCCGTCGGCAAATTTAATCATATTGTTGGGGTAACCTTGCTGATCTTGATGGGCGCCCTCAAGGGAAAGTAGCATGGCGAGGTTATCTGTGGGAAGCCAATTTAGACTGGCACGTCCAATAAATGTGTCGTCAGTGGGTGCATCATCGTTCAAACGATCTTGCCAACCGTCACCCTGTTTATACAACGTTGCGAGTCGAAAATCCAAACTGTCGTTTATCGGCGTATTAGTTATCGCATCAATCTCTCTGGCGTTGTCTTCACCCAGGGAAAGTGTTGTCGCAATAAATTTTTCTTTGCTCGGCTTTTTTGTGGTGATATTGATGGCGCCGGCAATGGTATTTTTTCCGTAAAGCGTTCCCTGTGGCCCGCGTAAAATTTCAATTTGCTCAATGTCGAGCAATTCCAAATTAGTCCCCCAGGTACGGGCTAAATAAATACCGTCAATATAGGTTCCTACAGCTGGGTCAGTTGTCAGTAAAAAATCCCACTCGCCAATACCACGAATATAGGCATGGGCAGCAGAGCTACCTTCTTGGGATACAGCGAGTGAAATATTGGGACTGGAAGAACCTATGTCAGAGAGTTGATTGATATGATGGGTTTCAATAGTAGCTGTGTCAAACACACTGACAGCCAATGGAGTGAGTTCCAATTTCTCAGCTTTTTTTCTTGCTGTTACAACTATGCTTTTGAGTTCATCGATGGAAAGCTCAAAAAGTTCTTCGTGATCCAAATTAGTAGCCGAATTAACAGTCGAACCAGCAGCCGAATTTGCAAAGATGTTGGGGACAGCAAAGGCCACACAACTGAAGATGTTAAACAACAGGCTATTTTTCCGTAATCTGGCCATGTGTAATTTATACCTACTAAAGCCTAATACATCCTAAACACTAAAAATGCTTCAGTGTTCTTGGTTTGAATAGTAGTTCAAGAAGATAGAAGAACAAAGGCTATACGGCACTGAACGGAAAATTTTCTCAACTGCATTAAATGGGAACTTTGGTTGGCCGCTGTTTAGGGCGATTCTGCATTGCCGAGCAGGGAATAGCCGATGGATTTTTCTAGATTTAGAGAGTTCCAATCGTGGCTAAAGCCGCTCCTACAGGAAAAAAATCGGCATTTGTAGGAGAGGCTTTAGCCGCGATTCGAGCCTGCGATTAAGCGATAACATATTGTAAGCAAAGAACAATATTTATCCTGTACAGCGTTATTGAACCAGAGTCACAGAAAAATTGTTTTATCTCTCGATAAGATAAATAGCTAATTTGAGACTTTTTAGATATACCTCGTTGAATAAGAACAATATAATGCCATTTCGTTTGTTGTATAACCAAGTCCTTAGCTATTCGTCCCATCGCACAGAGATTGGTCGCAAGGAGTGGGCCCCAGGAATTCAGTACCACACATAAAAATAATAAGAATCAGGAGTTACTCCAATGAATCTGTCCCCCATGAATCTGAATTTTTCTTACCGATTACTTGCTCTCAGGTGTTGCATTACGCTGCTTCTATTGTCCCTAACTGCGAGCTGTGCAGACATTCCTTCTATATTCGAGATTGATTTGAGTTTTAGCGTTTCCAACGGCGCAGCTACCAATAAAAATTACATCGAAACCGGTGACACAGCGACCTTAAGCTGGGCTTTGCCAACCAACCGCACTGCTCTGGATCAACACTTGATCTCGCTAACTATTGCCGGGCAAGCGCAAGCCATTAATACTGCCGCTGCAACACAATCTGGCACCATGCAAGTATCACCTACTCTTACCACCATCTACACAATGACTGCGGTGTATCAATATAATACCTCGAGCGGAACAACAGTAACGAATATGCCGGTAACGTTATTTGTCGATGAGCCTAAAATTGCGGATGTTGTTACCGACCCCAGTTTACAAAATTGCTTCACTGTCACTTATGCAAATCAATTTAACGAGACTATCTTAGACTGTAGTTCGCAGTTACCGCCGATTGCTGATCTTACGGGAATCGGTAATTTCACAACACTTGAGACCTTGTTACTCAACGACAATTCAATTACTGATATTTTACCCGTGGCTAGTTTGACGAATTTAAAGATTTTGCGCTTCGGCGACAATTTGGTTTCGGATATTAATCCTATTGGTGGTTTGACTAAATTAAGGTCTCTAACTATTGAGAATAATGGAGGCATTGCGGATGTTGTAGTTTTAGCGACAGTTTTATCGACCATGAAAAGCAATATACTACTTCAACCATCTGAAGTTATTGGTTACGTTGATGCTGACGGACTGCCTGAAAGTGCTTGTACAATTTTAGAAAACTTGGGCAGCTTGCGTTTCAACATTGATGCCTCGCAATGTTGTTTTATATATAAAGGCGAAGTATGCACTCCTTAGCTTT
>OBEQ012545629.1_pt1 | contig 10866 bp, 13 predicted proteins | sample 1670901 | NCBI WGS metagenome assembly OBEQ01 (sample SAMEA104232315, study PRJEB22302) | groundwater metagenome | biome: forest; feature: aquifer; material: groundwater | place: USA | collected 2011-08-07 | depth 5.4 m | reverse complement strand
TACTCGCAACTCCTCCCCCTTCCCCCTCCTCTTAATTTAAGAGGAGGGGGACAGAGGGGGTAGAGTTTCAACTTCGTCTCGCTCGTATTTGGAAAGAACTATCTCAAAAGTCTGTTCGGCGACAGGCCCCACATGTTACCCTCCCTCCATATGATCGGTTCGTTGCGTGGAACGGTTTTGGAGATTCATTCATCGGATATACTGCTCGAGGTGCATGGCGTTGGGTATCGCATTAAAGGACCTGTATCCGTTCTCTCATCCCTTCTCATAGGCGAAGAATGTTTTTTGTACATCCACGATCACGTCCGCGAAGACGCGCGAGATGTGTTCGGTTTTTTATCGCGGAACGAGCTGGAATTGTTTGAACAGTTGCTCGGTGTTTCGGGCGTCGGCCCCAAGGTTGCACTGACGCTTCTTTCCGCGGGGAGTGTCGAAGCCATTCGTCGCGCCGTAATGCAGGGCGATCTCACTCTCCTCACGTCTGTTCCCGGCGTAGGGAAAAAAACAGCGCAAAAAATTATTTTGGATTTGAAGGGACAACTCGTCGAGGTAGATGAGGAATCGTCCGCGGATCGCGAAGTGATCGAGGCGCTTGTCTCGCTCGGCTACACGGCGCACACCGCGCGTGAGGCCGTGAAATCAATCCCAAGCGTCGCCACCACAGACGTCTCGCTGCGTGTCCGTGAGGCCTTGAAGCAGTTGGCAAAATGAAACTCATCGAAATATCGCACGAAGCGTCGTGGGACGGGTTTCAGACGGCTCGACCCTCTGCGCAATTTCTTCAATCATGGGCATGGGGGGAATTTCGCACGTCTCTCGGATGCCCGCTGCGCCGCTTCGCACTTCTCAATCCGCGAGGCGAGGTTGTTGTGGCGATCCAGATGGAATATCGCCGGAGACGATTTGGAATTGGGTATTGGTTTGCGCCGCGCGGACCGGTGTTCTCGCGCACCGTGGCTCCAGATGCGCGTCGCGACATCTTCATGCAATTTTGCGAAGAGCTTCTCAAGACACCTGAACTTCGCCGCCGCGCGCTTTTTTGGCGATTCGAACCGTTCTCCGAACTTGCGGATCCGGAGGGTCTTATGCCGTTGTCGTTTCGACGGACATCCGCGATGAACCCGGCATCAACGATCTTACTCGATCTCGCGCCTGCCGAAGACGAACTCCTGCGACGCATGCGCGAGAAGACACGATATAACATTCGCGTCGCGGAACGCCGTGGCGTGACGGTGCGCCGTGCGTCTGGGACCAAAGAGATCGAGGTGTTCCTCGCGCTCATGAAAGAAACCGCGCGCCGCGACCAATTCGTTCCGCACGAGGACGCGTATCTTGCCGCGACGTATGCCTTTCTCGCGCCGCGCGGACTCGCGACGATCCGCCTCGCGGAACTCAAAGGGAAACCGATCGCCGCAAATTTTGAAATCGCGTTCGGCGATACCGTCACCTACCTCTACGGCGCGTCATCGTCCGAATCGCGGAATACAATGGCGCCATACCTTTTGCATTGGTCCGCGATCAGGGACGCGCGTGGGAAAGGATTCTCGATGTACGATTTCTGGGGCGCGAACCCTGACTGGAAAGGGATGTTTTACTACAAGACATCCTGGGAGGGAATCACGCGTTTTAAGAGAGGATGGGGCGGTCGGCAGGTCAATTTCGTTGGCACATGGGATCTCCCCTTCCACGGTCTTGCCTATCGCTTGACACATCTGAATCAATTTTTTCGAGAATAGACCGTTTGGGTAGTCAGTCGTGCATAGCTACCGTCTACTGTCTACCGTCTATCCACTCATCTGCTATACTCAAATCGTTTTATTCCTAATCCCTATTTTTATGATGGATTCTTCGTTTGAGCGTATGTGCGGGATCCACAAGGTTTCCGCCATTCTTTTATTCGTTGGCGGCATTAATTGGGGGCTGATCGGGGCATTCAATTATAATCTTGTGAATGCGATTCTTGGCGGCTATCCCAGCGTCGAACGGATCGTATATGTGCTCGTCGGCGTTTCCGCTCTCATGATGTGCATGACAGGGAAATGCAAGATGTGCAAGACCGGGGGCGAGATGAAGCGTTAAGACGTAAGACGCTGTCGGACCAAAGAACCCTCGACAAAACGGTCGGGGGTTTTTTATTGAAGATGTTGTCAAGTAGGGAGCGGATCAGAAAAAACGGCGAAACCGAAATGGTTTCGCCGTTGTGAGTTTATGCGATCACCGCGCCATGTGACACCTCCTTTCTGACGATGCGCACGTCGCGTGATACAATTCTCGGAAGTACTCCTCGATGAGCAGGATGAACTGTGGCACATATCCGAGACATATCTCATCCGAGCCGAACGTCGCATGGGCTCTACAGACGATCTGGAACATGAGATCATTGTGATCATGACTGTCATCGTGCCCCCACTCTTCGGCGAGATAGTGCGCGAACTTCGCTCCCAACACCGGATCCCGCGTTCCATGCCGGTATAGTGCATAGGCATCCGAAACATTCATGAGAGGAATGCGTTTTGCGATTTCTACGAGAAATCGGACATAGTAGCGTTCATCCATCCACGTTCCCGCATGAAATTCGCGTGCGCGTGGGACGCGAGCGAACATCTGTTCCATGCCGTCTGTCGCGACGGTTTCGAGTTGCTGTCGTGTCACCATGAGCATACCTCCTTTGTGAATGTGCGTTTTCTCTCACGACTCGCGAGAGCATCTCACGAGCCGGTACACTCACAATAAAGCCGTGATCATTTTCCGCCAATTTTTTTTGTCATTTGTCTACACGATAAAGAAAACTTGCCTATTTTATTGATTATTGATATAGTTTTTTTGTCAAAAATTGTCGACATGAAAACCAATCTTCTCGCATGGCTCACATCCACAGGCCTCGACGACCAACGCGCCGAGATTTATTTGGCCGCGCTTTCAAAGGGCGAGGCAACGGCATCGGAGCTTTCGGATGCGCTCCACATCGGCCGCACGACGATCTACGACAATCTCCGTGAGCTTGAAGAACGCGGGTATGTCAAAACAATCCTCCATGGGAAGCGAAAACGGTTCGTCCCGCTCCATCCGAAGGAGCTTCTGAAAAAAATCGTGAGTCAAAAAGATCAGCTCAAAGACCTTCTGCCAGATTTTCTCGCGCTCTATGCCGAGACATCGAATCAACCGTTTGTGCAGATGTTCACCGGGCCGTTTGCCGCGCGCGAGGTGTTTGAAGATATCCTGAACGTCACGAAGCGGGAGTATGTCTATTTTTCCCCGCCCGGCGAAACGATCCAGACCGTAGACCGCGCGTTCATCGAGAAATGGATTGAGCGCCGCGTGACAAAAAAGATACAGAGTCGGTCGCTGCGCGTGAAGACGAAAGAAATGCCGATGGACCCGATCTTCAACGCGGAGGCGGAATATCTCCGGCGGATCCGGTATCTTCCAGGATATGTTGATCTCAAATCCTCAATCTACATCTACGAACACAGCATCGGCGTCATCTCAACGAAAAAAGAGAGCGCGGCGTTCATCATTCATTCGCCGGACCTCGCGGCGAGCTTGAAACAAATTTTCGAGTTTCTCTGGAGAATTAGCGTGCGGTCGTAATCTTCTTCACAAGCGTCGCATCAACTCGAATGTCGTTCAAGACTTCTGCGGCGCTCGCGCTCTGCGCGAACCAAAAACATCCGAACAAGAGAGCTGTGACGTATGTGGGTATTCTTATAGAGATTTATAGATATCGTGCTTCCCAATCGATAAAAAGACAATATCTCCATTTTCGTACCGTTCAAAAATGATCCGAATGCGATCCGTGACAGAAATGGACCAGTACCCTGCAAGGCGTCCGTGTAACCGATGCAACCGAATGGACGGATGGAGCGGATTTTGCCTGAAGAAAGTAATCGCTTTTTCTGCGCGGAGGAAATCCGAACGATCAAGACGATCAAGGTCTGCCTTGAAATTCGGTCGAAACAAAATTTTCTTCACGATCACAGTGATCAGGATTTTACGTGTGAGAGATATTCGGAAAGGGAAGCGGCTTCGATCAATTTACCCTCTTCATACAATCGTTTCGCGTCTTTGGATCTCCGGAGAATTTCTTCTTCCGTGATCAGATCCGTGTCCGTCTCTGACGTGACGAGAAAACGCATGTATTGACTCACGCTCCGAAACCCGCGCTGCCGTGCCAACTGACGCGTCCGCTTGGCTTCTTTCACGGGAATGGCAAAGGAAATAGTTGTGTTCATATCGCTTATTAGTATCTTAATAAAATTAAAGTCATACGTCAAGGACTGCGGGAAAGGATTTTGAGATGAGAACGCGATGCGGTATCATGTTCGCATGTTTGAAGTCATGACGATCGGCGCGGCGACGCAAGACATATTTGTGAAGAGCAAGCAGTTTGAGCGCATTCCGAACGACAGCGCGCCGGACGGATGGAACGCGTGCCTGCCGCTCGGCGCGAAAATTCCGATTGACGAATTAGTGTTTGAGACCGGCGGCGGGGCCACGAATGCGGCCGTCACATTTGCGCGGCTCGGATTCAAAACAACGTGCGTTGCCTGCGTGGGCGACGATCCGGGAGGGCGCGAAATCATTGCCGGACTCAAAGCGGAAAAGATAAACGTCCGCGGCGCGCAACAAACAACGGCGTACCGCACGGCCACCTCCATCATCCTCGTCGCGGGAACCGGGAACCGCGCGATTCTCGTTGCGCGCGGCGCCTCCGCGCATCTCGATCGCCGCGCGATTGACTGGACGTCGCTTCGCTCGCGATGGATTTACCTCACGAGCGTCGCAGGTAATTTCGCGTTGCTCACTGATTTGTTTGCGCACGCGCAAAAATCGCTCACGCACGTCGCGTGGAATCCAGGAAAGCTCGAGATCGTGCACGGGTTCAAAAAACTTCTCCCCTTCCTTCTCCACACAGATGTGTTGCTCTTGAATCGAGAGGAGGCGGCGGAACTTTCGTCGTGCTCGCCGCGAGATATTCCCTGCATACTCAAAACCCTGGGACATCTGCCGCGCCGAGCGCTTGTCGTGACCGATGGCGCGCATGGCGCCACCGCCAATGCGTGCGGACACACGTGGCATGCAGCGCCGCTCAAAGGAAAAATCGTGAATACGACAGGAGCCGGTGACGCGTTCGGCAGCGCATTCATCGCCTCGCTCATGAAAAATGGAACGATTGAAACCGCACTTCGAGTCGCGACACGAAATGCGTTTTCCGTCGTGCAACACATGGGTGCGAAGCGTGGAATTTTAGAAGCGTATCCGTCTGCTCGCGACCTCGCGCGTATTCATGTCACGTCTCTCTGATATGCCCGCGCCATTCGTGTATGTCACACGCCGGTTCGCCGACTCCGGCATCACCGCGCTCAAGGCCAAAGGATACCGTGTAGAAATCTACCCAGAAAACAAAGCTATTCCGCGCAAAGAGCTACTCAAAAACGTGAAAGGATGTGACGCGCTGCTCTCACTTCTGACCGACCGAATTGATGCCGAGGTCTTTGATGCGGCCGGGCCATCGCTCAAGGTCATCGCGAACTACGCGGTTGGTTTTGACAACGTGGATCTCGACGCGGCACGGCAACGGAACATCATTGTCACAAACACGCCATCGGAAAAAGTCAACGAGGCGGTTGCTGAACACACTTTCGCGCTGATGATCGCGCTCGCACGTCGTATCCCCGAGGCGGATATTTTTACGAAGGCGAAAAAATACACGGGCTGGTCGCCCACACGCTTCCTTGGAACGAATCTCTCGGGAAAAACACTCGGAATTATCGGGGCAGGTCGCATCGGGTCGTCCGCGGCGCGACGAGGCGTAAAGGGCTTTGACATGAAACTTGTGTATTCGGATGTGCGACGGAGTCCGGAAATCGAAACAGAATTGGGAGCCACGCGCGTCTCAATGAAAAAACTTCTCGAGATATCGGATTTCGTATCGCTTCACATTCCCCTTGTCCCAGCAACGCGTCACCTCATTTCGACCGACGAATTTTCTCTCATGAAAAAGACAGCGTTTTTGATCAATACCGCTCGCGGACCGATCGTGGATGAGAAGGCGCTTCTGCGCGCGCTTCGGACAAAACGGATCGCCGGCGCGGCGCTCGACGTCTTTGAGTGCGAACCAACCATTGATTGCGACGTGACAGACACTCTCGAACTCAAACGTTTTTCGAATGTCATTCTCACGCCACACATCGCAAGTGCGACGATGGAAGCACGAGAGGCGATGAGCATGGTCGCGGCAGAGAACATCATCGCGGCGCTCTCCGGAAAGCCGCCGCTCAACCCTGCAACAGGCGCGTAACGCGATTCAACGATTGGCCTGCCGATACTCCTCCGCCGCCTGCTCAGCCGTGACGGGATTCACCGCGATCCCCGCATCGAGTTCAAACCCGCCCCAGACGTTCACGCGCGGAACGAAACGGAGCTCGAAGTGCTCATGCGTGTCCGCGAACACATCGTGAAAGAAAAAATTATAGGCGAACGCGCGCAGCCGGACAAATGCGAGGCACGTCTGCAGCGCTCGCGCGAGAGAAGTGAGTTCAGCGGACGTCGTTTGCGTCACGTTGTCGATTTTTCGTCGTGTCAGGATGCGGACTTCATACGGAAAACGAGCGGCCGGATGCGCGTATGCGGTGACGTGGCGGTCCGAGTAGACCGTTCGCGGTGATGACGCTTCGGAAATCGCAAGCGCGTGCGAGGTGATTCCGTGACGTCGTTCTGCGAGCCATCGACGACGATTGATATCCTTCCAGCGTTCGGGGACAAACGAAAGTCCGAACAGTTGGGAATGCGCGTGCATCTGCGACGCACCCGCGGCAGGCCCTTCGTTCTTAAACACGATCATGGCCTTCAGCCATTTCATTCGTCGAACTGCGTTGGACCGATCCACATACGCTCGCAGAACGTTGGTGATCTGCGTCACGGAAAACTGAACGAACGGGCGTTGCATCGTGCCTTCGACCAGAATCTCCTGGTATCCGCGCACCCCGGCATTCGGGCTGAACACCGGAAACGCATTCTCAATCGCCGTAATCCGATCCACGCCGGTGCGATATGTCGCAAGAATACGTTCACGCTTGAGATGCTCAGAAGAAAATGGGTCTGACGACTTTGATTTCTTCGCGTTGTTCGGCCGATACAAGCGCTTTGGCGCAGAAAGAACCACGTCGCCGGTCACGGTGTCGTGGAACAGGTGGGATTCCGTGTCCATGTTCACAGTGTACCGCATGAAACGCACAAGAGAAATCTTCTCGTTGCGCGCGTGGACAGATCGCGGTACGATCCTTTCATATGGATCATGGTCACCTGCACAAGGTTCTTGCGCATTGTCCCCTGTGCCAAGCCGCGTATCCAATTTCGGACGTCCGACTTCTCGGCGAAAAAGGGGCCATGCGGCTTTTCCATTGTACGTGCGGCTCCTGCGGCCACTCGGTGCTCGCCGTGGTTCTTGAGACGTCCGGCTCCGTGAGTTCTGTGGGTCTCGTGACCGATCTTGAGGCCTCGGATGCGTTTCATTTTCAGAATGCGACCCCTGTCACATCCGACGAATGCATCGCATTTCATCAGATGCTCGAAACCGATAGCGTCGGATTTTGCCATCGCCTCCTTGACACGCGGGTCTGATTCATCTATCATTCGTTCCACCTCATTTATTGTTGTATGTCCTACACTCTCGCGATGAACCCGCGCACAGAACTTGGCCGACGCGCAAAGCGTCTCCATGCTCGCAGGGAGATCCCCGCTGTGCTGTATGGCCATGGCATCGAATCAAAAGCGATCAAAGTCCAACGTTCAGAATTTTTGAGAATCTACCGCGCGGCCGGAACGTCTTCTCTCATCGATCTCACGATGGATGCCTCCACGCCCGTGAAAGCGCTCATCCAAGAAGTTCAGGTGAACCCGGTCTCCATGGAACCGTACCACATCGACTTTCGTCAGATTCGATTGGACGAAGCGATTGTCGTTGACGTGCCGCTGAAATTTATCGGGGAAGCGCCGGCCGTCAAAGAACTTGCGGGCACGCTCGTGCACCCGATCCCGTCCTTACAGGTGAAGTGTCTCCCGGCTCATCTCCCGCATGAAATCGAGGTGAATCTTTCGTTACTCAAAACATTCAATGATGCAATCACCGTTGGCGCGCTCGTGCTTCCACACGGCGTCGCGGTGCTCGATGATCCAAACGTGATGCTTGCGACCGTAACACCGCCGCTTTCAGAAGAACAACTTAAAAAAATTGAAGAAGAAGGAAAGGCGGGCGACGTGGGGGCGATCAAAACTGAAGCGGATGAAAAGAAAGCGGCCGAAGCCGCGAAAGAAGCGGAAGAGAAATCCGCCGCGGCAACGACCGCGACCTAACGCAACCTCGATGGATTCCGGCCCCCGAAAGATCACCATTCCCATCGAGGTGTTCATCAAACGATCTTGGCCATTCCTTGCGTTCGTGGCCGTGTTGGCGTTGGGTGCAAGCGGAGCATTTCTGTGGGTCGCCATTTCGGGAGTGGGAAGAAAAACCGCTCCCGTGGCCATTGCGAGTCCGCAATCAAGCGCCGCGACCTCTTCGCAAATCCTGGCGCCGCGCTCGATTGACGGTGTGCTCGTGCCCGCGGCCGAGACGAATCTCCTTCCGTTCGCGGTCATCATTGACAATCACGCGGATGCGCGTCCATCGGTGGGGCTCGCGAAGGCGAATCTCGTCTTCGAATTTCCTGTTGAAGGTGGAATGACACGCTATCTGGCGATCTTTGACGCGACGACAACCGTCGACCAGATCGGCCCCGTGCGAAGCGTGCGACCCTATACCATCGAGATCGCACATGCGTTGAATGCCGTCACTGCGCACGTTGGCGGGAGTCCGGAAGCGCTCGCGCAAATCGCGTTGCTCGCACAATTCCGCGACCTCAACGAATTCTCGAATGGGAAATACTATTGGCGATCTGGAAGGCGTTTACCTCCGCACAATATCTACACGCGAACGGATCTCCTTCACACAGCTGCGCAGGCGAAACGTTGGATATCAAAACCCCTTCGCGGCTGGAAATTCACGGATGAAGATCCGCGCGATTCTGCGACGGGAACGAGCCGCGGACACACACACGGCCCGCACGTCCCCGTCGGCGGAATCATCGACGCGCGATGGACGTATCATCGTGACGCGAATGCATATGAACGATTGCTGAACGGCTCTCCTCACGTCGAGCTCGATGGAAACCGCGTGACGGCGAAAAACGTGCTCGTCCTTCTCACGGATGCAAAAATTGTCGACACCGAAGGACGTCTCAAACTTCGCACCACGGAAAAAGGACGCGCGCGCCTCTATCGCAACGGACGCGTTTCCGATCTTGTGTGGCGCCGACCGACGGGAAGCTTCTTTGAATTTGAAACGGTTGATGGCTCCGACGCGTTGTTTGTCCGCGGGACGACGTGGGTCGAAATCGTGACGTCAAAGGATCTGTTCGACAATCTGAACGGGTAATTGAATATGCGCACACGCTCTTACCTCATTACGGGCATGACGCCGCTCTGCGGAGAAGTCCACGTTCCTGGCGCGAAAAACGCGGCGACAAAGGAACTGGTCGCGGCCTTGCTTGCGAATGAGATCGTGACGCTCGAAAACGTTCCGCGAATCGGCGATGTTGAGGTGACGATCCGGATGCTTCAGGCGCTCGGCGCGCGTGTGACATCGAGTGGGAATCGCGTCACGATCAATGCCGCGACCCTCAAGACCCCAAAGGTCGCCGAAGCGTTCAGTCGCAAAAATCGAATCCCGATTCTGCTCATGGGGCCTCTGCTCCATCGTTTCGGGTCAGCCGTGATCCCGGCGCTCGGAGGAGATACAATCGGCGCGCGACCTTTGAATTTTCACCTTGCCGCGTTGCAACAAATGGGTGCGGAGATCGCGAGAAAGGGTGACGTGATCATCGCAACGGCAAAACAACTCACAGGTGCGATCATCGAATTGCCATTCCCGTCCGTTGGTGCGACGGAAAACATCATGCTCGCGGCGGTCAAAGCACACGGAACGACAATCATCCGCAACGCCGCGGTTGAAGCGGAGATCGTGGATCTTGCGCGGCTGTTGCAAGCCATGGGAGCAATCATTCATCTCGACGTAAACCGCACGTGGGTGATCGAGGGCGTCGAATCGCTTCACGGCGCAACGCATCGCGTGATTCCGGACCGGCTTGTCGCCGCGTCGTTTGCCGTCGCAGCCGCGATCACGGGCGGTGATATTTTTGTTCACGACGCGAAGCAAGAAAATTTGATGTCATTCTTGAATGCGCTTCGTCGCGTTGGCGTGCCCTATGACGTGCGCGAGAATGGCATACGATTTACGGCGCCGAAACGACTTTCGCCGATGGCGATTGAAACGGATGTGTATCCCGGTTTCTCGACGGATTATCAGCAGCCGTTCGTTCTCTTGCTCACGCAGGCAAATGGTGTTTCCGTTGTGCACGAGACGGTCTATGAAGATCGCTTCGGGTATACGAATGCGCTCCAAAACATGGGCGCCACCATTCAGCTTCACAAGGAATGCCTCGGATCAAAACCTTGCCGATATATGAACCGCGATTATCGCCACAGCGCGATTATCTCGGGGCCAACGCCGCTCCACGCAGCCGAGATCGCTATTCCGGATATTCGCGCCGGCTTTTCGTATCTCATTGCCGCACTCATCGCGAACGGCACGTCACGCCTCACTGGCATCGAGCACATTGAACGAGGATACGAGGATATCGTTGGGAAACTAAAAAAGCTTGGAGCGAAAATCAAGGTTGTAGAAGAAAAGCGGTGAAGAGAATTGACACTTCGACCAAGCGCGGGAGGTTACTCCCGCGTCTGGCGGAGGGGTCGCAGCCGGGCCCCCCC
>OBEQ011004264.1_pt1 | contig 10866 bp, 13 predicted proteins | sample 1670901 | NCBI WGS metagenome assembly OBEQ01 (sample SAMEA104232315, study PRJEB22302) | groundwater metagenome | biome: forest; feature: aquifer; material: groundwater | place: USA | collected 2011-08-07 | depth 5.4 m | reverse complement strand
GCAACCTCATCCACAATAATTATCAGATAGGGCAACCGCAGCTGGTTAGCCTCATTGTATTCAGCAATATTGCGCTTATTAGCTTCAGAGAGCAGCTTATACCGCCGGTCCATTTCCGCCACAGCCCACTTCAGGGCATTAATGGCTTTGTCGTGATCAGTTACCACCGGCGTAAGCAGGTGCGGAATGCCGTTATACAAGTTTAGCTCCACGCGCTTGGGGTCAATGACAATGAATTTTACGTCCTGCGGCGTGTTGCGGAACAGCAAAGAAATGAACAAACTGTTGATGGCCACGCTCTTGCCCGTACCCGTGGCGCCGGCAATAAGCAAGTGCGGCATCTTGGACAGTTCAGCCAGCATGGGCCGGCCGGCTACGTCGCGGCCCAGGGCAATGGCCAATTTGCTCTTGTGATTTATAAATTCATTAGTCTGCATGACCTCGCGCAGGCGGACAATGGCAGTAGACTTGTTAGGCACCTCAATGCCGACCAGAGGCTTACCCGGTATGGGTAGTTCCATTCTTATGCTGTGTGCGGACAAAGCCAAAGCCAAATCGTTCTGGAGCGCGCCGATCTGGGAAAGCTTGACTCCCATGGCCGGACGCAGCGTGTACTGGGTTACTGTCGGCCCTACATTAACCTCCCCCATCTCAACCTCTATGCCAAAATCTTTGAGGGTCTTTTGAATTATGGCCACGTTGTTTTCAATGTTGCCGCTGTCAACTTCGGTTTTGTTGTCATCGAGCAAATCGAACGGCGGAAGTTTCCAGTCCTTGCGGTCTTCCAGAACAATTGCGTCGAGCTTGGCCGCCACTTGCGGAGGGGCCTGGGGCTCTTCAACTGGCAGGCGCTTGTTTTTCTCAATCACCTTTTCCGTGGTAAAACCACCGCTGGCCATACTGTTAATTTTTATGTCAGCGGCCGGGGCAGGCACGAGGGTGGGACTGGCAACAACAGCCTTGTCCTTCTTCTTCGGCAAAAAACTGTGAAGCGATATGTTGAAGGTAATGAGCACGCCGATAACGAGGATGGCTATAAGGATTAGCACTCCGACCGAGAAGCCCAAAAAAGAAAAAAGCGGACCAGCGAGCAGTGCGCCGAGATACCCTCCGGCCTTCCCCGCGGAAGCCAGGGCAAAAGCATCAACACTGTTAGTGAGATAAAAAATGTGGATCAATCCGGCAATGCCGGCTGCCAGTAAAAATGAGCCAAGGTAGGTGCGGGCGTAAATATGGCGGGGCTTGTCTTGAGTGCCCGGCCCACCAACCTTAGTCTTGAATAGTAATACGGCAATAGTTACAAAAAATAAGGGCGTCAGATAAGACATGACCCCGAACAACGAGCCGAGCAGGCCGGCAATGAGTTCGCCGACCGGACCGGCAAAATTGGCCAAACTAAAGGCCGTGATACCGGCGAGAACCAGAAAGACGATAACCACAATACCGCGCTTAGTTTCAAACGATAAGTCTAATTTTATTTTGGAAGCGTAAGAACCCCTCGCTGACTTCTCCTCTTTCTTTCCGTTCTTTTTGTATTTAGCCATTGATTATAGAGAGTGGTAAGCTGGGGTGATTATACCATTTTAGAGCGGGTTATTGAAGCTTTGCCAGGGCAGGTATCTTAAGCCAGCTCTCCGCACAAGCACCGGCCGTAAGGCCGGGCGCAGGAGGACTGCGAGACAAGATACCTGCCCTGGCAAAGCAAAAAGCCCCACCAAATGGTAGGGCTCAAAATCTGCTTTACAGGCCTTTAACCTTGACCTTTTTAGTCTTGGCCTTAGCGGCCTTGGGAATGACTATGGTCAAGATACCATCTTTCAGATCAGCTTCAATTTGTTCGCTATCTATATCCACGGGGACAATGACACTCCGGGAAAAGTTACCCCAATAGCATTCCTGGTAAAAATAGTCTTCCTGGGTGACATTTTCTTCCTTTTTCCTGGTGCCCTTAATACTCACCATATCGTTGGCTACGGTAATGTCTATATCTTCAGGTCTTACGCCGGCAATTGTAGACTTAATAATGACATTGTCCTTGGTTTGGTACATATCAATATTAAGCTGGCCTTCATAGTCGCTCAGCCACTCTTCGTCTTTTTTCTCGGCTGATTCAGATGCTTGAGCTGCGGGTTCATCCACAACCTGTTCATCATCATAAGGCTCATCCACCAATTCTTCTTCCACCTCCATAGCCGCTACCGGAGGCTGTGAAACATACTGTGAACCCTGGTCGTCATTATCCGTCACATTTCCCCCCATGATTTTCCCAAAGAATGATTTGTCTTTTCTGGCCATGGCTTCAAAATTAGATTTATCTTATTCACATATTAAACGATTAGCCCACCCCCGTCAAACAAGGTTTTCGGCCATGAAACCATAGTTTTACAGTCAACGAATAGCCTCATAACTGCCCCGGTGATAGGGATGGCCGGTAAACAAGGTCCAAAAATAATTCAGCAGGTACCGGAACATGGTCCTAAAAACCCCTGATGATAAATAGCGTCTTGCGGAACAGTAAACCCAATAGTGGGGATCTGTCCTGACCTGGCCAATAGTCCGCAATTTTTTGGCCAAGAGCACCTCGTCTCCGAAAAACACACTAGCGGTGTCCATGCCTCCGGCTTGGTTCAGAGCCTGGGCTTTTATGGCTATGACCCCACCAACAATAGTGGCGGTTAAATCTAAAATGTTATTGGTCAGGTAAACCCAGGGATAATAGAGTCCATACTGGAGGATAGCTTTGGCAACATTCAAATACCAAGGGAAGTCATAATACACATAGTGGGATGAAAGTGCGGCCAAGCCAGGAGAAGCTTTGAAACGCCGGACGACCTTATCCAGCCAGCCAGCCGGCAAACGCACATCAGCATCCAGGAAGACCACAATTTCCCCTTTTGATTCGGCATATCCCCGATGGCGTACCGCGTTACTCCCCTGCTGCTCTTCCACAATTAATCGTGCTGTGGGAAATTGAGTACTGACAATTTGTGCGGTGCGGTCAGTGCTTTGGTTATCCACAACAATAACCTCAATCGGCTGGACCGACTGCTGGGAAAAGATGCTGCGTAAGCAATCAGCAATGTAATCTTGCTCGTTTTTTGCCGGAATAACAAAAGAAATCATACTTGGGCCACGACCCGCACCGGGCCAGCGTTAGTCTGCCATTTTGCAGGCAGGGCGATAACCTGGAATTTAGGGGTGTTAAAAAGTTGTTCAAGATTAGTTAAATTTTCGATAAGCAAAATGTCATTTTTTAATAAAAGTTTGTGGATCGGGAATGGCGGCCGGTCCGGGCTGGGCGTGTCCAAGCCTATCATGCTGACTTTTTTCTCAATTAAGGCCTTGGCCAGGGCTTCGCTCAGCTCGGGGTAACTATAATAGTAGTCGGGCTGGCCAAATTTTAGCGTCCAATTAGTGCAGATCAAAACTATGTCGCCGGGCTGAATGTCTTTACCAGTAAGCAAATCTAAATCAATCGGATTTTTAGGACGCGCGTCTATTAAAACGCCGCGGCCGAAAAAGCGCGCAACGTCAATGTCTGAAATAGCCGCTCCCCCATCAACAAAATGCTGGGGCGCATCGATATGCGTACCAACATGCATCCCGGTTGTAACCTGATGGTCAACAAAGCCGTCTTTATCGAGCGTGGCAAATTGTTCAACCTTGGGTGCCGGGTCGCCCGGGTAAACCGGAATAGAAGCGGAAAAAGTTTGGGTTAAATCAATATACATATTTTTGGCTATAATTTTATTTTATTTCTACTTTATAAAAACGTGCCAATTGGAAAATTTCAACCAGTTGTAAACGATGCCGGATATCAAAAAAAATAAAACCATAAGCACTGCGGGATGCCAAAGACGTCCTGTTTTTATAGACAAAGCTGTTGTTACGACTATAATAGCAGCGTAAACTAACCAATGATGAATATGTATTTCCCTCTCGAATAGATGCAAAATCAGGCTAGGTAACATAGTTGGGATACTACCAAAAGGCGCTGTGCTTAGAATCTCCCAAACCACACCGGCAAAGACTCCAGTAATAACTCCTAAGAACTGAGAATTGAACATTTCTTTACTTTCTAGAATCAAGCTTTCTGGCGGAGAGGGTGCCGTTCGCTTACGCTCCGGCATCCCCTTTGCCAAAATTTTCTTCGAAAATTCTTGGCGGAGAGGGAGGGATTCGAACCCTCGGGCCCCTTGCGGAGCAAACGGTTTTCGAGACCGTCCCGTTATGACCACTTCGGTACCTCTCCACATGGTTTTATGATTTTCGTCAGGCTATTTTACCACAAAAACTGGCCCGATGTATAGGACTTAGACCTTGCCGCTTCAAAGCCTCAATGTGCTCAAAGGTACCATAACCCTTGTGCCGCGCCAGATTATAGCCGGGAAACTTTTTGTGAAGTTTCACCATGAGACCGTCGCGGTAAACCTTGGCGACAATTGAGGCCGCGCTAATGGAAATTACCAGGGAATCGCCGTTAATAAGGGCTTCCTGATCAAGATTTAATCCAGGAATAATAAAGCGGCCATCAACAAAGATAAAATTTTCTTTAGATGTTTCAAATGAAACTTTATGCGCCAAGTCCAGGACAGCCAAGCGCATGGCCCGCAAAGTCGCCTGGTGAATGTTTATCCGATCAATAATTGTAGGGCTTACCGCGCCAATACCCCACCCCAGGCTATATTGCTCAATAAGCCTGGCCAGCGTGGAACGTTTTACAGGCGCCAGCTCCTTGCTGTCGCGTATCTCTTTAAGCCACTCATGGTGGCGATCTAAAAACCCCTCATTAGCGGCATCAAAGCAAACTGCCGCGGCTACTACTGGGCCGGCCAGACTGCCCCGCCCCACTTCATCACAGCCAATAACGTAGCGGACCCCTTGTTCCAATTTTTGTTTTTCGTGTCGCCACATTCTAAATTTTTATTATTAGGCGAGGATAAAATTTTACCTGCGCCACTTTGAATCCTTCCTCTGTTTTCATAACTTTGATTTCAAACGTGCCGTCATAAGACAAAACTCCATCATAGTAACCCTCGAAACTGCCGCGGCAGTGAAACAGCACGTGCTGATATTTTACTTTTACATTAGGGTAGCGCATGAGCAAAGGCTTAGGCTGGGCGCAAAGCTGTTTAATAAATTCAACACACGCTTCATAACCAATTAAGGAGTCACCCAGGCCTTCAATTTTGATCCCTTCTTCAAGGTTCGAGATAATTTTTTCGGCCTCGCGTTTGTTTTGCGCGGCAACAAACCCACTAAACCATTTTCGCAAGGCAAAACGGTCTTCGGTCCCGACCGAATAATCAAAATCCATTTTGCTTTCCGTGTTCAGGCTGCTCATATGCTTTGTTTCATTATAGTATGATCCCCTACTAAAACAAAAAGCCCCTCGCTAGGGAGAGGCTTTTTGTCCTGGTCGGGATGCCGGGAATCGAACCCGGTCTTCACGCACCCGAAGCGCGCGTACTACCGGTATACTACATCCCGTTGCCGCTATAGTTCTTCGTGTTTAAGATTTTCCTGGGCCTGATATGCGGCAACACGTATTTGATCCAGGTCTGTTTGAACAAATTTCTCTTGTGCTATTGCCTCATCTTTATCATGAGGCATCCGAGTCAATTGTTGATAAGCCTGCTGAGCCCGATTAAGTATGTTCCATAACCAGCGCTTTCGGTCCGCATAGATTCGGTTTGACTCATTGTCGCTATATGATTTTTCGTCTTTATTAAACATATTGATATTTATTTTCTGGTGGACCTCAGGAGATTCGAACCCCTCACCCCTTCCATGCCATGGAAGTGCTCTACCAAATGAGCTAGAGGCCCGCGCACTCTTTAATAAGAATAAAGCCTTAGAATTCTACTTAATTTTGGCCTTAACGTCAATGCCCTTGCGGTTACTTCTTTTGGTTATTTATCGGCGAGGTCTTATACTGCTGCTGGGTCTGCTCTATTATCTGCTGCCATTTATCGACCTGGGCTTTCATTGCCGGGATGACACCGACAAAATTTAAAATCCAGCCAATAGCCGCTATGGCTATAGCCACGCCAATCACATAACCCAGCCCAGTAAGCATCCCGTGAATTAAAGCGGTCCACTTCGAGGGTCGTGCCAGCTTTACTAAATTTTGATTTATTTCAGCTAAGTAAGTTTTTAGGTCTGGGTCGATCATGTAAATATTATACGACTTTATTGCTCAACAGCCAATTAATCTGGTGCCCCCGAGAGGAATCGGACCTCTATCCTCGCATTAGGACTGCGGTACTCTATCCATTGAGCTACGGGGGCTCGCCATTTCAACAATATGCTCATCAATAATAGCAGAAATTGTCTTAAACAATAATCCGGGCTTTTTGACTCTTACAATGCACATTCCAAAGGGTAATTTACCCTTTTTCCTACCCTCTAACCACGCTATACTTAGCGTATCAGGCAAATCCAAGCCTGTGACGCCTGACCAATGCTTGATTGAATCATCTTTAGACAGATCTTCATAAAGCCTTAGAGAGATAGTAAAACGATCATCAGAAACTGAGAACGCTTTGCGAAGAGCGGAAACAAAAAAACCAATCATCTTTGGGTCAGTATTACAAAAACTAAAGTCCTTTTTAGCGCCCTCGGCCCAATACAATGAGGCCGTCAATAAGGCCATATCCCTATATTTACCATGTAATACCTGAGTTGCCAGCACTCTAGCCTGTACCCATTGGCGTTCAGATATGATCTTGCTTGCGTTTCTGCGTGCTAACCAGCGTTCATAATTTTGAGGCAAGATGGCGACATTTTTTATATATCTTAGAACTGTGGCTTTAGATACCGAGCATAGCCGACTAATTTCAGGGACGCTATAACCGGCCTGCCTCAACTCAACAATTTTTTCCTTTTCTTCTTTTGACAAGCTCATAATTAGATTATATTAGAACAAGTAAAGTAATTCAAGGACTGAATAGCTCTATCGAAATTATATATTGTTCCATATGAAACTAAGTCTTAGGTCAGATCAATTTCAAAAAATACTTCTTGGTGTACTTATATTTTCGCTGTTTTTTCCAATCAGGAAGGTTGTCCTGACGAATTTTAGCCATGTTACCGGCCAATTTTCAGATTTTACGACCTTTTCCTTATATTTAAGCGACATTTTGATATTAATTATTGGAGTATACTCATATTTTTACGACAGAAAGGCGATACTTGACCGCCGCTATTTGAATGCCGTCCTGACTATCGTTCTTATCACAATTTTGCTCAATTTAAGCCAGATTCTGCCATTTAATTTGTATTTTTTAGCAAAAATAATAGAACTTTACATTCTCTATGAGTCAATAAGGAGGTTGCTCACGCCCGCGTTAGGAAAGTTTTCTATAAAATTATTTGTCTGGCTTGCTTCAATCCAGGTGCTTATAGCCACAGCCCAATTCTATCTTCAAAGGTCGCTCGGCCTAGGGCTCCTTCATGAATCTGTGCTCTCTAGGACCTTACCGGGCGTAGCCAAACTAGTAGTTCACGGTGAGATCTTCATTCGAGGTTACGGCACTTTCCCTCACCCAAATTTACTCGCAGCATTTCTCTTTAGCAGCATTTTTTTTGCCGGTTATCTTGCAAAAAGCGAAGCTGTTATATGGCGAAAAGTATTATATTTAAGCGCAATTATACTTTTGGCCTTTGGACTGTTCCTGACTTTTTCGCGAGCCGCTTTGCTCACATTGCCAATCGGTTTGCTAATTTTTTTCTTTTGCCTTTTCTGGAAAAAAGTTTTTGATAAAAGTTGGTTTCCTATTCTTGGCGCTTTGATTTTTTCTGCGGCACTCTCAATCTTGATCCTTCGCCCATATCTAGCAACTCGGGGCACTATATCCGACGAAGCCGTTGCAGCCAGAACTTTCTATAATAAAATTGGCTTAGAAATGATAAAAGCCAGGCCGCTTCAGGGCTTCGGTCCTGGTACAAGCCTGTTGCACATGGAACAGTTCGCGCCCAGACCCATGAAAACCTGGGAGATCCAGCCAATCCATAACTACTATTTGCTTGCAGCTACGGAGCTAGGCATAGTTGGCGCCGCAGCTCTCATTTATATTTTGCTCTCACATCTCTGGAGGTTATATAAAAAATTCTTAAGGGAGCGGGGGAGTGAAAATAAGATTTACCAGGCCCTGCTCATATCAATTTTCGCAGGATTTCTGGTTCTTATGCTTTTTGACCACTATTTTTACACCCTTCAGCAAGGACAGATCCTATTGTGGTTAGTTTTAGGACTCATGGGAGCAGAATTGTCCAAAGAATAATTTATTTATGATATTCTTTACCGGCAATTATCGTACAAACCCTGTAAATCTGTTCTTCCAATAGCACACGGGCAAAGTTGTGAGTGAAGGTCAGAGGGCTTAAAGAAATTTGATAATTACAAACCTCGCGCAAAGATGGGTCGAGCCCGGCACCGCTGCCGATCACAAAAACCAATTCCTGGCCCAGACTACCCAGGCGCTCCAAAAAAGTTGCCAGTTCCTTGCTACCTCTTAATTTGCCTTTTTCTTCAAGCAAAATAACAATGGCGCCCTCGGGCAAGTTACGCTTAATTAATTCAGCCTCTTTAGCCTTAGCGCGCGCCATATCATCCGAAGCCCTGTAGGGGACTTCGGCCAGCTCAATAACCTTGACCTTGGCAAAAGGGGACAGGCGCTTGAGATATTCCTTCTCCAGCTCGCGGAAAGCCGGTTCCTTAAACTTTCCCAAAGTGATGATGCGGATTTTCAGCATATTTACTAGCGTAGCAAATTCAGATAAAATAGGTAAGCATAAACGGGCCCATAGTAAAGTGGTATTACGCGGCATTCGCATTGCTGAGGCGGGAGTTCGATTCTCCCTGGGTCCACCAGTGAACATTGTGAACGTAGTTAACATCTAGCAACACATAAAATTTTATAAATGAAACTTTCTCAAAATTATAAAAAGCTAGCATCTTTAATCTTAATAATATTTTTTAGCCTTACGCTGATCTTAGCAGGGTTAGATAAATTTTTTAATATATATGACAATTGGGTTCTTTATTTAAACCCGAAACTTCTGCCATTTTCAATACAGCCCAGTTTGTTTATGAAGCTAGTAGGTGTATTTGAGATTTTATTAGGGCTGTCTTTATTCACAAAGTGGAAAAAACCAGCAAGTTACATTGTAGCAATCTGGTTTATTTTAATATCTATAAATTTATTATCTCTCAACCTATACTTTATTGCTTTTAAAGATACACTAAGGGCAATAGGCGCAATTTTACTTGCGAAATTAATTAACAACGCTATGAGGGGTTAATTTATTTGTGGTCAGGATTGTTTTATAAATCTCCTTTACCAAAGCCAAATAAGTTTTCCACCTATGTCGAGATGGTCCACCAGACAAAATTATCATGATAGTTTTTGATAACATATATGAATATTCGCAAGATCTTTTATGGAGAGGGTCTGACAACTCTGGGTTTGAATAAAGATTCGTATTCGGAAGCAGAAAAAGCTAAAATTCCAGAACCATTATCGGGACAAGAAACGGCATTACTTGCTGAAAAAATTTTCAACAATACAGATAATAGAGTTGCCCAACATATGGTTGACTCTAATGTCATATTGACCTTATCTGGTTTTAAACCGTCAACAGATGTTTTTATTTCTATAGCTCACGAATCAGAAATTGAATCAGTGATGCTGGAGGTAGAAAAACTAAATAGTTATCTTGAACAAACGCATCCTGATATTAGAATAAGTACTTCGGGACGACCTAGTCGTAAGGGCAATTTAACTTCCATAAAAGTTAATAGCCTCCTCGGCTATGAACGCTTAAGTAAAAAAAGCAGGCTGCCGGGAATGACTCCTTTTGATAGCTCTACTGGGTGGGAAGGCTGGTGGGAATGGTATAAAAAAGTGTGTGATGATTTAGAAGAAGCCCAAGAACAAGGTAAAATACCTAAAACTATTCATGTTATTGGGGGTATGATACATGGTTATCCAGATCAAGCAATTTTGGATGCAGCAGATTCAGAACATACCGATAAAAAAATGGGAGATGTACCAATTCCTAACACTGGCTTATATAATGAAGCTGAGCCGAGCTTTTTAGTTTATCCAGAACATTTGGGTGATCCAAGCATACAAGAATACGTCAAACAGGCAGGACAAATTTTGAAAGATTTTTATGACAGTGAGTGGCACAAAAAGATAGCACCTCAATTAGCTTTTCACAAAGAGGCCAGAGAATAATGGTCGTTCCAAAACCATGAACACGCTTACTATTGAAGGTAATATCATAAATCATGATGGTGAACGGCGTGGCCAAATAATTATTGACCGCAACACTGGCCTTATTCAGGAAGTCACCGAAAAAAACGGTGGCGCGGATATTGCCCTTAAAGATGAACTGATTTTCCCGGGCTTTGGCGACCTCCACATTCACGCGCGAGAAGACCAGAGCGAAAAATGGAATTACAAAGAAGATTTTTCCAGCGTGTCTCAAGCCGCCATTTCTGGCGGCGTAACTTTTGCGCTCGACCTCACCAACGGCTTTGTTCCTCTGACCACGGAAGCTGTGTATCGCGAACGCAAGGCCCTGGCAGAAAAGAAAGCGAAAATAGATATAACGCTTTCAGCCAACATTGGGCCGGAAACGCAGCCGTTTAGCTTCCCCGCTCCTTATAAAGTCTTTATGACCGCTTCAGTTGGTCCGCTGTTTTTTGAATCGAAACAACAACTTGAAGACACACTAAAAAATTATGTGGGTCAAACCATTAATTTTCACTGTGAAGATCCGGAAATTTTAGCCCAGCATGCCTCGGCAGCCACTCACGAAGCGCGACGCCCGGCCGAAGCCGAGGAAAAAGGCATT
>OBEQ012966497.1_pt1 | contig 10868 bp, 16 predicted proteins | sample 1670901 | NCBI WGS metagenome assembly OBEQ01 (sample SAMEA104232315, study PRJEB22302) | groundwater metagenome | biome: forest; feature: aquifer; material: groundwater | place: USA | collected 2011-08-07 | depth 5.4 m | reverse complement strand
GGAACTTGAGGAGCTGGAAGAACTGGAAGAAGGAGCCGAAGTTTTTGTCAAATCGCTGATCGTCACCCCCCCTCCTACATCGAGCGGAGAGCTTGAAAGACGCATGTATTTCAAATGAACGACTTTTGTGACTAAACGCGCCGTGCTTGCGGCCTTATTCGCCGAAAATACCATGTAAATGTCACTCCCAGGTTTTTTCGTGTATGTTAAGCCGTTGGCAGTGATAATGGAATCTAGCGCATCCTGCGGAGAAACGTTTTCAAAGTAAACGGTGACTTTTTTGTTTTCTACTTCCTGGCTTGCGATAAAATTGAGTCCCGACTGTTGAGAAAAAAGAAGCAAAACATCCTTCAATAAAGCGCTGTCAAAACTCATTGAAAGCGTGTCATTATTGGGTTTTTCAAAATTAATTTTCATTTCTTCCGATGTTTCTTCCGCGCCGAATGATGACGAAAACGGCATCAGAAAATTCGAAAAAAGAAAACACAAAAAGAGCGTCGTCGTTTTATATGTTTGTTTGAGCTTTTTTCTCTGTAGCGGCATTTGCTTTTCCTCGACTTTGTTTTAATTTAAATGATTTGCCATTCAATGAGACGGTGACACCTTCTTTTTCGATAGCGACCACTTGGCCGCCTCCCAGCGAACTGCCTATCCGGTAAATTTTTCCGTCAACAATCGCGACCGGATTATCCACGGCGCAAAGAAGACCTTGAACCGTCATCACGTTTAGAGACTGCGCCAGCGCCGCCGTGTCATCATTTGGTTTATTTTCAGACCCGTCGCTGAAAGGGTCCCGAAGCGCCTTGGCCGTGTATTCCATTTCAACGCCTTGGGCCGCATAGACAACCAGAAAAAAAACACTAAAAAAAAGAATAACGCCGCTCGCCTTACTCATCAAAAGACGTCCTTGACCGGATAAAACAACCCAACAACCATGGAAAGGTTGTAACCGTTTTTTCTGCCGGATTTATTGGGCCTCGCAACGCCTGCCTCGGGTTGGCCGTAACTTTCTATATTGGATTCCTTATCGATATCCACAAGAATAATTTTTGCAAATTGATCAAGACTTTCCACCCGGCTAATAAATTCTCCCAGCTGGTGATAATTACCCTCGGCGTCAATTTTAACTCCGATTTTTTCAAGATAAACAGCCGTCACTTTTTTTTCTTCAGGCACCATCGACAAAACCGTAAGTCCTGATTCTCCCGCCAGCCTGTTTAAATCTTCAATGAATTTGGCTTTATCCGGCACCTTCGAAAGCCGTTCTCGATAACCGAATAATTTTTTTTCCTGCTCCACGATCGCATTGAATACGCTTTCTTTTTTTGATAGATCATTCTTTCTTGTTTTCAACGTTGCGATCCGGACAAACGAAGGTTTCACGACGATCATCCCCCCCAAAAAAAGCGCGACCAAGACGGGCAACAACAAAACCACCAGCTTCCGATTTTTCACTCTCAATAACAAATCGTCGATCATGGGCAATGCTTTAACTTTTCTTCAAACTGCTGCAGTCCAAAATAAATTTTGTTGCCGGTAACGTCTTGTATAGCGCTCGCTTGGTGGAAGCAATTTTGATTTCATCAAAGCCCATCATAAAATCTTTGTTTTCTGATAACTGCTGAACCAGCTTATTGATCACCGATAACTCACTTCCTATTTCTGTCGAAAGCGCATAGCCTTCCAAATGGATGACCAAGTCGCTGCCGCCGCGGTTATTCGTCGTGTCATCGTAGTGTAGTTTTGTCAGGTATACTTGTGCCGGTATTTTTTTGGCCAATTCATTCATCTTGAGCGTGAAATAACTGCGTTGATCCAATAACGCCGCTCCAAAAGCCAGTTTTTCGTTCAATTGAATTCTTTTGACTTCCAAATCGTTCAACGAATCCTGGATGCTGGCGCTTTCAGCCTTGGGATAAGCGGACAGAGCGCGCTCAAGCTCGGAATTTTTTGATGAAACCACGCTCGATAAAATTAGATAAAGCCCCACCAACGCGGCTGCGACACCGAGGATTTCCTTCATGGCCAAATCTTGAAGCTGTTTTTTTTCTTCCGGCCAAGTCAACGGCTTTCCACTAGTGCCTTCGGCGGGGTTCAAATTGATTTTTTTGCTTTTGTCCGAAGACAGCCTTGCCAACACAAGCCCGTAGGAAGCCGCCATGCCGGTCGTGAAAATCTGTCCGGCGCCTATTTTTTGCGGGAATTGAATCAATTCCGCTGGAAGGGCTAAGTCCTTTTGCGCCGCTTCTAAAAGCGCTTGCCGCGAAGCGTCGGAAGACGAACCCACCACATAAATTTTACCAATTTTTTCATTTTTAAAATTTTGAAAAAAATAATCAAACGAAATGCGCATTTCGGATATAAAAAAAGGGATATCCAGCGCCATCGAGTCTCTTTGTTGCGAGAACGAAAGACGTCGGGTGAATAAAACGGAACCGTCTTTGAACAGGATCAATTCAGCGGAACGCGGATCGTCGTTCGGAAAAATCATGGCCTCCATCTGGCCGGACTTTTTGCTCAACCCGTGGCAAAACGCCCTGACAATGGCTTGGGAAACAAGCTCCACCCGCTCCACCTTCACGCCTGTCAATAGAATCATCGAAGAAATCTCGTCGACCCATTGTTTTTTACATGCGAACAAAACAATCTTTGTTTTTTTTCCGGACGCGTCCGGGTATCGATCATAATCGTAGTAAAGATCCTTCATGTCAAATGGCACGTATTTTTGGGCTTCAAATCGGACGGCATTTTTTTCCTCTTTTTTGGGAAGCGCCGGTAGCTCAAAATAACGGATCATAGATCCTTCGGCGGGAACTGCCAGCGACACGGATTTGGCGTGCACTGCGGCTTCTTGAAAGATCCGTTTGATTTTTTCGACACTGGCCAGACCTGCTGTGGACGAAAAACCAAGGATTTTTACATTGGCGCCGATTTCCTGAGCGTTTAATACGCTGAGCGAGTCCGTGTCAAGATAGACTCCCACCGAATTTTTTCCTCCAAACACACCCATACCTTTGAGAAACCTTCCTCCGGTAAAATTACCGGGATTTATTTCTTATTAATAAAAATTATGAATATTAGTGAACTCTTGATGAATATTCTATCATATTCATATGCAAAGTATAGTAAAAAAGGCTTCTGGATTGTTCCAGAAGCCTTCCTTCGCTACCTTAGTCTGCGCCCAATGTTAACTAATTTTAACCAGAATTTTCGTCGCCTAAAACAAATTCGGGTTCCAAAATTGGCTGATAGTGATATGGGCCTGGCGCCGGAAAAGTGACGGTTTCAGCCACCCCCACCGATGTTCGTTTAACAGCATTGGCTGCGCCGTACAAAGGCCCCCAAGTGATTCCTGCCAAAAAACCTTTTTCTTCGCTGACCGATTGCATGCCTTTGAAAAGCTCCATCCAGCCCAAGCCAACATTGGCGAGTCCGCGGCCTAGTTTTCGTGTTGCACCCATTGCCGAATCAGTGGCCGCGTAATCGCTTGGCATTTTTTGATAACACCAGGCATTGGACGCCGTCACGAATAAAAAAATAAACGTCAGCCATTTTTTCATCCTCAAAACCTCCTCGTTTTATGAAAGCGGGTTTTCTTCGGGGCCTTCGGGATCTTCATCGTCTTCCTCCGGAGAAGGCCAGTCTTCTTTGTTGATTTCAGGGTCTTCCCTCACCGGCGCTTGATCTAAATTTTTAAAAAATTCTTCGGGCGTTAAATTTTTCAAATCGTTTTTAAATTTTTCTATTTCGTCTTTTGTGATCGGTTTTTCCATGACGGGGCATTTTTTTAAAACCTTTTCATCGATAAAAATGGGACAATGAATCCGAACGGCCAAAGCAAGCGAATCGGAAGGACGGGCATCCAGTAAAAGGTTTTTGCCCTGCGTTTGGATCGAAATCAGCGCAAAGTAACTGTTTTCTTTCAAATCATTGATGACGACTTTTTCGACCGCCGCGTTTAACAGCGCCAGCAAATTGACAATCAAGTCATGGGTCAGTGGACGAGGAAATTTTTCTCCTTGCAGCTCCAAAGCGATCGCATTTCCTTCATTGACACCGATCCAAATCGGAACCCAACGGGTTTTTTCGATGTCTTCCAATACCACGACGTACTGCGGCAGAGGAAAAAGAGAGACAACGGATATGATTCTTGCTTCCTTAATCATTTGATTTTTCCTGTCCACTCATTTTAAATCGTTCAATGTTATTTATCAAGGAATCGTCTCACGACAAGATCGTTGGCCAAAGAATTCCTACGATGCTTTTTGCGTCCCGGATCAGGCCGCGGCGTATCATTTCACGCGTTTTTTTCAAAGAGACCACTTCATGTTCTATCCATTCGTCATGGTCCAGATTTTTTTTGCCCGGAGAAAGTCCCTCCGCCCGGTAGAGCGTCATCATTTCATCGCTGATGCCCGGTGCTGGAAAAAAACGAGTCAGATAAGTCCACTGCCGCGCTTTAAAACCGGTTTCTTCCTCGAGTTCTCTTTTGGCGCAATGGAGAGGCTTCTCATTTTTTTCGAGAGTCCCCGCAGGAATTTCCCAAAGATCGCCTTTAACCGCATACCGAAATTGTTTCAATAATAAAAGATGGTTTTTATCCACAAGAGGGACGATCGCCACCGCGCCGGGATGGCGGACCAATTCCCTTGTCACTAATTTGTCTTTTGCAACATTCAGGATAAAACGGTCTTTGACCAGATGAATGATATGTCCGCGGTAAAGCGTCTTGGATTTGATCAGGCGATAAGGAAGTCTGGAACGAATTCGGAGTCGGCGTGGCACGAACGGCTATTGGATTTCCAAGACTGAATCCATGCCGCCGTAAGGGTTAGGCTCGATGCGCTCATTGCGAGGATCGGTGATCCAGCGCCCGTCTACGACAAACTTATAACGATAGCGGCCGCTTTCCAAATGCAATCTTTTTTGCCAAACCCCTTCTTCTTTTTGCCATAACAACGAATCATTGGAAATCGACCATTGGTTAAAATCACCAACGAGATGCACTTCCCGGGCTCCCTGAGCTTGAATCATGAAATCCCTCAGAGGTCCTTCATCCATCACCGGCTCAAGCGAACCCAACAAAGGGGTTTGCTCCGAGAAATTTTTGTGAACGATTTCCTGCGCCAGCATGATGTAATCTAAAGCCGCGCGCGATTTTGGCTGGTGGGACAACAGCGGAATCCCCTTGGCCTGCGATTCCTTGACAGCCACGGCTTGGTGGATGGGCGTATTAAAAACTTGTTCGCCAAAGGCTTGCGCAATTTCCTGCATCATATATTTTGAAAATTTAGTTCGAGTATCCACGAGTGTCGGTAGCGCGTAAACTTTCGGGGTATGCTGCAGCTTCACTCGAATCAACTCGATCATGCTCAATAATTTATCCACACCCATCAGCGAAAATGAACTCAACTCGATAGGAACGATCACCGTTTGGCAGGCGCGAAGCGCGTTGAATGTTAAAAAACCCAGACTGGGGGGACAATCAATCACGACCGCTTCGTAGGGAAACGACAAACGCAAAAGCGCCTGATAGAGCTTTGAAACGGACTCGTCTTTGTTTGTGAATTCCTGCTCGATCGTGCTTAATAAAATATGAGAAGGCGCCAAATCCAGCAAATTTTGAATCGGACGAATCACGTCCTCGAAAAAAAGTTTTCGCTTGTCCGGTTGTTCGGTCAAAACGTTGTAGACGGAATTATGGCCATTCTCGCCTCGAACTCCGAGCCCAAACGTCGCATGCGCCTGAGGATCTAAATCCACGAGTAACGTTCGTCTTCCGAGCGCTGCAAAGGAGGCGGCGAGATTGATCGCGGTCGATGTTTTCCCGCAACCGCCTTTTTGGTTGGAAATACTGAAGATGTTCAAGAGGCTCCCCCCGTCGAAGATTTTTTCACCCATTGCAGATCTTTGATCATCACGGTATCGCCAGACTTATTGCCGGTATCTTTCGACCCGAATTCAAAACGAAGACTCGTCACATTTTTCGTGTCAAAATCTTTAGCCGTATCCAAATCCACTTGAATCTCAGCTTTTTGCCAACTGGACGTCAATTTATCAGGAAATGGGAAAATCTTTCCTTTATAGAATCCCTGAACGTTTTCCTTGTCTTTCAAAACGAACGCCACATTTTCTCCTCCGCGTCCGCCTTTGGTGTAAAAAATAATGTGAGAATGACTTAGATCCATGGGAGGATCGAGTGTCAAAACGGCGCGTGCAAAAGGAGCGACGGAGCTGTTGATCAGCGTCAATCCTCCGCTGCGGTCTTTCGAGCTGTTCAAATAAGCGGCGCCTTCGAAAGTGATGTCTTGGACAGAAAACTTATTCGACAATAGAGGGGTTGCGGAAGAGGATAAATTTTTAGCGCCCATATCCTGCGCATATTCCTCGCCGTCATGCTCGATGGCGCGAAGATAGGGACTTTTTTCATCAATCAGTTTGATGTCTACAAAAATCCGTTTCGTGGAAAACAAGCTGAGCGCGGTGATGAGGAATGCGGTAAACGTAATCACCCAGGGAATGAGCGATGCGGTCCGCGATTTTTCGATAACGCGGATAATCACGGGAACTTCGCTGGTTTTGGGTTTGCCGACGGCAGAGAAATAAATATCGGCTAATTGCTGCTGAGTCAAGTCGTGGTCTGTCCGTTCCACGACGACTTCTTTGGGCTTGGTTTCGGCCGGAAACTCCGATGCGGAAGCGCTGCTTCGTGTCTTGAGCGCCTCGATGATTTTACTCATGAAAGGGGCCATTCCTGGTCAATTCTTTTTCCGCACGAAGCAGTCCTTCGCGAAACGAACCCCACTCTTCCTCAAAAATCAAAATCCCTTGGCCGGTCGGCCATTTTTCTTCTCCTGGATGAACGGAAGTGTAAACGCGCACATCGAGCGCGCGGCGACCTTTAAATTGTTTGGCCGTAATTCGAATTTGTTCGGAATTTTTTTTATCAATCGTTGCCAACAAACGCTCCATGGAGGTCATTGTAACAAATTCGAATTTTTCTGCAAGCGCGAATCAGTCAACTCTTGATCCAAAGGTTCGGGCTCAGGCAGATCGCTGAACTTTCCTCCAAGATTTTTAATTTTTTCGAGCTGCGGCGAAAGACGTTTTTCCCACGATCCAGTGGCTTGGTTCCAGCTTTCATTTGCTTTTTTCAATCCTTGCCGTATGTTCTGCACGTGTTCATAAAACGTCAAGAGGTACCGGCCAAGTTTTTCCACTTCGAAACCAAGCTCCTTCGCGTTGGAGGCCAAACGATACTGCTGCCAGCTGTAAGCGATCAGTTGGATGAGCGGAATAATCGTCATCGGACTTGCCAGCATGACATTTTTGGATTGTGCGTCCTGCAACAACGCAGGATCTGCCGAAAAAGCAGCGCGAATAGGGCCCTCAGGAACAAACATCAACACAAAACGGACATCCGAATCCGTCAAGCGCTGATATTCTCTTTTGCTCAGCTTATTCATATTCTCGCGAATATTCACGGATAGCTTTCGGTAATGCTCTTTGATGCGCTCAGGATCATCAGTTTCTGTTGCCAGCAAAAATTCGGTGATCGGGGCTTTGGCGTCAACGATCAGTTTTTTATTGCCCGGTAAATGAATCACAACATCCGGACGCAGCACATTCCCCTCTTCGCCTTCGAACACCACTTGCGTGTCGTAACTTTCACCTTTCACAAAGCCGTTGCGTTCCAGTATTTCTTCGAGCAATATTTGCCCGAAATTTCCCTGCACGCCCACGCTGGAAGTCAGAGCCTTTTTTAAAGCCGATGCTTCCAGCCGCATAGAATTTCCTACACTCAGCATCTGTTCCATTGAACTCTTTAAATTTCCGTACATTTCGTAACGTTCTTCTTCAAATTTCTTTACAATTTTTTGATAGTTCTCGAGGCGTGATTTCATATCTTCAACAGATAAAACGATCAGATCTTTTTTCTGATTGAAATCCAAATCACTCTCTTTTTTAATTTCGCGCAAGACATCGGAAGCAACATGATGGATTTTTTCACTAGACGCCTGTTCAGAAGATAGTAGCGCCGAAAGCTCGGCAATTTTCGCGCCGCGCCAAAAATAAGACAAAAGAGCGCCGAAAATAAAAGCAACGACCGGCGCCATGAAAATCATTGAGGAAGTTCCTGGCTTTTTTTCACAAATTTGACTCTGAATTCATACAACAAGTTTTTGAGTTCAGCCGCTTCTTCGGCCGAGAGATTTCCCTTTGTTTTATCGGATAACATTTGAATGATGTCGATCAAGTAACGCGCTTGCGGAAGATCGGGTTGCGCTTGCCTGGTTTGGGGATTCGGCACTTCGCCAAGTGCCATCAAGGTTTGCATAGCAAGAGTTGAAACAAATCCAAGAAAATCAGCCTCAGGAGCCTGCGGGGAATCTTCGGCGGGAGACGGAACTTCTTTTTCTTTTTCAACCGAATGCTTCCAGGATTCGTCTATTTTTTTGTCCTGGCTCAAAAAAGAAACTCCTTTGAAAACTATAAAATTTTACGTCGGTTACGGCTCGTGCGGGCTTTGCGGCGCTTAATCTCGCTGGGCTTTTCATAATGTTTGCGCGCTTTCAAGACTTTCAAAATTCCTTCGCGTTCGATTTTTTTCTTAAAACGCTTCAGCGCTTTTTCCAGCGGCTCGTTCGGTCCTACTTCCACTTTCGACATGAATAACAAACCATCCTTTCCCTTGAGGCTGTTTATAGTTACAACAAGGATGGATTATAATCTCATTTGAAGTGGCTGTCAATGAAAGCGTCTTTTTTTGAGATAGAAATAATGACGGTGTCGGCAATTTTCTCGGCGCGAACTCGATGAGGCCAATGAACTTGCCCCTCTTTTTTGGAAGAATCTAAAATCAAATCCAGGGCCGTCCAGTGAGCATAGCCGAAGCCGGAGAGCTTTCCCCTTAATTTTTCAACGGAGGCCGCCAATACTTCATAGCGCAACGCCGGGTGAAGTTTTTTTAAACAAGAAAGATTGAACGTCATTTTTTTACGGTCTTTTTTTACACAGCAACGCCGGAATGCTTTTTCACCTTCCCGCCCGAGATAATCCTGCGCGTCCGCGCAAATAACTTGAAGGCTCGCCAACACCTGTTCAATTTGCGGGTTAAAATCGCTCCGGAGCAATGGCAAAAGCTCATGCCGAATCCGGTTTCTTAAAAAAACAGGGTTGCGGTTCATTTTATCTTGAATAAAAGAGATATTATTTTTTTTAAGAAACAAAAGAAGGTTTTTTTTAGAACAATCCAATAGCGGCCGAACTAGTTCGGCCGTACCCAATTTTCTTTTATAAGGAATGCCGCTCAATCCGCGCAGTCCGGAACCGCGCACCAGACGCATCAAAAAAGTTTCCGCCTGATCGTCCAGCGTATGCGCGGTGGCGATTTTATTCGATCGAGTTTTTTTGGCAAGCGCTTCAAAAAAACGATAGCGCTGCTCCCGGCCGGCGTCCTCCAAAGATAATTTGTTTTTCAAGGCCCAAGTGCGGACATTCACCCGCTCGGTGTAACACGGCAGCGCATTTCTTTCGGCGGCTTTTTGGACAAACGCCCGGACTTTTTGGCTGCTTTTCTGGAGTCCGTGATCCAGGTGCGCTACGATCAAACGCAGTGAATATTTCCGCTGGACCTTGCACAAAAGCTCCAAAAGAGCCATGGAATCGGGACCACCCGAAACGCCCACTACAATCGCATCGTTTTTCTGAATAAGCTGACGACAGCGGTTGGTCCGTTCGAATTTTTCCAGAAGATGTCGGGTCACGGATGGGGTTCAAAATTGAACAAAGGGTAAAAAATAAAAAAAGCGGATAAGAAAAACCTCATTTCTTATCCGCCGCTTTTCTTAAATTAAAAAAGGTCAATAAACAAAAATATACGTGGCTTTATTGGTCGTGGGATCGTATTCCACATCGACTTCGGTCCCCACGGTCAGTGATTTGAAATCGCGGTCCTGTTCCCCGTCGGTGATATCGGTGCTTGTGTCCACGGAAACTTTCAGCGTTTTGTCTGTCGTCGTGGAATCCGTTTCGCCGTACAACTTCACGGTCAAGGTTTTACTGGCTTCATCGACGGCGCCGACTTCACCGGAAACAAACTCAAGGTTATCCGCATTGGCAGCCTCAGGAGACGCTGCCTGCGCCGGAGCGGTTGCCGGAGGTGCCCCTGCCACCGCAGACGTTGTTGTGGTCGCCGGGGCTGCCGGAGTTGCTGGAGCCGCCTGCGAAGTTGTTGGAGCAGTCGTTGTTGCAGTGGCTGAGGCCGTTTCCTTGGCAGAAGTTGCGGAGTTGGTCTCCTCGGCGTAAGTGTTGATACATGCAAAAAGGCTGATAATAAAAATAGATAGAATAGCGCGTTTCATTGTGGGCTCCATTAAGTAAATTTTAAGTGGGTATTATACCAAGCAAAACTTAAATGTCAAAAATTAAGCAACGGGTAAACTCGTCGTAAACTGCCGAATAATTTCACGATCTTCATCGGAAAGAGAAAGAAATTTGGCGCCGATGTCGTATTGGCTGACTCGAGGAACTTCCTTGATCCATGCCGGCTGAGCCAGGGCTTCGATGCTTTTTTGTCCTGGGATGTGAATCTTAAAAAGAAGTTTGTGATGGATAGGAATAAACTCATTCGTATAGAAGCGAATGCCGCCCTCGGAAATATCTTGAACCATTGTCTCGGCCGTTGAGGAAGCGCTTAGACGGTCTAGATTCTTGAACGAAGAATCTATTTCGCAGCGCGCTCTCGGATGTTGTCTTTTATCCATATTCATGACAGAAATTAGCCTAACACTTCATTTCCAAGGATGCAATATTTTAAATGGCGGTGATAGGGATCGAACCTATGACCTTGGGCTTATGAGTCCCGC
>OBEQ012205071.1_pt1 | contig 10871 bp, 2 predicted proteins | sample 1670901 | NCBI WGS metagenome assembly OBEQ01 (sample SAMEA104232315, study PRJEB22302) | groundwater metagenome | biome: forest; feature: aquifer; material: groundwater | place: USA | collected 2011-08-07 | depth 5.4 m | reverse complement strand
TTTCCTTCTTTAGATTCCAATAGCTCATAAATCAGCGTGACCGCATCTTTGCCGGGGCCCACGAACTTTGAAAAATCAAAATCATCCAAAAATTCGATTCCGGGCTTGACTTCTTTCAAGGCTTCCGCAATAGACATATTCCCACCGCTAATTTTTGCCTCGATGTCCCAAAGTATATGGTAAAACATCTCGGCTCTGGCTTGATCCTGCTCATTTCCGATCTTTTTCCGATAGTCGTTGAACTGCGCTGTCCCTTTTAGCAGCGTTTCATTTTTTCTAAGAAACAATTCATCGAGGGCGTTTCGAAGGATGAAATGCGCAAGTAGGATATCGGGATCCGCGTGATCCAGAAACGCGAAAGAATGGGCCAGCCTTCGCAATAATTCTTTTTGCCCAGTATCATGCAAATAGAGAATGAAATCCAAAGTGAGAACCGTTGAACTTACGGTTGACAAAACGTTGTAGGGATAGTGATGATCGATATGAAGGAGCCCTTCCTCTGAGGAAGAAATCCTCGCGGCGAAATCCTGGAAAATCTCGCGCTTTTGATCCTGAGTAAGATCCGAATACAAAACCTTTTCGCCGATTTGTTGGCGTATTCTTTTGTCTGTTTCTTCATTAATGATATTCTGATGGGCGAGCAACGGATCGGACCATGAGAAGTCCACATTGTAAAATCCGTTTCCTTTTAGAACATGGTGATTTCTTAAATACCCGTAAAGAATCTGATGGAAACTCCCTGATGCAAAACCAAGCTTGTTTCGGTCTGCGAATAAATATCGATCGTTTGCATTCAGCTCCAAAGGAACGCCGGGAAAGGAGGCTTTTAAATCCTGATCGATCTTTTCTAAATCGGTATCCGACACCCAAGACGTAACCAACGAGGCAAAAGCCTCCGCTTCTCCTTGATTACCTAATGAAGCTGCAGCCGGTTGAGAAATAGACTCCAAAACACCGTACAGTTTGCGGTCCTTAAGATGTGAGGAAAGCGAATGTTCTTTGATGGTAAATGAGGGCGTAGCATCTGTCTTTTTTTCTAGAGTCAGCCATTCATCTCCATTCACTTCAAGGATGTGAATCTTTTCGAGGGGCAAATCACCCAAACGCTTGAATAATTCCATGGCAAGAGCTTTGTACTTCTTTTTAACACTTAAATTTAGCCCGGTAACGCTGTGGATTTCATCGTAATTAGCAATCAGCTTCGAAATATAAAAGTAGAGCTCCTTCGCAATGGGAAATTTTCCGCTTTTCTGAACAAGCCTCACACTGCCGATCAACTTGTTCAAGACGCTAGGAAAGCGATGCTTTCCAAACTCAGCAAAGAGAGAAACCTCTTTATCTCCATTCAATATAATCATGTCCACTACGCGTTCGCCTGCGCTAAGTTGGCCTAATTCTATTGTTTCAATAGGTCTTTTTTCACCAAACACCGGATGCATAACCACTGTGTGTGAATGGTGCGGGACGCCAACAATCTTAGGTGTCAAATACAAATAGTTTGTACTTGCAAAATCGAACAGGCTTCTCAGAAAATAAGCGCCTAAAACTTCCATCACAAGCGGCTTGGCATAGTCCCGCAATTGAGCCGGTGTGACTTCTGTCTGCGCCCAAGCAGCCGCAACAGGTGGTACTGATGTGAGAACTTTTTTCTGAGATCCACCTTGCGGCGTGTAGCGAGGCACCCCTGCTTCAACACCAGTCAAAGGAAATGAAATGACTCCGTAAGGTTTTTGATCTCGTAAAAAAACGGCTTTCAACTCGGGTGTTTTGGGATCATAGTAGACGTTATATCTGATAGCAGGACGAACATTGCCCGGAAAATCTAAAGAAAGTCCTTCTCTGGCAATGGCATATTCATGCGCTCCTTCTACAGCAGGAATGATCTGCCTATCCAATCCTCTCGCCGCTCTAAGCCACTGATTGGCAACTTCGCTTGCCATAGCCCGGTAATTCTTACCATTGACGCTAACGATTCTATCCTCAATCGCTTGTTCTTCATCTCCAAGCGATGAGGCAAAATAACTGGCTTTAGAAACTTTAAAAATGGAATAGCCGTTTGACGCGCGACTTTCTTCTAACCTAACATTTAATCTTCTCGCGATTTCCTGAACTGCTTCGAGTTCACCATGAACAAAAACAAGTTTTCCATCATCTTTGAGAAACCTATGAGCGTTCTTGAGAAGAGATATAAGGGTTCGTCTTCCGCTATCATTAAAAGAATGATCATAGCCAACAACTGTTTTACGATCGTGAGACGGCAAATTAGCAAAAACTATACTGATTGGACCCTTTTTGGCGACCCAACTCTCCAAATCACGAATCCAATCCTCTTCAGAAGAAGCTACGCTCACTTTTTGAAGACGAGGCTTAATCTCTACCGCGCGCGGAGAATCTTCAAAAAGGTAATTCACGTTTGGATCTGATATTGTGTTGATATCTATGCCGCGCACAAAAGCACCTCTTTCGGCAGCAAAACGAGCATCAAATCCGCTTCCCAAACCAATAATGTAAACTTGCATATCAGGCTTATTAATCTCCTGCGCCATAGCTTCGATCATGGCTTGAGAACTCCGATCATGCCACGGATGATAAACACCGGGAAGAACTGTCACAATCTCATCTAAGATTGGTTTGCCATTTGGAGTAATAACCATCCGCTTCCGCTTCATACCCCGACCATCCCATGAGCTTGGAGCCTGCGTATAGCCCTGTTGAGTCAACAAAATTGCCCTTGGATCACGATCTGGAAGATATCCATTCTCCGTTGAAACAAGAGACGCATAAAGCGGTGAACGCCGCCGATCAATCGCGAGTGCAATAGGCTGGCCTCTATCAAAAAAGATTCGAAATTGTTTCTCCGAATCCAATTTTATGCGAAAAATACTTTCGATCACCCCACGTTTCTCACCAGTGATAGGAAAAGCAACGCTGGAAAAACCATGCGATAATTTCAAACGAGAGGGGTCGATTTTGAAAACGCTTTTCAAAAAGTAAGTCTCGGGTGAACCAAGTGATTGCGCTGATGCAGGAACAGCACGAACAAGCCTTGCGTGCCCAGATTCATCTACAGCGAACCACTGGTTTTTTCGCGGGTTTGGTTTGATAAGGATTTCTTTACCATTTTTGCTGAGTTTCAATCCCGAATAAACCGAAAAATTCTGCCAATCGGCCTCGTCCAAGACGAAGAGCTCAACACGGGAAGAATGTTGCTCTCTAAAGAAAGAGTAGGTTACGGTACCCCTCCATTCGTGAGAGAAAATGAAACTATCCAATTTTCCTCCTAATCCATAAATCCTTTTCAGGCTGGCAGTCCTTTCCGGTGGAATGCCTGCACGATCAAAATTTCTAGCTTTCGTGGTGGCACCTTTTTCATCCTCGTTGCCAAGAATGTGTAAAAAATTGTCCAACTTTGCTTTTCTTTTCTCTGTGTTAATTTCAACAAACTGAACGGTAGGAATCTTCCTTTTCCCCGAGTAAATGATTTTTCGATCAACAAGAATTTTATGAAGACGAAACAAAAATTTGCTTTTTTCTTCGCCGGTGAAGCTGTCTCCTTTAAAAAGCTCGTCATATTCGTAATCCTGAAAACCTCTCCAGATTCTTTCTTTCACTCGAGTTTTATTTTTTAAATCTTGAGCTGATAGAGAACGTAACGTGGCGTGCATTGATTCTGAAATGCTGACAAAACTTCGAACCTTCTTGATATAAAATTCGTCTAATCCCTCACGAAGCGTCGATTCGATCTTACGGACATTGCCACGGTATTCCACTCCCAGCGAATTGGCAGTGGCTATCTTCTCTTTCTCTTTTTTCCTCGCCACATGAAAAAAGCTGATCGCTCCCGCATCGCTCCAAGCCTGATTAGCCGGGCCATGTTCCTTAAGTTCGCTCGTATCGTAGACCCAATCCCCCGTCCTCGATTGATCAACAACTCCCCACATGAGTTCAGGGAGCCCTCCCTCCGGATTGCTCTTTAAGATAGGTTCGATATCTCGACGCACCTCAGTTTCGGCCTGTTCCGGTGTCATCCAACCAGCTTCTACCGCGTACTCATAAAGAGGGAAATAAGTCCAAACCCATTCTTTACCACTGTGGTAAGCTTCATTTTTGTTTTTTTCCTGCCAAACAGCATTTTTGAAGTCAACGTAGTATTTCGCAAACTTAAGATGGCCGTGGAGAGGATGACCTTCAGGCTGAGGAGGAGCCAGACTTCTTAAAGCCCCGGGGATGAGAAGCACTTCCCGGATTCGATCGAAGACGATTCTCGCCTTTTCGGGATCTATGGAATGGAGAAGTCTTAAAATCAACCCTAGATTAGAGCGGAAGGCGGGATCTTGCCAGCCTTTCTTGCGAGACTCGTCTGGAGTCATCAAACCTTCGGTTCCAAGTACGTCGTAAAGATACTTTCCTTCTTCGTTCCAAAAATATTCAAGAAAGTGATCTCTTATCTGGCGGGCATGTACTCTGGCTTTCACAATTTGTTCTGATCTGGAAGGATCCACTCTTTCGGTCAAATTAGCTAGGGTCTCGAGGGCTTCGACGGCGAGAGCCTGAATTTCATTGGGATAACCTTCTCGCGGTGTGTATTCTGTGTCCATCCAGGTGTATTTTTTTCGAGGCACGAGAATCAAACCTGTCGTCTTATCTTTTTGAATGCTGTTTGGATTAATGCCCGCGCGTTCGAGATCTTCTTTGGTCATACCGTAGCGCTCCATGACTTCCCAAAGGACGTCAAGCAAGGTTTGATTCTCTCGCATGGTCTCATGCAAAAAGGCGTAATCTTTGGTGGTCTCCACATATCGGATGACCGCTTTAACAAACCAGAGAGGAGCGTCCACAGTGTTTCGGTTATACCCCCCACCCCACCAGTTGATTACGTTGTACATGATGTCCCCATCAGGATTTTTCCCATTGATTCTTTTCCGGTCATTGGGATCCATGCCTGGCGTACCTTCTGGGTCAACGCCCGCCCAGCGTCTGATAAGTTCTTTGATAACGTGTCTGGCAGACATCTTATGTTCCCCATGTTCGCCTATCTCAATCCATTCGTCATTTTCAGCCATGGAAGTCATTCCAAAAACGCTGATGAAAGTATCGCGCCCCCATTCCTGCCCATGAAAATGCCCTCCGCCCGCATAAAGTGCCGGCTTGCCATGATCATCGATTCGAAGAAGCTTTCCGAGTGCTCGCGTAAGTTGACGATGGGTCGGATCTGACAAAAGCTGGAGTTCGGGATCTGAGGACAAAGACTCAGGGAGAACTTTAATTGCCTTCAAATCAAAAACGTAGGCTTCCCCAGGTTTGAGTTGAAACCGAAGAGCACCATTTTCAAAGATAAGATTCTTTCCAGGAACAAATTTGACTTCCCCTTCCGTCTCAAGATTGGTGAGGACAAAAGCGCGATCCGAAGGGATGCCCAGTTTCTCGAGAGATTTTGGATCATTGGGATCCTTTGGGAAATAAACTTCTCCTTCTTGATATTCACTCGTCAGATTGTTCACCACAAGAACAGCGTTGTCTTCGGAATGGCGGATAAAACTTGAGACTTTACCCCACTTGCTATTATTGTAGTAATGAAGCGTGTTGGGCTGATGGAAAACAGGGTTTTCTTTTCGGAGGCGCACGAGAGTAGCTATCTCTTCTCGTAAGTCATAACGTTGGCCTGATTCATCCATGGGACTGGCAACATTCCAGTCCCATGTCGTACGCCCTTTTGCTATTTCCTCTGCATTCAAAGGCACATTGATCCTCATGTGATCCACATCACGAGGGCTTCCTTGACCGACTTCGTCCCCTGCCACCACCGTGTAGCTAACTTGACTCAAAGCCAATTCACGTTGGACAGCACCCATGATGATCTTTTCGTCCCGCAGTGAAATATCCGAATTCATAAGGAATCGGAAAATCCAGGCCAGCCGAGGACTGTCATGGGTGGAGCTGACCTGGAAGTAAAAATCACCTCGATGCCAGACTTGGCTATCGACGAGGCCTTGATATTTTTTATCCCCTATCTCATATTCCGGATTATGGTAGAGAAGACCGATCTTAAGAAGGCTTTCTCCGTCGTTATCGTTGCCTTCTATCTTTCCACCTAATTGTTCTGGAATGAGTAGAAAATCATGTCCCTTAAGGATCTTTTCATTCATCGCCTGATGGAAATCATGAGGGCTCATATGAGCCGCGTCCCAGCGGCCGAAGTGAAAACCCAGATCTCGCCAGTAACGGAAAGGTGCCGCAACGGGTTCATAATCCAGTCTCCGAACTTCAACATTGTCGTAAAGCCCTTGCACCCACCACGTCTGCTTGTCTTCAGAACCACCCTTGTCATAGACAGGCGCTTTGATTCTTTCGCGCATCTGGCCGTTCGCGTCCAAAAATCTCTCCTTTTCGAAGTAATTGTAGTGATGAAATGCGAGAGCTCCTTTATCGCTCGGGAAATTCGGAATATCAAAGCCAAGTCGAATGCCCAGTTCTTCGTAGATAAATGTGATAGCTTCTTTCAATTGTTTGCGAAAGATATATTGCTCGTAAATAAAATAACCGAAAGTCTGTCTATCCTGCTCCTCCTTAGACCCAACAAGTCTGCGATAGCCCTCTGAACCACGAATGGTTTCATCCTGACTAGAATCCCATTGACGTTCTCGCAATTTGTAAATGGCTTTGACATCCGCGTAATTCCATATTTCCTCAAAGGTCGGGGCGTTTAGAAAAGCGCGAAATTCATCCGCTTCTTCGAGTTCGGCCCAGTGCTTTTTGAACCATTCGAATTTTTTCTCCGGCGTTTTCCCTTGGTGAAAGACTTCATCCCAATCGATATGTTTGGGATGACCGGCAAAGGGGCTGATGGCTTCATAAGGACTTTCCCCAGAAGGATTGTTCTCAAACGAATCTGTGAATGGCAGTAACAGTGCAGCATCGAGAGAAATCCTTTTTGCCGGATCCTTGTTGAATTTAAGATCCTTAAGGTACCATTTGAGATCAGTGAAAGTGCCAAAATGTTTTGGATCCGTTCCAGGTCTGCGCAGAGTTTTGATGAAGACAATCGCTGTATTCATCCCATTTGTGACCCACTTGGGCAAAACCCGCAAGGTTGGATTTTCCCAAGGCCGCTCCAATCCATTTCCCGCCCAAACCCTCGCCGTGCTGTGATCATATTGAACATCCACGTAAGGCATGTAGTAATAACTGCCCGTATCTCTGACTTGATCTGTGTTCCTCGGCTGAAGGGAAAGTTCCCAAACATCGTATTTTTGTCCGTTGACGTCGACGTCCTCGGCAACCTTGTGAAACTCTTTATCGCCCTGACCTGGCAAATCTGTTTTGACTTTAGGAGGAGACTTGATACGGTTCCGCAAACTCACAGGCGTTCTGATCCGTACCGTTACCATGTCGCCAGGATTGATGGTTGTGACGGTGCGTAGGCCGTTGTCGAAGAGAATGCCCGCCTGGGAAAATTCCATATGAACAATCCCTTCCTCTTTCTTCTCGGGCTCCTCGATCATCCAATTGTTCAATTCGAATGCCTGGGCGACCTTCATTTGTCCCCCGCCATCCTTCAAGACAAAAAGCTGACCCGCTTTAATAAGTCGGTTGATCTCCCGCCGATTGATTTTCTGGCCGCTTATCGTTGTCAGCTGTCTCTCATTGCTCTCTTGCAGCAATTGCTGCACGGCTTCTCTCACCTCTTGCGGCTCCGTCAATATGGTGAACCGTTGACCCAATGAGGCGGCGTGACTTTTAACTTGGGAACCAAAACCAACGGCGGCGGAAAAAGCGGTGGAATAGAGGAGAGGTTTGAGAACGTTTCGCATCGGCCGTCTTTTAACGGCGGTCTGTTGTGGAACCAAAATCTTTTGCTGCTCTTTATGAAGCGGCTCACGAGTGGAAACTTTTTGCTTCGAAGCCACCGATCGAACGGCTGCCTCTTCGTGCGCTTTGAGGTAATTTAATTCCCCGATTCTTTCAAGAACCTTTTCTTCCTGCAATGGATCGGGAGCCGCAACTTGGGAAACGGGAAAATCCCTACCGACTCGCATCATACGGTCAATGTAATGCTGGTTTGAAACTTTTGTCTTGATCGAGGGAGTGATTTCAACAAAAGCAACTCCCTTTTCTTTTAAAAGGGATTTCAAACCTCCGCCATGAAATCCTCCGGTAATAAGAATAGCCTGCTTAGTTCCTGCGCGATCCATGGTTTTTAAAGTGTTTTCGATTAGGGCCTGATCACGTGCTGTTGCGACTTCGTAAAACTTGAGAACCTGACGAAACACTTCTTGAGCATCTTTAAAAGAATGAGATGGCGACGGGCTGAGATCTTTTGGCAGTAACCGGTTGAGACTATTGACGAACGTTTCAGGCTGTAAGATTTTTTCTTGGCGCCTGCTTTCCTCCCATTCCTCCCGAGTGAGTTCTAGGCAAAGCATTTTGCGAAGCAATATGAGATTCTTAAAAAGCGAGACGACTTCTAATTCTTCTTTTGAGGATAAAAGACGGTTTAAAGCTTCTTGGGTAAAACCGTCCAATTCTTTAAAAAGAACGGGCGCCTTAATTTCTTGAGAGAGGATTCGATATCTGGCCCACGCTAGAAAGTGAGGATAACGAGAAAAAGCAAAAGCCTTTTTGCCGAGCGCCTCATAAAGTTTCTCAAAGAGGTTACGAAGCGAGCCCTCCTGATCGACATTTAAGAAGGATTGCATCAATTTGGGGTCAAGTTTTTCCTTTCGAAGAAGATTAAGGAACGCTTCCTTCTCTTGAGCGATTTTTTCAGGATTAAGTTCCTGTTCGATTTTTTTGAGCGCAATGAGTCTAGAAAGATCGGGCCAAGCAATTTGGAAATTAGGGCTGTCGACGTCAAAATTTTGACGGCTTATCTTCAAAATCTGGTTGGTATAATCGAGGAGGTTAACTTCCCGCACCTGTAAACGCCCCCACGATCTTATGAGATCCCGAGCCTCGCCCTTAAGCCTTCGACTTGCCACCAAATCGAGTTTCTCATAAAGAAAATGGACAAATTTCTCCGAGGCATTTTTCGAACCCATCACCTGTCGAAATAGGGCAAGATTGGTGCGGTACAGTTCCTCTTCCTCAATGCCCACGGTTTGCGCATCACGATGATTGAGAAGGTATAGATCCGCTCCTGTTAAAATAGCTTCATCGAAAAGTCTCTCCCATACTTTTTTATTGAGTCCTTTTGATTGGAAAAAATCATAACGCTCGGGATGTAGGCTGGTAACCGCGCCTTCCAGGAAGAGAGTTTTGTAATGATACTTCTCGGCTAAATACTTTAAGATCCGCCTGATATTTTGTTGTGCTTCAGAAACACCGTGGGCATCCTGAATATGCACGATCAAACGACTGGGGGTTTTTGATGAAAGGATGGGTTCAAACTTTTCTGTGACGGTGCCGAGATGATTCGGAATCTCCAAATTTGAAAAAACTGGGTCTCGAGGAAGTTCGGGCGACGCCCAAGTGATGCTTTGGATTAAGAAACAGAGAAGAAGCCATAAAGTTGTTAGCCTGAAAAATTTAGATTTTATTCTCATAAGAGGATCGAAGTGCAATACTTTATTTATAGATTTTAATTAGTATATAAAAAAAATTTGCAAGTTATTATATATATTAACCTTGCAATTACTATAATATTACCCCAACGGACCCCAAAATACAAGCTCAAATTAGGGGAAAAAGGTGAATTTATATCTACTTAGAGACCAACGATTTACAACGAGATTGGGGAATTGACACCGGCGAGTTTTCTCCTATAATTAATACGGGTTCGTTTTCCATGAATCAAAAGAATCGGCGAAGACACTTTCTGATCGATAAGCCTCTTCAATTCCGTTATATGGCATGGATTCTACTGATTCTTTCCACAATAACGGTTTGCATCTTTGTTTCCCTTTACTTCGGCATATGGGGTCAGGCTATCAAAGAATTCTCTGACGAGAGCATTCGAAACACTCTTCAAGTAACCTCCAGACTCCATGATTACGAAGTTGCTCGTTTCCAAGCAAAAACTCCCGACGCGCCGCGGCTCGATTTCATTAAGGAAACTGAACTCTTCAGCCAACGTCAGCGGGAAATCATTCAAGAGATCCTCGCGAGATCGCAAAAAAGGGTTTTTATCCTGTGCCTTCCTCTTCTTTTCTTCATTGGATGGGGCACCATTTTCCTGTCTCACAAAATCGCAGGCCCTCTTTACCATTTCAATAAGGTGTTCAAAGAATTGAAGGAGAAAAACCTTAGATCGCGAGTCCATTTGCGGAAGCTTGATGAAGCTAAAAAGCTTGCGGAAACTTTCAATCAAACTATCGAGGAGCTGGATTGTTCACTCTCCAAAATAAAGAAAATTATTAAAGCCAATGAGAATCCAACGGAATTGAGAAATGAACTCTCGAAAGAACTCGCGAAATTTAAAACCACTGAGGATTGACAGGCTTTTCCAAAGGTCGCTTCCGCTGTTTCTGATACCGTTTTTCCTACTGATACCTTTCATGACTACCACATCTGCACTTGACGAAGGAGGGTTCTTATCCCAAGCATTACTACCCAATGATGAATTTCTAAGGAAAATTGAAAAAGATACCTTCCAATATTTCCTTGACTTTTCGAATCCAAAGACGGGCCTCACTTTGGATTCTTCGCAACCGGGATCTCCCTCGTCAATAGCTGCGACAGGATTTTCGCTTGCCGCTCTGGCCATTGGACAAGAACACGGGTGGATTTCTTATGAGCAAGCCTACCGCCAGATTTTAAAAACCCTTGAAACTCTCTACAAAAAAGCTCAGCACAAGAATGGTTTTTTCTATCATTTTCTTGACCCAGTTACTGGCAGAAGAATGTGGGGATCGGAAGCCTCATCCATTGATACC
>OBEQ012160153.1_pt1 | contig 10871 bp, 13 predicted proteins | sample 1670901 | NCBI WGS metagenome assembly OBEQ01 (sample SAMEA104232315, study PRJEB22302) | groundwater metagenome | biome: forest; feature: aquifer; material: groundwater | place: USA | collected 2011-08-07 | depth 5.4 m | reverse complement strand
AGGTCTCCCTGACGGTTGGTAATTCTGGTAGAAAGTGCTATCACGGACGGCCAACCGGACTTAATAAGAGGTTTGAAATCCTTTGTATTTAAAACTACAACAATTCTTTCCTGTTTCTTTGCCAGCAAGTACACATTTGCATCATTCGTCCCACCTTTTTTCAAGTCATGCTTGATGTGTTTTACATCATGTAGATTATTGACTTGTGGAAACGCTTCTTTTGGAGGCAAACCTTCATCAAGAAGGAGCTTAAATCTTCTATGTTTTTTCGAAGGCATCTAATCCCGCTTGCATCAGGTAAGAAATAATATGCTGAATTTTTTTTGGTGCAACATGGGGGTATTCTTTTTTCAGTGTTTCTGTTGTGTAACCATGACGTATTAAGTGATATACGCGCTCGACAGGAATTCTCGTCCCTGCAATCACCGGAGTTCCACCAAGAATTTGTGGATCTCTAGATATATATTTATGTAATATTTTTATCATGATTTTAGTATACCATTTCCGTCCATAATTTTTTTAGAAGACATTGGCGAGCAATGGTTCTGCACGAAAAAGGAAGCGGTGGATGCGGGGTATGTCAAAGCGGAGACATGCAGCAGGGTATAAAAAGGGCTACTTAGATTTATTTAGACTTGATAATCTATAGAGGGCTAACAATGCCGGAACATAGAGTACTATTTTCTATAAACAGGATAGATATAAAATATATCGTTAGACTCGTTGGTTAACTACGTAATAATCAAGAAGTTTGCGAATCATCGCTTGATACGAAGCATTGTGTTTTTTAGCAGCATCTTTAAAAAAGTCCAAGCTTTTTTGAGTAAGCGTGAGCGTTACTCTAGTTTTTTTCTCTTTTAAAACGAGATGTTCAGGACTGGGTAAAAAATCACTGATTACCCGTGCTTCAATTGGAATATTAGTGTATTTTATTTTGTTTCTCATATATAGTTTTTCCCTTTCTCCAGTAGCCGGCACCTATTATTCGAATACGATCACTTCTGTAAGTAAAGCGGATAGTCAAGACACCTTCTTTCACTTTTCCAAAACAATAGTACCGTTTCTCATCTGTACTGTGAGATATATCCTCAGCAATCACACGTTTTGGATCAATAAACGCATATTGTGCAGTCTTAAAATTTACCCCATGCTTTCGTATATTTTCATCATTTTTATCCTCATCCCACTCAAAAGATATATTCATAAATATATGACAATATTAGCATATATTTTACAACATTATATAACAGTATATATAGAATATAAAGAAGTGGATGCCGGGTACGTCAAAGCGGAGACGTGTAGGGAAAATTAAGCCTTATTTCTCAAACTTTTTCACAGCAGTTCTGTATTTGCAGAAATCGCAATCCTCACCTGATTCCGGCAACGCGCTACTTTTCAGACACGCAATTGCGTCTAAAATTGTCTTTCCTACCCAATCAGCATTACCGGTGTAAGGAATAAGCTTTATGTCAAATTCCAATTTTCCGTCAAATGCCGCCTTGTCGGTGTTGCCGTTGCAGTAGACAAAGTATCCCGTATCGGAAACGTTAAAACCGTTTTGTCTAAATAGCCATTGATAAATTTCCATTTGTCGTTTGTATCCGTCTTGCCAATCTTCATCGATCGTCCCCTCTGCCTCTTTTGATGTAGCTTTATAATCGACAATGATATATTCGCCCGCCGGATTTACCCAGACATCATCTACCCCTCCGGTAATAATCACGTTTTCGCTATCAATCGGAACGGTAATTCCTCCCCGCAGTGAATCTCGCCATTCATCAATTTTCTCATGGGCAAACGGAATTGCATCGACTCCATACCGCTCCATAAGTGGATGCCTTGTCCCTTTGGCTCTATGAATATCAAATTCTTTTTTGAGAAGTTTATCGACGGCAGAGTTAAGAGAAAAAGGGTATCCGGGAGGTTGAGCGACACCAAGCCGACGGTCAAGATAAAAACAGAGGGGACAATTAATGAATAGATCAATCTTGCTTCGACTTAAACGGAACAATTCTTGTGAGCCGGGAGAATAAAGATTTCTTTTTCTATTGGCGTTGTAATATTGACTCATATATTATGCTACTTTTGCATCTTTATCTCCTAGAATAACTTGATTTCGAATATTTGCCCATAAATATTGCGCATAGTACCTTTGTTTGGAAGACGCATCGGACGAGAGCATTTTTCTTAAATTTGTATGCATAGCAGTTTGAGATTTTCTGTACGCTTCCTGCATGCTATTTCTTTTTATTAGACTGATTGGTATGAGATTTGAAGGCTCTAAAAATAACTTGGCCAGAGGATCACTGAGTGGATGAGTCAAAAACTGCGGCATATATCCAACGGTAAATTTACGCCGATAGCCAATAAATCCAGCAGCTCCTGAATCGATAAGTACCTGCCCTAATACTGATGCTGAGTCGCAACTTCGGCAATAAAAAATACAATTGGTAAAAATGGATAAATTATCAAGAGTGGTAACCAGTGGTTGATTTTCATGACCTGCGATTGTATCGGCAGATCCATGACCGTTAAAGAAAATGATCGAAGGTTTTACTTTTTTACAATATTGCCAAAGGAGGGTCTTATTTGCTTTATCTGCTGATAAGTCCGTCAATGTAACATTTTTCTTTTGGACTATATCAATAACTGGCTCAGACCAAAAATAGAGATAGTTTGTCGCTTTGTCGTGTCTAGGACGTGTGATAAGAATTCTCATCCTTGTAGATTTCTCCGGAAGCCAAATCCTGAAGAAATTCCAGTTGAATCGACATAATTTCTTTGCCCAGCTCATCGGTTGCAGTTACGTGAGTTATGAGATCACTTTTAGAATAACTGTCTGAGCCTATGGCTAGTTCGGTGTTCTCCGGCATTGCCTTCAAACGCTCAAGTGTCAGTCGCTTCAGTTGTTCCAATAGATTTTTATCTTGAAATATTTGTTCATTCATGGTCTTTTAAGATATTTAATTTAATAATTAAATCTAAAATTTGTTTTCCTTTTAGCGTGTCATTTTCAATCTCTAATTTTGCAGAATTCCAGGTAAAGGGGTCATTATCGACAACAGCAAGGATTTCCTCGCGGGCGGAATACGGAAGATTGGCATATACCTTTAAAAACTTTGCTTTCCAATCCATACTTATGCCTCTACTGTATAAAGTATACCATACTTGAACTAACGGCCAGTTTCATTTTTGGCTGATATTTAGTGAATAAAAAGGTGCGAAAAAGGGATGGGTCTTGGATCACCTCATGATTGTGCTTAATTGAAAATATTGTGGGAGAGAAGAAGTCTAATTTTTTACCGTTCCCATTAGACCGTTGTAACAGTCTATTTTAGGACCGTCCCCAAATTCACATTTTAAATTTATCAAATGAAGCTTGAACCTTGCCTTTCCATAGCTTTTACCCCTTATAGCGTTAGCGAGCGGGAAGGGAGGAGGGTGGGGTTGGTAGGAGTTGTAGGAGAGAAGAAGTCTATTTACCTTTCTCATTAGATCGTGGTAACAGCATATTCCAGGACCGTCCCTAAATTCGCGTCTCAACCACCAACTCCTCAAACTCCTCTATTGTCATTCAGTAATTGTACTACGAGAAAATATCATTTTCGCTTCATAAAGGAGCCAAGATAACTAGTTACCACTCCTACCCAATCTTCTTTTAGATAACTTTTCCCATATACTTTCTGCAATTTTAATATCATTAGAGGATAACCCAAAGTTGTCTTTTAGGATTCTTTTATTAGTTAGTTCCAATATTTCTGATATATCTCTTTTATTTCGAATCATACTGTCAACTGTATCTAGTAATTCACCATTACTTTGGTTATAGGGAAGTAATATTTTTTCCGCCTCGTTTGGCATTAACTCCAGCACGCCTCCCCCATGACTCCTTCCGCAAATTTCAGCGAATGCTAAAGATAAAGAATTATAATAACTTGCTGTCAAGGCTCTTATATTTATATCTGGCTTGATTGTAACTCTGTGCATAGTATCAGTTGTATATGCACAAGCCTCATTAATTATGAGTTTAGGATATAAATTATTTCTTCTTATAAAAAGCGCATCTGATATACGGAGCGAGGGAACTATCTGCCATTCGTCTCTAATCCTACATTTATAACCTTTGTCTATTCCTTGTTCTTCACCCCACTTAATGTATTTCATGGCACCTGAATCATTTTTCAACTCTGATATTTTAGGGAATACCAGTAAGTGGGTTCTTGCTTCAGCTTTTTTGTTTCCCAACCAGTCATTATTGGTGAAAACTGCACTTGGTACCTGAACACTTCTGCCTACTAATGGTTTTGCGAATTTCTCAAGGTTGTAGGTCTTTACTATCGAAAATGGAACCGTAAAAAATGGGTTTGATCCCGTAGTGATTCCAACTTCAACCTTTGCATATTTACCAAGCTTAGGAATAATTCCATTTTCTTGGAAATGTTCAATAAAATCTATTTCTTCTTGGTCTAGAAAATAAAAGGTCCATTTATTTGATTTGAAATCAATATTTTTCTTAGGACTTCTCAATGTTGTAACGTCAAGTTTCTCTAGTTCTTGTAGGCCCTTTAGCTCCAAATGTTCTATCAAGTGAGAATCTGAACCGTTTTTCTCACAAAGAAGAAGTATTACTTCCTGTTGGATATCTGGAAACACTAGTTTCTTAAACGAAACAATATTTATCTTGTTATAGAAGTGAGCAAGGAACTTTCTGAGCTGTTGAGCAAAAGATACTTGTAGTAGTTCTGCGGGGATAACAAATCCAATTTTCCCTTTTTCTTTCAACAACAGACTTGAACCTATTACGAAGGACACCCAAGCATTAGTTAATTTTGAGTACTTTAAATGAACCCTAGCAAATATATTTTCAGCCGTCTGTTGTTGTTGACGATCAAAGAATTGGTACCTAATGTATGGAGGATTGCCAATGATTAGATCAAATCTTTGATTTGTTTTAAGGCAAAATTCATGGAAATCCGATGTGATGACATTGCTGTTAGAAAGGGAAATTTTTCTTGTTTTTTCAGCTTCGATAGGATCAATTTCAATAGCAGTAATACTGCCATGTTCGTAACCGCCATTTCTAATTTCTTCCAAGAAAACACCATCCCCACAACTTGGTTCTAAAACATCGTTTTCCTTATTACCATTAAAACCCCATTTCAAAATAAATGCGGCTATTGAGTTGGGGGTGTAAAACCCTCCTCGTAGTTTCTCTTTGGTCGTTTCATTAATTAGCTTCATACATTTTTGAAATCAAAGGAATTTGGTTATCCATATGACCCAGCCTATACAAGTGTGCAAGCGCTTGGTCTAATTCAGCTTTTTTTATATTGAATTCTCTTTGTAGAGGATCAATAACTCTATGGTTTCCTGAGTTGGTATCAATCTCACCCTGAATTCTTATTAGTTCCTTTTGAGTTGAGGCAATTTGATTGTGAAGGTTTTTCTCATTAGTGTGAGCAAAATCGATAACTCTGATGGGAAGTCTTTTTAATACTTTCGTTCCTCTGGCAATGTATCCGCCTCTAAATACTTCACCAATTAAGGAAGAGTACCATTCGAGATATTTTGAATTGAGAAGGGCTTGGATGTAGTAAATAGAATAAGACAAATTGTCGGGTAAAGTTATCATACAGTAACCAGCTGTACCACCAGAGGATATAAGGGTTTGATGAAAGTCAATAGCATACTTGTTACCAATAGAGTTGATTCCGACAACTATTTTTGCTGGAACTTCACATTTCTCTAAGCTTTGGTGTCTTCCAAACCGATACCATTCGTTATCAGTTTCTGGTGTGGGCTTGATATCTCGCTTGGGGTCACTCAAGGGATCTTTGTATGTTGTTAAGTATTCATGCATGCAAGGAAATTCACTCTTTAGTCTGTCTATTTTGACGAATTCTATTCCAGAATCCGTCTTTAAATAGGGGTAGATGACAAAAGAGTTTGGTTTGAAGGGACGATACGAATTTAAATTATCGTTTCCACTAGAAGTTTTGAAATAAGGTCTGGTTAGGGCCTTTTCTACTTTCCATGACTTCCCCTCTTTCGAAAAATAAATATATTTATCGTCTTCTCTCAAAGCGGTATGGATATATATGTTATTGGCACTTGTTTGTATGCCGTTATAGATATTATCCAAGCCTACGAGCTTCTCTAGTGAAACGCTTTGCTTGTTGATAGCCAAGTATGTTGGTTTAAGATCGCCAGGAACCAAAATCCAGACTTCATCGTCTAACTCATCAAATTCAACAATGTCGTAATCACGCGACTCAATATTTCTAGTTTTCCAACTATTCAAATCTTTGACTTCCATATATTTCAAGGACGTCCTATCATTTTTTTTCAAAATAAGTAAACACGTATAAGTTGTTTTGTCTTGGAAAATTTGATTTTCTCCAAATGAGACAATTTCTTCTACAAGATATTTACTCCTAAGCAGCTCTCGAAGCTTCTGACCTGCTCCAACTTTCGTGAACTTGCTTGGAACAATGTATCCCAGATAGCCATTCTCTTTAAGGAGAGTAAGTCCTCTTTCGATAAATAAGAAATATTTATCAAATTGTTTGAAGGAAGATACATAAGTTTGCTTGTATATTGGAAGCTCGAGTGGAGTTAATTGCTTGATGTGTTCTGTTGACATGTATGGAGGGTTGCCAACAATAATGTCAAATTTAGTTTTTCCAAAATCAAATGGATTAATTTGTGTTCTATTTTCTCTTGAAGTCTGGGTTGAATCAATTAAGCTGTTTCCAAATTGAATATTCCTGTCTAAAAGTGGTAATGCGGGTGTTGGGATATTAGTATTATTTTCGTCCTCAAGCAGTTTGAGTAGTAAGCCAAACTTACAAGCTTCAACTGCATTAAAATCTTTATCAATACCGTAAAGACAATTCTCTAGTACTTGTTTTTTTATTTGAAAAGACAACTTGTATGTATTTACACCTGTTTGAATTAATGTTTTAGGAGAGCTTTCGAAGTAATAGTCTACTAAATAATCAATTATGAGCTGGTATGTTTCTAGTAAAAATGCTCCTGATCCGCAGGCAATATCAGCAAATGAGGAGTTGAGTATTTCAGTATCAGTCTTACCTTCACAAAATGGCAGAACCGTTTTTCTTAGTATGTCTCTAATAACAAAAGTCGGTGTGGTGACAATATCACGATCAATGTGTTCTGGTTTCTTTGTCAGAGAAATCTCATCATTGTTTATAGTCAACTTTTCACCCAAGAAAATTTCATAGATATTTCCTAAAATGTCAGAGGCAAAAACAACAAAAGAATAAGTACACTCAGGGTAATATAGTTGAGAGATTATTGTCCAAAACGCAGAGCCGTTGTTTCTGATAATTTCTTCGTTTAATGTGTGGTTAAATAGGCCTGAGTTATATTTTCTATCAGCCTCTTGGAAAAGTTTAATTAAAGTTTCGTAATGACCTTTACTAGATAGAAGAGTTTTATATGTTTCGAGATTTCTATCTTCGCATACCCGCAAGAAGATTATGCTGTTTATGTACTTCTGCACTAAATCATTTAGCTCCGTCTCATTTAGATTAGGTTTATGTAAGAATATTTCTTTTCCTAGAATTAAGCGCCATTGGTTGATTTGAGAAAGGAATAGGTCGTCAACACTGAAAAGTTTAAGCTGCTGTTCAATGTATTCCCAGGTTTCATCAAATGAACCACTGTAAACACTGTCACGACTGAGTGCTTTTTTAATGTCTTCAAAAGCTGATTCGTACTCAGTATGGTGGTAAAGTTTTACCCGAGATATTGAAACCTTATCAGTTTCTTCGACTTTTGATGAACAATCATAAATTGCCAAATATTCAAAATTGGAAAGTACCGAGATCTTTAATTTAGATGTAAATCCATAACGCCGAATTTGCTTAGCTGGTTCAGTATCAGCCTCGATTTTTACACTAGGCTTCTTTGCCTCTAAGTAAAATTTCCTTTCAGAGAAAAGACGAAATGTGTAGTCAGGTTTTTCTGTAGTCGAATAAAGATCTTCTTTAAGCGATTCTTCAACCAACACCTCTCTTTCATTTGTAGATTTACCACTGGAATTCTTGATATCCCAACCTAATAATTCAAAGAAAGGATCCAGAAAGTCAATTCTTAATTGCGCCTCTTTGTAGGTGGGTGTTAAATAAGTTTCTCTATTAGATTTATACTTTTCGACTAATTGAGTAATTGTTACATTATTCATATTACTTATTTAATCGTAACTAAAAACTACCTCTAACTAAACCTATAAATTTACCCCTTATCTCTAATTGTTTTGGAATAATTATTTCATAATTTGAGTTTCTTGGTTGTAAGATTATTCTTCCATCTTTTCTTCCTAGAACTTTTAACGTTGCCCCTATTTCCGTAATTCCAACTACTGTATCTCCAATATCTGCTGTCATTTGGTGTTTAACAAGAACGACGTCGTTATCGAGGATTCCCATATCCATCATACTGTCACCTTTTACTCTTAAGGCATAATAGGACTGATTCGGTCTCAGTTTAATATTATTGGGTACTTGTATGGGTTCGGCGTTTTCGATTGGTTCTATTGGTTCACCAGCGGCTATAAAACCCAGTAAAGGGATGATTTGTTTTTGAGTAATTGGTGCTATACCTCTATTTTTATGTGGATTTCGTTTCAGATAACCCTTTTTTTCCAACTCTTCAACGTAATATTGTGCGGTGCTCAAATTTTCAGTATCTAAAAACTTAGCTAATTCACGCAAAGAAGGGGCGTATCCTTTTTTGTGCATAAAGGAATTTATGAAGTCCAACGCATCCTTTTGTTTGTTCGTTAGAGGCTTGACTGTTAAGGCCATATTATGATAACTTTATGACAAATTTATAGTTCTGTCAAGCGGATATAAATATATCAAAAAAGGAGGAGGGGAAGCAAATACGGCAAAATCACAACATGTAGTTCCATACGGAACCGATTGGGCAGTCAGGGGAGAAGGTAATAGTCGTGTAACATCTGTACATGACACACAATCTGAGGCTTACGAAATAGCCAGGCAGATTGCTATCAACAATCGATCGGATGTAGTTATTCACAAGCCAAATGGAAAGATACGGGATAAAGATAGTTTCGGGCAGGATCCATTTCCACCACGGGATAAGAAACACTAGTTTTTTTATTTCCCAAATTATACAGCAGGCTTGGGTGGTGAGGGAACGTCAAACGTTCCTGGGAAAGTGGTGGGAATGGCAAACGGTCTCGGACGGTTTTGAGGCTGGGAGGGCGGGGGCGGCAAGAAAATGTAGCCTTCCGATGTGTACTAGCTGCGACATATAACTGCAATTCTCCGGGTTAAATGGTTTTGAATATTGGCAGATGTTATTTAAGAAATGAGAGAAATTTATTGAGTCGAGACGATGGTGAATTGGAGACAGGTTTTGTTGTCTTTAAAGATATCCTGATAAAACAGCACAGTGTCACCTACCTTAAACTCCAGGACACCGTTGGGGTCCTTTATCACTTGGCCATCAAGCTGAAAACCCCCGGACTGAATAATACGCACCATTTCCTCTTTGGAAATATCCTCCAGACATTGTTCTAAAAACGCAACAGGAGTCATGCTGCTTTGTGTTACGGTATCCCATTTAATTATTTCCATAAATTGTATTATATGTAACAAAGAGAAAAATAAATTATTTCTTTTCAAGTCTTATTCGTTCAATACCAAACTTCTCAAACTCTTCATTGTAGTTATCAATACACCTGTTTAATAAAGTAAACCCTTCATCTTTATTCATCTTTTTTAATTCTTCTTTAGTGTATCGCTCAAAAAAATCCCGTTCACCGAGACGCTCTGCCATCTCATCCCAGAATGTTTCCTCATCATATGCCTCGTGGAGTATATGCACATCTGTATGTTCTTCAAACTCATTGGTAGGAAAATATCGTTCACCATCTGATTCTTCATGGTCCATATACTTTTCTAACCCAAACTGTGGAGTTAGGGAAAAAATATAATCTGCAATTCCTTCATACTCTTTCTTCATACCTTCTGTACGGTAAGCATTTGCCATCCAGTTACCCAGGTAAACCGCCTTCAGAAGAGCTAAAAACTGGTCCCTGGTTAGTTCGACTGCTTGTTTTTGTTTGCTGGGTTTCTTCATATTAAAATTCATTATACAGCAGTGGTGGGTGGGGATGGGTGGAGAAGTTGTTGGGGACGTCGGACGTTCTCGGACGCTTTTTGAGGCTGGGAGGGCGGGCCTGGTTTAGTCAGTTTGCTTTTGTTTTGACACTCTATGTATACTGTTAATTAGATCAGCTCTCTATAAGTGAAAGTAGGCTTCATGCCTTGCACGGAGAACATCCGTCTAGCTTATAGGGGGCTTTTTTTACACCAGATACAATCTACCTTAATTTCTCAAATTCACTGCGAGAGATTTGTACGTCCCTAAGGATCTTTCTCAAGAGTCCCTTCTCTTATACATAACTTCTGATGGTGATTTCTTCAATACCGAAGAAGCGGGAAGTCGGAGTGGTAGAGGCGAGTTTTTCTTCTTTGATATCTTTATCTGACTCTAAAATCAATGCAATAACTTCTCTGATTCTCTCCCGCGCTTCTTCAAGAGTCTTGCCCTGTGTGTAGCAGCCTGGAAGCTCGGGAACCGAAGCTACGTACAGGCCATCTTCATCCTGCTCAGTAAGCACCTTAAACTGTAATTCTCTGACTGTTTTTGCCATATCTAGCTTCTATTGTAGCATATTGAATTGGAGGCAGTTAGGGCTATAAAATATTGTTGCTATGGATAGGCGATTTCTCAAAGACGCTTTTGGATGGGGGGTTATTTTGTGGCTTTTGGGCTATGCATTGGGCATTTTATTTTTTACCTTTATTCCT
>OBEQ012766657.1_pt1 | contig 10872 bp, 8 predicted proteins | sample 1670901 | NCBI WGS metagenome assembly OBEQ01 (sample SAMEA104232315, study PRJEB22302) | groundwater metagenome | biome: forest; feature: aquifer; material: groundwater | place: USA | collected 2011-08-07 | depth 5.4 m | reverse complement strand
AAAATAGCTGTCATTGCGAACAATTCCCGCATCATATATCAGCGGGATTGTGAAGCAATCCCCAACCACGAAGAACTATCGCACTTTATCGTTTCACTGAACGGTTGTGTTCATTAGTAGCCATTCCCGCATCATGTATCAGCGGGATTGTGAAGCAATCCCCAACCACGAAGATCAATCACACTTTGCGGTGCGTTGAACTATTGTGGTTCATTAGTAGTCCCGCCTTGCGGGGAAAGGGTGAATTAGACTCGTAAACGCGTTATTCTAGTTGGCAGGTCATAAACAAAACGACTTTTAAGACAGCCCCGATATTGAAACTATCGTACCTCTTCCCCAACCATTTCTTAATAGGTTGTTATAGCATCGTTAATATTTTCCAACGTCTCAGCCTCGTCTCTCCCCAACTATAGACAACCGGGAACAGAAAACAATGAACATCAAACCCCTTTTCACACCCATAAAATACTACCAAATGCTTCATACTTATACCCTATCTATTCCATAATAACACAAAATGAACCCAACTTAACATTGCTTTATTCTGAAATACCCTATCTTTTCCCCCACATTTCATCTAAATCTACTCAAATAACATCTCAATATCTTCCTTAGTAATCTGTTTCATTATCCCCGTCTCAGCAGTAATAATGGATTGAACAAGCACCTTCTTCTTTTCTTGTAGCAACAATATTTTCTCCTCAATCGTATCCTTTGTAATCAACTTATATGAGAAAATATTCTTAGTTTGCCCAATTCTGTGCGTACGGTCAGTTGCCTGCATCTCCACCGCAGGATTCCACCACGGATCATAATGAATCACGTAATCAGCGGCAGTTAAATTCAACCCTACCCCGCCTGCTTTCAAACTAATAAGAAACAACCTAACCTCATCATTCCCCTGAAACCGCCCTACCCTTTCTTCCCTATCCCTTGTAGAACCATCCAAATACTCATAATCAATCTGAAGCGTATCACAATGCTCTGATAAAACCCGTAACATCTTCACAAATTGAGAGAAAATAAGGGCTTTATGGTTCTCTGCAAGCAATTCCTCCACCATTTCTTTCCACACTTCAAACTTCCCCGACGAATCCGAATAAGCGCTATCTATCAAATGCGGATGGCAACAAATCTGCCGAAGTTTCATTAAACCTTCTAAAACTTTGAGTTTTGAATTCTGCAATCCAACCGAAGCAATAGAATTAAAAATTGCCGCCCTATAATAATCGCGCCAATGATTATACATTGTTCGTTGCGAACGTTCCATCTCACAATATTTCACAGTTTCCGTTTTAGGTGGAAGGTCTTTGGCAACAACTTCTTTTGTTCGTCGCAGGATAAATGGATAAATAGTTTTCTTTAGCATATCAACCGCATCTTCGTCTTTGTTGCGTTCAATGGGACGAACAAAATTATCATGAAAACTATTACGCGAACCAAGCAAACCCGGATTTAAAAAATCAAACTGCGACCAAAGTTCAAGCAAATTATTTTCGACAGGTGTTCCGGTCAATGTGAGACGGTGTTCTGATTTCAATAACTTCACTGCCTTTGCATTTTGTGACAATGAATTTTTTATGTTCTGCGATTCATCCAAAATAACATAATGAAAATGCATGTCTTTTAATAACTGAATATCTCTCCTCAGCGTACCATACGATGTAACAATAATATCGTACTTGTTCAACTCATCAATGGATCGAATGCGTTTTATACCCGTTTGACATAGCATCGAAAGCGAAGGCGTAAATCGTTGAGCCTCATTCAACCAATTAAATATTATAGACGTAGGAACAACAATAATCGAAGGGTGTTTTGCTCCGTTACCATATTCATGTTGTAGCAAGGCTAATGTCTGAATTGTTTTTCCCAACCCCATATCATCAGCTAAACAACCGTTGAATTGAAACTCTTTCAGAAACTGAAGCCAATCATATCCGCTTTTTTGATACGGGCGTAACTCACCAACAAAATTAGACGGTATAATTGAAGAAGATATAGAAGTAAACCCATCAAATTTTTTCTTATACGCGTTGAATCCGTTATCAGTAGAATGAATTTCTTGTTCTTGAAATAATTGATCAATAAGAGAAAAATGGGCGCGAGAAAGCTTCCACTCAGAACTATTCGCATTCGTAAGCGAAAACGCACGCTTGAATTTTTTCATCCATTCTTCAGGAATTAACCCAAGTGTTCCATCCGAAAGTTTTACGAATTGTTCTTCCTTTTGTACGCTATTATAGATATCCTTAAACGATGCTACAACGCCCTCATAATTCACGTTCATACTAATATCAAACCAATCTATCCCTGATGAAATCGAAACATCAAGAGATGGGCTTGAACGAATTTTAAATGATTTTAGGTTCTCTTTCCCATAGACTTCAAAGCCTTTTTCAACTAAAAGAGGCAGTTTTTGCGTAATCCAATCCAGTGGATGCTGTCGGGGAAAGAAACAATTTGGAGCTATTTCACTCATGTAGCTGTCTATGAGGTCTCTTCTGGAATCCGATTCAGCCTGCAAATTACGTTCGATACTATAATAGGTATTTTCTGCATTGCCAAGCACAATAAAATGATGATTCCTTGTTTTTTCGGGAACCTCATAATTACTGTAAGCATATTTCAACGTTACTTGAAGTTGCGATAAACTTTCTTGCAAATATAATCGTTTGCTAAATCCATCTGCTAACGATTGAATTTGGATTGAATCAGACTTTACTGAATACCGTTCCAATATTCGGGGTAAGGTTGCCTTCCTGAATGTCTCCTTCGTTTCCTTTGGAATCTCCACTTTCCACGAACTCTTTTTGAGTTGTTCGATCGTTTTCTGGTCGGCATTGGTAACTTTAAATAATTTCGTTTTATTCAGTACCCATAACGGGTCTTTCATAATTATTCTTACGGGACTCTGTAAAGGAAACATCTCCCCTTCCGATTGAACCATAGCCACTAAAGTATCCGAATCTTCTTTCTCCTCTAACACAAAGGAAAGCTCAACAGGTTTTGCAACAATCTGTATCCGTTCCAGCATTTGATACTGGAAGTCACTAACATAAACTTCCTTATCTTCCAAATGCTCTAATATGGTGGAGAACAACTGTATTGATGTTGGTCTGTAAATTCGTGATGAAATATTATTATATGTTGCATAATTCCAAAGAACCAATCCTTGTGGAGTTGCAACATTTGGAAGAATAAGACGATCTACTGAATCGAAATGTTCACTATCATTCAAATCATAATTTATGATCTTCGTTACTTCACCCGGAAGACCATCTTTTTTTATTTTCCGGCGACACGCTTGTAATTCAGTCGTGTGAGAAGTAATATTAATAACATAAATTAAATTCCATACTGCTTGTGCGGAAGGCAAAACTACCGGGAGGGGTTCTTGAAGCAACAAATTTTCAATTTTTTTTGTCCATCTCTGACGTTTAGAACCTGTTTTTTTTTCAACTGGCGTTGTTACTGTTTTTGCTATTTCAGTTTTAATTAGCTCGCGTGATGTCTTTATTACCGGTAATTCTTTATCCTGCTGTCCTATAACAGCATATAAGGTAGCAACAATATGTTTACATACACCCCATTCAAAAGGACAGGTACAATATGTATCGGGGAGATTAAGATTGTGTTTAAATTCAATTGTAACAGAATATAATCTCGTTCCTTTCACTTTTGCATAAATACTCTGTCCTATAAACGCAACCGAGATTACTCTTCCATCGAGAAAATATGCCCAACCTCTTGCAACGCGTTCTTCGTCGGTAAGTTCATGTATCATATCTTCTGTGATATGATACGACCTTAGTTGTACAGGATTGTTCTTAGTTAACATCAGACTACTTTTTCTCAGTTTCAGTGACGCCTTCTTCAAGCGATTTCTCGTATTCTGTCTTATATTTTTTTACACCCTGAAAAATTGCCGCCGCTAATTGGTCTTGCCCTTTTGATGAGGCTAAATATTGCTCCTCTTTTTTGTTTGATAGATATCCTGTTTCGATTAAAACATTTGGCATTGAGGCTCCGACAAGGACATAGAATCCTGCCTGTTTAACACCATTATTTTTTTCGGGAAGTAGTCGTTTCATTTCATCTTGTAAATGCCCGGCAAATTGTTCACTGTAACGGACATACGCATTTTGTGCCATTGTCACTAAGATGAATTGTTCTTCCGTCAATTCTTTATATCTGTCCTGATAATTGTTTTCAAGTTTAACAACTTCATTTTCGCGCGATGCAATGTGTACTGCTGTTTCAGTTTTTCCCGGGCGTAATAAATACACTTCAAATCCATTTGCCGATGAGGGTTTTCTTGGAGTCGCATTACAATGGATACTGATAAATAGCTTCCCTCCTGCCGCATTTGCAATCTGCCCGCGCTTGTATAATTCAATAAATTGATCTGTTTTTCGTGTATAAACAACTTTTACATCACTCATATATTGCTCAAAAATCCTACCAAGTTTTAGAGCAATTGCAAGTGTTACATCCTTTTCTTTCGTCTTTTTCACTCCAAGTGTACCGGGGTCTTGACCACCATGCCCGGCATCAATAACTATACAATCAAGTTTCCAACGATTGCGTGTTCGTTCTAAAGTTTCCTCAAGTTTAGTTGTTTTAACTTCTTCTTTTGGAGTATGGATCGCTACTAAAAGGTCATTATTCCCATCAGATTGAATGACTTCGGTATTACTTACTTTGGTTCCAAGCTTAAAGGTTAATTGCAATGATGTTGGTGATTGATACGCAAGTAAATCTTTTACCACTCCCCCGGGCTTGTTGGAATTTAATGTGCGCAAATCAGCTTTAGTATTAGGAAGTGTTATATATAACCATGTCGCATCATCAACGGGTTTAAGCCAACTTTCATAATCATTAATTCGTTTGGGTGAAACTATTCGTAAAAGATACCCGTTCGATTTTTGTTCTACTGTAACTTTTGAAATACTTGTTGTCGTCTGTGCTTGAGCTTTTCCAATAATTATCTTCGCATTTGTCCTATCATACACCATTTCTTCAGTAGTAAGATCATCGAACATATCAATAAATGATTCAACAGGAACAACATAATCTGAACCACTATACTCTACATCGAAAGGAAGTTGAATGATGCTTGTCGAATTTTTTGCGTCAGTAATACTAATGAATGGGTTTCCTGAAGTTACTCGAACTTTATATTCTTTCGCTTGAAATTCAAATTGATGATTCTCATTTATCGGGTTCGATGTAAACCGAAATGCAGAAGCTAAATCGTTAATTGATGCAAAAGCTACTTTACTTTTTTGCAATGCGTGAATCTGTTTATTCCTTGTGAGATCATTGACAAATTCAAGCTGAATGCTTCCTTGCGAATATCCAATCATCTGTAATGAGATCAGCAAACACAGAACTAAGCAATTCAGATAAAACAATTGTAATATTTTTTTTCTTCTATTCATGTTCGTACAACATCAGTTTATAACTTAACTTTGAATAATATTTTTAATAATATCGAAATAATTTTAAGTCGAGGATAACTCGTTTGAGTATCAAACCGACGGTGTATCTCCTGCATCGTATCGGGATGCTTTGAAATAATAACAACTGATAGTGGACGTTTCATTGACAATTCCTATTATTGTACATATTCTCGTATAACAATATTTCGTTTCTTTATTTCTTTGAGAAACGGTTCTAAGGGAACACATTGCTCAGGTGGCATCACACCTCTTGCTTTTATCTCTCCCTTTACAGCCATTTGAGCTATGATGGAAGTTGGAAATGCAGTTGTTCGCATCATTGAAGTTAATTTAGTAACAGGATCGAAGGAATCTACCATTTCATATACTAATTTTTGGTCTTTTCCTTCTATTTTCCCCAATATTAAGACTCGCATAAGTACCACATCAGGACCATTATGAGGAAGTTTTTTATTCAACATTTGTTCAAATAATTCACGTGCAGTGAAGGTTTTATCGCCAAGCATTACAGGTTCTGAGCTTCCGAAACCGAGATCAAGTAACATTTTGAATCGTTCACAATGTCCTTTGTAGCGTATTGTTTTATAATCTAATTCTTTTACTTTCCCCTTAAAGATATGAACGAGTGTTGATGCACCACCCGAGGTATTGAAGGCTTCCATCATTCCGAAAGGAGAAGGAAATTCCAATTCTTCAAGGTCAACCATTGATTCTAATGTTTTCAATTCACCTTTGCGTATTGCTTCCGTTGGTTCAAGATATTCATTCACCAATCCTTCCGGTGAAAATACTAATTGATAATTTAAAGGTGGTTTGGGGTTCTTTGGTAATCCCCCCACACGAATATGGATTTCGTCAACCATATCAAACTTTTTCGCCGCACCCGCCGCAATAACACAAGCCATACCCGGAGCCAACCCACAGTTCGGCATAATAAGAACATTCGCTTCTTTTGCCTGTTTATCCATTTCCATTTCGCGGTACACAACATCCATATTCCCGCCGAGATCACAAAAATGTACTCCTGCCTCAATAGCCGCTTTCGCTAACAACACATTGTGTTGATAACTCGTCGCTCCAAGTGCAACATCCACTTCCTTCATCAACTCAACTACTTCATCATAATAGCCAACATCCAGAGAACGCGCTTGAACCTTTTTCCCTAATTCATGGGCAACATGGTTTGCACGTTCTTCATCTTTATCTGCAAGGATAACAGATTCAACTCCGTCAGAATTAATAAGGTCGTATGCTTCTGCGCTCCCCATCATTCCAGCGCCAATAACTAAAGCTTTCATATAATCATCCTATTTATTTAACTTACGTTCATCTACAAATCGCCCGACCTATTTTAGTATCTTCCCCGTTGCCATGCACCAAAACACCAAATCAAGTTCATCCATCGGTATCCCAACTTCTTTTGAAAAAGCAAGAAACAGTTTTTCTATCTTGAAATATTCTTTCGTCGTTAATGTTTTCGGTAATTCTTTGAGAACCTTACAACGAACAAGGTTTCTTAAAATGTGGCGATCGAGTATTGCTAAATTTTTATGTCCGGTATTTCTTAAAAAGTGAGAAGCTTCTTTCCAGCCCAAACCTTTTATATTGTTCACAAGCCACTCACGAATTTCTATGCCGGAACTATCCTTAGTAAATTGTTCCTCAATTAAAGAATATTTCTCTTTCATCTCAAGTAATCTTTTCGCCTTGGTTTTATGAAATCGAATATAGTGTTCTTTGCTATTCAATATCGGCTCAGGATCTACATTTTTAACATGAAAACTGTTGTTTTTAAGCTCATTAATGGCTTTTCCTGCATTAACCGCACTTGACTGTGGCGTTAATAAACAGTAGGCTAACTCATAAAAATATTCATCCTGTTTAACATCCTTAAACTCTCTTAACCTCTTCTTAATATCTATTTTCAAATCACTATGAACCGAACGAAGTTCTTCAATTGACAAATATTCTATTTTCGATGATGATATATTTTTCTTCATTCTGCCAACATAAGCAACGTTAATCTACCCCGTTTTTCTGTTTGCGCTATTCCATCTTTTTCAAGACTGTCAATAAGAGATTGTAACCTCAATGATTCCTTACTATTAAAATCCTTTTTTATTCTCTTCCCCAATTCTGCTAAAGTAACACTACCTTCACCATTCACATTCCTTAACGCCTCAACTATTTTACCACGCCATAACCGGAGTGGAATCCCATCATACTTCTTTTCTTTACTATTTAATGTCAGTATTCTTTTTGTTTCTATTGATCCCAATTGCTTTGATGCACATACTTCGGCTATCGGGCACTCACCGCATTGTGTCGAGCGCGCCTTACACAATGTTGAACCAAGTTCCATCAATGCTTGATTCCAAGAGTATGAATCACGCGGTAAAACTTTACTTGCCAATAACCAGATACCCTTCACGAGTTGCATCTCTGTATGAGAACTCATCTTTGAAAATACTCTTGAAAGTACTCGTTGAATATTTACATCTACTACAGGCACATGTTTTCTAAAGCCAAAACATGTTATGGCATGAGCAGTATATTTTCCTATGCCCGGCAATTGAATTAATTCATCCGGTTGATTAGGTAACTGTGAATGATATTTTTCAACAACAATAGTTGCTAATTCCTTTAATCGAATAGCCCGGTTATTATACCCCATTCCCCGCCATGCTCGAATGACTTCTGCTTTGCTTGCATTCGCAATGGATTCAAAATCCGGGAACTTCTGTAAGAATATTGGTAACTTTTCTTCAACTCTACTCGCCTGTGTCTGTTGAAGCATAATTTCCGAGACAAGTATTTCGTACGTGTTCGATGTGTTTCTCCAGAAAAATGAACGCTTGTTTTTTCTATACCAAGCCAGTAATCTTTTATGTACTATTGCTACTTTTTGTTTTGCCGGTTTACGCATATGTCTCAAGCAACATTTCTATGATCTCTTTATTCCCCTCAAGTATATCAAACGTTGTTAACTGACTAATACGCACCCACGCAATATTTTCAAATTCAAGGTTCTGCATCTCACCTGAAAAATCATCAACTAAAAAGTAACTTACATCAAAGTTTCTTCCATCGGGATAATGATTAACTCTCTGAAAGTACAAGGAAAACGACTCTATCCTAACATTTAACTCTTCCAAAACCTCTCTTACAAGAGCTTCTGGCGCCGATTCATCCCCTTCTATTTTTCCACCTGGAAACTCCCATTTTAATGGATAAAGAGCATTTTTAGACCTCTGACAAAGCAATACAGACATCTCATCAGACTTATTGCTGATGGTATTCTTCTCTTTTTTAATTAGTATTCCAACCGCTACTTTGGGCATTGTAGCAAGATAATGAATTGCATGGGGAAAACAAAAGCGCGATATTAATTTATTTAACACTATTTGCTTCCTCCCCTTTCCTCCGTATATTGTACCCCAAAATAAAATTGAATTACTATGGCTCATGTTACTAACCCGTTAGCAGAAGAACTTTTAGATAAAGAATATAAATGCTTAAATGCAGGATTTGTCCGGCTTGTGGACTATATGGGCGGGGATGCATCAATTGTTCAGGCAGCGCGTGTTTCCTATGGTCAGGGAACAAAAAGCGTTAATGAAGACAGGGGACTTATTCGATACCTGATGCGGCATTTACACACCACTCCGTTTGAGATGGTAGAATTTAAATTCCACGTCAAACTGCCAATCTTTGTAGCACGACAGTGGATAAGGCATCGCACAGCAAATGTGAATGAATATTCAGGAAGATATTCCATCATGAAGGATGAGTTCTACTCACCTGAGCATACAGCAATTCATTATCAAAGTCTGCAAAATAAGCAGGGACGTAGTGAAAGTGACGTACCTGTAGAATTACGTCATCGCGTGTTGGAAATTCTCACAACAACGCAACGACAATTATACTCGGAATACGAACAACTTCTTGAAGCGGATATTGCACGCGAACTTGCACGAATTAATCTTCCTCTATCACTCTATACCGAGTGGTACTGGAAAATTGATTTGCACAATCTCTTTCATTTTCTTCGCTTGCGAATTGACCCGCACGCGCAATACGAAATACGTGTATATGGCGAAGCCATGGCGGAAATCACCAAAGCAGTATGCCCGCTTGCTTGGGAAGCATTTGAAGATTACATGTTAAAAGCAGAACGCTTTTCACGATTAGAACTTAACGTACTTTCAGAGTTCCTTCCTGCAGAGCCACTCACAAAAGAGTATCTCGAAACAAAAGGCTTAAAAGGGCGAGAAGCAGATGAATTTTTGGAGAAACTTTCGCAACTCAATAATTCTTCACCTCGCGAAGGCTCCCGCTAACCAGACGGGAGGTTATCCTTCGCAAAGTAAAGTTTTGAGTAAACGATAGTATTTTTATTCTGTCATTTGTAATGACAGGTAAATCATTAATCCATTATCTTACGTAAAAAAGCAGGCTTTTCCATTTCAACCATTTCAAGCCTTGTTTCAGCTGTTTCTTCCTGCTGGAATGGATTTAATGTAATATCAACACCGCGACGAATATAAGCCGGAGTATCTAATTTCTGAAAATCCTGCATTCCTGCCGGGATACGTTCAACCTTTGGCAACGGCTTTAACACGCGAATCGCTGTTGCTTTACGATTGAAACCGGTAGCAATTACAGTTACCATTAACTTATCGCCAATCTTATCATCAATGACTGCGCCCATGATAACATTTGCATCGTCGCCTGCCGCTTCATGAATGACACTTACTGCTTCATCAACTTCAACCAACGACATACCTGGTCCGCCTGTTACATTCACAAGCACACCCTGTGCGCCATTGATGGAAACACCCTCAAGTAATGGACTTGAAATTGCCGCATGTGCCGCTTCTGTTGCGCGATTTTCTCCTGATGCAATTCCCGAACCCATCAACGCATCACCCATCTCTCTCATTATCGTGCGAACATCTGCAAAATCAACATTGATGAGACCTGGTACAGTGATTAGTTCGGATATTCCTCGTGTTGCATTGTGTAATACTTCATTTGCCTTATCAAATGCATCAACAAGAGGTGTATTGCGTTCAACAATCGAAAGCAATTTCTGATTAGGAATAACGATAAGCGTATCAACTTGTTTCTTCAATTCATCAAGACCGGCTTCAGCCTGTGCCATACGCTTCTTGCCTTCGCAAGTGAACGGCTTGGTTACAATACCTACTACAAGTGCTCCAAGGCTTTTGGCAATATTTGCAACTACAGGAGCGCCGCCTGTACCGGTTCCACCACCCATACCGGCAGTGATGAATACCATATCACTTCCTTGTAATGCACGGGCAATTTCTTCGCGATTTTCTTCTACCGCACGTTGACCAATTGAAGGATCAGCGCCTGCGCCAAGTCCTCGGCTTAAATTTTT
>OBEQ011797108.1_pt1 | contig 10872 bp, 11 predicted proteins | sample 1670901 | NCBI WGS metagenome assembly OBEQ01 (sample SAMEA104232315, study PRJEB22302) | groundwater metagenome | biome: forest; feature: aquifer; material: groundwater | place: USA | collected 2011-08-07 | depth 5.4 m | reverse complement strand
TGACGATGACCGACGGGTAGCCATACGGCGCCCAGTACGGTCCCCCGTAGGGGGCCCAGAACGGCCCAATGGGGAACACAAGAGACGACCGGAAGAAAACATGCCCGCCATGGTGCCGGAAGTGATGGCCACCGAAGCGATGGCCACCACGCCACGCATGCCCTGGCACTGCGCTCGTCACGAGCAGCGCCACCAGTATGACGACTCTCCACATCCACTTCTGCCTCATGCCCGTTGCCTCGTGCCCGTGACGCATCGCGATCACCTCTCTCGTATCACCGTGTTGTGGTCCTGTGAGATACCCCATCCCGCGACACAGCGAGATACACAAGGGAGCATACCGGATCGCGTTGGTCATACTCCCTCACCGCTCTCTCCGGACGGGTACCCTGATCTTTACTCACATTGTACACCCGATTTCCCTGACCTCCCCCCCCGCCTTCCACAATCGTCCTTCCCGAGGCTTTCGCCCCAGGGCACCCCCTGAGGCGCTCCCCTCCCCCATCCTGCGCGGCCTATCCAGGCCGCGCGGCGCCGCGCTCCGCCTGGCTCCGGGGCGCTTCGGAGGGTACTACCGCGCCGCGCGGGCAGCGCCGTGGGCGGGGCGGGGCCGCTGGCGGGGGGTGCTGGGGGGCGCTGGCGGCGCAAAAGGGCTTGTGAATTGCCTATCCGCTCAGCGTGAGCTTGAACTCACCCCACGTCGACCGAGCTCCGAAGCCAGTCTTCCTTCTCGAGCATACGACGCTGGCGGCGTGAACCCGGGTGCGGACGCGCGTTGAATTTCGCCTTGTCGCTCATGTGATCCGCGAAGATTTGATGCCACGCACCATTCTGCTCGAAGGCCAGGTACCCGCCGGGCAGCATCGCTGGAAGAGGGCTCAGCAGCTTGCCCTGGAAATCGAACTTGCGGCCCTTGGGGAGGAAATTCTCGAAGTAGGCCGGGGTCACGAAATCCGAGACGGTCACGCCGTTGATGTCGTAGCCGAGGGTATCGGCCTCAACGGCGTCGCACACTTCGTAGGCGAAGTACCGCCTCGTCCGCCCTGACCGGATCTCACACAGCAGGTTGACGTCCGGGTCCGCCAGCATCTCGAGGACTTCGTGGGACAGGGTGACCGAGACCTTCCCGCCATCGTCAGCGGTGGTCTTGGCGAAGACCTTTCCCAGTGGCAGACCGTCGTTGGTCACATCGTGGTAGCCCAAAGCTCCGGCCACGTCCGCCGTGTCGAGTACGGCCATCCACGACATCCCGAGGGGTGGCTTACTCCCTTTCGGTACGAAGTGCAGGGCTGCGTCGACGCCCCATGCCGGCAGAAAATCCCGATGAACCTGGGTCTGGACCGCGTCCACCATGGACTGCAAGGCGGCATCGGTCAGGACGGTCGTCGCGTTGATGACAGCGATCTGAATCATGTGTGGGTCTCCTGAGTGGTTGAGGATCGTCGTCGTCGCATTCCATGATCGCGGCGCGCTCGGCCCAGATCTCCTGCAGCTCCCCAGGCATCTCCATTCTCTGGGAACCATCGGCCGCTGCGGCCGGCCAGGCGCGTACAGCAAGTGTACCGGCTACCCACGCCTCGTTCACGTCTTTGTACCCCCCGGACGCCGCCGCCGGCTCCAGCCCCGCCACCCGCTTACCCCGCCGCGCTGCCTGCCGCGCCAGCGCGTGCCCCTGCTGCTGCCCCGCGGCAGCGGCGCCCTGCCGCGGCAGGCTTTCCCCCCGCGCCTGGGGAAAACGGTGGCCCCGGCGCCGCGAACCGCCGCTGCGAGCACCGCCTGAGCGGTTTGCCTAGCGCACGGGCAGCGGCGCTGCTGCAGCCCCCTGGGAGCCGCGTGGGGGCGTTCTCGGTGGGGCCACCGGCGGGGCCAGTGGGGCGCCAGCGCAAAAACGCGACCCGTAGACTTTTTTGGGGCGCGCCCTACCGTACGATCCTGTCCCGCCTGTTCAGGCCTCCGCGGCGAGCCGCTCCTGCAGGCGCCGCACCAGTGCCCGCAGCTCCGCCGCGTCCATCTGCACAATGCGCTCGGCCACCGCTGATGCCGGCGGCGCCGCGCCGGGCACCAGCCGCGGGCGCCGGTGGTGTGCCAGCGCCAGCCGCTCTCCAGCCTCCAGCGCGGCGCTCTGCGCCACCACCGCCGCTAGCGGGAGCGCGTCCAGCCGCCGGCGCGCGGCCTCTTCCAGCAGGGCGCAGAGCCCGTCGAGCGCGCGCCGCGTGTGGCCAGCTCCCCGGCGCCGCAGAGCCTACGCCCAGCTGCTGCGCCAGCGCCAGGGGGATGCCGCGCTGGCGCAAGTACGCGGCGCCGCGGCGGCCCGGCAGGGCGGCCTGGAACGTGGCGCGCTGGTGCGCGCGGCGTGGACGGCGCTGGCGCAGGACGAGTGGCGGCAGGCGGCGGCCCCGGCCGCGGGCGTGGTATGCGGCGCTGGGGGCCTGGAGGCCTCCGGAGCGCTGCCGGGCGCTGCTGCTCCTCGCGCCAGCGCTCACGGGCCTCTTCCAGGTAGCCCCAAGCACCGCAGGCACAGCACACGAAGCGACCGGCGGCCAGCGTGCCGCGTGCTGGAGACCACGCCAGGCCGCCCCCGCCGCCCCGCATCGCCCCGCCGCCGTAGGCGCAGGCCCGGCACGCGCACCCCGCCGCAATGCAGCCCACCGCTGGCGCGCAGTCCGGCAAGTGGGGCTGGACTGCAGCACGGGAGTTCGTGTATGCTTGGACACAGAAAGCCAGATCGACAGTGGCACGGAAACCTGCTATGAGGACAGCCCATGATTCTCGCGGTGCTGCATCAAAAGGGGGGCGTCGGCAAAACCACACTGGCCCTGCATCTGGCGGCCGGGTTGGCGGCGCAGGGCGCGCGCGTGCTGGTGGTCGATGCCGATCCCCAGGGCAGTGCCCGGGACTGGGCGGCAGCCCGCTCCCAGGCCTCCCTGTTTCCAGTGATCGGGTTGGATCGCCCAACGCTGCACCGCGAGCTGCCGGCCCTAGCGCGTGACTACACCCATACCATTATTGACGGCCCGCCCCGCGTCACGGCGCTGACGCGCTCGGCCCTCGTGGTGGCCACCCTGGTGCTCATCCCCGTGCAGCCCTCCCCCTACGATGTCTGGGCCTGTGCGGAGATGGTGGCGCTGGTGCAGGAAGCGACTGCCTTGACAGAAAAAATGAAATCAGTATTTGTGGTGAACCGGAAAATCGCCCAGACGGCGATCGGGCGCGAGGTGCGGGAGGCCTTGGCCCAGTATGCGCTGCCCGTGTTGCGCACCACGATTGCCCAACGGGTGGCCTTCGCCGAGGCCGCGGCCACCGGGCGCACTGTGCTGGAGACGGAGCCCCACGGCCGGGCGGCGCAGGAAATCACCGCCTTGGTCCACGAAATCCTGGAGGAGTACGCATGAGCGAACGCACGAGTCGCAAACGAGTCCCGATTCCGCAGAAGCCCACCGCCGACCAGTGGGTCGCCCAGGGGCAGGAACCGGAGCCGCCGCCCGCGGCGCCGATCAAGCGCCTGACCCTGGATCTGCCCGCCCCGCTGCATAAGGCGATCAAGAGGCGCGCGGTCGAGGAGGACACCACCATCCTGGCGATGCTGCAAGCGCTCCTGGAGCAGGAGTATGGCGCCGCGGCGGCCGCGCCGGCCCCCGCGCGCCGCGGTGGTCGGTAACAGGCTCAGGAGCACTCACGTAACAGGGCAACAGTAAGACAAGAGGCAGAGACGATGACGAAGGTGTGACGGAAGAGGTGAAGTGGCCCCCCGCGTGCCCAACTGGTTAGCCGCCACAAGGCACGCGGAGGCCTCGGCTTAGGACCCGAGGGTGTCGCCTCGGGCGGGTCAGCATAGTCATTATAGCATGTCCGTGGGCGGCTCTGCTGGCTCTCCCGCATAGGTGACACCCCCCAACGGCGCGTCGATGCGCCAGGGGGGCCCCATGACGGCTACGGCGTTGGCTCCGACGCGAGTCCAGGTTGACCCCTTTTCCCTGCCAGAGGCCAGCGCGTTCTCCTGGCCACCGGAGGACCGCTATTGGCCCGCCCGCAAGCCGGTAGGCGGCTTTGCCTTTATGGCTCCCGAGCACCTGCTGCTGCCCTGGCAGGCGTACCAGCAGGAGCAGATCGATGCGCGAGCGCTGCGGGGCTATCTCGCGGCGCGCGAAATGCGCGAGCGCCGCTGCCAGCTCGCCCCCGGCGTGCAGCCGCAGTACGGGCCGCAGGAACTGGGCGGGCTGCTCGGGCTGCCCCCGGAACGCCGGCACCAGGCGGCGGCCGTGCAGCACCAGCTCACGACCACCGGTCTGCTCACCTGGACAGAGAGCACGCTGGTCTTCTGCCACCATCCGGAGCAGGTCCGTGGCCTGGACCTTGCCGTCTATACCGCGCGCCGCGCCCAGGTGCCGGCGTGGCTGCAGCGCGTCCCCGTGCCGCGCCACCTCCTGCAATACCTCGCGCGCGCGGGCTCCCCCGGCCTCATCGCCACCGCCTGCGGGGTGCTGCTGCAGTGCCTGCGCTACCGCGACCACCAGTGCGTGGCCGGCGGGCGCGTCGCCGCCGCCTGGATCGCGGCGTGCTTCGGCCTCGCCGAGCGCACCGCGGCTCGGGGGCTCGCCCAGCTCACCGCCCTCGGCTGGCTCGCCACCGTCAAGGAGCAGCACCGCCCCGCGCAGGGTCCCTGGCGGGTGGTCAATCTCCAGTGGGATTTTCCCCGCGTCCGCCTGGTCTCCCCCAGGCGGGCCGCCCGGCCGGTCCCCCGCCCGCGGCGCCCGGTGCAGCTCGAGCTCTTCCCCTGGCCTGCCCTCGTGCCTGCCCGCCGCGAGGCGCCCGGCGAGACGCCCGCGCCCGCCGTGCCAGACCCGGCCGCGCTGGCGCCCCCCCCGGCGCCCGGCGAGACGCCCACGGCCGCGGCATCGCTGGCCCCAGCACGGACGGCACCCGCCGCCGCCCAGGACGCCCCGCCCGCGCCCGCCGCGCCGGTACCGCCCGAGGTCCAGGCCCAGCTGTGGGCACAGGCGACCGCGAATCTGCGCGCGCAGGGCATCGCGGAGGATTTTTTGATTCGGCCCGTGATCGAGGCCGAGGTCGAACGCCTGTGGACCGCCCCGCCCACCCCATCGGCTCCAGCCAACGGTGGGCCAGACGCCCCGCCGGACACGCCTGCGCCGGCCAGGGGGGAGCCCCCACCAGCGGCCCGCCAAAATCTGGCCGTCTCTCCGCAGACCAGCCGCCAAAATCTGGCCGTCTCACCCCCCATCAGCCCAAGGAATAACGCCGCTTCCCCTGTTCCTCTTCAACCTTTTCAAGAGATACAAACCCCAGAACCCGCCTCCCGCAGGCCGACTGGGGCTTCGCACGCTTTTGCCCCACCTACCCCCCGGCCCTACCCCCTCGTGACGCCCAACGTCAGCGGAAACGCCGACGCGCTGCCAGCGGACACCCAGGGGAGAGCCCGCGGGTCTGACCAACCGCTACCGCCCGCGGCCCCAGGGCCACCGCTGGCCCCGCTTGGGCCGCTGCCCACGCTACGGAACGTGATCCCCGCCGATCTCGGCGACGTCGGCCGCCTGGAGGCGCTGCGGCAGCAGGCCATCGCCCGCGGCTGGCTCCGCGACAGCGCGGCAGACCAGCTCAACATGATCGCCGCCGCGGTCCACGCGCGGCGGGTGGGCCAGGAGCCCTGCCGGCTCTTCGTGGCGCTGCTGCGCGACCGGCGCTGGGAGGTGATCACCCAGGAGGACGAAGACACGGCGCAGCGGTGGCTGCGTGACTATCTCTACGGCCCCGCACCCCGCGAAGCGCCAGCGTCCCCGGCCCCCACCTCTGAGGTGCCGCTCTCCAACGATGCGCGCGTCGTCGACCTGGCGCAGCGCGTGCTGCCGCCGGCCTGGCGCGACCGGCCGTTCCTGTTCCTCAAGCTCCAGGACCCGACCTGGACGCCGGCGCGCTGGGAGCAGGCCCAGACGGAGCTGGCGCAGTGGCGGCTGCAGCAGGCGCAGGCCAACGCGCGCAGCCAGCTGGCAAGCCTGGGTGCCATCCTCGCCATCGAGGAGCCGTGGGAGGACGCGGGGGACGTGGGGGACGCGGAGTAAGTCCGGCGGGCGCCTGCAGCCGGCCCGGGTGGCGCGCCTATGGCCCACGGCCCTGCCCCCCTCAATACAGCCCATCCGTCAGCCCGCCCGCGAGCTCGTCGAGGACGTAGTGCCGCGCCGTCGTCTCAATGCGCTTGTGCCCCAGGGCCTTCTGGGCCAGGCGGATATCGCGGCGGGCGAGTTCCGTGCCCACGAAGCGCCGGAAGTCGTGCGGCTTGACGTGCGCCAGCTCCAGCCGGCGGGCGGCCCGCTGCACGGCGCGCCAGGCGGCTGAGAGGTGCATGGGGCGCGCCGTGGGCCGGTGGCCCTTGCCGGCAAAGCTGGTGAAGAGGTAGGGGCTGTCGACTGGGCGCCGCGCCAGCCAGGCCTGGATGCTGGCGTAGGCTTCGTGGCTCAGGGGGGTGGTGCGGCGCTCGATCTGGTTCTTGCCCAGGACCGCCAGAAAGAAACTGCCGTCCCGGCTCAGGAGCTGCGCGGCCGTCAGCGTCACCACCTCCGAGACGCGGCAGCCACTCGTGGCCAGCGTGTGCAACAGCGCCCGATCCCGCCGGCCGATGAGCGTGCCGGGATCGGGGGCCTCGCAGAGCTGGCGCATCTGCCCGGGTGTAATGCGCGTACGGGCCGTCGCCTTGAGGCGGTCCTTGAGCGCCTTGACGGGCACGCCGGGCACCCGCCGAAAGGCCTCGGCCGTGGCGCTCGCGACATAGCCCTGGGTCGCGGCTTCCTGCAGGAGCCGCTTGACGGCCGCCAGGCGGCGATTGATGGTGTGCGGGCTGAGCGCGGTGTGCTGGGCGAGCGACGTGCGCCAGCGCGCCAGGCTGGCGGCCTCCAGCGCCGTCTGCAGATCGTCACAGAAGCGCAGGTAGAGCGCCACGTCGCGGCAGTAGCCGGCGAGCGACGCCGGCGCGAGTTGGCCGGCGAGGATGGCCGGGTCGAGCGCCGGGTCGGCCGGGAGCGGGGGCAGCGTCAGGGTGCGCTCGGGCATCCGGGGCCTCCAGAATGGTGCAAAGAAATATTCTTTTCTGTGCGCTATGGCGATACGGGCGCGGGCTCGAGTGCAGGAGGGCCTCAGACCGCGCCTCCCTCTTCCGGCCAGAAGTCCTCGTTCAGACCTGTGCAACCGTCCATGGTGCCGTTGCTTGACCGCGTGTGCTGCCCTCATGGTCTCCTAGGCCCCAGGAGCCGCCGTGCTGGCGCGTGCCTCACGAGGCCACCAGCCACAGTCGTGTGGATCGCCCAGCATCCCTAAGAACGATCCCTGGTGATCAAAATAGACGGACGTTTGACCGAGCACACACGCCCAGCGCGCCCGGTGCAAGACCGCGGGAGCATAGTACGGGAGCGCGTCGTGCTCGATGTCCTCTGGGGTATAGGCGATGACCGTATGGGTGATGCCGAGCTGGCCGCAGAGGGCGGCAAACGCTTGGCATTCATTCTTCATAGGGACTCCCCCTCAGGCCAGAAGTTGTCCTTGAGGATCTGCTCGACACTCCACGGGCAGGTCGCGGGAAACCGTGTGACATTCTCTCCCCACCCGAGGTCATCGGCGGCCACCTCACAGGCCCGCTGATAGGCCTCTTCGCAATCCTCCGCCATCTTGTGCCGCAGCACGGGCGACCGACCCAAGAGCCTATCCAGGTCCGTCCGATAACTGGTCATCCGCACATACCACCAGGCATGGGCCGCGCGTCCCTCAGGGGCATAGGCCCACACCAGGAGCCAACCGAGCAGGGCGCGCACCGTGTGCCCCAGGGCGGACCACTGGTGAAACATGGCGTCATCCATGCCTGCCGCCAGCGTCTGCGGATCGGCGGAGGCCTGCGCACCCTGGCGCGCCAGATGCGCCGTTTGGGCGCACCAGCGATAGAAGTCGTGGTAAGAGAGCGCCGCATGCATCTCGGGGTGCTGGCGATCCGTCTCAAAGAGCGCGGCGGTGTCTGCGGTGAGTGGGGGACGTGGCCAGCGGGCTTCGAGCAGGTCCTCGGCCTGGTGGATGAGCTTGGCAAGGTCGTCCTCAGACAGGGCCTCCAGCGCCGGGCGCGGCGTGTCCGGGCGCGGGCGTTGCGTGTCGGTGGTGCAGGAGGGGACCAACGTGCGCTCCTGGTGCGGCAGGCGGGTGAGCGGCTCCAGCCAGGCCTCAACGATGGTGCGTGCGTAGGAGGCGCGTCGCTCTGGGGGCAAGGCCCGCCAGGCGGCGGCGACCTGCGGGGGCACTGGTATGCTGATGGGGGTGTTTGCGGTCATGGCGTCGTGTGCTCTGGCCGGAAGTCGTCATTGAGCATCTGCTCACTCTGTGTGGTCCTGCGCTCGGCGGCGACCAGTTGACCGATAATCGTCTCCATCTTGGTGTGCAGCAGACTCATACTGGCACCCAGTTCCTCGAGGAGGTCTTCCACCCGCGCCAGGCGGCCAGCCAGATCGGCATAGGCTGCGTGGAACCAGCTTGGGTGCGTCTCCCGCTCCGTCATGCGGCGGGCTTGCGCAATGGTGGTCTCATAGTGCGCGGGATCGAGGAGAGGCGGAGCAGGACGCTCGGCATGCTGGGCCTGCATCTGGTCCAGCCGCTCACCCACCTCGCGCTGGTGTGCGATGATGCGTTCGAGGTTGCCCATCTGTGCATCGTGATTGTGGGGGTCCATCAGCGTTGTTCCTCCTCGTGTCGTGCCACCACCAGCGCCAACACCACCAGCGTGCTGAGCACGGCCAGCACCGTGCTGGCCCAGAGCCGGCAGCGGAGGGAGGCGTAGAGGCGGTCGAAGTGCACGCCGGGAGCATCGCACGCCTCTTAGTGCCCGTTGCCGCGGTCGAGCATGTCTCGGATCGCGTCGAGTGTCTGCGCCAGGCGCAGCATCACTTCCTCGTGTTGGTCCTGGCGCTGTGTCAGCCGATCAGCAATCTCGCTGAGCGCGGTCTGGGTGCGGGCCTGTTGCTCCATCAGTCCCCTGAGCAGCGCTATGTGCTCGTCATGGCGGTCGAGGATCTCCCCATGCCGGCGCAGCGTCGCATCATGCAGGAGCTGCGCCCGCTCCAGGAGCGTCAGGCGGTCCATCGGGTCCGTGGTGTCCATCAGTGTGCGTCCTCCTGTGCACGGGCGACGTCGGCAGAGAGCCAGCGTGCCTCGGCCTTCCTGATCCTCCTAGCCCACCGGCGCGCCGTGGTCTGCTGGCGCGCCGGCCGCGTCCCTTGCCGGCGGGCAGTCAGCGCCGCAGTCGGCGGACCGGTCACCGCGGCGCCTGCTCTGTGCCGGCTGCTGCAGTGTGCCCAGGCGGCGGCGCCGGGGTGCTCCCGCCTCGCGCGGGGCTGCCAGCCCCCTGGCGGAGCGCTGTGGCCTGCGGAGCCTCTTACACCCACGAAGGTACGCCAGGCAGCGCCGCTATCGGCTGCGTGTCAGTGTGGCGGCTGGTGAGGCGTCGCCGCCAGACTGCCACTCCGCCTCTGCCGGGCTGCCAGGCACTGCTTTCTCATGCAGGGGCAGGAGCCCCCGCATACACCCCCGCTGGGGAGCGCGGCACACCCCCGCCGCGTAAGGTCGGGGGCCTCTTTCCGGCCAGGCCCAGCCAGCCTAGTCGCGCTGCAGAACCTGTCAAGGCCACGCCCTGCGGGTGGCTCGAAGACTCGCCAGCCTTGACAGAACCTGCCGCGCTGCCTCAGTGCGTCGTCGCCTGGCCGGAAAAATGCCGTTGTGGGCACAGGCCAAGGCAGGCCCCAGCGTGGCGAGCACCGGTAGCGCTCCCGCTGGTCGCGGCGCGGCTCCCTGCCTGGCGCTGCTGCAGGCGGCCAGGCGGCGCAGTGCCGACGCGTCCCCCCGCGCGCTTAGCCGCGGGCGCTAGCCGGCGCCGCGGGTGCGGCCCGGCGCGGGCGGCCGCGCCGGCGGGTGGGCGCTGGGGTGGGCGCCGCCGCGACGGGCTCAGCGGCGGCGTCCAAGGTGCCCGCGAGGGCGTCAAGCCCTACGCCTAGCGCCCGCGCGAGGCGCCGGGCCACGTCCAGCGTTAAGCCCGCACGGGCGCCCGACTCCAGGCGCGAGATGACCTGCGAGGGCACGCCAGAGCGGCGGGCCAGCTCGCTCTGGTTCCATCCCAGGCGCTCGCGCTGGGCTTTGAGCCGCGTGCAAAAAATGTCCATACTGCACTCACTTTTCTGTGCCAAATGGTTCATTTTTTTGTTGAAAGAGATTGTACCACATGGTACAATATGAGGCAAGAAAAAAGGGCGAATGACTCACGCTTGGTCGGCACGCGTCACTCGCCCACGCGCTTCACCCCTCATCACGAGGAGCTTTGCAATGGCTAGTGTAGCACACCCCGTTCCCTCCCGCATGGCCCAGAACGTCGCGGCTCTGTACGGCCACGAAGACGACACGCTTGTTGCCTGGCAGCGCTTCTGCGCACAGGCCGCTGAGGCGCTGCGCCCGCAGCACGACCCCGAGCGGCTCACCAAAGCGCTGGCGCTGGCGCAAAGCGGCCACGTGGAGGTCGAAGACGACGGCTTTGCTGTCGTCACCAGCGGCACCAAGCTCTACCACGTGCACGCGGACGGCAGGTGCGACTGCCCCGACGCCCAGCACCGCGGCGCGCTGTGCAAGCATGTTCTGGCCGTGCTGATCCACGCCCGGGCCCAGGAGTTGGTGGCGCCGAGCCCCACCCCCGCGCCACCAGCAGCAGCGTCGAGCGCGCCAGCGCAGTCCCCAGCTCCCACCAAGCCTACCCGCCCGCCCAAGCCGCGTAGCTCTGCAGCGTGGGACGTGCACGAAGCCCCGGTGTCATCCTGCTTCAAGATCCGCGTGGGGGCCTTCGAGTGG
>OBEQ011743984.1_pt1 | contig 10872 bp, 10 predicted proteins | sample 1670901 | NCBI WGS metagenome assembly OBEQ01 (sample SAMEA104232315, study PRJEB22302) | groundwater metagenome | biome: forest; feature: aquifer; material: groundwater | place: USA | collected 2011-08-07 | depth 5.4 m | reverse complement strand
GATTTGCATGATTTCAAACCTCTGACAACACTCTAACGAGACTCCATCGCCACGACTTCGTCCTGATCGATGGCATCCAGGTGGCCTGTCTGCACGCTTCCGCGTTGATCTCTAGCCGTATAGGTAAAGGTTGGCATCAGTGGTCCAGGAGCACGATGCTCTCCAGCTCTTCCAAACTGGTCAGGCCGGCACCCACCTTCTTCAGACCTTCGTCCCATAACGTGGACATCCCTGCGGTGACGGCGGCGTCCTTGAGCATATGGGCCGGGCAGCCTTTGGCAATCGCATCGCGCAACTCTCGGTTGAACGTCATGATTTCATACACGCCCAGCCGACCCTTGTAGCCGGTATTCGCGCACTGCTCGCACCCCTTCGCTCGATAGAGCAGCTCCTCGGCGAGATGGAAACGATCGCGAATCGCCGGAATCGGTTCATAGGCCTCTTTGCACCGCTCGCACAGTTGGCGCAGCAACCGCTGCGCCGCCACCAAGCTAATCGTCGAGGAGAGCAGATACGGCGCCATCCCGATGTCGACGAGGCGAGTCACCGCGCTGGGCGCATCATTCGTGTGGAGCGTGCTGAACACGAGATGCCCGGTGAGGGCCGCGCGCACGCAGATTTCCGCGGTCTCCTGATCACGAGTCTCACCCACCATAATGATATCAGGGTCTTGTCGCATGAACGCCCGAAGTCCCGCGGCGAACGTCAGGCCGATGGCCGGCTTGATCTGCACTTGATTGATGCCGGCGACCCGGTATTCAACCGGATCTTCAATGGTCAGGATGTTTTTCTTGGGCGAGTTGATCTCACTGAGTGCCGCATAGAGCGTGGTAGACTTCCCGGAACCTGTCGGACCGGTAATGAGAATCAGACCGTACGGATCGTGAATCGCCTGTCTGAGAGCCTGAAGGGCTTTGGGATCGAGGCCGAGGCGCCCGAGATCTAAGAGGGCTGAGGATTTATCGAGGATCCGGATCACAACCTTTTCCCCGTAGATGGCAGGAATGGTCGAGACGCGAAAGTCAATCTGCCGGCCTTCCATCATCATCATGAAGCCGCCGTCCTGCGGCAGCCGCTTCTGGGCAATGTCGAGTTTACACAGAATCTTAATGCGGGAGATAATCGCCGCCTGAAACTGCGGTGCCGGCGGCGAAATTTCTGTCAGCACCCCGTCAATCCGATAGCGCAAACTGGTGCGGTCCTTGAAGGGCTCCACGTGGATATCGCTCGCCCGCTCCTTGATCGCCTGACGGATGATCAGGTCCACCAGACGGATGACCGGCGCTTCTTCCGCGGCCTGCTTGAGCCGATCAAGATCGAGCGTCTCCTCAATATCGCCAGCTCCCTCGCCCGCTTCCACCAAGTCATAGGAGTGGCCGATGGCCTCCCGGAACATGGAGTCCTTGCCGTAAAATCGATCGATGGCGGATTCCAGATCGGTCTTCGTGGTCACGACAGGATTGATCTCGCAGCGGGAGATGCGGGTGAGGTTATCCATCGTGATCAGATCGAGCGGATTGACGCATGCCGCGGTCAGCAGATTCAACGTTCGGGATAACGGCAAGACGAGGTGCTGCCGCGCAAACTCCTCGGGGACGAGCTCCTCCAGTCCTTCTTCCTTGCGAGGCTCAAGCAACCCGGACGCGGCTGAGGCGTACTGAAGCCCAAGCTGGCGGGAGAGCATCTGCGCGATGTCGACTTCCTTCACGAGTTCCAGCTCGACGAGCACTTCCCCAATCCGCTTCGTGGTGCCTCGCTGGAACTCGAGCGCCTTCGCGAGCTGATCCGCCGAGATCAACCCGCTTTTGATGAGCAACTCACCCAGTTTTTCCCGCGTTTGAAATATCGCCATGGTCACGTCAGCGCGTCTGTTGCCGCTCCAGTGCGTTGAGGGTCGTTTCAATCGTCTCTTGTTGGGCCCCACCCGACTCTTGCTCTCGAACCCCCAGCGGTGTTGGGACGAGCGAGGAGGCTAGTTGAGCTTCTGTAGGCTCATCCAACACACGCGGTGTGATGAAAACAATCAACTCGCTTGCGGTGCTGTTGACTGTGTTCTTCTTAAAGGCCTCGCCGAGAAACGGAATACCGGCAAGGATTGGCACTTCGCGGCGTTCTTCTTCTTCGCTGCGATCGATCAGCCCCCCCACCACCAACGTGTCTCCACTGCGAATGCGAACGAGCGTTCGGCTGGAGCGCGTTTTGGGATCTCTTGTTGACGACGCCACCTGGGGGGGAGGCGGCGTCACTTGGGACTTGACCGTCTTGGTGACTGAGGGTTCCACCAAGAGCGTGATGTAGCCGTGCTCGTTCACCTGGGGCGTGACCACCAAGAGGATTCCAGTGGTGAACCGCTCCGGCTCAACCGACTGGACGCCTGTGGTGGACTGGCTGGAAGTCATAAACCCGATAGCCTCTTGGGTTGTTAATCGGATCAGTGCGCTTTCATTATCGAGGGTGAGGACCTTGGGCCGCGCCAAGATTTTCGTGTTCGTGTCGGTTTCAAGCGCCTTGAGCGCGCTGGTAAAGGACGCTGCGCTAAGCGTTGACATGGTAAACGGGGTAGTGACTCCAGACGGAGCAATTCCCTCACCGAGGGAACCAAATGGAAATCGGGTCTGACGAGATCCGGGCGTCAGGGTCGCCACCGTAGAACCCCACTCGAACCCCAGCTCTTTGGCCTTATCCATCGTTGTCTCGATTAACTCGGCATCCACCATGATCTGCGACGTTCGAACATCAAGTGCGGCCAGTGCTGCTTCAATCCGCGGGAAGTTCTCAGGGACATCGCTCACAATCAGGCTATTCGTGCGTCCATCCACGATGACCTTTCCATCTTTCGTCAACAGCTCCTTGATGACCGTATCGACTCCCACCTCACCCTGCTCAGATCCCGTCCCGCTGCTGCTTGTGGCGGTCCCACCGCTTGAACTCGAAGACGCCGCCCCGCCCATGGCAATCAGCTTGGTTTCAAAGGGTGTGCGCCGACCAAATACCGCAGCCGCTCTGGCGAGCACAGATTGCGATACACGCCCGTACTTCAATCGGTAGACCCGTGTCATGGTCTCGGGAGCAGTAACTTGGCTTTTGGGCCGGACAATGTAGATATCGCTGCCCGGGGTGCGCTCATAGATGAGATTGCCGGCACGCAGAATTTGATCCAGAGCGTCCATGAAGGTGACGTCTTCGAGGAACAACGTAATGGGCTGATCGCCAACATCAGTGCTGGCGATCACATTGATGCCGGTCTGCCGCGAGAAGGTTTTCAGCACCTCTTTCAGACTGGCGTCCTGAAACTCCATGGAAATCCGCTGCGGCGCTTCAGGAGCCAGCTTCCCTTCCTCATCAGGATCAGGCAGCGGCCCCCTCGACACCTCAGATGGCGGTGTATCGGAATCGGCCTGCGTCTGTGCCAGCGTTGGAGAGACTTCCCGCTCGCCCTGATCTTCTCGCGCCTGTAACCGAGTTGCGCCAAGGAACAACGCCAGTCCCATGACGCAGCACCAACACACGTGACGCATCCCCACCTCCCTCATCGAGCAGACATTCCGCCCTCGCTGGACGCAGCCTGAGGCATCCTCGGCGTCACCCGTATGATTTCTCCAGCATGGTCTAAGGTGACGCCGTCTCGCCCGATCGCGACGATGGTCGCCCCATCAATGTGATCTCCGACGCCGAGCAGCTGGCTGTTGATAATCGCCCGGGGCTTGGAGCTGCCCCACCACATGCCTTGGACAAGGGGCGGATTGAATGGTGCAGGCTCCTGGGCGGTCGGTGTGGGAGGTCCTCCTGGTGTCGGAGTCGAACTGGTCACAGCGGGCAACAGGCTCTTGAGCGGATCCCGCAACGTCTGTGCGGTGTACTTGGGTTCACCGGTTGGTTTCGTCGACCCAGCGGCGGGCTGGACGACTTGGACCACCTCCATCTGCCGCTCATGCTCCTTCAATGTCTCAGTCAACGGACGAGAAAACTTGATGGTGGCAGGTGGGGTGGGATTCTGCGGTTTTCTGAAGAACCCCAGGTGCTTCATGGGTCCCGTGACGAAGGTGACCGCGAAGAGCACTAAGAGTCCCACGATGATGTATTGCTCACGTTGAGTCTTTTTTGCCACATCCATCATGGACGCACAGGAACGGCCGGTTTTGTCTCAAGAGTCACGGGTGGCACGTAGAAGGTGCTTAACGACAGTTGGACGAGCGACGGCGCGCTGGGGTCTTTCACATTTTCCACCTCGAGATGGTCCACGCGGATGAAGGTCCCCGAGCGCTCGAGGTAGTCGAGGAAGGTTCCAAGCTGGTGATAGGTCGCCGTGAACTTCAGATCAACACTAAGGCGAGTGAACTGTTTGAGCGGCTGCGGGGATTCTTGAGAGATGGTGTGAATCTCGAGCCCAGCGTCTTTTCCGCGCGCCATGACTTCCCGAGCCAAGGACGATGCGCTGGGCTCTTGAGGAAGCCGCTTGCGGTGCTGGTCGATCTGTCTCAACAGGTCGGCAACGTTTGCTTGCGCCTGTTGATTCGCTTGTTCTTGCGTCACCTGCGCGCGAATCAAACGCCCTTGCTCCTTTCCTCCTGCATAGAACATATGATACCCAATCATATAGTTCAACGCAACAAGTCCTATGGCCCCAAGAGGAAGCGACAGTTTCATGGTTAGAGCCTCCGGTTGCTTGATTGAGATTGGCAGTTTAACTGGAAGGTGCGATACGCCACCTCCCGCTCATGATCGACCTCCGCGCTGATTTGCTCAAGCTGCGTGGCGCTAAAGCCCGCCGTCAGCGTGGGGTTCTTTTTCACGCGCTCCTCAAGCTCCTGAATGGCGCTCAACTCCTGGCCGCTGGCCCCCAAGAAACACGCCCCATCCACCAGCAGGTGAACGTTGGACTTGCCGCTGGGATCCAGTTGGTTATCGAACTTCAGTCCTGTGAGCCAGACGCCATCAGGAAGCGAACGGGCGAGCGCATCCAGCTTAGCCGCCAGACTGGGCTGTTGCCCCACCAAGAGCTTGACGACTTCCAACTGCTGCTGGGCTTTCTCCCTCATGCTTTTCAACTCTTTCTCGTTCCGTCCGGACAAGCCCCAGCCGACGTCGCTGCGTGAGCTGATCAGCTGGTTCAGCTGGTGCTTGGCGAGGCTGACTTGGCGGGCGCCGAGCATCCACCAGCACATGAGCGTGCCGACCGCAAGAGTAGCAAAGAGGGTCACCTGCGGCGTTTTGAGCCACGAGGCCAGCCATTCGACGTCAAGCTTCATGCCCTTGCGTGGCGCAGCAGGGCTACCCTGTGTGGCCGTGTTCCGTTTCAGGAAGTTGAGCGTCTCCGTCTTCTTCTGGCCCCCCTGCAGCAATCCCAAGACGGACGCATAGGAGAGCGAGAGCTCACCATCGACATATTGGTTGACCAAGGTGGTGCCGAGTTCAATCGTCGACTGGAACTGCGCCGCCTGCCACTGCTCCATTGATCCAATCGCCTCTGGCTCCCCAAAGAGGACGATCTGGTTCACGGCAGCACTCGGGTATTCCCGCACGAAGAAATCCATGGACACGCGCAATTCGCTGAGCAGACGCTGAATGCGCCGGTCTGCGGCATCGGCGTGCTCAAGGAGTGCAGGATCCTGCTCTTTCCACGAGAGGCTGATGTCACGAGTCAGGTAGGGGATACCGCCGCGCGCGATCACCAGATGGGCTCGCTCCTGCTCCACATCGAGTAGACACATGAACTGATTGGGCGCTTTGTCTTGCGCTGCAGCCGCCAGTCGCGCCAAGCTCAAACTCACCGGCTCCACCGTGGTCGGCTGAATTCCGGCCGAGGAGAGCGCCCTCTGGAACCGATGGAACGTCTCCTGCGGGACCCCGGCAAAGACGACCTCGAGGCGTGGCTCTTGGCTGGTCTTGGCATTCGTTGGGTGGGAAGCCGCCGTCGCGTTGATCACATGAAAGTCCCAGACGAGGCTGTCGGTTTTAAACGGAATGTACTTGCGCGCTTCAAACTGCACGGCCATTTCCCATTCCGGCTTGGGGATCAGCGGCAGCGTGAAGAAGCGGATGAGCACATCCTGCATGGGGATGGCCACCGCCAACTTCTTGTCCTTCAGATTAACGCTTGCCATCACTTGTTGAATCGCTTGGAGGAGGTGGGATTCCTCTGTGCCGGCAATCGGCACCCGTACGCGCGACTCGATGCGCCGGCCGCGCATCGACAACAGCTCAACCTCTTCACCCCGGATGACTAGTCCTGCGGTTGGCTTGCCTGAGATGAATTTCATGACTGATTGACCTCCTCTGTCACCATCGAATCATTGACAGCAGATGGCTACCGGCGTAAAACCACCTCCGCCGCTGCTGTAGCACTCGAACCCCCGCGCAGTCGAGCTTCCGGCCAACACCGCGTTGTAGTGACCGGTCACTGCATTGAACGTGCTCGTCACAGGATAACCAAAGTTCGTGTTGCCTCCGGTGGTTCCATGGCCACATCCACCACCTGTCAGTTTTTCAGTCAACCCGCAAAAGACCGCGCCATACCCAGTAGCTGGAGCGCCCCGCCTGACGGCACAGGAGCTCGCCGCACCAGCGGTTGCATTCATTGTCAACGTCCCGGACCCGCTTGTAAAGACGGCGCCTCCGGTACTGAAGGTAATCCCTGATCCTGGCTGGAGAATAAGCCCCCGATTGCAGGCAGGGTTATTGGAACCATCAATGCCCCGGGAAAACCATCCATCGGCACAGAGGAATGCCGTCTGTGGATTTGGGTCTCTGACCGCGTTGATCGTCGCACCGCCAATGTTCGGATTCCACTGGATCGGCGGACCTGCAAGAACCCCATTCGGTCCCGCAGGCGGTGCGGAAAATGTAATGTTGACTCCCTGCATCAGCGGATCAGCAACCGAGCCTCCACTCGGGATGATGCACGTCGGTGACCCTGCCGCGCTCAGGTTAAAGCCTTGGAGTAGGGTTCCCGGGGTCGCACAACTTTTACTTGGATTCTGCAAGGTTAGCTGGTCACCGCTGATTTGAATGCCGCTACCTGCGCCCACATCAACCCTTAAGTTAGGGAATATCGGGTTTCCGATGACACTCAGACCGGCTCCAGCCGTAACGCTACTTACTTCATTCGTCGCACTTGTATCCCCATCTGTTCCGCAAATAATCCGTCCGGATGCGTCTGTTTCGAGCTGTTTGCCCGAGACCAAGTTGCAAGAAGTGAAGGTCGGGGCCGGCAGCGTCGTTTGGCCCTGGACAATGAGATTCCCCCCCACATCGATGACGCCCGCCCCCGTGATCGTCAGTCCAGTCGCCTGGATGGTGCCGTTTACGTCCAGTTCAGCGCCTGCGGTTGGAAAGTTTTCGGTCCCGATCGCCACTCCGCTGCCTGGGGTCGTCGCGAAGTTGGTCGCGCCGGTGGTCTGCAGCGATTGATAGACGCCGCGAGGCGAAGGATAATAGGTGGTCAGGGTGATATCCTCAGCGATCGCGTAGGCGCCGGCGACGAAGACTAAGAGGAACAACAGGCTTCGGACCATTGTTGGGCGCATGAACGGGTCACCTTGTTTCATTGGCAGCAGATCGCCGTGGCGGTAGCATTGTCGCCACTGTTGTTACACTCATATCCCAACCCCACCGTTGAGGTTCCGCTCGGTGCCGGGCTTCCGGGTCCCGTCACCGGATAGTTGAAGTTGTTATTGCCGCCCGTATTTCCGAATCCACATCCACCGCCTACCAACGTCTCAGTCGGCAGGCACATGGCCGTGGAGGTACTCGCTATTGCCCCTGCTCGAATGGTGCACGGTCCGGAGCCAGCCCCGGACGAACTAATGACCAGCGTCGTCGTTCTGCTTGCATACGTAGAGGCGACCGGTGCGCCTCCTACAGTAAACCCAATTCCTGTTCCTGCTTGAAGGAAGAGCCCTCGACGGCAATCAGCGTTGTTGTTCGGTTGGACCCCTCTTGAAAAATAGCCGTCTGCGCATATGGCATTTGTCGCCGGGCTTGCCGGAAGCGCTGCGGCAGCGATCGTCGCGGGTCCACTGGTCGGAATCCAGTGGGGCGGAGCGCCGGAGACACCAGCTCCAGAGAGGGTAATGTTCGTTCCCTGCCTCAATTGTCGGACTGTTCCGCTGACGACCGGAGTGATACAAGTGGTGCTGCCGGTATCCAAGTTCACGCTCCTGAGCACCTGCACACCACCACAACCAAGCGCAGGATGGTGTAAAACCACCTGACTGCCGCTCGTTATGATGCCAGAACCTGTTTTCACATTTAATGTGATGGGCCCAGGCCCGCCACCGCCGCCTAAACCGGCCCCAGCGGTCACGGACGTCACCTCATTTCCGACCACGGTGTCCGCATCGATGCCGCGGATCACTTTGCCGGATCCATCCGTTGCAAGTTGGCAGTTCGAGGGCGGGCCCCCATTGCATGAGGTCAGCGCCGTCAGCGTTGTCGTGCCCTGGACGGTGAGAGTCCCTGTCACCGTCAGATCTCCCGGATTGATCGTCAACCCATCAGCTTGGATAGTGCCATTGACATCCAAGGTGGCCGCCGGAGTGACGACCGTTCCGATCGTCACCACGCCCACACCCCCGTTGGTCCCGAGGTTCGTGGCGCCGGTGGTCTGCAATGATTGATAGACGCCGCGGGGCGAGGGGTAGTAGGTCGTTAGGGTGATATCCTCCGCCACCGCATAGGCGCCGGCAACGAAGACTAAGAGGAAAAACAGGCTTCGGACCGTTGGGCGCATGAACGGGTCACCTCGTCTCATTGGCAGCAGATCGCTGTGGCGCGAGAACGGTCGCCACTGTTGTCGCATTCCCATCCTAACCCAAGAGCTGACGTACCATTCAGCGCCTCGACGTATCCCCCAGGCGTAGTCGCTGGAGCACCGTTTGCAACGGGATAGTCGTGGTTCACGTTGCCGGTTCCACGCGCACAGCCTCCGCCTTTCAGCGTTTCAGTCGGCAGGCAGAACACTGCGATATACTCTCCTGCGGAAGCACTTTGTCTCACCACACATCCTCCACCCAATGTGTTACTGATTGTCAGCACGGAGGTCTCGCTCGTATTGGTTGAGCCGGTGAACCCAATATTCGTTCCCGATCTGAGTTGAAGGCCCTGATAGCAGGCAGGATCATTGGCGCCTGTCACCCCTCGAGAAAATTCTCCGTTGGCACACAACCTGGCCGTCCCTGAACCGAGTGCGCTGATGGTGGCGTTACACGCCCCCTTCGGGTTCCACCTCGGCGGACTACCACCAACGCAGACCCCTGAAAGGGTAATGTTCGTCCCGGCGAAAAGCGGATAGAGCAGACCTGCAGTGACACAAGACGGGACTGGATCTGCGACAGTGCCGGCAGCGTTTAGATTAAAGCCGTTGAGCACGTCAGGAGCGGCACAGCCGAAGTTAAAGCTTGAACTTTTCAACGCCACCTGATCGGTGCCATTAATAATGATGCCTCCAGCGGCAGGAACGCCTATATCTAAGGTGATGTCTTTTAGACTATTGCCCCCAGGTCCGGGCCCTAACTTGCTTGCCCCCACCAGTCCTGCTCCAGGCAGGAGCGTCAAGAGTTCATTCCCAACCACCGTGTCCTCCGGCAGGTTATTGCACACGACTCTCCGAAGCCCATTAGTATCAAGTTGGCCGGTACAGGACGCTGCGGGCTGGAACGTTGCTGTCCCATGCACGATAATGTCGTTGGTCGTCAGAGAGCCGTTGATGGTCAATCCGTTGGTTCGGATGGTGCCGGCCACATCTAGCTTTTTGCCCGCCGTGGGAGGTCCAGTTCTCCCAATGACCACTCCGGCGGTTGGGTCGATTGCCAGATTGGTCTGGTCGGTTGTGCGGAATGTTTCAAAGATCCCTCGGGGCGAGGGATAGAAGGTCGTAAGCGTGACATCCTCCGCCACCGCATAGGCGCTGGTGGCCAACAGCAGGATGAGGATGAGCCATCGTTCCGATGAGCGACGCATGGTCAGTCTCTCCTCCTGCTCATGGACAATCCGCCGGTGGAGGACTGATATCCACGGATCCTGAGCTCGCCAGCCCTTCCCCGGAGTCACCGCCGCCAGCCCCGACATCGGTATAAGCGATCGCCCGGCTGGCCACCTCGCCCCCAAACGTATGGTTGAAGTGGTCGGGACCGCTCAAGCCGTTGTCCCACACGAGCGAATAGCTGATGATGTTGTTATACGGTCCGCCCACCGGCTCGCTGCCAAGGGCGCCCGGACTTCCGCCACGATCCTGAAACTGCAGAGTTAGCGAGGTGATCTCTTTCGCGAGGTCGCGCTGTGTCGTACAGGAATCTCGGAAATAGGTGAGCGTCCCTCCGCTGAGCCGGTATTGATCCCAACGGTAATTGCTTGCCTCCAGGAGGCAACAGCCGGGGAGCGCCGACAAATCTACGGGGCAGCTATTGCCGCTCCCATCGGTACAATTCGTGCCAGAGACGAACTCGCGCACCTGGATATTGTCAGGGCCGATCACATTGATCCGGTCGGCGCGCTCAAGGCTCTTCGCAAGCTGCAAGGTAGCGAGCGCGACACTCACTTGCTCAGAGCCGAGGCTGGCACGCCGATGGAAGTCTTCCGTGATGCGCGCCCGGGTGGCATCCACGCTGCCGATGCCGATAATGACCACAACCGCGATGGTCGAGGCCACCAGGACTTCGGCTAACGTGAGACCCTGCTCGTTACATCGCATTACACGAACTCCCAGTGGCGGGACATGCTGGATCATTATCCCAGCAGACCGCGGTCCGAATCACATAGCAATCCTGCTCTGGTGGAGCCGGAAAGGGATCTCCCGCCACTCTGCCATCTCCGTCGCAATCCCCCGCCTTGATACAAAACTTCCGTACAGGCGTCTTGCCCTGCAGCGACTCG
>OBEQ011271839.1_pt1 | contig 10873 bp, 9 predicted proteins | sample 1670901 | NCBI WGS metagenome assembly OBEQ01 (sample SAMEA104232315, study PRJEB22302) | groundwater metagenome | biome: forest; feature: aquifer; material: groundwater | place: USA | collected 2011-08-07 | depth 5.4 m | reverse complement strand
GCGGTCACCCGATTCGATCGAGCCAGGATGAGAAGGCGTCCTTGCGTGGTGAGCAAGCCCATGTCGACGAGGAATGCGCGGTTCGGGGCGTTGGTGTGAATATACCAGTTGGACGCCATGCCGGAGAGCGGCACGTCGAACCAGCTGTGCGCCGACGGCGGAGGCAATGTGCCGCTGACGGCGCCGGACGGCGTGTCAGACAAGCCGGTGACGTCATAGACTCGCAACACCGTCTGCAGCCCGCTGAACTCTTCAGGACGCAACTGACTGCGCACCTGGCGCTCGATGTGCGACTGGATTTCCCAATAAGCGTAGAGCCACCACGGATCCTTCACCATCAGCACGATCCGATGATCAGCGTAGCCGGAGGGAATCTCACACGACTCCGCCGATCGGACGGCCGGGCCTGGCGTGGAAGACGGCTGGATCGGAGCCGGATGATCGTTGACCGGAGCAACCGGGGCTGCGGGCCCGGTGAAGGTCGGCCTGGTCGCCACCGAATTCGTCGGCGGTGTCGGCGGGGCAGCGGGCGCACTGGGTGTCGCGGCGCGCGGGCGCGGAGGTGGCGGGGCCGGCTTAGCCACGGGACGCGACCATCGCTCCACGACGGTCTGCGCGCCTTTGGAGAGGGTCGACTGGATCGGCCGACGAGCGGTTGTAGTTCGGCGCGGCGTCGGTCGGACACGAGACGCGGCGCTCGGCTCGTTCGCCTCGTTGCGCCGCGTGGTCTTCGGCACGGCGGACGATGACGGAGGCGGTGTCAAAGCGTTGCTCTTCCCACGAATCGTTCGGGGACGCGGCGCGCTCGGGGTGGGCGGGGTCGCCGCGCCAGCCGCCGTTGGAGTGACCGACTTGCGGCGCGCTCGGGGTTGCTTGTCCGCACGCTCTGAGGCGCTTTTGCGCGCCATCCTCACCACCCTGTTTTCAAGGACGCAACAAGCACGCGCATCAGCCCGCAGCGTCGACGTCTGCGCCCGCGTCCTTCAGTGTGAACGATGCTCCAACTCCTTCTGGCTTATTTCATTATAGGCTATGGATGCGTCCGCGCAACTTCGGAACGCACCCGCGTGCTCATTTGCGCGGCGGATACCAGCCATGCTTCAATAGATCAATGACAGACCGCCGATACGTTGCATTGAACAAATATCCCACGACGATGAGCAGGTACAGCGTCGCGAAGCCAAGGCGGATCATCGGCACTGGCACCAGCAGCTGACCGATGAACAACCCCAGGAGCAGCAGGCCTTCGCCCATGCCGAAGCTCCAGTTCGCCAAGATCACGACCGCCAGCAGCGATTGGGCCGCGGTCAGCAGCAGCTCTTCGGCTTGTCGAGGGTCGAGATGCATCGCGGCCGGCCGGCCGGACGAGACCGCGTACACCAATGGCAGCATACCGATCAACAACGTCCACTGGTTGACCTTCGACGAGACGAGGGTGCCCAGTCCCGCTTTGGCGTTGCCCCGCAGGGCGAAGAGCATCGACACGATAAACTCCGGGGACTCCGAGGCGAGCGGCGCCAGCCATTGGATCAGCAGAAACTCCTCGATCCCAAGGCCCCGAGCGGCATGCAACAGTCCTTCGGCAAAGGGCTCCGCGGAGATGAAGATCACGTAGCCAGGCACGAGGAACAGGGCGATGGTGATCAGGCGGCGCAGCCCGCGCGGCAAGCGGGCAATCTGCGCGGGCGGGCCCTCAAGCTCAGGCTCCTCGTGATGTGCTTTGCTCGACTGGACGACGTAGACGGCGAATAATCCGCCCAGGATGACGGTATCGATCAGGGAGAAACTGCCCTTGATCGGGATGATGAACGCATAGCAGGTCGCGACGACGAGCGTCACCAGCTCGATCCGCTGGCCGTGATCGATGCGGATTTCGTGTTTCCGTTTTTTGAGCCAGTAGCACAGCAGAATCACCGGCCAGCCAAAGCCAATCAAGATCCGGTTGGCGCCGGTCATGTTCGCCGCGGCGTACGCCGTGTACGCCGGATTTTTTGCCGCGGTCCAGGCGAGGTACATATCGACCGCGTATTCCGGCAGCACCGCCATCAACGCCAGGAACGCCAGCGCCAGCGCTTGCGAGATTTCCAACTGAGCCAGCTCCGCGCCCCAGGACAACAGGAAGGCGGCTCCGAAAATCGAGAGGCCCGGCAGGATCGCCTCCAACGGGCCGCTGAGCGGAACATGCAGGTGGTGCACGACGGTCCACTGCAGGCCGAAGAACAGCGACGCTGAAAGCCAGAGGACATCCTTCAACGGCCATCGTGCGGAACGGGAACGGGTCATGGAATGTGCGTCGCGGTGGCTCATGCAATCGGGGTCATTATACAAGAAGGATCGTACCGGCTATACCGCAATCGGCTTGGCTGGATGAATCGAGGAACGGAGGGACCTATGGATAAAGCCGGCTGCGAACCCAGCCGGTCGTCCGCCGCTCATAGAGGATGCGCTCGTTCAAGCGATGCGGCCGTGCGGTCCAAAATTCGATCCTCGATGGGATGAGGCGGTAGCCGGACCAATGCGGGGGCCGAGGCACCGGTTGTCCGGCAAACCGTTGCTCCATCGCGGCCATGGCGCCGGTGAGGGTCTCGAGGCGGTCGAGCGGGCGCGATTGTTGCGACGCCCACGCGCCGAGCTGGCTGGCGCGGTCTCGCGTGGCCCAATAGGCATCCGCTTCGGCGTCACTGACCCGTTCGACCGATCCCTCGACGAGGACTTGCTCCATGAGGGGATCCCAAAAAAAGCACAGCGCGGCGGACGGACGTTCAGCAAGGTGCCGCGCCTTCCGGCTTTCGAGGTTCGTGTAGAAGACGAACCCTCGTTCATCGACCCCCTTGAGCAACACCATTCGAGCTGAGGGCCTGCCCTGCGCATCGGCGGTCGCCAACGTCGCCGCGGTCGGTTCGTGCAGCGTCGCCGCGCGGGCGCGATCGAAGAGCTCGCGGAACCGGCGCAACGCTTCGGCGTACACGGAGTCGACCACCATCAATGGTCGTCAGCGGAGTTCTGCGTTCCCCACGGCAGGTCCGGCATGGTCAACGTCTGCGGGGCTTCGGTGATGCGGCTCTTGGCACCGCTCGTCTGCCGGATCAATTGCATCGACATCATTGGGGCCGTCCACTTCACCAGCCCATAGGGCGAAATCTTCGGCGACACCCACACCTCGACGGTCTGGCCTTGCTCCTGCACGCGATAGTGCTCGCAGTCGAACGTGCCGGCTGGCGTCGTGCCCACCTCCCGACCGAGTGACGTGCCGGCGCGCTCGACGTCCGTTTTGGCGATCGGTCCGTTCGCCGTCGTGATCGGCATTTCGATCGCCGGTTCCGAACCGATCTTCATGATCATGCGCTTAAGCCCATCCGGTCCGACGAGATGCTTCATCACGCCGGGCCCCTGCGGAGTGTCAAAGGTCATCTCGATCCAATACCTCCCCTGCTCTTGCCCGACGACGTTCATCTCCCACATGGCGGGCGCCTCGTCGCCTTGCCGGACCTCATAGACGGAGCCCTGGCCAACGATGGGATGCCATCCGCCGCTAAACTGCGGCACAGCAGATCTGGGCTGCGCCCATAGCTGTGGCGCCGGCAGCATGACCGACACCAGCGCTGCCGCCAGCATCCCTCCCGCGCGTCGCATGGCCATCTCCCGTTAGACCGTCGCCGGCTCTAGCAGCCGGCAAAACTCGTGCACCTGCATGAACGCATCGGTCATGATCCGATCACGCTCCGCCCCGAACATCGAACCCACCAGAAACGCGGCGACCCACGCCGGACCATGCGCCTGGCGATCGGCAAACGCCGTCCGAATCGACGCGATGGATTCGGCAACCAACGGATCGTCTCGGAATGGCCACATCGCGGCCGCAGCGGCGGCCGGCCCGTCGCCATACTGCGAGACCAGCGCATAGATATCGTACGCATCCTTCTCCCGATAGCGCTCGCCCAACACGATCCCTTTCATCGTGAGACTGCCGACGAGGTCGACCATCTTGACCGGCACCGTCATGCGTCCGCCCTCAGGCAGCGTCCCTGTCAGCGGAAACGTGAGCTGATGGCGGAACGCGATCTCGCAGCCCTTGATCTTGCGGGCGAAGAGCTCATCCTGCACCGCCACATGGGAAGGACGCGCCGAACTCTGCGGATTGGGCGGCGTCAGGAAATCGATGCGGATGGTGTAGGTCTTCTTGGTCAACGGAGATGGTGCGCGGCGATCGAAGCTCGCCGGGATGGCGCGGCCCCGCCGGTCGACGGTGGGTTCGAAGCCCCGCTCCCGCAGGAGATCCACGATCGTCGCGTATTCGGCGTCGCGGACCACCGCGGGATCAACGGCAAGGTCGATGTCGATCGACCCGACGTGGACGAAGCGATTCTCCGGCTGGCGGAACTGCTCAAGCAGGAAATACGGCGCCCAGCCTCCGACGAGCACCAAGGCGTCGCGATAGGCGCGCAAGGTCGTCATGATCTCGAGCACGACCCCTCGCGAAGCGGCAGTGATCCCGGGACCGTAGGTCTCTCGCGTCCGTTCAGGAGGCATGCGTCACCATGCGCGGTGTGCCATTGCTCTGTCGAAATCCTACATGATTGTGTAATGCGTAATGTGGAATGCGTAATGGGTCTGGACAACGTCCCATTACGCCTTACGCATTCCACATTACGCAAACCTGAGGGTTTCGACGGAGCAGTGTGCCATCAATAGCGCAAGCGTTCGGATCGCAGGAATTCGGCTTGCTCTCGCCCTCGGGCTGGATCCTTGATGAGGTCGAGATAGAGTTGCACGTTCCCAACGACGCGGATGCCGTCAATCGCGTGCGCCCGATACAACACGCCAGCATCGTAGGGCGAGAGCAGCGTGCAGTTGGCTCCGGCTTCCACCGGTCTCAAGTCGAGCGCAGCCACCCACTCGTCGATCCGGGTCGGCTCGCTGACGTACATCGCGACGCCCGCGATGCCGTGCACGAAGGGCGCGACGAGCGACGCCGCTGCGAACGAGGTCACCGCATAGTCCCACGCGTGCGAGCGGGCCGCGGCCGCGATCCGGCGCATCAGCCGCTGCGGATCGCGCTCGAAACTGTAATACGCGTGCGTCGCATTATGCGGCAATGGAGTGTCCGCTGTCCAGGCATCCAGCAGTTGGCCGGGCTGCGCCAACCGCAGTCCGCGCTCGGACCGCTCAAGATACGCGTCATCGATCAGTTTCCGGCACACGTTGGAGGCTTGCCCGAGGCTCACGGCGCACGATGCGGCCAGCTCCGCGACCCGCCACGTCCGATCCGGCTCTTCCAACACCGCGCGCACGACGCGGCTGGAGACTCGGCTGAAGACCGACGCCGGCCGGCCGCGCTTCGGAAATGGATTCTTGTCGACAATCCGTTCGAGGTGGACGCCGTCGAACCGGATGAAGCAGTTGCCGGCCAAGTCGAGATAGCCCACGCCCTCTTCCCGGCAGATCTCCCGCACGCGGGGACTCAGGAATCCGGACGCCAACACAGGGTACTCCGATCCGGCGTTGCCCATGCCACGCACCAGCTCGCGGACGCGGCTCGGGATGGCGAGCGCGCGCAACACAATCCGAAGTTTTCTCCGGCGACCGGACAGCGTCGCGATCTCCACCCGAAGGTCGCTGGGCCCGCGGCCAGGCGCAACGGGCTCAGTCTTCAGCAGTTTGACCGACTCGAGAAGCAGTTTAGGAAGGTCGGCCACGAGTTGCCGGCTGAGCTGATTTGATTTCACTAAATTATCATGTTTCATGAGCTGATGAAATCATGGCATAAAATATATCTTCGTGTCAAGCATCAAAAAAGAACGCCCGGCGACATTGATCGCCGGGCGCCGAGCAGACTGTTTCTCGATCCATCGCCGCTCTGTCGCAAGCAAATCGCCACCGTAGCGCCTGTGGCCGGTCTTTCAAGCGCTTTCGAGGCGGTCAAGACAACAAAATAATGAACTTACTTTTTGGTCTCACACTTCCCTGCGCTACAGGGACAGCACTTCACCAAGGAGACCAGTTTGAGGGCTCCGGCGAGGCCGATCAGCCCGTAGACGACGCGCGCGGCCGTGGTCATATCACCGAGCAAACGCGCGACGAGATCAACGCCGAACACGCCCACCAAGCCCCAGTTCAAGGCCCCGATCCCGACGAGCAGCCCGACCACCTTGCACACGCCGCAGCTCTTGCCTCCGGTCATGCGGACCTCCTGTTGCCCTGCGCCACGCCGCGGCCGCACCCCCCGCCGGCCGCGGTCCCTACCGATAGTTCTCGAATTGGATCGGGACGCCAAAATCCTTGGCTTTGAGCGCTTGCATGGTCGCTTGGAGATCGTCGATTTGGCGGGCGGTGACGCGCACGGAGTCGCCGTCGATCCTGGGCTGCACTTTCACGCCGAGGTCCTTGATGACCTTCACCACTTCTTTGGCTTTTTCCGACGAGAGGCCTTGCTGCAGCTCGGCCTGCTGCTTCATCGTGCCGCTGGGCACCTGTTCGGGGTCTTTCCACTGGAAGGCGTTGACGGGCACGCCGCGCTTGGCCATCTTCATCTCGATCACGTCGCGGACGCTCCGGAGCTGGCCATGATGATCGGCGGTGATTTTGAGGAGAGAGGCGGATTCTTCAAAGGCCACGCCCGCGCTGCTGTTCCGAAAATCGAAGCGCGTCGTGATCTCTTTCTCAGCCTGCTGGATGGCGTTGCGCAGCTCCTGCAGGTTGACCTTCGACACGACGTCGTAACTGTGGTCTTGAGGCATGGCTGATTTTAGCACACCCGCGGATTCGGTGGCCAGACTCACTCCTTGGTCGGCTGCGTGATGCCTTGGGCCCGGCTTTCCAGCGCCTTGGCCTCTTGGTATTTGCCCATCTTCCGCAACAGCGTGGCGTAGTTGGAAAGCGCCACGACCAAGCCCGAGTGTCCTGGGCCGACGATCTTGTCATACACAGTGATCGATTGCTGATAGAGCGCCTCGGCTTCCGGGTAGTCGCCCAGCGCCGCGTAGATTTCCGCGCGGTTGTTGAGCGATTCGGCCGTCATCTCGAAGTCGCGCCGGTATTCCGGCTTCCGATCCGTGCCACCGCCGCTCACCACCGCCGCCCCGCCGCCGGTCTCTCGCTCGATCCCCGCCGCGGTGGCCGCCAACCGCTCGTCGACGATCCCTTCCTCTTTCGCGGCCAGCGGCTTTTTTTCGATATGGTATCGCTGCAGCGCCACCTCCGCGTCTTTCGCGTTGCCCTGCGCGGCCAATGTCTTGGCCAACATCGTCACGGTTTCGGCGACGAGCGGGTGGTCGGCTCCGTACGCCTTTCGCCGGATCGCCAGCGCCCGGTCGCACAGCGATTGGGCCTTCTCGGGATCGCCTTGGAGCATGGCGATGCGCGCCATCATGACCAGCGTGTCAGCCACGATCGGGTGATTGTTCCCCTTCGCCTTCTCCCGGATCGCCAGCACCCGCTCATACATCCATCCCGCTTGCTGGTACTCGCCATGCAGCATGTACAGCTCGGCAAGCATCAACAGCGTATCGACGACGATGGAGGAGTTCTTGCCGTAGGCTTTTTCCCGGAGCGTCAAGGCGCGCTGATAGAGCGGCTTGGCTTGATCATACTGCCCCTTGAGCACATACGCCTTCGCGAGCATGACGAGCGTCTTTGCGATGATGGGGTGATCGGGTGCCAGCGCCTGCTCAAAGATGCCGAGCCCGCGTTCATAGAGGGGCTGGGCCTGGTCCTGACGATCCTGAAAAATGTAGCAGCGCGCGAGCAACACCAGCGTCTCGGCGACGATGGGATGTTGCTTGCCTAACGATTTTTCTCGGATCTCCAGAGCCCGTTGGTAGAGCGGCTCGGCTTGGAGGTGGCGGCCTTGGAGCGAGTAGATCTCGGCGAGATTGACGAGGTTCTTGCCGACGAGCGGATCATCGGCGCCGCGGGCTTGCTCCCAGACCTCGACGGCGCGCTGGTAGAGCGACTCCGCTTTCGTGTAGTTGCCCTGAGCGTTGTAGAGATCCGCCAGCAGCTCGAGCGAGCGAGCGGTGCGCTCGTTCTTCGTGCCCAGCGTCTTTTCCGCGATGTGGAGCGCGTCTTCCGCCGTCGTGATCGCTTCCGCGGTCTGGCCTTGCTGTGCCAGCGCGGTCGCCCGGGCTTGCTTGGCCTTCCATTGCGACTCATCGGCCTCTTCAGGAGCCGACGTAAACCCGAGCCCGACCAAGGCTGAGAGCGCGAGCCCGGCAAGCGCCCACGCCCGCATCATTGGCCAACATTCCGCTGCGCGGCCAGCCCGATGACCAAAGGGAGGAGGAACGAGGGTTCCCGTTCCGCGTCGACCAGCCCAGCGGCAATGGCCGCGTCGCGCGAAGAGAGGATCTGGAGTGAGCTGTGCCGATCGCCGCGCATCATGGGTATGCGCCAGCTCGGCAAAAGCACCCCGCCGAGCGGGTCTGGTGCCAATTATAACAGATGCGCGTCGAGGATCGACGACTCGTTTCCGACGGGTAGTGGTGAAGTTTAACCGTTCCGGGGGTCCTGCCGCGGAATTCGTAAACTTTACCTTCCGGCGATGCCAGATAACGCTAACGGCGCGGACGTGGAGGACGATGCCGGCCGTGGCCGTCGCGACGCCCCCCGGACTCATGCCCGCGCGGGGCGCCGGCTTTCTTGTAGTCGAACGTGGGGAGGGTCACGCGCGGCAACGTCTTCTTTAACGCCTTCTCGATTTCGACGATCTGCGGCTCTTCTTCCCGGTCGACGAGCGTAAACGCGTCTCCGGTGGCGTCGGCGCGCGCGGTCCGGCCGATCCGGTGGACGTAGTCTTCCGGGGTATTGGGCACGTCGTAGTTGATGACGTGCGTAATGTCGTCGATGTCGATGCCCCGGGCGGCGATGTCCGTCGCGACCAGGACCTGCGAGCGGCCTCGGCGGAACTGTTCGAGCGCGTGGAGGCGCTGGCTTTGGCTGCGATCGCCGTGCATCACGGAAACCTTGAAGCCAGCGCGCAACAGTTTCTGCGACAACCGGTCGGCGTAGTGCTTCGTCCGCGTAAAGACGAGCACCGCCCCCATACCATGGCCGCGGAGCAGCTCGATCAGGAGATCCGATTTGAGATGCCGAGGCACGGGATACATCGCGTGACGGATGCCGGCCGCCGGCGCGGACCGGGTGCCGATCTGGATCGTGACGGGCTGCTTGAGAATGTCGTGCACGAGCGGCGCGATCTCGGGCGGCAGCGTCGCCGAAAACACCAGATTCTGCCGATGCGGCGGCAGCAGCCGGATGATGCGCTGAATGTCCGGCAGGAATCCCATGTCGAGCATCCGGTCGACCTCATCGAGCACGAATACCTCGAGATGGACGAAATCGATGTGGCCGGAATAGATGTGGTCCAACAGCCGGCCCGGCGTGGCGGAGATGATGTCAACCCCGCGCGCCAGGGCTTTGGTCTGCGGCTCCATCGGCACGCCGCCGAAGATCGCCGCGCCTTTGAGCGGCACGTAGCGCGAGAGCGAGCGCAGGTGCTCCATCGATTGCATCGCGAGCTCGCGCGTCGGCGCGATGACCAGCGCCCGGACGTGCGGCTTGCTCGGCGTTTGCAGCAGGCGGTGCAAAATCGGCAGCACGAATGCCGCCGTTTTGCCCGTGCCGGTCTGCGCGCAGCCGATCACGTCGCGGCCTTGAATGATCAGCGGAATCGCCTGGGCCTGGATCGGCGTCGGGCGGAGAAAACCGAGGTCATGCACGCCGCGCACGATGTTCGGATGCAGCCCTAGCGTGTCGAACGTCAGATCCGGCTCGCCATCAGCCGAACGATGCGGTGCGCCTCCACTGGCCGAAGGATTCCCGGCATGGCTGCCCGAATCGCTCGGCATCATCGAGGAGGACGGGCCTACCGGCGCGGCCTCCGACTCATTCCACTGACTCATCATGATCCTTCTCGTTTGGCGCGAAGCCGCAGCTTGGCATCCGCAATCCGCTTGCGGATGCGCAGCGACTTCGGCGTCAATTCCAGCAGCTCGTCCGGGCCGATATACTCGAGCGCCAGCTCGAGCGTCAGCCGCCTCGGCGGCGCGAGCACGATGGTCGCGTCCGATGTGGATGAGCGCATGTTGGTCATCTTCTTCTGTTTGCAGATGTTCAGGTCGACGTCGATCGTCCGGCTCGCCTCGCCCACCACCATCCCGGGGTAGACGCGCTCGCCGGGCTCGATGAACAGCTCGCCGCGCTCCTGCGCGTTGCTGATCGCGAATCCGGTCGCCTCGCCGTCGTCGAGCGCGACGAGCGATCCGTGCGGCTCCTGGCCCGGCAGATCGTCCACGACCGGCTGATACGCCTCGAACATGTGGTGGACTTGCGCGGTGCCGCGCGTTTTTTTGAGCAGCATGCTCTTCAGGCCCAGCAGGCCTCGGGTCGTGATGTGGTATTCGAAGTGCAGCTCGCCGGTCGGCGTCTGCGACATTTCTTTGAGCTGCGCGCGGCGGCGGCCGAGCTCTTCGATGATCGCGCCTTGATACTCGGACGGGACGTCGATGGTGAGGAATTCGAACGGCTCCAGCCGCTTGCCGTTGACCTCTTTGTAGACGACCTCCGGCTGGGAAACTTCGAGCTCATAGCCTTCGCGGCGCATCGTCTCGATGAGGATCGCCAGATGGAGCTCCCCGCGACCGGCAACCAGAAACGTATCGGCAGCCTCGGTGTCGGTGGCTCGCATCGCGACGTTGGTTTCCAGCTCTTTGTACAGCCGCTCGCGCAGCATCCGCGAGGTGACATACTTGCCTTCGCGGCCGGCGAGCGCGCTCTTGTTGACGGAAAACGTCATCCGCAGCGTCGGCTCTTCGATGACCATGGTGGGCAGGGCCTTGGGGCGCTCGGGATCGGTGATCGTGTCGCCGATGGAAAT
>OBEQ010706884.1_pt1 | contig 10873 bp, 10 predicted proteins | sample 1670901 | NCBI WGS metagenome assembly OBEQ01 (sample SAMEA104232315, study PRJEB22302) | groundwater metagenome | biome: forest; feature: aquifer; material: groundwater | place: USA | collected 2011-08-07 | depth 5.4 m | reverse complement strand
TTCACCGCAGAGATCGCAGAGAACACAGAGGGGGACCGGAGGCAACTCGGAGTCCGGAAAGGCATGCGACGCCCCACGCCCACCGGGATCGCTTGGAACCTCCGGACCATCCGCATTCGCCTCATAGATCCTCTCTGCGCCCTCTGCGTACTCTGCGGTGAGTCGGTCCCGGTCGGTTCAGAGCATCCGGACCCGAGGGTCCAGGTAGGTGTAGAGCAGGTCCACGAAGAAGTTGACCGTCACGATGATCATGGCCAGCAGGAACACCCCGGCCTGGACCACGGGGAAGTCGAGGTTGTTGATGGCCCGCACGATGAGCCGCCCGACCCCCGGGATGGCGAAGACCGACTCGGTGATCACCGCGCCTCCCAGGAGGATCCCGAACTGGAGCCCGGCGACCGTCACCAGGGGGATCGCCGCGTTGATCAGGGCGTGCCGGCAGATGACCGCCCACTCCCGGGCCCCCTTGGCGCGGGCCGTGCGCACGTACTCGAGGCCGAGGATGTCCAGCATGCTGGAGCGGACGATCCGGAGGAGCAAGGGCATCTGGAAGATCCCGAGGGTGATCGCCGGCAGCACGGCATAGCGCCAGTTCCCCCAACCCGACACGGGCAGGAGGCGGAAGTGGACGGCGAACAGCAGCATGAGCATGATGCCGACCCAGAAGATCGGTATGGATTGCCCGAGAAAGACGGTGACGGTCACCACGTGGTCCGAGAGCGAGTTGCGACGGACCGCGCTGTAGATGCCCGCCGGCACCGCGACCACGAGGGCCAGGCCGAGCGAAAGGAGGGTGAGGGTGAGGGTCACCGGCATCCGCTCCAGCACCAGGGGCAGGGCTGGGGCCTGGTGCTGGAACGACTTGCCGAAGTCGCCCCGCGCGGCGTTCGCGATGAAGCGTCCGAACTGGACGAGCAACGGATCGTTGTACCCCATGACCTCCCGGAGGCGAGCCCGCTCGCTCTCGGTCGCCTCCGGGAGGATGGTGCTGGCCGGATCGCCCGTCAGGTGCATCAGCGAGAAGGCGATCACGGAAATCCCGAACGCCACGACCACCAGGCGAATGGCCCGCCGCACGAGGACCCGGACCATCCCGCGATCCTCCCGCCCCGCCCGACCGCCTACAGCTTTCGGAGCTTCGCGTCGTACACCCAGATCCACTCGTCCCCGCGCGCCTCGTACTCGATGCGCTTGTTGATGCCGAGCATGTCGTACTGGTGGAAGAGGAAGAGGCTGGCGGCCTCTTCCCGGATCAGGGTCTGGATCCGGCTGTAGATCCTCTTTCGGACCTCCACGTCCACGGTGGACCGGGCCTCTTCGATCATCCCGTCGAGCCCGGGGATCCGCGTGTAGAACTTGCCGACCCACCCCCCCGATTCGGTGTGATACAGGGGATACAGGATCGCGTCGGCATCGAAGATCGAGAAGTAGCCCCAGCTCGAATAATACCCCGGGATCGCCTTGCCGTCGGTGGCCAGCACCTTGCTGAACGCGGCCCCCGGCGACCAGATCTTGAGTTTGGTCCGGATGCCCACCTCGGTCAGCATCTGGGCTATGGCCTCGGCCATCGGGCGGTTCTCGGGCACGGAGACGTGAATCGTGTTGTCCACGCCGTTCGGGTAGCCCGCCTGCGCCAGGAGCTGCTTGGCCTTGGCGGGGTCGTACGCGTACGGCGGGACGTTCGGGTCGTAGCCGAACGCCATCGGGTTCACCACCGTCGCCACCTGCTGGCCGAGGCCGCCCATGAGCTTGGTGACGATGCCTTGCTTGTCGACGGCATAGTTGGCCGCCTGGCGCACGAGCTTGTTGTTGAAGGGCGCCTCGCGCATGTCGAGCAGGACCCAGTGGGTGCGCAGGATGGGGACCGTGCTCACGTACAGGTCCGGCTGCGCCTTGATGTCCGGCATGAAGTCGGGAGCCAGGTTCCGGATCAGGTCCACGCCGCCGGTCTTGAGTTCGGCGATCTGGGTCGCGACCTCGGGAATAGGGCGATAGACGAGGTACCGGATCGGCGCCTTGCCGCGCCAGTGCGCGTCAAATGCCTCGAGCAGGAGGTACCGGTCGCGCTTCCACTCGACGAACTTGTAGGCGCCGGTGCCGACGGGCGCCGTGTTGGCGAAGGCCTGGTCGCCGACCTTCTGGAGGTAGGCTTTCGGCACGATGGGGAAGAACACCAGGCGCTCGAGCATCAGGGGCGAGGGCCGGTCGGTCACCAACTGCACCGTGTAGTCGTCGGGCGTGCGGATATCCTTGATGGAGCGGATGTTGCCGTATTGGGGCGACTTCTGCTGCGGATTCAGGACGCGCTCGATCGAGAACTTCACGTCGGCCGCCGTGAAGGGATCGCCGTTGTGGAACTTGACCCCGCGCCGGAGCTTGAACTCCCAGGTCGTCGGGCTCAGGGCCTTCCAGGACGTGGCCAGGGACGGCTCGTACTCCAGCTTCTTGCTCTTGTGGAGGAGCGAGTCGTACATGTTGATGTTCATCAGGATCCCGCTCCGCTGGAAGTGCATGTGCGGATCCATGGTCTCCTGATCGCCGGGCAGGCCGATCACGAGCTTGTCCGGGCCGGCCGGCTGGGCGAGAGCAGGGGGGGAGCCGATGGCCAGGCAGGCCAGGCTCGCGAAGATGATGAAGAGCAGGGGAACCGAGGAGCGACGCAGCGCCGGGTGCAGCATGACCTTCCTCCTGCCCGCATCGGCGGGCCTCTCCGGATCCGTGCGGCGCCGAGGCCCCTCTGGCCTTCCGGACCTTCGCAGCGAGGGTCCGCATCCACCCGGGAACAGTGGCGGTCGCCTCGAACCGATCAGCGCATCGCCCCCGTGAGCCGGGGGCCCGATGGAACACAAATCCTAGAGAGGGAAACGGGTGCGGGACGACCGCCCGGGCCTGGGCGCCCGGCGCCGACCATCGCTTGCCGGGGTTCTAGTATGAACGTCGCAACCTTGTCAATGGGAGAAAGCGGAGGGCCTTGCGAGGGGGTGTCGCCTGGGCTACTATCACGGTCCCGAGGGCTTTCTGGCCGGAGGAGAACGTCATGGACGTTACCCGCGAGGTCGCCGCGCACCTGGCGCGCGTGCGCGTCGAGGATCTCCCCACCGAGGTGGTGGACCTGACGCGGCGGTTCATCCTGGACACGCTGGCCACGACCCTGGCCGGGTCGAGCGCGCCGGGGGCCGCCGAGGTCTGCCGCTTGGCCGCCCGCTGGGGCGGGGCGCCCGAGAGCACCATCCTCGTCCGCGGCGGAAAGGTCGCCGCGCCGTGGGCGGCGCTGGCAAACTCGGTCATGGGCCACGCCCGGGACTTCGACGACACCCACGACGAGGGGGTCGTCCACGCGCACGTCACCGCCCTGCCGGCGGCCCTGGCCGTGGCCGAGGCGCACGGGCGGGTCTCGGGCGCGGACCTGATCCGCGCCGTGGCGCTGGGCGTGGATCTCGCCTGCCGGATCGGCCTCGCCGTGGGCCGGGCGAACGACCTGTCGGCCGCGCACATCGGCTGGATCCGGACGAGCATCGGCGGCGTCTTTGGGGCGGCCGCGGCGGCCGGCGCGGTCCTCGGCCTCGACGAGGCCGGGATGCGGAACGCCCTCGGCATCGCCCTCAACCGCGCGGCCGGCACCCGGCAGCCCGTCGCGGACTCGGCCCTGGTCAAGCGGATGCAGCCCGCGTTCGCCACGCAGGATGGGCTGCTGGCCGCCCTGCTGGCCCGCGAGGGGGTCACCGGCGCAGCACAGGTGTTCGAGGGTCGGTACGGCCTGTTCAACCTGTACTTCAACGGAAACGCCGACCAGGCGACCCTCGTGGACGGCCTCGGCAAGACGTTCGCCGTCACCGGGCTTAGCTTCAAGCCCTACCCCTGCTGCCGGTATGCGCACGGGGCGATCGAGGCGGCGCTCACGATTCACGGCCAGCCGGGCTTCGCCGTCGAGGAGGTGGCCCGCGTCGAGGTCCACGTGCCGCGCTCGAGCGCCTTCGACATCGTGAGCAAGCCGTGGCGCATTACGACCAGCCCGCAGGTGGATGCGCAGTTCAGCCTCCAGTACACCATTGCCATGGCGCTCGTCAAAGGCGAGGTCTTCCTCGAGGCGTTCGAGGACGCGTACGTCGTCGGCTCGCCGGCCCTGGCCCTCGTCCCGAAGATCGCGATCCATCAGGACCTGACGCCGAGCGCGCCCATGGGCCCCGTCCGGGTCCGGGTCGAGACGGTGACGGGCCGCACGTTCGCAGCCGAGGTGGACCACTACCTGGGATCGCCCGAGAAACGGATGGACCAGGCCGCCGTCGAGGCGAAGTTCCGCCGCTGCGCCGAGTTCGCCGAGCCGGCGGTTGGACCGGACCGGGCGGAACGGGCCCTCGGGGTGATCCGGAGGCTCGAGGACCTCGCAGACGTGGCAGAGCTGGCAAGGGCCTTGGCTTAAGCGAGGCACCTATGCGAATGGCAGTCGATGCGCCTCGTCCGCGTTTCCTACGGAGGAACCTAGATGGAAATGACTCGCGCGGTCGCGCAGCACTTGGCCGCGACCAGCTTCGCTGACCTGCCCCCTGAGGCGGTGGCCGCCACCCGCGGCTTCACCATGGACTCCATCGGGACGGCGCTGGCCGGCTCGTCGGCTCCCGGCGCCCGCGAGGTGGTCGAGGTCACCCGGCGCTGGGGCGGGCGCGAGGAAGCGACGCTCATCGCGTTCGGCGGCAAGCTGCCGGCCCCCCTCGCGGCCCTCGTCAACGGGACGCTTATCCACGCCCGGGACTTCGACGACACGCACGACCTGGCCGGCGTCCACGCCTTCGCCTCGGTCCGGCCGGCCGCGCTGGCGGTCGCCGAGGCGCAGGGGGGCGTCTCGGGCCGGGAGTTCGTGACGGCCCTCGCCCTCGGCGCGGACCTGGTCAGCCGGCTCGGCTTGTCCTTGCGCCTCTATAAGGGATGGCACTTCTCCGGGATCTGCGGCGGGTTCGGGGCGGCCGCGGCCGCCGGCAAGCTCCTCGGCCTGGACGAGGCCGGCATGGTCAACGCCCTCGGCATCGTGTACAGCCAGACGGCCGGCACGCTCCAGACCGTCCTCGACGGCGCCCTGACCAAGCGCATGCAGCCGGCGTTCGCCGCCAAGGCGGGCGTCCTCTCGGCCTACCTCGCCGCCGAGGGGGTCACCGGGGCCCAGGCGCCGTTCGAGGGGCGCTACGGCTTCTTCAATCTCTACGACGGCTACCGCGAGGGCGAAACCGATCCGAAGCAGGTGCGCACCAACGACTTCGGCCTGCCGTACGGGCCGAACAACCTCACCCGCGACCTCGGCCGACGCTTCGAGGTGGCGCACCTGAGCTACAAGCCCTACCCCTGCTGTCGCGGCAACCATGGCGCCATCGACGCCACGCTCCAGTGCGTGCTGGACAACGACGTGCGTCCCGACGAGGTCGAGGAGGTCACGGCCCGCGTGTCGCCGTGGATCGCCAACCTCGTCGGGCGGCCCTTCACCCTCGGCCCGAACCTCCTGGTGGATGCGCAGTTCAGCTTGCAGTACACGCTGGCCGCGGCCATCGTCCGGCGGGACGTCTTTATCGACTCGTTCACCGAGGCGGCCATCCGGGACCCGAAGGTCCTGGCCCTGGTGCCGAAGGTCCGCCTGGTGGTGGACGAGGCGATCCCGCACAAGGTGCCGGTGACCGTGACCATCCGCACGCGCGGCGGCGCGATCTTCACCACCACCGTCCACCAGGTGAAGGGGAATCCCGACCGCCCGATGACCGTCGAGGAGTGCCGGCAGAAATTCCTGAAGTGCGCCCGCCACGCCGTGCGCCCCCTCGACCCGGGCAAGCTCGAGGCCGCCCTGAGCCTGGTCGAGAAGCTCGAGACCCTCAAGGACGTCCGCGAATTGGCGGAGGTCTTGGCGTGACCCGGACCAGGGGGCAGAGGAAGAACCGCCGAGAAGAGATCATCCGCTAATGACGCGAATGGCCGCGAATAAGGGGGGGGAAGGGAACGGAACCCCGGGCGCTCTTGACTTGAGTTGAGGAAGCCTGCATGTCACTAACCCATCTCCCTCAGTTCGTCGCGGAGACGTCGCTTGACCACGTCCCGGCCGAAGTCTTGGACCATGCGAAGCTCGTCCTGCTCGACGACCTCGGCGCGATCCTGGCGGGGAGCCTGGAGCCGGAGGTCGCCGCGCTCGCCACGCGCCTGGGGAGGGTTGCTGGGGGGAGCGCGGTCCTGGGCTGCGGGTTCCCGCGGGTCGCCGCCCCGGATGCCGCGCTGATCAACGGCACGGCCGGGACGTTCCTGGAGCAGGACGAGGGGCACCGCTTTGCGCGCGGTCATCCGGGCATCCATGTGATCCCGGCGGCCCTCGCCTTCGCCGAGGAGACCGGGGCGAGCGGCCGGGACCTCCTGGCCGCCATCGTCCTGGGTTACGAAGTGGCCGCGCGGATCGGCATGGCGGCGACCTTGCGGCCGGTGCTGCACACGCACGGGACGACGGGAACCGTGGGGGCGGCCGCGGCGTGCGCCCGGCTCCGCAAGCTCGACGCCGACGGGGTCCTGCGCGCCATGCACCTCGGCGCGTCGCTGACGCTGGCGACGACGTGGCGGGCGGCCCTCGACGGGGCGACGGTCCGGAACTGTTATGCCGGCGTCAGTAACTCGACGGGCATCCTGGTGCTGCGCCTGCTCGAGTCCGGCTTCACGCCCCTCGCGGACGGGATCCAGGAGACGTTCCGGAAGATCTCCGGGACGGCCTTCGACGAGGACGCCTTGGTCGACGGCCTGGGCGTGCGCTACGAGATCACGCGGAACTACTTCAAGCTCCACGCCTGCTGCCGCCTGAACCACGGGCCTCTCGATTCGGCCGCCGACCTCATCGCTGCGCACCGGATCGCGGCGGACGAGGTGGGGCGCGTGACCGCCTTCGTCAACCGGGTCGCGGCGACGATGGAAGCCAGGCACCCGGAGAATCAACTCGCGGCCAAGTTCTCGCTGCCCTACGCGCTGGCCTGCCTATTCGTCCGCGGCTCCACGCGGCGCGACCTGTTCGCCCCCGCCGCGGTCGCCGACCCGGCTGTTCAGGCGTTCGCGGACCGGGTCGAGGTCCGCGAGGATCCGGCCTACACCGCGGCCTCCCCGAACCGCCCCAATCGGGTCGAAATCGAGTTGCGCAATGGGAGGCGTCTCGTCGGCGTCTCGGAAAGCGCTCGCGGCGAGTTCGACAACCCCTACCCCCGCGCCGACCTCGAGGCCAAGTTCCTCGACCTGGCCGGCGCCGCCCTCGGCCCCGATGCCGCCCGCCGGGCTATGGAGAAGGTGGCCCGGCTCGAGACGTTCCCGACCGCCCCCGCCTTCACCGAGGCCTTGGCGAAGTGAGCAAGGACCTGAAACCGCCGATGCACGCCGATGAACGCCGATTCGGACAGGGGGCGTCGGCGTCCATTGGCGGTTGCATCGTTGCTCCTCAGCACCGGACGGCGCGATGCTCAAGGGCTACGCCGACTTCAGCCTGTACGAGGGCCAGGCCATCAAGGGCTGGCCGACCCTCACCATGGTCCGCGGCGAGCCCGTCATGCGCGACGGCGAGATCGTCGGCAAGCCTGGGCATGGGCGTTTCCTCGAGCGATAGCGGGCCGTTGTCGTGATCGGCGTATCGCGGATGGACCCAGCGCCTCATTCGCCTCTCACGACACGCCAGGAGCGCCACCCGGCTCTATGAGATTCTGAATGAGGAGGTCGCTGCTACGATCGACAGCTCGGACATTGAAACGGAAGATCGAGGACGCCGTGTTGCGCTCAAGCGGTTTGGTGAACGGTTCTCGGGACACCCACTGAAGGTGGTGTACGTCATCGAGCGGGAAATCGTGGTGGTTACCGCGTACCCTGTGCTACGCTTGCACACGTGGAGGCGCGCTATATGAAAGTCCGTTACGATCGAGACGTGGATGCCGCCTACATTCAGCTGTCGTCGAAGAAGCCGACGGGAGGGGTCGAGATCGACGAAGGGGTGATCCTACACGTTACCAAGGGCAGACAGATCGTCGGGATCGAGATCCTTGACGCCAGCACGCGGTTCCCCGTCCGCAACCTGTTCCGCCTCCAACTCGAACTAGCCCCCGCGCTGCAGAAAAGGGGCGTCGCGTACTTCTGAAATTGCCTTCGCCCGAGAGATGAACGCAAGAGAGCAACGCCGGTATGAGAAATAGTAAGGACCGAAGCAAGATCCCATCGTTTCACACTACGGAACAGGTTCAGGAATTCTGGAACACACACTCTGTCACCCAGTTCGAAGGCAAGCTGCGTGAGGTTCCGGTCAATGTCCGTCTCAAATCAGTCCAGCACCAGGTTGGCATCGAGCCCTCACTGATCGCGCGCCTTCGTCGGATCGCTCGTGCCAGAGGCCTGAGCACGGAGAGCCTCGTGAACCTATGGCTCCATGAGAAAGTCAGCGCTACTATTCGGAAACAAAGGGACTCTGCCATCGGTGGTCAGCCTTCTGTCGGCCTCTCGCACCTTCCGAAGCTGAGGGCTGATGGCTGACGGCTGAACGCTTCCCTACGAGAAAGGAGCCGCGTGATGCTGAATCTGTCGCCGCACGTGCAGGAGCTGGCCGGGGAGATCGTGGCGGTCCGGCGGGACCTGCACAAGTATCCGGAAGTCGGGTTCCAGGAGGTCCGCACCTCGGGGATCGTCGCCCGGCATCTGAAAGACTATGGGTACGAGGTCCGGACCGGGCTGGGCAAAACGGGCGTGACGGGGTTCCTCAAGGGCGGCCAGCCGGGCAGGACGGTCCTCCTCCGGGTGGACATGGACGCCCTGCCGGTCCACGAGCAGGTGGACGTCGCGTGGAAGTCCCAGACGCCGGGGGTCATGCACGCCTGAGGGCACGATGCCCATACCGCCATGGGTCTCATGGCGGCCAAGATCCTCGCGGCCCAGCGCAACACCCTGGCCGGAAACGTCTTCATGGTCTTCCAGCCGGCCGAGGAGCTCCTCAGCGGCGCCGAGGCCATGCTCCGGGACGGCGCCCTGGAGGGGGTGAAGGCCGACGGCGCGTTCTCGGTCCACCTGGCCAACGAGCAGCCGGCCGGGACGGTCGGCATCCTGACGGGTCCAACCCTCAGCTCGGCCGACCGGATCGAGATCACGGTCACGGGCCGCGGCGGCCACGGCGCCAATCCTCACCGGGCGACCGATCCCATCGTCGCCTCGGCCCAGGTCATCACCGCCCTCCAGACCCTGGTCAGCCGCGAGACCCACCCGCTCAAGACGGCGGTGCTGAGCATCGGCATGATCAACGCCGGGAGCGCCTTCAACATCATCCCGGACGCGGTCGAGATGGTCGGGACGTTCCGATGCTATGAAACAGACGTGCGCGAATCCCTGCTGAAGAGCCTGCGCCGCACGGTCGAGGGCGTGGCCGCCGGGCTCGGCTGCACGGCCTCGGTACGGACCCGGTGGCTCTGCCCGGCCCTCGTCAACGATGAGGCCATGAGCGCCATCGCCCGCGGCGTCGCCCAGAGCATTGTTGGCGGCGACGCGACGCTCGTCATGGAGCCGAAGACCGGATCGGACGACCTGTCGTACTTTTGGGAGAAGGTCCCCGGCTGCTACGCCTTCATCGGCTCGGCCAAGACCGACGGGTCGCCCGTCGCGGCGCACCACAACGCGAGGTTCGATTTCGACGAGTCGGTCATGCTGACGGGCACCGACCTCCTCGTCCGCTCGGCCCTGTCATTCCTCGGCGGGGCGTAACCGACGGCGAAGGCCGGCCAAGCGCCGGATCGGCAATGGCGGGAGGAGCTTCCGGGCTAGATCCAATGCTGTTCACATAGGTTGTCAGCCGGGTGAAATCCCCCCTCGCCCCCCTTTGGTAAAGGGGGGTTGGGGGGATTTGGTCCAACGCTGGTGCGCCTCTTGAACCTTATGTGAACAGCATTGGGGCTAGATCAGGTTGAGACGGCGGAGGAAGTAAAAGAGCCGGAAGGTCCATTCGTTGGAGAGGATCTCGAGCACCGCCCCTCCGATCCATGAACGCGGCACTGGCCCCATACACGTGGGTATCGGCCGGTTCGAGGCGGGACTTGAGGGTTTTCTTGGGGCGGATGATCCGACCTATTCGTCTGGCTCACCGTGCCCGTAGTCCCCGTTGATGGGGATCCCCTTCCGACACATCGGACACTCCGAGCGGTCGTAGGTCCGAAACTCCTTGTCGATCAGGGTAAAGAGCGGAGGCCCGAAGGTCACGCTCCGGTCCCGCGTCCAGATGGTCCCGATCCCGATGACCCGGCCGCCCCGCGTCTCCACGGCCTCTTGCAACAGGCGGATCGTTCGACCGGTCGTGACGATGTCCTCGACGATCAGGACTTTGGTCCCTTCCTGGATGAGCGGCAGGAATTCCTTCGGGAGCACGACCTCCGCGCCCCCGGCGGCATTCCGGCGCTTGGTCGCGTACAGGAGCCGAGGCCGGCCGGCGTGAACCCGGGCCACGCAGTGCCCGAGGATGACGGCCCCCGGTCCCGCGGCGGCCACCACGTCCACCGGGTACTCGGCGAAGTGCTTGGCGATCACCTCGCCCAGCCCCTCGGTGAATGCAGGCTCGGTGGTGACCAGGGCCTTCTCGACAAACTCGGCGGTGTGGCGACCCGAGGGGAGGACGAAGTGGTCGTTCGTCAGGTAGGCCCCGGTCCGGAGGATGATGCCGCGATTGATGCGCTGGAGCACCTCCGGCTCGATCCGGGGTTGCTCTGGCGTGGGCTTCTTTCCTCGGGCCACGTCGCCCTCCTCCTACGACCGGGGGTCGGGGGTCGGGGGGCGGGGGGCGGGGAGCACGGATCCCCGCCCCCCGGCCGCCTCCCGGCCGGGGGTGGAGGGGGGCGGGGGGCGGGGGGCGGGCCGG
>OBEQ012953899.1_pt1 | contig 10875 bp, 7 predicted proteins | sample 1670901 | NCBI WGS metagenome assembly OBEQ01 (sample SAMEA104232315, study PRJEB22302) | groundwater metagenome | biome: forest; feature: aquifer; material: groundwater | place: USA | collected 2011-08-07 | depth 5.4 m | reverse complement strand
GTAGTCCTCGGCCCATTCCTCGGCCCCCTCATCCGAAAGCACGTAATCTCCCTCTTGAAGGGCAGCGATACACTCTTGAGCAAATGCCGCGTCTCGCTTGGCGTTGCTCAGCTCTTGTTGGGCGCTCAGGTCATGGGGGTAGCTTTTCCTCTCCTCGTAGTCCTCCGCGTAACGGTCAAGCTGCTTGCGGAGGCAGCCCAGCTCAAAGCGCAGCACCCGCCGCTTGCGCCAGAGGGTGACAGCGATCTGCTCCACTAGGGCGTCCTCCATAGCCCCTTCGGGCTTGAAGTAGTCCTGGAGGCCATCATAGAGCCGTAGATAGGCCTCCTTGCGCTCTTGGCCCTCTCCCTTGGTGATAACCACGGCGTCGCTCAAGATGCCATGCTTGACCGCGTTGAGCTTGACTATCGCCTTGCCATCCTCCGTCTTTGCCCCGGTAGATTTCTGCGCGTTCTGCTGGTTCGCCACGATCTGCTTCTCTGTGCTCATCCCGCCCCTCCTCTGTCCTAAATCAATAGGGTTTTGTAGGACACCGTTTCACCCAAAACCGTTCATAATTTCTTCGTGCTGAAGCTGATGCCCCATTTTGGCAATGTCCATCAAGAACCGGTCTAACTGGCTCACAATGGCCTTAAATTCGCTGATTTTTGCCTCCCGCGCCTCTCTAGGGATCGAGTTATCATCAAGGTATGTCTCCAACACCTTGTGCCGTTGAATCAGCTCCGTATAGGCCACTTTTAAGCTCTCAAGGGAGGGCTTGGCCGTTTCCTGCCGTTTTTCTTTGAAGACCTTTATCGCTTGAAGCAAATTTTCCATCTTACTGACCCCCCTGAAACTTTGAGACGTTAAGACGAGTTTTCCTTATCCGCTTGAAGATATTTGAGATAGGGCGTCTCAATGCCGTCTTAAAGCCGATTTTGAGATTCAATCCTTGAATGAGACAACGCAACTGCCTGTTTTGAAAAGAGGTTGCGCAGAATCGTCTTGAAGTCTCAAAACAAAACAGGGGAAAGAGGCCAATCAAATCTTGAAGCGTTCGCATAAGTCCTCAAACTTCTTCCGGTCAACGACATAAACCCTGACTTTGCCCGCGCCGTCGCGTTTCTGCTCCGACTGGACGCCGATCCGTTTGAGCCGCAGGGTAAGAGAGTTTTTCTTCTCAAGCCATTCAAACTCATCCGTCTTTTTGAAGTATTCCAGTACCGTATCCGAATCGAACACAAGGGTTGTCCCGTCCGTCTCCATCGGTGGAAGCTCCTCAAGCATGGCCTTCATCACGGTATAGAGCTGGTAGGTGTTATTCTGGGCTACGCTGTCCGCCTGCTTCTCCTTCAGGGATTCCGTGCTTAACGCCTTCATGGACTCGGTTATCCCGGCATTTTCGGACAGGCCGTCAATCACATTGGCTAACAGGATAATCGGCTCCCAAATGTCCAATTCTCGGCCAAATAGATGTCCCGTCCCTTCGATTGTTCCGCCTTCGCCGTGATAGAGGCGGGCGATCTGATCCCCATACAGAAGCGCAAAGTAGTAAAGATCATCCCGGATTGTCCCCTGAAATCTCAAAACTTCCTCCGTTTCCTTGTAGCGTTCCGCAACCTCGTTGTCCTTCTTCTTCAACAGACGGATGCGGACGGTTCGATCCTGAAGAATATCGCTGATCTCGTTGATTCCCGCGAATACCTTGGGCGAGTAGGTAGGAAACGCTTTGAGGACATAATTTCCCTCCGGCGTCTTTTCCATGCGCTTGACGTTGCCCGACTTGCAAAAGCCGGTATTCAGCACGGCCATAATCGCCCCCACAACCTCCTTGTCCTGTTTTCGCAGATTCTCCACCTCATCAATAAAGAGGGTTGTCATGTTGTAGGCCACGTCTCGGAACAGGGTCGCCTCCGTCGGATTCGTTACAAGCTCGCCGTTGAAGGCAATGGCGGCCAACACCTCCATGAGAAGGGTCTTGCCGCTTCCTTTCTCGGCATTGAGCCAAATGTAGGGGTAGTAGCGGAAGATACTGAACAGATACGTCCCCATGACCCAAAGAGAGAGATAGGCGATAACGCGGGTGTCCGCGAAGAAGATAAACCGCTTGATATATGTGTGAATCCGCTCATACAGCTTTGGGATGTTGACTTCACGCCCGCCCTCCATAAACTCGGCGATCCCCCTGGCCGAGAACCGCGCTGTGCTGACATCCTGATTTTGGAGGACGATGCTGTTGGCCTGGGCGTCCTCGAAACTGATCAATTCCCGGCGCGAGGTCAGGAGATAGGGCATTTGCCGGATCATCACCGTGAAATTCATCACGCCGTCCCGGAAGTCTTGCGCGGGGTTTACCGTTCGCCCGCTTTCCTCAGTCTTGAGAATTTCGATTAACTGCTCTTGCGTTAAAGATTCCGAGGAGGCAGCTGGTTCCGCCTTGCTTTTGACCTTTCGGCATTGCTTCAAGACAGCCTCATAGCTTTGCACCTCTTTGGTCTTAAGGTCGAAATGCGGCTTTATACAGTGCTGAAGCAAGGCATCCGCGTAAGCCATGTCTTCAAGTCCGGCGATTTCCTCAAGGATGGGCTTTAGAAGGCGCGGTAACTCCATGCGTGAGGTGTTGGAAGGAATGGCGTTGATCCTAGTCTGAAAGAGGTCAAGGGACTCATCCAGCAGTTGTTGATAATCGGAGGCCGTCTTGTGCTTGAAAAAGTCGTTGATGTCCTCGCCATCGGGCACACTCACAAGCCGGGCGTTTAAGCCAAGCAGGGCGGCTAGTTTTCGATTTCCTTCGCGTCCGGCCTCATCCCCATCGAAAGACAGATACACTTTTGCGCAGTCCGCGAATTTCCCAGCCCATTCATCCTTGAAGCTGTTTGCGCCCAAGACGCCGCAGGCATTGAAGCCGTGTTCCAGAAGGGTCAAGGTGTCGATCTCACCCTCCGCAATGACGACGTGGGGCTTCCTCAGTGCGTCCTCGTTGTAAAGGTGAAGCAGGGGGACTTTTTCCTTCGGTAGCTTTTTGTGGGCTTTTTCAGGCCAGCCCCGCCCGCTCATATAGACAACGCGGCCAGCCTGACAATGGGGAAAGGTGATGAATCCCTCAAAATACTGTCTGCCGCTCTCGAATAGTAACCCGGCTTCAACCAGACTTTCCTTTGACGATTGGAAGACGGCCTTTCCATCGCAGAAGCCGATCAAATACTGGTCAATCGTTTCATCGGTGAGCGTCCGGCCTTGCAAATACTCCCTTACCGCCTGGGGTAAAGCGTTGTGATAAAGGACAGCGGCCTCGCGCAGGGCAGTTTCAACGGCGCGGCTTTTCTCCTCTTTCTGCGGGTCGTATCCTTCCGAATGGAACGGGATGCTTTTACGCTCCGCGAGAAACCGGAGGGCTTCGATGAATGTCAGGCTTCTATCCCGCATGACGAAGCTGAACACATCGCCTCCCGCTCCGCAGGCGAAGCAAAAGAAACTTTCGGTTTCCGGGAAGACATTCAGATTGGGTTTGCTTTGGTCATCGTGAAAAGAGCATAAGCCGACAAAATGATTGCCGACTTGCCGGAGGACGACTTTTTCGGCGATGACTTCGGCGATGGGGTTACTGCTTCTGACTTGTTCCTTCAACTCGCTCATTATTCATACTCCTTTTCATATTGGGTGCGGTATAGACAGCGCGGTACAGGTTCAAGAGGTTAGCGGCCATTTCCGAAGCCTCCGTTTCGGACAGGCTCACGCCATAGCGTCGCTGGTAAATCTCCTGAAACTCCCCCACCGCCTGTTTTGTCAGCATGGTCAAAAGTTGCTATACAGGCGGTTTTTGAGAAACTTCAGACTGTCAAAAAGCTTCTGCGGGTTGATCCTGATTTCTTGCTTCCAGTAGTTCTGAGCGATCTTTTTGACGGCGGGGGAGGACTTGAAGAAAAACAAAGCTCTCCCGTTTTGTTGTCGTTCGAGGTGGTCAAGCGGATGGCCGAGAGCTACCAGGACGGCGGAGATATTCAGATCGTAGGTCGTGAGAAAATCTTCATCTGGATTCATACGCATCCCCCTCGTTTTGACTGACACATAAGGGATGCTGTTAACAAAGAAATGCTGTCAATAGGCGGTGGAAAAATAGTTGAAAATAGATGCTTCTGTAGCGGAAAAAATGGAGTTACGAGAGGACGAGCTTGAAGATTTTCTTACGGAGTGCCGTTAACAATCCGTTTATGTTAACGGTGCTGTTAAGACTTATTGGGAGTGTTGCAGCAAGTCAGAATGGGGTTAAGCCCCCACTTGTCGGTGGGAAACTTGTGGAATATAGTTATCGCATTGAATTTTTTGCAGATTTCATTGACCTTCTTGATGGTTCGAGAAATTTGGCCTCGATGGATGGCGAGCCTCCGATCCCTCATTTCAGCCAAGGACTCCGCCCGGTTTTGATACCTACGAATCTGATAAAGATGCCGGATAATTTTGTAGTCTTGGGGATAGATAGGAGCTTCGTTTAGAAACTGATTCTTCTTTTCCTGCTTGAAAAGGAGATAGCATTTTCCTCCCTTCTTCCGAAGGGCGATTTCGTCATCAAGAAAAATGTCGCCGTGCGCCACCACGATTAGCCGCTTTCTAAACAGGCTCTCCAAGGACTTCCGATCAAGCGCAAACCCTCTCTCCGAAACACTGACAAGTTCGGGAAGGGAAAGAAGGCCGGGAGGGAAGTGCCTCCGGTGGGGTGTTTCTCCGAGCCAGAAAATGATGGGGGGATTCCCGTTTTTATGGAGTTCTCTTTGAAGCTCAAGGACTCCATCAGGGTTTTGCGTCCTGCTGAAATACGCCTTAGCGGTTTCACCTTTGAGAGTTTTTTCGCCCAAATACCAAAGCTCGCCGGATTCAATCTCTTTGAAATCAGCGTCAATAACGGCGGCGGATAGAAGCCAGTTTAGAAAGGCGCGAAGATCAAAGCGAAAACGGCGAAGCTCTTTCGGGTCTATTTTTACAAGCCCCACTTCTTCCGAGCATTCACAATGGACGTAATACCGGCCATTCATCCGCTCGGCGGTGACAAGGCAGTTCTTGGGGAGGGCAGGACAAAAGACTTCCAAACCGGGCTGATCCGGTTGGAGAAAACCGGCTTTTTTCAGAGGGGGCAAAAGGCCGGAAAGTTCCTCCTCAAGACTTACCTCCGAAAACTTGAGGGGGTAACTTGCGGATATGGCATCAAACAGCTTGCATTTCTCTGGCTGCATTCTCAAGGTTCCAAAATGTCAGGTATTCTTTCGCCTTCAAGTGAAGCGGTGAATCGTTCAGGTTGCATTTATCGGGAGCGGTAACCTGAACGGTTACACCGCCCTTTTTCCCCTTGCCGGGAAACTTGATGTGGATTCGGGCTTGGGTGATGTTGTAATACTGCGCGTTGATCCCTTTGTGTTTCATTAGCTCCTGCATCGGTTTTAGACCGCCTTCCTGATCCATTTCCAGCGTAATGCGTTGCCTGCCTCCGAATTTGAAATCAAACCGCAGGAGCTTCACCCGGATGTCTTCTATTTGATCCTCAAGGCGTCCGGCCAAGACAAGATTTTCATCGAATAACCTGTTTAGGTCGTAAACCTTTTGCATCGGATCAAGGGGGTTTTCGCTCTCTAAGACCTGGCGATTGAAAATATCCATCAACTCTTTCTCTCGGTCTTTTCCCCCCTTCGCCCAAAGTTCGAGGCGTCCGGCATCCGGGTAGTAAATGAAAACCACCTCAAAACATGGCCTTCGACTGGCGCGTCTTAATTGTTCGCCCTCGTAATGCAAATCCGTCTGGGCGTAGTCTTCAGGATAAGCGATTAAGCAGACCCGATTAGAAAATGCGTGAGCGTCAATCTGGCAATGCGATCCTCGCCCATCCTGAGCAATGAAGAATTGGCGTAACGCCTCCCCCAAAGCGTCCTTGCGGCTTACAACTTGCTTGGCGGTTCTAACCTGCAATCCCGTTCTCTCTTTTTTGGAGCGTAATTCTTCAATCCAGTGAAGGGTAGAAGCTTCCTCGAATATCTCAGGGTGCTTCAAATAACAATGCAACGCCTGATTGTGTTCGTTTTCGATGTCCTTGATCTCGCTCGGTATGTCAAAGCCGTGATCCCGCCCCATTTGGATTAAGGCCAAGACACCGGACTCAAGTGTCATTTCGTTGATGTCCTGAAAACCAGCTTCGATGGCATCCGCCTCCTTCTGCGGAAAACTCCGAATCATGCGCTCCCAATAATCCGCAGGGGCTTCCTTGTCGTCTTTGGGGGGTAATTCCTGCCGGATGCCCTTTGCCCGTAAATACTCAAGAATCAGGGCGTCATCGAGGTATCTTAGAAACGATTTGAGCTTATATTGCCGCGCCATGTCTCATCCTCATATTGGGAACATAAGGCTTGCCATTCCGTAAGAAACGCTATAGAGTGCAAACGTCATGGATATTATAGATCAACTGGAACACTTCCGTCTCGAAAATAAGGTTACTCAGCAAACCCTTGCCAAGAAGCTCGGAGTCGCCTTTTCGACCGTCAATCGTTGGCTGAATCGAAAGAGTTCTCCCAGGAAAGTGCAGAGCTATCACATTCAGAAGTTGGTTGAATCGGGGGCTAGGTATGCCAAAAACAGCAAGTAGGGTCGAGAAGGCCAAGCGAGAGTCCTTGAATCTCAAGGACGAACAAATCCAGCAGTTGAAGCGTCTGTTTCCCGAAGTTGTGGCCGACGGCAAGGTGAATTGGGAAAAGCTGAAGGCGATTCTTGGGGAAACGATAGATATGTCCTTTGAGAAATTCAGCTTCACCTGGGCGGGAAAAGGCGAGGCAATTCGGAATGTCCTTATGCCAAGCAAGGCGACCCTGCGACCCGACAAGAAAGAGAGCATCCGATTCGACCAGAGTCAGAACATCTTCATCGAGGGTGATAACCTGGAAGCCCTAAAGCTGCTTCAGAACGCTTACTTTGAGAGGGTCAAGATGATCTACATAGACCCCCCCTACAACACGGGCAATGATTTCGTCTACAAAGACGACTTCAGAAACAGCATTAAGAATTATCTTTCACAGACGGGTCAGATTGATAATGGCGGAAATCGCTTGCAGACAAATACGGAGGCCAACGGGAGATTCCATAGCGATTGGTTGAATATGCTCTATCCAAGATTGAAGCTGGCCTGGAATTTATTGGCGAGCGAGGGAGTAATTTTTATCAGCATTGACGATAACGAGCTTCATCATTTGAAGCTCATGATGAATGAGATATTTGGAGAAGAAAACCTCGTAGCCCATATCACTATCCTGAGTAATCCGAGAGGCAGACAATCCGAACGCTTCGTAGCGACCGTCCATGAATATGTGCTTGTTTATGCGAAAGATGCGAGTTCTGCCATTTTGGGTGGAGTTCCTTTAACGGGAGAGCAAACGGCTGAGTTTAAGCATCAAGACGAAAAAGATAGGAAATATCGGCTTCTGGGTTTGAGACAAAGAGGCGCAGCGTCTCGACGTGAAGACCGACCCGATATGTATTATCCAATCTACGTTAATCCAAAGAACAGGCAAGTATCGCTAAACAAATCGAAGGACTTTTCTGTCGCAGTCCTGCCGAAGAAGTCCACTGGTCAGGATGGGCGATGGGGATGGGGCAAGAAAAAGGTGTCTCAAAATACAGCAGTTCTTGAGGCACGATTGATTTCGGGAAGGAATGAATGGGACGTTTTTGTCCGTGATTATTTAGCGTCTGAAGACGGTGAGGAAAGGACTCGTAAATTCAAAACTATATGGGATGACAAGGAATTTAATTATCAGAATGGGACGACTGAGCTGAAAGAGATTTTTGGGTTCCTACCCCTAGATTATCCCAAACCAGTAGCTCTCATTAAGAAAATGATTCTGATGGTGGGGTCGTCCGATGGAATTATCCTGGACTTCTTTGCTGGCTCTGGAACAACCGCGCAAGCCGTTTTGGAAACCAACAAAGAAGATGGTGGTGGCCGAAAGCTCATTCTGGCACAACTCCCTGAACCGATAGCTACCGACAGTGAATGCTACAAGAAAGGTTACAAGACAATCGCTGACATCGCAAAGGAACGAATCAGACGGGTGATTAAGGGCTACGGTGATAACCCCGAACCCATTGAAGACGGCTTCAAAGTATTTAAATTATCACGCTCAAACTATCCAGAGAATAACTTTGAATTTGATCCCGAACAGAGCGAGAAAGAGAACGAGAAAACATACAAGGCGTATCTTGAAAAGGCAGGTCAGCTTGATTTGTTCTCTAAGGCCAGCGAAGTAGACTTGGTGTATGAAAACATCATCAAGGAGGGGCTGGACTTAAACTCGAAGATTACCGAAATGTCTCTCGGCAAGAATAAGGTGTTCCAGGCCAAAGATGAAAAGTCAGAGATAATGATCTGTCTGGATTCCAAAGTGGCCGATGCAACCGTGAAGGCACTTTCTTCGGATGATTACAAGGGCAAAATCTTTATCTGCTACGACAAAGCGGTTGATGACAGCGCAAAGGCCAACCTAGGGCTTCACTTGTCCCTCCGCACGATCTGATAGGTATGAAACTCAAATTCGACGCTAATCAGGAGTTCCAGCTTCATGCGGTAAACGCCATCGTTGATATTTTTGAAGGACAACCGAAAGCAGATTCAGTATCCCGCCTCATTCAGTCTGACCTCTTGGGGATTTACCCCAACCACCTGCACCTTACGCCGATAGAAATTCAAAAGAACGTCGAGAAAATCCGAGAGCGAAGCGGTATCAGTAACGGCGGCATCGTTCCAGAGATGGACTTCTCAGTCGAGATGGAAACAGGAACAGGGAAGACCTACGTCTACCTGAGAACGACCCTTCAGTTAAACAAACACTACGGATTCAAGAAATTCATCATCATCGTTCCCTCTGTAGCGATCCGTGAAGGTGTTCTCAAGACCCTCGATATTACGAAAAGCCATTTCCGGGAACTCTATGACAACATTCCCTATCGTTACTACGAATACGTCTCAAAGAATCTTTCTCAGGTAAAGAACTTCGCCCAAAGCAGTAACCTCGAAATCATGGTTATGACGATGGGGTCGTTCAATCGGGATGCTAACATTCTCTATATGGAACGTGACCAGATGTGGGGTGAGAAGGCCATCAATTACCTTCAGAAGACCAACCCCATCCTGATTCTCGATGAACCTCAAAACATGGAAGGCGAAGTCACAAAAGACAAACTCCAAAACTTCAACGCGCTATGCCGGTTGAGATATTCCGCTACTCATCGGAATCCCTATAACCTTATGCATCGGTTGACACCCTATGACGCCTATCAGATGGGCTTGGTCAAGAAAATCGAGGTTCATTCAGTGACGGATACCGACGAAGATGTTCAGAGATCATTTATCAATCTCCTAAGCATTTCGTCGAGACGCACAAAGTTGAAAGCGCAGATTGAAGTGTTGGCGAGAAACAGTCAAAGCGAGCTTGTGAAGAAGAAAATCTACGTTGAGAAGAATGATGATGTGCAACGGATCACTCAAAACGCCGATTATCGGGGCTATGTGGTCAGTGGGATGCAGGTACATGACCCCGCCGCTGGCCGACAGGGGTTAATCAAGTTCGAGAATGGTATCGAGGTTCGGCTTGGAGAACATACCGGCAGAGCCAAAGAAGACATTATGCGGGAGCAGATTCGGGAAACCATCACCCAGCATATCGAAAAGCGTCAGTTGCTCAAGCCGAAGGGGATCAAAGTTCTCTCCCTCTTTTTCATAGACAGGGTGGACAGCTACGTCAAAGAGGATGGCTTCATCCGCAAGACTTTTGACAGGTTGTTTGACGAGCTAAGGACAAACGATAAAGAACTCAAGCGAATCGAGGCGAAAGACGTGCGAAGCGGTTACTTTGCCCAAAAGAACGGAGATTATCTTCAGCAGGAACGAAGCATCGAGGAAAACAAAGAAGCCTTCGATCTGATTATGAAGGATAAGGAGCGTCTTTTGTCCTTCGATGAGAAAATCGAGTTTGTCTTCTCGCACTCGGCTTTGAAAGAAGGATGGGATAACCCGAATATCTTTAATATCTGTACCTTGAATACGACTATCTCAACCATGAAGAAACGCCAGGAAATCGGTCGTGGCATGAGGTTGTGTGTCAACCAGGATGGAGAGCGGGTGTTTGACCGAAACGTCAATCTGCTTTCCGTGATTGCCAATGAGAGTTACAGCGACTACATATCCCGCCTTCAAACCGAGTATCAAGAAGACGGTATTTACGATGCCCCGCCTGTCCCGTTAAATGCGCGGAAAAGAAAGACGGTGAAGCTGCGAAAAGGCTTCGAGCGAGACCACAATTTCAAAGATATTTGGGAGCGTATTTCGTGCAAGACAAATTACGAAGTCCAGATTGAGACTGAGCGGCTAATCAAGGACGCTACCAAGCGAATTAATGAGCTTAATATTCGCAAAAGAGAAATAGCTGTCACGTCTGTTGCAGTGGATATTGGGAAGAAAGGCGTTACGGTTGACCGTATCGTTGGTTCCGATGCGCGAAGACCGCAAGATCAGAAATTAGCCCTGGATATTGTCAATACCATCAAGGACGCAACCAGACTGACCCGAAAGACAGTCGTTGAAATACTGAAGGAAGTTCAGCCTGGGTTAATCTTCAGAAACCCTGAGCGGTTCATCGGAGAGGCCATCAGAGAAATCAACCAGGCGTTGATAACGGAATACATCTCGCAAATTACCTACCGCCCTGGCAAGGACAGATACCCCACAAATAGTTTTGAGGGCATGATAGCCCACGATGCTTCGATTCAACCATTGAGGAACCCCCACAAATCAATCTACGATGCGGTAGTGTTTGAGTCCGAGCCTGAGAGAAATTTCACAATTGGGCTTGATAGCGACGAACGGGT
>OBEQ012557358.1_pt1 | contig 10876 bp, 9 predicted proteins | sample 1670901 | NCBI WGS metagenome assembly OBEQ01 (sample SAMEA104232315, study PRJEB22302) | groundwater metagenome | biome: forest; feature: aquifer; material: groundwater | place: USA | collected 2011-08-07 | depth 5.4 m | reverse complement strand
TATCGCCTCGCTCGGGGGCCCGGCGCACGGCGGCGCCAACGAGGCCGTGCTCAAGATGCTGCACGAGATCGGTTCGGTCGAGAACATTCCGAAGGCGCTCGCGCGGGCCAAGGACAAGAGCGACTCGTTCCGCCTCATGGGCTTCGGCCATCGCGTGTACAAGAGCTTCGACCCGCGCGCCAAGGTGATCCAGCAGCAGGCGAAGAAGGTGCTCGATCATCTGGGTATCGACGATCCGCTGCTCGACGTTGCAGTGCGGCTCGAGGAGATCGCGCTCAAGGATGACTACTTCGTCGAGCGCAAACTCTACCCGAACGTCGACTTCTACTCGGGCATCATGCTGCGTGCCATGGGCTTCCCGACCAACTTCTTCACCGCCATCTTCGCGCTCGCGCGCACGGCGGGTTGGGTGTCGCATTGGCTCGAGCTGCAAACGGAAAACCACGGCATCGACCGGCCGCGTCAGCTGTACGTCGGTTCGCCGCTGCGTCACTATCCGACGACCAAGAAGAAGTAGCATTTCGCGGTCTCACGGCGGTAAAGGCGCGACGCTTGTCGCCGCGTCTTTACCGCCGTTCTGTTTTATGGCCCCAGGCGATCGGCGACGGCTGTCCAGTGTCGCGGACACCCACCCTGATGTTTTAGAATTTCGCCAACCGCTTTCCTGGCGGCCGGCCGTTCAATAATTTAATAACAAGGGACTGCACCATGCCGAAGCTCTTTCGAACCAGGTCCGTGCTCGTGCTCGTGCTGGTGTGGTGGTCAGTACTGATTGCGTTCCCGCTCGCTGCCCGCGCCGGCGTCATTCACGATCCGAAGCTCGACTGGAAGACGCTGCACAGCCCGCATTTCGCGGTGCATTTTCATGACGGGGAAGAGGAGCCGGCGCGGCGTGTGGCGGCACTCGCCGAGCGCGTGCACGAACGGCTGACCCGCGTGTTTGCGTGGACGCCGGCGGATCGCACTGACATCGTGATCACCGACGAGCTCGATGTTTCAAACGGCAATGCCACACCGTTCCCGTCGAACCGCATCAATATGTTTCTGGCGCCGCCGGACACGATCGACAGCCTCGAGGAAAACGACGGCTGGCTCGATACGTTGGTGGCCCACGAGTACACCCACATCGTGCACCTGGACAAGGCCAACGGATACCCGAAGGCGTTGCGGAATATTTTCGGGCGCGTGGTGAGCGTTATTCCGTTGCTCAACGCGTTTCCCAACATCTGGCAACCGACCTGGCTTATTGAAGGCATCGCGGTGTATCACGAAACCGATCGCGCGCGCGGCGCCGGCCGTGGGCAGTCGAGTTTCTTCAACATGATGATGCGTATGGAAGTCGAAGGTGGCCTCAAGCCGGTGACACAGGTGAATCAACAGGTCGATACCTGGCCGGGTGGTACGACCGCCTACCTGTACGGCGCCGAGTTCTACGAGTTTGTGGCAGCGACCCGCGGTCCGGAGACGATCCAGCGTCTGGTCGGTGAATACAGCGACGACATGGTGCCGTTCCTGCTGAATCGTGCGAGCAGCAAGACGTTCGGGAAGGACCTGTATCGCCTTTGGGACGAGTTCGCCACGTACACCCGCGCGCGCTATGAGCCGGCGCTGAACGAGATTCGTGCCGCGGGCTTGCGCGACGGCGAGCGTTTGAGTCAGGACGGTTATCGCGCCGGTTCGCTCAAAGCGTTGCCCGACGGGCGCGCGTTTTATATCGCCTTCGATGGGCGCAACGATCCGGCGTTGATGCGCTATCGCCCGGGCGCGAAACGCCCGCAAGTACTGGCGGAGGTGCACGACGGGGCGCGGCTCGATGTGCATCCGACGGCGGGCGTGCTCATCGCGCAACCGGAGATCTGTCGCAACACGCACTACCTCTACGATCTCTACCGTTACGATCTCGACTCGGGCAGCCGCAAACGTCTGACCCATTGCGGACGCTATCGGCACGCCGCGTGGAGTCCCGATGGCCAGCGTATCGCCGCGGTGCACCAGGAACTCGGACGCAGCCGGCTAGAAGTGTTGGGCGCCGACGGCGTCAAACAAGAGTTGTGGTGGAGCGGCGACAGCGATGAAGTCCTGGGCGAGCTCGACTGGTCACCGGACGGTGCCTCGCTGGTGGCCGCCGTGTGGCGACGTGAATCCGGATGGAACATCGAACAGTTCTTCATCGCCGAGCGGCGTTGGCGTGCCCTCACTGCGGATTCTGCCGTCGATGGCGAGCCGCGCTTCAGCGCCGATGGCAGTGCCGTCCTGTTTACTTCGGATCACGGTGGCGTCTACAACATTCGCCGCCACGAGTTGGCGACCGGTACGACCAGTACGTTGACCAACGTGCTGGGCGGCGCGTTTTATCCGAGCGCGGCCGGAACGGCGCTGTATTACATCGGCTACGGCCCGCAGGGCTTCGATCTCTATCGGTTGGAGGATATAAAGAAAACGCCGACACCGACGGCGCAACCTGGACCTTCGGTCGTGGTGGAGAAGGAACCGGCAGCCGCGCCGAATACGCGCATCACCGACTACGATCCTGACACGGGCGTGCGTCCGCGCTGGTGGCTGCCGTACGTCGCCATCGACGATCAGCGCACCGAGATCGGCGCCAGCACTTCCTCCGCAGATCCGCTGTATCGGCACTTGTACGCCGCGACCGCGGCCTACGACTTCAAGAATCGCTCCCCGGTCGGTGCGCTCGATTATATCTACGACGGCTGGTATCCCACGCTCAAGCTGCATGCCTCGCGTTTCGACACTCTTGCGTACGACGCTGACGATCAATTCGTGCGCATGCGCCACGAAGACAAGTATCGGGCGGAAATGGTGTTGCCGATTCTCGGGTATCGCCGTCAAGTTGCATTTCATCTGGCAGCGTTGCGCGATGACGAGGCCGATGCCCGACGCGCCGCCGGTGTAGCGCCACTCGGTCAGACGCAGGACAGCTTGCTTGGCGCGGCGATCACGTTCGATTCCACGCGTCTGTATCCGCTCTCGGTCAGCCGCTCGCATGGGCGTGAGATTCGCCTGGTGGCCGAAGATAGCGATGCGCTGAAGAGTGATTTCAGCGGCAGCGTCTATTCAGTCGATTGGCGCGAGTTCTTCGCGCTCGGGCGCGAACATGTGTTGGGGCTGCGGTTGGTCGAAGGTTACGGCAGCAGCGGTTCACGTCCGTTCCGGCTCGGCGGTGCCGATACGGATTATGAACTGCCGTACCTTCTCTCCGGCGCGCTCGAAACGCCGTTCAATCATCGCGACTATGCGTTGCGCGGGTACCGGGAAGGGCGTGCCGATCTGACCGATCAGCGTATGCGCCTGGCCTCGCTGGAGTACCGTTTCCCGGTGTGGCGCGTCGAGCGTGGTTTTATGGGGCTGCTCGGTCTGTTGCCACCGCCGGTGGCGTTGCATCAGCTGTCGGGCACGGTGTTCGTCGATACCGGCGCCGTGTGGCACGACGGCCACGCGCCGGATAGTTATCGCACCGGCGCGGGCGCTGAGCTGATTACCGACATGGCGCTGGGATATTTTGCGCGCTTCAATTTACGGCTGGGGTACGCGCACGGTTTCGATCAGGGCGGGGCGAACCAGGTCTATCTACGAATCGGCTCGTCGTTTTAAGCAGCCGTTACATCGGCCACAGTAAACCGGACGCGGCCATCTGGCGGATCGTGCGCACGGTGTCGATGTCGGATTCGACATAGGCGGACTTGCGGAACTCGTTGTAGCAGTCGTCCGCGGCCGCGTCAGCGAGAAACAGCTGATAGTCGAAACGCACGAACAGCGCGCCCGGGCGCGGTTCCTCGATGCGCATGACCAGGCTGCCACCCGGCGTGGTATCCGAGGCGACGACTTCATAGCGCACCTGCACACGCGGTTCGAGCGTGACACGATCGCGGATCACCAGCGGACCAAAGCGCAGCTCGCGATCCATCGACGCCGGATTGCGGTTCGATATCTGGCATTCATCCACGCCAATCAGAAAATACGACGGATTCTCGGCGCGCGCGACCAGCCCCTGCCACAACTGCTCGCGCGTGAGCGGCTCGATCGAGGGATCGCTGGGGTCGTTGATCTGGATCAGGTGGCTGAAGTTCATGGGCGCCTTTCTTCGATTGTAGCTGGCGAAAACCGGAGGGGAGGGTGGCGGATAGATTGGGCCGATGAGCGATTTGGATTTATCTTTAAAAAAACACTTAGCTCATAAACCCCTTCCCCCTGTCGGGCGGGAAGCAGGAATTTCCGATGTAGGGTGGGCAAAGCCCACGCGTTTATCCGTTTTCCCATTCGCTTGCCCAAGGTATGATCGTACGTCGATGGTGAAACATCGGGCAGGCTGTCGAATCAGCGTGGGCTTTGCCCACCCTACCTTGCTGAAGGTAACGTTAGACGACGAGAACGCTAAGGTGTGGCCATTTAGCCTATTCCACAAACGCATCTACGAACGCAGATTTCGAGCTGCGCTTGTTGTATTGCTGGGCGCACATATGTTCGAGCTACTGGACTCAGCACAGAAATCTCGTGTTGATACCGAAGTGAATAAAATGCTAACGCTATCCCCAATACCTCCCGCGTCTCATCGACGATGGGCTGTTTGGTATGTGAGGGCCGCTTACCGTGCCGTGGCAATGTCTCAATTAGGTATTGAGCCAGTCGTAGACAGCCTGTCTTGGAAAGAGCTCATACGCCCGCCCAGTCTAATGTATCGTTTTCAGCGGTTTGACGTTCGCCCTTTACAAGTGTGGACCGATTACTATCTCTTTGACCGTGCGACGGTCGACGCCAAGGTATTTTTGAGAAAGAAGGGGCTTGATGTACCAGGGGAAGACCCGTGGCACACTGGGTGCGTCGACCGGTTGGACGGTTCTGGAAGTTTCTGGGACGCAAGTGGGTTACGTAAGTATTGGCAGCGGAAGCGCTAGCGTCAGCGCGACAAACCCCTATATCGATTCGCCACACCGCGCCGCTTCTCATACGCCTCACGCGCAATCGCGACGTCTTCCAGAAAGTACGGTAACTCTTCCAGCAGCAACGCCTGCGGACCATCCACCAGCGCCTTGCGCGGCGCGGGATGGAAATCGACGAGGATCATATTCGCGCCGGCGATCACGCCCTGTGCGGTCACGTGGAAGACATCCATCAGTCCATCTGGCGAATGTTCTCTTGAGCCCACGGAATGTGACGGGTCGATGCACACGGGCATGCGCGTCAGGCGCTTTACTGCCGGGATGTGGGAGAAGTCGACGAAGTTGCGATGCGGGTCGCCCATGTTTGTTTTCATGCCGCGCAGGCCGAAGACGATCATCTGGTTGCCTTCGCTGGCGACGTACTCGGCGGCATTGAGCGACTCCTCGAGCGTGATGCCAAAGCCGCGTTTCAGTAGCACCGGGAACTCGCGCTGGCGGCCGACGCACTTCAGCAGCTCGAAGTTCTGCGTGTTGCGCGTGCCGATTTGCAGCATGACGCCGGTGGGGCGGCCGGCTTGTTCGAGGGCGTCGCGAATTTCGTCGAGGTGAGAGTCGTGAGTGATCTCCATCGAAATCACCTTGATGCCGTATTTGCCGGCGAGCTCGAACACCCAAGGTAGACAATTCTTGCCGTGGCCCTGGAACGAATAGGGGTTGGTGCGCGGTTTGTAGGCGCCCATGCGCGTGCAGACCTGGTCGTGGTCGCGCAGTGCCTTCATCATCGTTTCCACATGCTCTGGAGTGTCGACGGCGCACAGGCCGGCGAAGACGTAGAGGTTGTCCTGATCGAAATGCACGCCGTTGTAGTGGAAGCCGGCGGGGCGGTTATCGTCGTGGTGGCGGCCAACGATGCGATACTCCTCCGAGATGCGGACGACCCGTTCTACGCCGGGCAGTCCTTCCACTTCCGCCCGGTCGAGGGCCTGCGTGTCGCCGATGAGGTAGATCTCGGTAACGCTGCGCAGGGCGCCGACGATCTGGTGCACCCGGGTTTTGATGTCGGGCTTGTTGGCCAGGTAACCGAGGATCTGTTCGAACTCGGGACTCTTATCGCCGATGTCGGGTTGAAGGATAATGATCATTCGGAGAATCGGGGTCCCAGATATGTGTGACACTCATTGTAGCAAGCGAGGCCGTCGAGACAGATCGCCGGAGTGGTTAGCGTCGGAGCCGACGTGAGCCGCCCGCTCTACGCGATCGATCGCGCCACGCTCGAGTTGCAGGTTCGCATGGATACGTTTCGCGCCAGCGGCAACGGTGGGCAGAACCTGCACAAGACCGAGTCGGCGGTGCGGTTGACCCATCTGCCCTCGGGCGTGGCGGTGACGGCGTCCGACACGCGTTCCCAGACGCGTAACCGCGAGATCGCCTTCGAGCGTCTGGCGGAGCGGCTCACGCGCCTCAATCACCGCCCCAAGCCGCGCAAGGAGACCCGTGTGCCGCGTTCCGAGCGTCGTAACCGGCTCGGCGATAAGAAGCGCCGCTCCACGCTCAAGCGCGGCCGCGGACGGGTGGGGGACGAATAACCCGCATGGATTGTGTCGAATTTCGCCTTGGCGTAGGATTGTCGCGTCCGCCGTCAGAGGTAAGGGGCTGTTACTGGTGCGACATATAAGCGGGTTATAACGATAAGATAAGGAGCGCGTATGCAATCCGGTACCGTAAAGTGGTTTAACAACGCGAAAGGTTATGGGTTCATTATTCCGACCGAGGGGGGCGAAGACGTTTTTGTCCATTTCTCCACGATAGAGTCCGAGGGCTACAAGAGTCTGGCCGAAGGACAGAAAGTCGAGTTCGAACACGCCCAGGGGCCTAAAGGAAGACAGGCGACACGCGTGGTTCCCGCCTAACACGTTTTCACCAGCTAAGATTTGTGCAGGCCCCGACCCGTACGGGGCCTTTTAATATTGGCGGTTCCCTTTGGGACCGTCGGAGTGGTATTTATTGTCCGTATGCAACTGGAACAACTGATTACAGACTACGGGTATCTCGCGATTCTCGTCCTTACGTTTATCGAGGGCGAGACGATCGTGATCCTGGCGGGTGTGGCGGCGCATTTAGGCTACCTGGAACTGCCGTGGGTGATCGTATCTGCTGTGGTGGGAAGTTTTTGCGGCGATCAGTTCTGGTATTACGTTGGGCGGCACTGGGGCCCCAAGGTCATCGCCAAGCGTCTTTCCTGGCAAGAAGGGGCCCAGAAGGTCTACGCCCACCTGCACCGTCATCAGTACTGGCTGATTCTGACGTTCCGGTTCTACTACGGCTTGCGTAACGTCACGCCGTTCGTGGTCGGGGCGGCCCATGTCCCGCGGTTGCGCTTTTTCATCCTCAATTTGGTCGGCGCGATCGTGTGGGCGATCGCGTTTGGTTATGTCGGATCTCTCCTGGGTGAGGCATCGAATTTTTTCATTCAGGACCTTAAGCGCTATGGCCTCTATTTCCTTGCCGTACTGGTGGTCGTCGGCCTGCTGATCTGGCTCATTACCCTGATTCGTCACCGCCGTAAGGCGCGCGAACACGGCCTTAAATAACGGTTCTTTTGCCGTTTTTTCGGAGCGGTCCCGACGTGGACATATACTTGTAACAGGCCCCTACGCCCGTCCTCGTCATGAATTGGTTGCGGTCAACACTCACACGGAAGTTCCTGCTGCTCCTGTTCGGATTTCTCATGCTGCAATTGCTGCAGCTGGGCATCGGCGTGTACGACGTTCTGCACATCGGTCAAAACAACCGGCTTGCCGCGACGCTGCAGCTCGCGCTGGCGGGGGCGTCGCTGTTGCTGGCCGTATTAGGGGTGCGACTGTTGCGAGCCAGCATGATCCGCCCATTGCGTGACGTGACCGACGTGGCGCGCGCGATTGCCGATGGCGCGTACGATCGTCGCGTCGAGCGGCATGCCTCCGACGAGCTCGGCGAGCTCGCCCGCACGCTTAACCGCATGGCCGCTGCGTTTGGCGACAAGACCGACCGGCTGCGGGCACTGAATGAAGTGGCGTTGGTGGTGACCTCGTCGCTCTCGCTCGACGATATCCTCGGACAGATCATGCTTTATGGCCTGCCCTTGGGCGGTGCGCAGGGGATCTCGATCGCCTTCTACGATGGTGCCGGTCGGCGTTTTCATAACCGCGTGACGCGCGGGCTGCCCGAGGGAATGGCAGCGGACCTGCTGTTCCCGCCCGCCGGCATGGCCGAAGACGTGATGCGTCGCGACGAGTATTTAATCTGCAACGATCGCCCGGGCACGGTGTATCCGCTCTCGCCGGTGGCGCGCGCCGAAGGTATCCGCTCCATCATCTGTCTGCCGCTTGCCAGCGACCGCCAACGGTTGGGCGTGATTTATTTCTTTCGTTGCGATCGCGATGATTTCGAGTTCGAAGAGATCGAGCTGATCCAGACGTTCTCGCGTCTGGCGACGCACGCGATTCAAAACGCGCACCTGCACGCCACGACTGTTGATCTCGCCGAAACCGATGTGCTCACCGGGTTGCCCAATCGGCGCAAGCTCGAACAACGCCTGCGCGAAGAACTGCAGCGCGCGCAGCGCATGCGCCATTCCCTGGCGCTGTTGCTGCTCGATGTCGATCACTTCAAGGATTTCAATGACCGGCACGGACACGCGGTCGGGGATGTCGTGTTGAAAACTTTGGCGTTGGTGTTCAAGCGTGAAGTGCGGGAGATCGATCTGGTGGCGCGCAGTGGCGGAGAGGAGTTCACGTTTGTGTTGCCCGGCACCGACGGCGCGGAAGCGCTGCACGCCGCTGAGCGAATCCGCATGGCGGTCGCGGAAGAGGGCGTCGTCCTCGGCAACGCCGAGCGTTTGAGTGTAACGGTTAGCGTGGGGGTGGCGTGTTACCCGCAATCCGCCGACAGCGTAGAGGCCGTGATGACCTGCGCCGATCGCGCCTTGTATGCCGCCAAGCATGCCGGCCGCGACCGTTCAGTGCTGTATTCGGAAACCCGGCCCGCCGTTGTCGGCCTGACCAAGAAACGCCCGGACCGCGGCGCCTGACAAAATGAAATGGACAGGATTAACAGGATTTCTCAGACCCAGTTTTAATAGGGGCAGGATTAGGGATTTTTTTAGATAAAAATCCTGAGAATCCTGTTTTTTAATCCGGTAAATCCTGTCAGATTTTCTTTGTTAGATATCTCGGGCGCTACCCGCGCTTTTCCAGGGCGACGGCGTAGAAGCCATCGGTGCCATGGCGATGCGGGAGCAGCCGCAGCGCCTCATCCGACATCGAAAGCGCGACGTGCCGGCGATCGAGAATTTCCTGCGCTGGAATGACTTGAAACCCGGTGTGCGCTGAAAGAAACTTTTCGATCACCGCTTCATTTTCTTCCCGTAGCAGACTGCAGGTCGCATACACGACGCGCCCACCGGTTTTCACGAGTGCGGCGGCAGCGGCGAGGATGTCGCATTGCTGGACCGCCAGCGCATCCAGATCGAGCGTACGCCATTTGATGTCCGGGTTGCGCCGCAAGGTACCGATGCCGGTGCACGGTGCATCGACCAGTACCCGATCGATTTTCCCCGCGAGGCGGCGCACCCGGTCGTCGCGTTCGTGCGCGATGGCGACGTTGCGCACGTTGTCGAGGCCCGAGCGCCGCAGCCGTGGTTTTAATTTATCGAGGCGCTTGGCGGACACATCGAAGGCGTAGAGCGTGCCGCTGTTGACCATGATCGCGCCCAGATGCAGCGTCTTGCCGCCGGCGCCAGCGCAAAAGTCGACCACCATCTCCTGGCGGCGGGGTTCGAGCATCAGCGAAATGAGCTGGCTGCCTTCGTCCTGCACTTCGAATAATCCGTTCTTGAAGCAACGCGTCGAAAACATCGATCCCCGTTCCTGCCGGCGCAGTCCGACCGGAGAGTAGGGTGTCGGCGTGGTTTCGAAACCCTCTTGCGCGAGTTGGGCCTGAACGTCGTCGCGTTCCGCTTTCTGCGTGTTGACGCGCAGATCGACCGGTGCCGGGCGATTGAGGCCCTCGGCAAGTGCGAGCGCCTCGGTTTCCCCGTATTGGGCCAGCAACTTGTCGGCCAGCCAGTCCGGCAGGTTGGCGCGTACCGCGAACGGCAGCTGCGTGCGATCGAGTCCGCGCACGCGCTCGACCAATACGCGCGCATCGCTGCGGTAGCCGGCCTCTTCGAGGGCGCGGGCGCTCAGGCCCTGCGTCAGCCACCAGGTGGCAATGAGGTCGATCGGGGTGTTGTTCTGGCACAGGTGTTCCAGCACGCGCCGTTGCCGCAGCGTGCCGTACACCGCCTCGGCAACTTGGCCGCGGTCGCGCACGCCCATCTGGCGATTGGCGCGGAAGTAGCGATCCATCTGTGCATCGGCGGGCAGTGTGCCGGTGACGATGGTTTCAAAAAGTTCAGCAGCGGATCTGAAGAGGAGCGGTTTAGCCATGAGAGAGTCGAAGCGCTCCAGAAAATATGATTGAACTGAGTTGACCAGAACGACGGGGTGGCCCCGCGGCTGGTGTTCGGATTCGGCCGGCTACTTGCCGTAACGTTTCAGCAGATCGTTGTACGCGTCGATACGCCGATCACGAAAAAACGGCCAGATGCGGCGCACGTCTTCCGAACGCTTGCGGCTGACCTCGGTCACCAGCACGGATGGCTTGTCGCTCGGCGCCTGCGCCAGGAATTCCCCTTGCGGACCGGCCACGAAGCTCGAGCCCCAAAACGCAATGCCGGCACCGCCTTGCGGGTCGGGCTCATGACCGATGCGGTTGGTGACGACAACGGGCAGTCCGTTGGCGATGGCATGGGCGCGCTGGATGGTGATCCAGGCGTCGCGCTGGCGATTTTTTTCCGCCTCGTCATCGCGCGGGTCCCAGCCGATGGCGGTCGGGTAGAGCAGCAGCTCGGCGCCGTGCATCGCCATCAGGCGCGCGGCTTCCCGGTGCCACCGACC
>OBEQ011863185.1_pt1 | contig 10876 bp, 10 predicted proteins | sample 1670901 | NCBI WGS metagenome assembly OBEQ01 (sample SAMEA104232315, study PRJEB22302) | groundwater metagenome | biome: forest; feature: aquifer; material: groundwater | place: USA | collected 2011-08-07 | depth 5.4 m | reverse complement strand
TGATCCAGAAGCTGCTCGGGATCCGGATCATGATGACGATCAACCAACTTCTTTCCGAAGAGACCGCCGCGATGCTCCTTAAGATTTACGGCTACGAGTACCAGCGGCCGCAGACACTGGAAGAGAAATTGGATGCGTCCCATGAAAAAGAGGATCCCGCCAAGCTCAAGCCGAGACCGCCGGTCGTCACGCTGATGGGCCATGTGGATCACGGAAAGACGTCGCTGCTGGATGCGATCCGCAAAACCAAGGTGGTGGACACCGAGGCGGGCGGCATCACGCAGCACATCGGCGCTTACCGGGTGAGTTTGCCCAAGGGCGCGATTGCGTTCCTCGATACGCCGGGCCACGAGGCGTTCACCGCAATGCGCGCGCGCGGCGCCCACGCGACCGACATCGTAGTGGTGGTGGTCGCTGCGGATGACGGCGTGATGCCGCAGACAATCGAGGCGATCGACCATGCGAAGGCCGCCGAGGCGACGATCGTCGTTGCGATGAACAAAATCGACAAGCCCTCCGCGAATGCGGATCGCGTCAAGAAACAGCTGGCCGAGATGGGGCTGACGCCCGAAGACTGGGGCGGCAAGACGATCGTTGTCCCCGTCTCCGCGAAGACCGGCGACGGGATCGACCAGCTTCTCGAGATGCTTCTGCTCGAAGCGGAGCTGCTCGAGCTCAAGGCCGATCCGACCAAGCCGGCCCGCGGGGTTGTGCTCGAGGCGAAACTCTCGAAGGGGGGCGGACCGGTCGCCGATATCCTCGTGCAGGGGGGAACGCTGCGCGTCGGCGACGTGCTGGTCGTCGGCCCATACTGGGGCCGCGTGCGCGCGATGCTGGATGAGCGGGGCCACCGTCTGAAAGAGGCCGGCCCATCGACGCCAGTTGAACTGCTCGGGCTCAACGGCGTTCCGCAGGCGGGAGAAACTCTTTCCGTCGTGCCGGATGAGAAACAGGCGCGGGAGATCGTCTCGAAGAAAGAGCTGGAACTGAGGACCCCGAAACCGACGGCCAAGAGGGCGGTGACGCTCGAAGATTTCCACAAACAGCTCGAGCTCGGCCGCGTGAAAAGTTTGAACCTGATTCTCAAAGGGGATGTGCAGGGGTCGCTCGAAGCGATCCAGGACCAATTGGCCAAGATCTCTTCGCAAGAGGTGGCGATCAAATTTCTCCACATCGGCGTCGGCGACGTGACCGAGCCGGATGTGCTCTTGGCCGAGGCATCCGACGCGGTTGTGATCGGTTTCCACGTCGGCATGACGTCGGAGGCCGAGGGGCTCGCGAAGCTCGAAGGGGTCGACATCCGGATCTACCGGATCATCTACGAAGCGGTCAACGATATCCGGGCCGCGCTCGAAGGGTTGCTCGAGCCCAAGACGGTCGAGACGATCGTCGGCCGAGCGAAGGTGCTTCAGGCGTTCAAAGTATCCAGTGCCGGCGTGATTGCTGGCTGCCAGATTGTGAAGGGCAAAGCGACGCGCAACGCCCACGCCCGGATCATGCGGGGCGGCGAGCAGATTCACGAGGGGAAGATCACCTCGCTGAAGCGGTTCAAGGACGATGTCCGCGAAGTGGCGGAAGGTTTCCAGTGCGGGATCGGCGTTTCCGGGTTCAGCAGTTTCGAGCCGGAGGACATCATCGAGGTGGTGGAAGTTGCGCAGGTTGCCGCGAAACTGTAATCTGCACCGTTTGACTTTAAGCTCATGAGTTCACATCAGCGCGTTCTCTCCGGCATGCGGCCCACGGGGCCTCTTCATCTGGGGCACCTCGTCGGGGCCCTGAAAAACTGGGTCGATCTGCAGCGGCAGTACGAATGCTTCTTCATGGTGGCCGATTGGCACGCATTGATGAGCGAGTACGAGCATCCGGAGCAGATCGCCCAGAACAGCCGCCAGATGGTGATGGACTGGATCGCGGCCGGCATCGATCCGAACCGTTCGGTGATTTTCCGCCAGTCGGATGTGCCGCAGCATCTGGAGCTCCACATGGTGCTCTCGATCATCGCACCGCTGGGCTGGGTCGAGCGGGTACCGACGTACAAGGAGCAGCTGCGCGAGGTGACCGGGCGGGATTTGGCCACGTACGGATTCCTCGGGTATCCGGTGCTTCAGTCGGCCGATATTCTGCTCTACAAGGCGGACGTGGTTCCGGTGGGGGAGGATCAGATTCCCCATTTGGAGCTGACGCGGGAGATCGTACGCCGGTTCAAATTTCTGTACAGCGCGGATCTCTTTCCGGAGCCGAAGCCGCTGCTGACGAAGGAGTCCCGCCTGCTCGGTTTGGACGGCCGGAAGATGTCCAAGTCGTACGACAATTTCATCGCCCTCTCGGAAGAGCCGGATGCGATCCGCAAGAAGGCGCAGAAGATGTTCACCGACCCGAAGCGGATCAAGATGACCGATCCGGGCCATCCGGAAGAGTGCAACGTCTGCCATTACTGGGAGGTTTTCTCGCCGGAGGAGGCGCCGAAAGTGTGGGAAGAGTGCCGCACCTCGAAGCGGGGCTGCACGCAGAACAAGCAGGAGTTGGCCGAGCGGGTCGTGAAGCTGACCGAAAAATTCAGGGCGGTGCGGGCGTCGGCACAGGGGATCGGCACCGCGGATGAGATCCTGGCCGCGGGGGCCTCGAAGGCCAGAGCGGTCGCGCGGGAAACGATGGCGCAGGTTCGTCAGGCGATCGGTCTGACGCCGGAGATCATGTCCTCATGACGTACAGGGTCAAGCTCGAGATCTTCGAGGGGCCGCTGGATCTGCTGCTCCACTTGGTCAAGCAGAACCACGTGGAGATCACGAACATTCCGATCGCGGTGATCACCGAGCAGTACCTTCAGTACCTGAGCATGATGCAGGCGCTCGATCTGGAGATCGCGGGCGAGTTCATCGTGATGGCCGCGACGCTGATGCAGATCAAGTCGAGGATGCTGCTGCCGCCCGAGACGCTCACGCCGGAGGAGCAGGAGGAGCCGGACCCAGCGCAGGAGCTGATCCAGCGCCTGCTCGAGTACCAGAAATTCAAGCAGGCGGCCGAGTTTTTGGGCGCGATGGAGAAGACGCGGCTCATTCAGTTCTCCCGGCCGGGCCGCCCCGACGGGGAAATGGAGCAGGTGGAGGAGCTCGCCGAGGCGAGTCTGTTCGATCTGCTCAATGCGTTCTCTCAATTTATGTCGGAAATTCCGGCGGAGATGATCCATGAGATCATCAAGGATGAACATACCGTCGAGGAAAAGATCTCGCTGCTCCGGGAGCTGATCCGACGGCAGCCGAAGGTGAGTTTCGCCGAGCTGTTTGCCAACGCGAAGAGCAAATTGGAAATCATCGCGACATTCCTGGCACTGCTGGAGCTGATCCGGCTCAAGGAGGCCGGCGTGCGGCAGAGCCAGCTGTTCGGCGAGATCGTGATCGTCCGGAATACGACCGGCGAGCTGGAGGTGACCGCATGACCGACGAAGGACCGCAGAGCGGGCCGAGGAAATGGTTGAGCGTTCCGAACGCTCAGACCATGACCGACGAAGAAATCAAAAAAATTCTCGAGGCGCTGCTACTCGTGACGGAGAAATCTCTGCTGATCGACCAGGCACGCGAAGTGTTGGGCGCCGGCGTCGAGCCGGCCGAGATTCGCCGTCTGCTGACCGAGCTGGCCGCCGAGTACAGGCAGGCCAACCGAGGGATTCGGATCGAGGAGGTCGCCGAAGGTTTCCAGATGGTGACCGATCCGGATCTTGCGCCGCACGTGATGAAGCTCACGCGCCGCGTCCGATCGGTCCGGCTGAGCAAGCCGGCGCTCGAGACGCTCGCGATCATCGCGTACCGCCAGCCGACCACGCGGATCGAGATCGAGCAGGTCCGCGGCGTGGACGCGGGCGGCGTTTTGGAAACCCTCTTGAAGTTCAACTTGGTTCGCGTGGCGGGGCGCAAGGAAGCGGTGGGGCGCCCTTTGCTCTACGAGACCACGCGGGAGTTCCTCGACCATTTCGGTCTGAAAAATTTGGAGGATATGCCGACACTCGAAGAGGTGAAGAGTGGGGTGGAATTGAACAATGACGCTCAAACAACTCCGCAAGCGGATTGATTCGATCGATCTGCGGCTGCTCCGGCTGCTCAATCGCCGAGCGGTTTTGTCGTTGGAGGTCGGAGAGCTGAAGAAAAAGAACGGTCTTCCGGTGTTCGACGGCAGCCGCGAGAAACTGGTCTTGAAGCGGGTCATTCAGAAAAACAAGGGCCTTGTTTCCGACGCCGCGCTGCGGAGGATTTTCTCGGAGGTTTTGCGCCAGAGCAGGCGGCTGCAAAAGACGAAGATCAATGGCAAGCATGCATAAGGTCGCGTACTTGGGCCCTGAGAAAACCAACACCCATATCGCTGCCCGAAGAAAATTCGGCGCGCATGCCCGGTATATTCCCTGTGGTACCGTGGAAGAAGTTTTCCAAGCTGTCGAGAGAAAGAAAGTTGATTTCGGTGTAGTCGCGATAGAAAATTCACTAGAAGGAGCGGTTACTCATACTCTGGATAGGTTTATCGGCTTTGAAGAGTCTCCTTTGAAGATTTACGGGGAGATCGACGAATCGATCAACCATTACCTCATGATGTCGCCGCAGACATCGATCGAAAAGATTCGTGTCGTTTATTCACATCCCTCCGCTTTGGAGCAGTGCAGGGAGTGGCTTAGCACGAGCTGTCCATCTGCGACATCTTGGGAAACAAACTCGACAGCCAAAGCAATAGAGTATTTATTCAACAGAAAAGAGCGTCTCTTCCCGATCCGCGAAAGAGCCGCTATCGGTCGGTTAGAACTGGCTGAGGAACATCGGTTGAAAGCAATTCCCATTTCAATCGATCAGGAGAATAGAACCCGATTCCTCATCCTATCGCTCCAGGGAAATGTAAAGATTGGTCGACGGACCAAGACTTCGCTGATGTGCGCTTTAAGCGATAAACCAGGTGCGCTGTATGACGCATTGCGTCCTTTTAAGAGATATAAGATTAATCTCACGAAAATCGAATCGCGCCCTTCAAAGAAAAAAGCGTGGGAGTATATTTTCTTCATCGATTTCGAGGGGCATAAAACGGAATTAAGAGTAAAGAAGGCGCTTAAAAGTCTTGAAAAGAGCACTTCCAGCCTCAAGGTTTTGGGTTCATATCCGACCGGCAGCTAACTGATGAGTCAAATGATTATGGCAAAGCCGTTGGCTAGAAAAATTTTGAGCGGGGTGACCCCGTATTCGCCGGGGAAGCCGATCGAGGAGGTTCAGCGGGAGCTGGGCATTCCGAAAGCGATGAAGCTCGCCTCGAACGAGAACGCGCTCGGGCCCAGCCCCAAGGCGCTCGAGGCGATCCGCGCCGCACTCGGCAACCTGCACCGCTATCCGGATTCCCACAGCTTTTACTTGGTCCGCGCAATCGCCTCCGCGAGGGGGGTTGCTCCGGAGCAGGTGATCGTGGGCAACGGGTCCGACGAGATCATCACGCTCGCCGCGCGGGCTTTCATCGAGCCGGGCGAAGAAGTAGTGATCGCGGAGCCGACGTTCCTCATCTACAAAATCGCCTCGCAGTTGGCGCAGGCGAAGATCCGGACCGTTCCGCTGAAAAATTTCCGCTACGATTTGGGGGCGATGAAGCAGGCGGTAACCTCCCGCACGAAGATCGTGTTCATCGCGAACCCGGACAACCCGACCGGCAGCTACGCCACGCGGCCCGAGGTGGAGGCGTTTCTCGAGGATCTGCCCGAGGGGGTGATCGTCTTCTTCGATGAGGCGTACGCGGAGCTGGTCGACGCGCCCGATTATCCCGATTCCCGCGCGTATCTCATGAAACATCCGGTGATCATCACGCGCACCTTCTCGAAGGCGTACGGTTTGAGCGGCATCCGGGTCGGCTACGGGATCGCGTCGAAGGAGCTGATCGAGCCGATGCAGAAGGTCCGGGAGCCGTTCAACGTGAACAGCTTGGCGCAGGCGGCCGCGCTCGCCGCGCTCGAGGACAAGCAGCACCTCGAGAACACGCGCCGTCTTTTAAGGGAGCAGAAGCCGGTGATCTACCAGGCGCTCGAGGAGCTCGGATTATCCGCGGTGCCGAGCGCTACGAATTTCATCTTGTTTCGCGTCGGACCACGCGCCCCGCAGGTGGTTCAGTCCCTCCTGAAGAGGGGGATCATCGTGCGCGATATGCGGGCGTGGAATCTTGCAGAGTACATCCGGGTAACCGTCGGACTGCCCGAGGAGAACAGCGCGTTCGTCGGCGCGTTGAAAGAGGTCTTAAGGAGGGAGTTGTCGTGATTATCGTTTTGAAGCCGCATGCGACCGAAACGCAGATCAGGCACATCGTCACGAAGGTCAAATCTTTAGGGTTGAAGCCGATGATCTCGCAGGGGGCCGAGCGGACCATCATCGGCGTGATCGGCGAGGAGGACATCCTCCGGGTTCAGCCGCTCGAAGTTTTTCCGGGCGTCGAGAAGGTGATGCCGATCCTGGCCCCGTACAAGCTGGTCTCCCGCGAGTTCAAGCCGGCCGACACCGTGATCGACGTCGAGGGGGTCAAGATCGGCGGCAAGAAAATCATCGTGATGGCCGGCCCCTGCGCGATCGAGAGTTTTGAGATGCTGCTGTCCGTCGGCAGGAGCGTCAAGAAATCGGGCGCTTCGATCCTGCGCGGCGGCGCGTTCAAGCCCCGCACCTCCCCGTACAGCTTCCAGGGGCTCGGCGAGGAGGGGTTGAAATTCCTCGTCGAAGCGAAGAAGAAAACCGGCCTGCCGATCATCACGGAACTGATGGATGTGCGGGACCTCGAGCTCGTGGAGCGAAACGCCGACATCATTCAGATCAGTGCGCGCAACATGCAGAACTTCGACCTGCTCAAAGAGGTGGGCCGCTCGAAGAAGCCGGTTCTGCTCAAGCGGGGCATGTCGGCCACGATCAAAGAGATGCTGCTGTCGGCCGAATACATCCTGCAGAACGGCAACTTCAATGTGATGCTCTGCGAACGGGGCATCCGCACGTTCGAGACGGAGACCCGCTTCACGCTGGACTTGAACGCGGTCCCGTTGATCAAGAACCTCAGCCACCTGCCGGTCATTGTCGACCCCAGCCACGGCACCGGCCGCTGGGGTCTCGTGCCGCCGATGGCGAAGGCCGGCATCGCCGCGGGCGCCGACGGACTGATCATCGAGGTCCATCCGAAGCCGGAGGAGGCCCTCTCCGACGGTCCGCAGTCGATGCTGCCGGAGAAGTTCTCCAAATTGATGGAGGAGCTCAGGCGGGTCGCCAAGGCGGTCGGCCGCGAGCTGTAATGTTTAAGCGGGTCTCGATCGTTGGGCTCGGCCTGATCGGCGGCTCCCTCGGGATGGCGCTGAAGCGCGGCCGTATCGCCCGCAGCGTGATCGGCTTCAGCCGTCACGAGCGGACGATCCGACGCGCCTTGGCGCGGGGCGCGGTGAACGACGCAGATACCGAGCTGTGCCCCGATTGGCTGGGAGAGTCGGACCTCGTCGTGATTGCCACACCCCCGCTTACGGTGGTTCCGATCGCGCGCGAAATCGCTCGGCTCACGACGCATCGTTTCGTGATGACCGATGTGGCCAGCACGAAGGCGCAGATCGTCCGGCAGTTGGAGCGTTCCCTCCCGGCCCGCATCTCATTCGTCGGATCCCATCCGATGGCCGGTTCCGAAAAATCGGGGATCGAAGCGGCGCACCAGGATCTGTTTAACGGCGCGCCCTGCGTTGTGACCCGCACCTCCAAAACGAACCGGGCCGCACTCGCCCGCGTGTCAGCCCTCTGGCGGTCGGTGGGCGGCCGCCCGATGGTGCTCGATCCCTCCCGCCACGACGCGCTCGTGGCCCGCGTGAGCCATCTGCCGCACCTCACGGCGGTCGGATTGATGCTCGCCGCCGGCAAGGAGCCGCTGATCTTGAGCGCCGGAGGGTTCGCCGACACCACCCGGATCGCGTTGAGCGATCCCCGCATGTGGCGCGAGATATGCCTCTCGAATCGGAAGCAGATCACGCGGGCTTTGCGCGCGTTCCGGAAAGAGATCGAGCGGTTCGAGCAGCTGATCCGCCGCGGCGACGGGGCCGCTTTAAGCCGGCTCTTCGCATCCGCTCAGCGAAAACGGCGCGGTCTCACGAAATGAAAAATCTCATCATCACGATCGATGGCCCCGCCGGCACCGGCAAATCGACGGTGGCTCGGTCGCTCGCCCAGCGCCTCGGCTACCTCTATCTGGATACGGGTGCCATGTACCGGGCGGTGGCGTTGAAGGCGATTCGGCAGCGGATGGATCTCTCGAACAGCCGCTTGTTGGGGGCGATGGCGGCCCGCACCAAAGTCAGCTTCCGGGTCGATCCGGGCCGGCGGCTCAAAGTTTTGTTGGACGGCAAAGATGTCACCGAGCCGATCCGCCGGCATGCGGTCTCCGAGGCGGCCTCGGTCGTGGCGGCCGTTCCCAAGGTTCGAGAGGTGCTGGTCCGCCAACAGCGGGCCATCGGCGCCCGAGGACGGGTGGTCGCCGAGGGCCGAGACACCGGCACCGTCGTTTTTCCCCGCGCTCCCATCAAATTTTTCATCACCGCTGCACCGCAGGAACGGGCCAAACGCCGCTGGCAAGAGCTCCGGCAGGTAGGCCGGCCGATGTCATTAAAGGAAGTCCTGCTCGATACGAAGCGTAGGGATCAGCGGGACCGCCGGCGGGCGGTTTCCCCGCTGCGCGTCGCCCAAGGGGCCCGCAGGATCGACAATACGCGCTTGAAACCTGCCCAAGTGCTTGATAGAATGCTGAGTTATGTTCACCAAATCCAAAATGGGTTCATTGAATGAACTCAGCCCCTTTTCTTCATCGTCAGAAGGACAGGTGGGTGTTATGAGCGACGAACTCTCCAAGATGTACGAAGAGAGCTTCCGGGAGCTACAGGAAGGACAGATCGTTAAAGGGAGGATCCTGTCCATCACGGCTAAGGAAGTCCTTGTCGACGTCGGCTACAAATCTGAAGGGATCATCCCGCTCGAGGAGTTTGATGATCCGGGTTCTCTGAAGGTCGGGGACGGGGTCGAGGTTCTGCTGGAATCGGTCGAGGACGACGAAGGGCTCATCGTTCTCTCCAAGCGCAAAGCCGAACGGGCCAAGGGCTGGGAGCGCCTGCTCGACCTGGCCAAGGAGGGGGATCTCCTCGAGGGCCGCGTCACGCGCAAGGTGAAGGGCGGTCTCATGGTGGATATCGGCGGGGTGGAAGCGTTCCTGCCCGCCTCCCAAGTTTTCCTGCGCGGCTTCGGCAACTTGGATTCGCTCGTCGGACAGACGATGAGTGTCGTGATCATCAAGGTGCACAAGGCCCGCCGCAACCTCGTTGTTTCCCGACGGGAAGCGCTGCTCAAAGAGCGGGAGCATCTGCGCCAGCGGATTTTGGATGAGCTCGAGGTCGGCCAGACCCGCCAGGGTACGGTCAAGAACATCACCGATTTCGGAGCGTTCATTAATCTGGGCGGCGTGGATGGGCTTCTGCACATCACCGACATGAGTTGGGGCCGCGTGACCCATCCGACTGAGATCGTTCAGGTGGGGCAGAAACTCGACGTGATGATCCTCAGCTTCGACCGGGAGACGATGAAGATCTCTCTCGGCTTGAAGCAGCTGACCCCGAACCCGTGGGACCAGGCCGAAGGCAAGTACCCGGTCGGCTCGCGCGTGAAGGGCAAGGTGGTCAGTTTGATGCCCTACGGCGCATTCGTCGAGCTGGAGAAGGGTCTCGAGGGGCTCGTCCATATCTCTGAATTTTCGTGGACCAAGCGGCCGTCGCACCCGAGCGAGATTGTGAAGGTGGGGGATGAGGTTTCCTGCATCGTGCTCAGCATCGACCGGGAGAATCAGAAGATCGCGCTCGGCATCAAGCAGACCGAGTCGAACCCGTGGGAAGCGTACCTCAAGGATCATCCGGTCAACAGTCGGGTGACCGGCCGCGTGCAGCACCTCACCGAGTACGGCGCGTTCGTGGAGTTGGCCGATGGAATCGAGGGGCTTCTCCACGTGCAGGATCTCTCCTGGACCCGCCGGTACAACCATCCTTCGGAGTGCCTCAAAAAGGGGCAGGAAGTGGAGATGGTCATCGTGAGCGCTGAGCCGGAGAACCGGAAGATCGGTCTGAGTTTGAAAGCGGCCGCTCCCGATCCGTGGACAGCGATCTCGGAGAAGTTCCCGGCCGGCACGCTCGTCGAGGGAAAGATCACCAAGGTGGCCTCTTTCGGGATTTTCGTTGAGATTGAGAAGGATCTCGACGGGCTCGTCCATCTTTCCGAGCTGCCGGTTCGGCTGCCCGCGCACTTGAAGCGCAGCGGCCGGAAAGCGGCGGCACCCGGCAAGGCAGCCGCTCCGCCGGTCCAACCGGTTGATCCGGCCGCCGCCGAGGTGGGGGATGTCCAGCCGGAAGCCGTGACGGCTTTTCTGGAGACTCAGTTCAAGGTGGGTGACACCGTGCAGGCTCGCGTCCTTCGCGTGGACGGCGACCAGCGCCGGATCGCCCTGAGCATGAAGCGGGTTTAAGCCGGCCATCCTGTCCGTTCCGCAGCAGCTCTCCGTTATCAAGAGGGGCCTCTCGGAGATCCTCTCCGAGCCGGAGCTCGTACGGAAGCTCTCGAAAAACAGCCCGCTGCTGATCAAAGCCGGTTTTGATCCGACCGCGCCCGACCTGCACCTCGGGCATATCGTTCTGCTGAAAAAACTCTCCGATTTTCAGAAGCTCGGCCACCAGGTTGTTTTTCTGATCGGTGATTACACCGGCATGATCGGGGATCCGTCCGGCCGGACGGATCTGCGCCCCGTTTTGCCCCCGGAGCAGGTTCTCGCCAACGCGCAGACCTACAGAGATCAGATCGGCCGGATTATCGACGTCAACAAGGTC
>OBEQ010252395.1_pt1 | contig 10876 bp, 10 predicted proteins | sample 1670901 | NCBI WGS metagenome assembly OBEQ01 (sample SAMEA104232315, study PRJEB22302) | groundwater metagenome | biome: forest; feature: aquifer; material: groundwater | place: USA | collected 2011-08-07 | depth 5.4 m | reverse complement strand
CGCCCCGCCGCGGCGCCGCCCCCCCGCCACACCGAGGGACCCAACCGTTCGGTGAAATGGCCTGACCCCCAGAACACGCTCCGGGCGGTGACGACGGGAGGACTGCGGGCTGCGTGAGGGTGAGCGGGGAGACGGGACGGATAAGTCTGTGTCACCACCGGCGCGTACTCGAGGACGCTTGGCTCACTGCTCTCCTTCGCTCAGCGCAACCTCGGACGCTCGGGAGTCTACAAAGCAGAGGTCGCTTTCACCTAAAAATTTGTGCGAGCGGCGCCCTCGCGGCGGCGGCACGCGTCGTCTCGCGCATCTCGGCAGGCTCACCGCGCATCTCAAGAAGGTCGCGTACAATGGGTGGCCGCGCCGCCGACGGCGCTGACCGAACGGGAGACCATGCGCTGGTCCTCCTGGCGGCCGGCGCCTGGCCGCCGGACGCGATCGCGGCGGGATTCGCGCGAGTCCAGGCGCTCAAAGCCGAGATGGCAGCCGGCCGCCGCCGGCGGCTGGCCAGGCTCGGCTTCACCGAGGAGGCCGCTGCCGCCCTCTCGAAGCTGCACACGCGCAACTTCATGTAGCCGCTATCGCGGGCTGTCGGCCGACGCCTCCACGGCGCTGATCTCGGGCCCCTCCGTCCAGGCCCGCGCCCGCGCCGCCGCGACCTGGTCGCCCTCGTGGAACTCGTCCACGCGCACGGAGTCGCAGTTCTCGCACTCCTGCTGCTGGCGCTCGTGCGCGTCGAGGACGAGGTGGAGCTTGCGGACCCGGACCTTGTTCGCGCCCGCCTTGTCGGAGCTGGTGGACGCGACGGCCCACGACCGCTGGCCCTCGGGTCTCGTCCGCGTCTCGACGTTGATGTTGAGCCACACCATCTGCTGCGCGCGCGCCACCGGCGCGCCGCCGGGCGCGACCGCCGCGGTCGCGATGATGGCTCCGAGCGCGATCGTCGCCTTGAGACCGCGCACGCCCTTTCCCGACTGCTTGTCTTCCATGGCTACCTCCCTGCCGCCGGCACCGCTCCGGCTCGCCGATGGTATAGCACGGAGCGGGTTCGAGGGGGGCACACTCGTGTACACTCCCACGCGATGGCCGAGCCCGACCTGCGCGGCCTCTCGGTGGTCGTGGTCGACGACCACGAAGACACGCTGGATCTGTACACGATCGCCCTCGAGCAGTGCGGCGCGCGGGTGAGGATCTTCACGTCCGCGGTCGCGGCGGGCGTGGCCATGCGCGCGTGCCGGCCCCACGTCCTCGTCAGCAGCCTCTCGATGTGGGATGACGGCTACGCCTTGCTCGACACCGGTCCGCGACGTCGGCATCCCGGCGATCACGGTGACGGGACGCGCCCGGCCGGCCGACCGGGAGCGCGCGCTGGCGGCGGGCTTCAAGGAATACCTCGTCAAGCCCGTCGATCCGGTGGAGGTGTGTCGCGCGGTGGCGCGGCTGGCCGGGCGCGCCCCGGCCGGCTGAGCCGGGTGGGGCACGCAACTTGCCGCCCGGATGGCCATGGCCATCCCGCTGGCAAGTGGACCGTCTACGCTCGCGGCCGGCGGCGAGATCACGCTCGACGTGTGCCTCGACGGGTCGGCGTGGCTCGCCACTCTCGGCCGTGACGTGCGGCACGGGCTGGCGGCCCGTCCCCGGCGGCTGCCCCCCAAGTACTTCGACGACGAGACGGGCTCGGCGCTGTTCGGGCGGATCACGCGCCTGCCGGAGTACTACCTCACCCGCGCCGAGCGACGCCTCCTCCAGACCTCCGCCGCCAAGCTGATGCGCGATCTGTGGCCGCGCGACGCCGTCGAGATCGGGGCCGGGGCTCGACCAACTGGAGTACGTCTTCAAGCACGCGCTGGTCCAGGAGGCGATCTACGAGAGCATCCTCGCCGAGCGCCGCCGGCACCTGCACGGGCGGGTGGCCGAGTGCATCGAAGCGGTATTCGCGGACCGGCAGGACGAGTTCACCGGCCTGCTGGCGTATCACTACGCTCGGGCCGGGCGCTGGGAGAAGACCCAGGAGTACGTGGTCAAAGCCGGCGACCTGGCGGTGCGGGTCGCCGCCGATGCGGAGGCGCTGAGCCACTACCGACGGGCGTTCGGGAGTTATGCGCAGGTGTTCGGCGATCGCTGGGGGACCCGCGGCAACGGGGCGTCCTCGAGCGGAAGATGGGTGAGGCCCTGTTCCGACGCGGCCAGCACGAGGACGCCCGCGAGTATCGGCGACGCGCGCTTCAGTATCTCGGTGTTCCCTACCCGGCCTCCCGTGTGGGAGTGCGCGCGGCGATTGTGCGGCAACTGGTCCAGCAGCTCGGACACCGGCTCCTGCCCCGCCTGTTTCTGCACGCAGTCCGGGCGATCCCCGTGTTTCCGTCGGTGGCCGAGGCGCTCGGCGACCTCGGTTTCTGCTACCTCAGGCGGGGTGACTGGTGGCAGGCGCTGTCGGTGCTCGAAGCATGCCAACAATTAATCATTTAGCGGGGGCTACGCGGGCACGAGGTGACAAGCCCGCTCAATAACCTGGCGGACGCCTATCTGGTGGCCCTCGAACAGACGGACGGCCCGGCGCGAACGGACATGAGTGCGAAGGCCAAGCGGGGCGCTTGCGGCTCGAGAGACTCGCACTCGCCCCGTAGCGGATCCCCGGCTTCGCAGCGAGCACCTACGCGGAGGCCGCCCGGCGCTACTTCGGCGAGGACCAGGGGCGGGCGTGGCTGAAGCAGGTGAGCGGAATGGTGTCGCGCATGGCCCGGATCACCGTTCGACCCGAGTGGGCCGGCATCCTCGACTTCGAGACCGGTTTCCCGAGCGCCCTGTCACCGTGAGGGCGCCGACCGCGCTCTTCATCCTCCGGGCGTTCCGGGTCCGGGCGCAGTTCGACCCGGCCGAAAACGGCTGGGTGGTGACGGCCACCCGCGAGGCGTGCGAGGCGGGGGCAGCGGGTGTTCGCCGACGCCGCGCGGATCTACCGCAGCGCGATCGACCTCGGCCCGTGCCAGCGGATGAGCCCGGAGGAGGTGCGCCGGCTCACGTCCCACCGTGCGCACACGCTCTACCCGCCGACGCACTGACCGGGTCCGGCTGACGGCGCGGCCCGCGGCCTCCCCCTACCAGTACTTCGGGAACTCGGGCTCCTCGCGCGTGATCACCTCGAGGAGCGCCGCGCGCCCGGCCTCGGTCTCCGCGATGGCCCGCCGCAGCGCGGGCACCAGCTCGTGCGGCTTCTCCACGCGCTCCGTGTAGCCGCCCAGCCCGTCGGCGACCTTCGCGTAGTCGCCGGAGAGGTACCGGGTGCCGTAGCGCTCCGTGGAAACGGGCAGGTACTTGGCGTAGCCGCCCATCAGGCTGTTGTTCATCAGGACGGTTAGGATGGGGAGCTTCGAGCGCACCGCGGTCTCGAAGTCCATGCCGACCATGCCGAAGGCGGCATCGCCCATCAGGTTGACGACGAGCTTGTCCGGCGCGCCGAGCTTGGCGCCGATGGCGAGGCCGAGCCCCGCGCCGAGCGGCGTGGTCTTGCCCCAGCCGATGTAGCCGCGCGGGATCAGCGACTCCCAGAACGGGACGATCTGGTCCCGGGGGTTGCCCGAGTCGTGCGTGACGATAGTGCGCCGCCGGTCGACCGTGTGCATGAGGTCCCAGATCACGCGGAAGGGGCTGATGGCGACGTCGTCGGAGGTCAGGCGCGGCATCCACTCCTTCAGGAACTCGGCCTTGACCGCCGCCACCTCCTTCGCCACGGCGCCGGCGCCCGCGCGGCCGGCCGGCCCGGCCTGGCGGGTCACCTCGTCGGTGAGCTGGCGCAGCACCGCGCGCGCGTCGCCGATGACAGCCTGGGCGATCGCGTAGTCCTTGTTCACGTCCTGCTCGTCGATCGTCACCTGCACCATCGTCTTGCCTTCGGGGATCGGCACGATGAAGACCGACCGCGTGAAGCTGGTGCCGATGCCGAAGACGACGTCGGCCTTCTTCAGGAAGTGGTCCACCGGCTTCGGGCCCGAGAGGCCCCCGGTGCCGAGGGCGAGCGGATGATCCTCGGGGAAGGCGCTCTTGCCCTGGAGCGTGGTGAGGACGGGGACCTGGGTCAGCTCCGCGAACGCCTTCAGCTCGTCCGTGGCCTCCGCGTAGAGCACGCCCTGGCCGGCGACGATGACGGGCGCCCGGGCGGCGAGCAGGACCCGGACCGCCTCCGTGACGTCCCGCGGGTCGCCGATGGGCGCCGCCCGCTTGACCGGCGCGTAGGCGAAGTCGGCGACCTCCTCCTTCATCACGTCCGTGGGGACCTCGAGCATCACGGGGCCCGGCTTCCCGCAGCGCATGAGCGTGAACGCGCGCCGCAGCATCTGCGGGATCCGGTGGGCGAGGTTGACGACCTCGACCCACTTGGTGACCTCGCGGTAGTTGTAGATCGCCTGGAAGTTCGGCGCGATGCCGAACCGGTCGCGCGCGAAGGCGCTCGGCAGGAGGAGCACCGGGCTCGCGTCGGAGTAGGCATGGGCGACGGCGCCGAACGCGTTCTCGGTGCCCGGGCCGTACTGGACGGCGCAGACTCCGATCTGCCGGCCGCTCGTCACCCGGCTCAGCCCGTCGGCGATGTGGACGGCGACGCGCTCGGTGCGCGCGCAGATCGGCCGGATGCCGGCGGCCGCCGCGCCTTCGATGAGGGCGTTGTTGGGGAAGCAGGACAGGTACTCGACTCCTTCCGCCTTCAGGACCTTCGCGACGGCGTCCTTGCCTTGCATGGCGCTCCTCGGTGTCAGGCTCGGGTTCGGGTACGGCTCACGTCGAAATGCGGGGCCGGCGCTCGTGGAAGGCCACGGCGATGCGGAGATGCTCCAGGTACTGGGCGAGCTTCTTCCCGCCGAGGTCGATGCCGGTCGCGCGGAAGAACTCCTGCACGTCGCGCTCCAGCGCGGGGCGGGCCAGCCCCATGATCCCTTCCCACATGCGCCGGTAGGCGCTGGCCGGGTACTTCGCCGCCATCTCCTGCCAGTGCGCCTTGACGAACTGCCAGGCGCGCTCGCGCGCGTAGACGCTCACCAGGAGCGAGCGCAGCACGAAGGGCGCGTCCTGGGTGCGGAAGTCGCCGTTGATCGTGCGCTCGAGGGTGGCCGCGAGCAGCTCGGGCTGGCGGAAGCCGGCGAGCGCGTAGAGGTAGCGCTGCTCCTCCTGCGGGGTCTTCGCCCCCTTGAAGCGCCCGTACGCCTCGTCGTACTCCGCCGGCCCCCCGGCAAAGCCGGTGATGGCGATGGCCGCCGACAGGACGGAGGGCTCGACCAGCGTGGGGTCGCCGCGGAACAGCCCGCGGGCCCGCGCCTGCACGGCGGGGTCGTTGCCGAGGGTGCCGAGGGCGCCGAGCAGGTCGCCCCGGAGCTGGCGCTGGAGCTCGTTCTCGCCGGCCTGGGGCGCCCAGCCGAGCCGGGCCACCATCGGCACGATGCGGTCGCGCACGAGCGCTTCCAGCCGCGGGATCTCGGCGTCGTCGAGCACGCGCTTCAGGTAGGCGAAGGCGCCGATCAGCGCGCTCCACACGTTCCGGTCGGTCTCCTCGCGGAAGCGCGCGGTGAGGTCGAGGTACTCACCGAGCGGCATCACGCCGGCGACGGCCGAGGCCCAGGCGTCGTTGACCAGGTTGAAGCGCTCGATGGGCGACGCGACGCTGGCCGCCCGCGTGGCCAGCTTGCCGAGCAGCGCCGGCGAGTAGCGAACGCGGTAGTAGCCGTCGCCGCCGGCATTGACGATGACCCACGCCGGCACGCCGGGCAGCTCGAGGCGCTCCTCGGCCCGCGTCAGCAAGAGCTTGCGCGTGTGCACCGCGCCCTCGGCCTCGAGCTTGAGCGTGATCGGCACCTGCCAGCGCTGCCCGGCGGCGCCCCCCTCCCCCGGCAGGTAGGTGAAGCGCTGCTGGGACAGGACGAGGCCGCCGGCCTCCTCCGTCACGCCGATCACGGGGTAGCCCGGCGAGAAGATCCACTCCTCCATGACGTCGGCCGCGCCGAGCGCCTCCCAGAGATCCCGTGTCTCGCTGTTGGCGTACTTGTGCTTCTGGAGGTAGCGGCGGATGCCGTCGCGGAACACGTCGGCGCCGAGGTGCTGCTCGAGCATCCGGAGCACGGAGGCGCCCTTCTCGTAGGTGAGCGCGTCGAACATCGCCTCGGCGTCCTTGGGCGCCGTCACCGGCACCTCGATCGAACGCGTGTTCTGCAGGCCGTCGAGGGCCAGCGCCGCCGCCCGCGAGACCCCGAAGGTCACCCAGCGCTGCCACTCGGGCTTCCAGGCGTCCACGCAGAGCATCTCCATGAACGTCGCGAAGGCCTCGTTGAGCCAGATGCCATTCCACCAGGACATGGTCACGAGGTCGCCGAACCACATGTGGGCGACCTCGTGGGCCACCACGTCGGCCACCCGCTCCAGCTCGTTGTGGGTGGCGGCCTTCTCGTCGACGAGGAGCGCCGTCTCCCGGAACGTGATCGCGCCCAGGTTCTCCATGGCGCCCGAGGCGAAGTCCGGGATGGCGAGGAAGTCGAGCTTGTCGCCCGGGTAGGGCATGCCGTAGTACTGCTCGAAGAACTCCAGGGAGAAGGTGGCGACGGCCTGGCCGAAGCGGGCGATCGGCTGCTTGCCGGGCACGCACCAGATCCGCACGGGCGTCGGGCCCACCAGGACCGGCTCCGTCGCCTCGAGCTCGCCCACGACGAAGGCCACGAGGTACGTGGACATGACGATGGTGTCGGCGAACTGCAGCGTCTTCTTGCCCGGCCCCGGCCCGGGGCGCTCGGCGGCGATGCGCGTGTTCGACACCGCCGTGAGCCGCTCGTCGATCACCAGGGTGGAGGCGAACACCGCCTTGAACGAGGGCTCGTCCCAGCACGGGAAGGCGCGGCGGGCGTCCACCGCCTCGAACTGGGTCGAGGCCAGCCAGTGCTCCGCGCCGTCGCCGTCGACGTAGCGGCTCCGGTAGAAGCCGCGCAGCTTGTCGTTGAGGATCCCCTCGAAGACCACCTGGAGCCGCCACGAGCCCGCGGCCAGCGCCTCCGGGAACACGAAACGCGCCCGCTCGCGCTCGGGCTCGAGCCGCACGCTCCCGGCCAGGCTCCGGCCGCGCTCGTCGCGGGCGGTCACCGACCGGATCTGGAGGTCGACGGCGTTGAGGACGACCTCCGCAGTGGGCTCGTGCACGGTCACCGCGATCGTCTCGTCCCCGGTGTAGGTCGCGCTCGTCAGATCGGGCGCGAGCGTCAGATCGTAGCGGCTCGGGACGACGGTGCGGGGCAGCCGGTAGGCATCGCTCATGCGGACATCACCTTTCCCTCGAATGTATGCGCGATCAGCGGAGGACGAAGCGCCCCCTCGAGCGGCTCCTCCCGCCCCGCGAAGTACGCGCGGAACGCCGGCGGCAGCGCGGGCTCGGGCGCCGGCATGAGGGGGCGGGCCGGCCTATCCGGTCAGCTCGAACTTCTGCAGCGAGCGGATCTCCCGCGGGGGGTTCTCGTGCTGGCCCTTGAACGTGTAGGAAACCTCGGCCACGTAGAAGTCGCCGCGCGAGTCGACGGCGACGCCGTGGGGGGCGAGAAACTCCCCCGGCTTCTCGCCCTGGAAGCGCCCGCCGATCCGCGCCAGGAGGTCGCCCTTGCTCGACAGGATGCTCACGCGCGCCCCGAGGTTCGGCACCGCCGCGTTCACGGGCAGGCTCGTGGGAATCTCGCCCACGTAGAAGGTGCCGCCGTTCTTCCGGTCGGCGAAGAGCCCGCAGGGGCGGTGCAGGTTGTTCCACTGCGCGAGGTAGTGGCCGTTCTCGTCGAAGATCTGGACGCGGTGGTTCTCGCGGTCGGCGACGTACACGAGCCCCTCGGCGTCGGTGGCGATGTTGTGCGGGAGGTTGAAGCAGCCGGGGTCCGTCCCGCCCTCGCCCCACGAGAACAGGTGCCGGCCGCTGGGGTCGTACTTGTGGACCCGGGAGTTGCCGTAGCCGTCGGAGATATAGATGTCGCCGGTCCTCGGGCAGAGGGCGACGTGCGTGGGCCGGTTGAAGGGCTTGCCGCCCTGCAGCTCCGCCGGCTTGTCGGGGTCGCCGATCGTCAGCAGGAGCTTGCCCTCCGGCGTGAACTTGCGGATCGTGTGCTGCAGGTCGTCGGTCAGCCACACCGCGTCGTCGGGCCCGATGGTGATGCCGTGAGCGCGGCGGACCATCCCCTCGCCCCAGGCGCGGAGGAAGTTGCCCTGCCGATCGAACACCATGACCGGGTGCTCGCCGCGGTTGAAGACCCAGACGTTGTCCTTGCGGTCGACCCCGACGCTGGTCGCCTCCACGAACCGCCAGCCGTCGGGCAGCTTGCCCCACCCTTCCACCACGCGATACTTCATGCCTTCCTCCTCAGAATGCCTTCCGGTAGTATGCGGGGACGATGCCGCTGGCACCCGTCAACGGAATCTCACTTTACTACGAGGTCAAGGGCAGCGGGAGCCCGCTGGTCCTGGTGCACGGGTTCGCCGGCGGGCTGCGCCTCTGGGACCCCCAGGTCAGAGCCTTCGCCCCCCGCCGCCGGGTCGTGACCTACGACGTGCGCGGCCACGGGCTCTCGGACGCGCCGGCCGCCGCCGCCTACTCCCAGCCGACCTCGGTCGCGGACCTGCGCGGGCTCCTCGAGCACCTGAAGATCAAGCGCGCGGTCCTGGGCGGCCTGTCGATGGGCGGCAACATCGCGCTCAACTTCGCGATCGCCCACCCGGACATGGTGAGCGGGCTGATCATCGCCGACACCGGGGCCGGGTCGGACGGCACCGCCGAGTGGGTCGCCGGCGCCCACGCCTTCGCCGAGGGGCTGGAGCGACAGGGGCTGGAGGCCTTCGCCGACATGGCGCTGGCCAACCCGCTCTTCGCCCGCTACCTGGCCCAGGGGCCGGAGGCCGCGCGGTTCATCCGCTCCTGCCTGATGACCCACCGCGCGCATGGCATCGCCCACACCGCCCGCGAGGTGCTGGCCAAGCGCCCCACGATCTACGCGCTCGAGGCCGAGCTGCGCCGGCTGCGCGTCCCCACCCTCCTGATCGTGGGCGAGCACGACGAGCCCTGCCTGAAGGTGCACCGGTTCATGGGCGACACCATCCCGGGCGCGAAGCACGTGCTGCTCCGCGGGGTCGGCCACCTCACGAACCTGGAAGCGCCCGCGGCCTTCAACGCCGCCGTCCGCGCCTTTCTTTCTCGGAGGGGGGCTCCCGCCCCCCTTCCGAACCTCCCCCGGGAAGGCGGGCGCCGCCGGAGCCGTCGCTCGAAGCGGGAGCACCGGACGGACCGGCCATAACGCCGCACCTCGTGACGCGGACACGCGCGGATTAAACCTCTGTTCGAGCGCCGGCTTTGCCGGCGCAATCCCCGGGGGGGAGGTTCGGAAGGGGGGCGGAGCCCCCCTCCGAGCACCTAGCGCGCCTGGATGTACTCGCGGAGGTAGTGGTTCTCGTACTCCGTCTCGTCGAGCGTGGCCTTGACGACGTCGCCGATGGAGATCATGCCGGCCACCCCGCCGCCGGCCATGACCGGGAGGTGCCGGATCCGGTTCTGGGTCATGATGCCCATCGTGTAGCGGATCTCGTCGTCGGGCAGGCCGATGATCAGGTCCGTCGTCATGGCCTCGCGCACGCGGATGGTCGGGAGCTCGGCGCTGCGGTCCAGGCACTCCCGCAGCACGTCCCGTTCGCTGATGATGCCGATCGGCTTGCCCTGGGCATCCTGCACCAGCAGCGCGCCCACCCGATACTGCATCAGGACCATCACCGCGTCCTGGACGCTGTGGTCGGGGCCGATCGTGTACACGTGGCTGCCCTTGACCTTGAGGATGTCGCGGAGCGTCATCGTCGCACCTCCCACGAGGCAGTCGGGCTCGGTCGGGTCGGGCGAAAAGAACGCGTCGGTTGCGGGATAGTAGCCCCGCGAATCGTCAAAGGTCAAGCGAACGCACCGTTCTTCTGCCGGAGCGGTGGAGTCAGACCTCCGGCCGGCGCTTCGACCACTCCGTGGCCTGCTCGTAGGCATGGCCGACCCGGAGCACGGTGGCCTCGTCGAACGGGCGGCCCGCGACCTGGAGCGCGACCGGCAGGCCGGCGGCCGAGAAGCCGCACGGCAGCGAGAGGGCCGGGAGCCCGAGGCCGTTCCACGGCCGCGTGAGCCGCGAGAAGCGGCCCATCCGCCGCACCACCTCGTCCACCGGCCCGGCGGTCGCCTCCGCCAGCGCGGGCGCGGGCTCGGGAATCGTCGGGGTGACGAGCACGTCGACCTGGGCGAAGACCTCGCGCAGGAACTCGCGCGTGAGCCGTGCCCGCATCCGCGAGGCCTGCAGGTAGTCGTAGGCCGAGACGTGGAAGCCGAACTCGAGCCGGGTCCGCGCGACGCGGCCGAGCTCGTGCGGGCGCTCCCGGACGACGCGCGCGTGGAGCGCGGTGCTCTCGCACCAGGTCATCGTGCTCGCTACGTCGATCATCGGCTGCGGATCGGGCACGCGCAGCTCGAGCACCGTCGCCCCCAGCCGGCGCAGCACGTCCGCCGCCTCCCGGACGCCCCGGCCCGTCTCGGCGGTGACGCCGTCGAAATAGTGGTTCTCGGGCACGCCCACCCGGAACCCCGCGATCCCCAGGCCGAGCGCGGCCGCGTAGTCCGGCACCGCGCGCCGGCTCGACGTCGCGTCCGCCGCGTCGTGGCCCGCCATCGCGCCGAGCATGAGCGCCGTGTCGGCCACCGTGCGCGTCATCGGGCCGAGATGATCCAAAGACCAGGACAGCGGCATCGCGCCCGCGCGGCTCACGCGCCCGTAGGTCGGCTTGAGGCCGACGATGCCGCAGCAGGCGGCGGGCAGGCGGGTGGAGGCGGCGGGGGCGGGGGCGACAGCGCCGCGGG
>OBEQ011047726.1_pt1 | contig 10877 bp, 6 predicted proteins | sample 1670901 | NCBI WGS metagenome assembly OBEQ01 (sample SAMEA104232315, study PRJEB22302) | groundwater metagenome | biome: forest; feature: aquifer; material: groundwater | place: USA | collected 2011-08-07 | depth 5.4 m | reverse complement strand
TTTGAAAAAACTCTTGATTACAAAACGAATGTTGGATTCGAAGATCTGCCATTTTAGGGTCGTATCTCAAATCATTTAATTGTTGAGGGCGATACATCATCGTTTTTCCGTCTTTAGCTGGCATTGAGTCGTACTTGTTTTCAACAAAACGACCGTTACCGACTACTAAAATTTTACCTTCTTTTCTACTGTGGTCGGAGTAATTTGATAATGGGTTTTTTGCAAATTCGTCAATAATTCTATTTTTAAAATGGGATTCGAATTTCCCTTCTACTAAACCAGCTAAAACGATTCTATTTGATATATTTGTTGGGTCTGGAACAAATTCAGGATGTTCCCCTATGTTTTTACCAATACTTAAACTGACCATAGGTGCCATTCCTGATTTAATAGAATTCGAAGAGGAAGTTAGAATAACAGAATTAACATTGGTTTTTGATGTTCCAACAAATTGTATTTCAGAAGCATATTTAAGATAAACTGACTCAATATTTCTCGCTATTGGATGTTTTGAAGGAGTCGCTAAAATATGATAATACCAAGGGATTATAGTTTGTTTGGCATAAGGAACTGATTTAAGAGCACATTGAGCATCTAAAACATAATTATCATGTATTTTTATTCCATAATCGAACAACATTTTATCTAATCGAGTTGAGTATCTTAATGTTGGGGAAACACCTTTCGAATTTAGTGTATCTTCATTTATTCTTAATGCATCCATAAAACACATTAAACGTCCACCCTTTAGTAAAAATTGATCGATTACATATAAATCTTTATCCGAAAAGCTAGATTGGGGATTAGAAATAATTAGACCATCTACTTTATCTAAAGCTTCAATTGAATCATTTATTTTAATGTCAGCTAATGAGAAATAAGGAGAAATTAAAGCTCTTATTCTTTGAGTTTGAGAAAATCTAGATTCACCATGCCCTTGTAAAAATGCTATTCTAGGTTTTCTTTTTTGTGTAGCTCTTCTAATTGAACTGATTAACATGTATTCTAAATTATTAATAGAATTTTCGATCATGTCAGTCATTTCATTCAAGTGGTATGGATTGCCAGGAGAAGTGCCTGGTAAAAATTGAAGTGTATTGACTGTTTCCCCTTCGTATTCAAGATTTGCTCCAGGCCACATTAATAATTGATTAATGGATGCGTCTTGTGTATAATCAACATCCATTGGCATGATCCCTTTTCCTTTTCCGTAAAGGGAAATATGTAACTCTTTTTGTTCTTCTTCTGTCCCAAGCATTGGATTAATGAATTGATATTCAATTCTATTTCCAGCTATTTTTTTAAATTCTTTTAATTTATCTTCTATCGCATTTCTGAAATTTTTCAATTCTGAAGGAAGATTTCCTTCTAAATAGATTTTAATGTTTAATCTATTCGAGAAATTTTTTTCATTTGAAAGAAAATCAACAGTTCCTTTTGATAAAGAGTATCGTTGATCTTTTGTTACGTCAATTCTCGTATTAACAAACGAACTTATTATGTTTATTAGAACGACAGCAACAATTACAATGGCTAAGAAAGTCCAATTGTACATGCCTTTGATAATTGATTTTTTCTCAGACATACTTATTTTTTTAATGTTTTAATTACTGTTAAAGCAGTATACATGAATAATGTAATGATAGAAATAAAATAGACTATATCACTTGAGTCAATTACTCCTTTTTTAATGGAGTCATAATGGGATGACATACCGCAATATTGTAAAACTGAGTCAAAACTACCCATTAAATTAAATGAACCTATTAGTGTTAGACCGCTAAAAAAAATCCAACATAAAAACATTCCTAAAATAAACGCGACAATTTGACTATTTGTTATTGAAGAAGCAAAAATTCCAATTGAAACAAAAGTTGCTCCCAATAGAATTAATCCTATGTACGAAGTAATTGTTGCGCCTGTATCAATGATTCCAACAGGATTTCCTAGATTATACATCGAAATATAATATACCAAAGTAGGAATTAAAGCAATAACTAATAAAGTTACACTAGCGAAATATTTGGCAAGTAAAATTTGTAAATCCGAAATAGGACGTGTAAAAAGTAATTCAATTGTCCCAGTTCTTCTTTCTTCCGCTATAGATCTCATAGTAATTGCAGGAATTAAAATAAGAAAAATCATCGGTGATAAATTAAAAAAAGGAATCAAATCCGTTTCAGAACTTTCTAATAAATTTGTGTCATAAGATATTATCCAATGAAATAGCCCTGAAGCTATCAAATAAATAAGGATAAAAATATATCCAATTATGGAACTTAGGAAGCTTCGAATTTCTTTTAAATAAAGTGCTTTCATGCTTTGTTTTAATAATAGAGACCAAAAATAAGATTTACTTTGGAAAGATCGGTACTCATTTACTAAAGATGATGAATTATTTATTAAAAAGAATGTGAAAAAAGAAAAGTCTCGATGATTCGAGACTTTTCTATAAATAAATTTTGATAAAAAAATTAAGCTAATTTAACGTTAACAGCATTTACCCCTTTTTTACCGTCTTCCAGATCAAATGTTACTTCGTCGTTGTCTTTAATTTTATTGATCAAACCTGATACGTGTACAAAATACTCTGTTTCAGTTCCTTCTTCTTTGATGAAACCAAATCCCTTTGTTTCATTAAAAAACTTTACAATTCCTTTACCCATTATGCTTAATAATTAATTTGAACTCTAAAAATAGAATAAAAAATGGAATCTTATTAAAAAAAATGAAAAAAAATAGTTTATTGAAAGATTATTTCAATAAGTTGATTATATTAGTATTATCATTTAGAATCTGTATGAAAATTAAATACACAAATTTGATACTATTATTTTATTCTTTATCAAGGAAAAATTTTCAAGCATAGCCATAGCTGCGATTTGAAATTTTCAAGAAGAAAAATGATTAGTCAAAAAGGTGGATTATTTCCTTACAAATCTTTAGTCTAAATTAACTTGATTACTTCGATTAAAAATATTTTTAATGAGTGAATTAGAAAAAATAGTAGATAAGTTATTGGAGTATAGTAAATCTATTTCAAATAAAGATATCTCTGATTTAAATTCGAGTGATATTAAAAAACTTGAATTAATATATGAGAATTTAGCTCTTTTTCAATCGAAGAATATTGATGTTTATGATAAAAAGAATAAAATAATTCAAGAAGTAGTTCCAGATTCTGTAGTTAAAGAACTTAATTTTGCTATAGAAAATGAAGTTCCTACTGCTTTTTCAAAAGTTTTTTTTAATAGTATAATAAACTCACTAAATGAAGCGATTTGGTCATCTTCTATGGATTATAGTTTAGTCCTTTTTGTGAATCCTGCTTTTGAAAAATTAACAGGGTATTCGAAAGCAGAAGTTGTTGAAGATCCTTCAATTCTTTTTAATCTAATTCATCCCGAAGATCAGTCGATTTATAAAAGTTCTCTTGATTTATTTAATGAATTAGGATATTCAAATTCACAATATCGGATTGTTACGAAGTCAAATGAAATTAAGTGGATTCAAGCAAAAGAGTTATTAATTAAAGATGAAGAAGGAAACCCTGTTCGAATTGATGGGGTAGTTTCGGATATTACTGAAAGTAAACTAGCTGTAGAGAAAGAATTAAAAAGAGCAAGTGATTTGCTAATGAAACAAGAAGTTCTATTACGCTTAAGTTGTTTAGGGAGCGAACTTAGTTTTGATGAAAAGTTAAAAAAAATCGTAAAAGAGGTTGCAATTCTTACTAATACTGAAAGAGCTAGTATATGGGTTTTTGAGAAAAAAATGAGTGTACTAACAAGTAAATGCATTTTCCAATTAAGTAAAGATGAATTCTTACCTGTAATGAGTTTGTTTCAAGATGATTACCCTAATTATTTAACAAGGTTTGGGGATCTTGTTCATTTAAAATCTTTGATGATTGATGATGTTAATAATGATCCTTTTTCAGCTGAAATTGTAGCAGATTATTTAAAACCACTTGGAATTTCTTCTATGATGGTTGTGCCAATTATGAAGAAAAATGAATTGTTTGGTGTTGTCAGTTTATCTCATGTTGGTGAAAAAAGAAATTGGACGCAAGAAGAAAATGTTTTTATCACTTCAGTTTCGAATATTGTTTCTGTTTATTATGAGTCAGAAGGAAAGAGGTTGTTAGAATTAGCGCTCATTGAAAGGTCTCGAATATTGCTAGAAGCTCAGAATGTTGCTCGAATTGGTAATTATGTAATAGATTTAGTTACAGGTACATGGAAGAGTTCTACCGTTTTTGACCAAATTTTTGGAATTAAAAAAAATTATATAAAGGATGTTAAAAGTTGGTTAAAGCTAATTTCTCCTGAACATAGTGGAAATGTTTTTAATGTGTTCAAGGAGGTTTTAAGAGAAAAAAAGTTAAACAATAAAAAACGCTTTGATGTAAGTTTTAAAATCATTAGATTAAGTGATGGTGCTGAAAGATGGGTTACCGTTTTAGGTGAATTTCAATTTAATGATCAAGGGGTTCCAACGCACATGTTAGGAACAATGCAGGACATTACAGATAGGAAAAAATCAGAGTTAGCGTTAATAAAAGCAAAAGAGGAGGCGGAAGAATTGTTAAGTATTAAACAGAATTTTTTGCATAATATGAGTCATGAAATTCGGACGCCTTTAAATGCTATTATTGGATTTACACGCTATATGATCGATTCAAAATTAGATAGAAATCAATTGGAAATGATGCATGCGATTGATTTTTCAGGTAAAAATTTATTAGTAATTGTAAATGATATTCTTGATTTTTCTAAGATTGATGCTGATAAAATGGTTTTTGAAAAAACAGATTTTAGTCTGTCTAATACATTGAAAAATACATTGAACTTAATGCAAATTAAAGCAGAAGAGAAAGAGATCTCTCTTTTTTATCGAATTGATCCCGATATTGAAGATAAATTGATTGGAGATCCAACTCGTTTAAATCAAATTTTAATTAATCTAGTTGGAAATGCAATAAAATTTACTAATAAAGGATCTGTAAAAGTTGAAACGAAATTGCTCAATGAAAATAAAGAATTTATTGAAATAATTTTTAATGTAACAGATTCTGGTATTGGAATTGAATCAGACAAAATTGAATCTATATTTGAAAGTTTTAATCAAGCCACGAATGATACAACAAGAAAATATGGTGGTTCAGGACTAGGTTTAACGATAACCAAAAAATTAATTGAACTTCAGGGTGGAGCTATAAATGTTCAAAGTAAAATAGGTGAAGGTAGTAAGTTTTCATTCACACTGACATATAAAAAACAAGATCTCGAAAAGAAAAAGTTAGAAGTGATCGTTCCTAAAGATAAAATAACTTCAAGTTTCTTATTAAATCAAAATATTTTGATGGTGGAAGACTTATTAATTAACCAATTATTAGCTAAAAAGATTTTTAATAAATGGAAATGTCCAATTGATTTTGCTATTAATGGGAAACATGCGATTGAAAAAATTAAAGAAACAGATTATGATATAATTTTAATGGATTTACAGATGCCAGAAATGGATGGTTATGAAACTACTAAATTTATTCGAGAATTTATGGGGAGTAAATCCAATATACCTATTATTGCATTAAGTGCTCATGCCAATTCATCTGAAAAAGAAAAATGTTTAAATATTGGTATGAATGACTTTGTGTCTAAGCCTATCGAAGAAGAAGTTTTACTTCAAAAAATGTATACTTGGCGTAGCCAACATAAGGAGAATGAAGATGTTTTAGATGAGGAAACAGTTCCAGTTGTTTTAAAAAAAGAACATATAAGCGTTGGAATCATCAATTTTCAATATTTAGATAAAGTAACAAATGGTGATTCTGCTTTTATTCATGAATTGGTTGAAATTGTAAGTGTTGAGTTACCAAAATCTTTAAAATTGATTACGGATCTTTTTGAAGCTGGAGAAGCAGATTTGTTAAAGAAAGAAGTTCATAAAGTGAAGGCTTCAATCACCATTTTTGGTGTTACGAGAGGGCAAGAATTACTTATTGAAATAGAAAACAAACTTACTGAAGATCATTCTGTTATCGGTTTGAAGCCAAAATTAGATGAGTTTTTTGCTATTGGTAAAGACTTACTTCTAGAATTGGAAGGATTAAAATAAAAGACAGTTTTAAATTCATTGAAAACAGGGTGTTTTATTTAAACATAGGAGTCTAAAAGGAGTTTTCTTAGAGTTTTTGTTTACATTCGTTAAAAAATCAAAATGCGTTTGCTCTGCTGTTTTTAGTAAAAAAGTTTATATATTCTTTGGATTTAATACTTTATTGATAAATATGAAAAACAAATGAAAATAAATTTGGAAATATTAAAATAATTATTGAACCTTTGTGCATCACTTCCACAGCGGTGGATTTAAAATTTTATAAAGAAGAGGTTAGAGACTGGCTCAAAGATCCTCTGGCAACCAACTTGAAGTCCGTCATCTGACGGATTGGAAAACCGGTGCCAATTCCTGATTCCGAATAAACGGAAAAATATAAATTATTTAAACATGGAAACAATAAAAAGTAGTACCGCATTTACATTTAATAATTTTTTCAAGAAAAGAAACAATTTATTTTTTGGAATAATTACATCTCTTTGGCATATTCATTCTTTGATTTGTTGCATTTTATGTTAATTCTTACTGAGATTTAAAGTAAGTAATTTCTAGTATTTGTTTTCAATTTAATTTTCAAAGTATGTCTATTAATCAAAATATATTTATTTCAAAAAAAACTACTTCGAGCTTTTCGAAAGTATTTAATAATGTAGTTAATCCTCAGTTTTACAATTCCGAAACCTCTTTTATTACAGAAGGTGGAAATGTGATTAATAATCTTAAAATTACTTTCCATACGTATGGATGTTATAATCCTGATAAGGGTAAAGTGGTTTGGGTTTGTCATGCTTTGACAGGTAATAGTGATGTTTTTGATTGGTGGAAAGGATTATTTGGAGAGAACGAAATTTTCAATCCTAAAGATTATTTTATTGTTTGCGCAAATGTTATAGGTTCGTCTTATGGAACAACTGGACCTGGTAGTCTAAATGATAATGGAGAATTGTATTTAGATACTTTTCCTTTAATTACTCCGAGAGATATGGCTCGAGCTCATGAATTGTTAAGGGTTCATTTGGGTATATCAAAAATAAATACATTAATTGGAGCATCTTTAGGTGGTCAACAAGCAATGGAATGGTCAATTGAAAAACCTAAAATGATTGAAAATTTAATCTTGATTGCAACTAATGCTCGTCATTCAGCTTATGGAATTGCTTTTAACGAATCTCAGAGATTAGCAATTTATGGAGATCCAACTTATGGGGAAGGGTCTGTTGATGATGCGAAAAATGGTTTAGCTATCGCAAGAAGTATAGCAATGTTAAGTTATCGATCTTATTCTGGATATGTAAAAACTCAGACAAATGTAGAAAATGAACTTGTTGATAATTTTAAAGCTAGTTCTTATCAATCGTATCAAGGTAGTAAATTGGCAAACAGGTTTAATGCATATTCTTATGTTACATTAAGTAAAGCAATGGATTCTCATAATGTTGGAAGAGGGAGAATTTCAATTGAGAATGCTTTAAAACATGTTGAAGCAAAAACATTAATTATTGGAATAGATTCAGATACATTATTCCCAATATCGGAACAATTGTTTTTAAAAAAGAATATTCCTTTTTCCGAATTCGTAACTATTTCTTCAGATTTTGGACATGACGGGTTTTTAGTTGAAAATAGGCTGTTAAATACAATAATAAGTGATTTTTTAAATAATCAATTTAAGAATCATTTGCCAACAACGTTTAAGAAAATTTCAAATTGCAGATTGTAAATTGCAAATTTATTTTGCGCCCGTAGGGGACGGATTGAAATCCGTCCAATAACATGATATAATAACATAATAGAAAAATTAAAAATGAGAAAACAATTAACAATAGGATTATTTGGGTTTGGATGTGTAGGAACAGGATTATACGAAGTATTAAACCAATCCAATTTATTAGATGCAAAAATTAAAAAAATTGTAGTAAAAGATAAATCAAAGAAAAGAACATTAGCAACAGAATTAATTGGATTCGAAGCTAGTGAGATTTTAAATGATTCTGAAGTAAATTTAGTAGTCGAATTAATCAACAACAGCGATGAAGCATTGGCAATTGTTCGTGAAGCTTTATCGAAAGGAAAGCATGTGGTTTCAGCAAATAAAAAATTAATTGCAGAACATTTAGATGAATTAATTCAATTAGCAAAAGCAAATAAAGTTTCTTTTTTATACGAAGCATCAGTTGGAGGTTCAATTCCAATTATTCGAAATTTAGAAGAATATTACAATAATGACTCTCTCTCTTCAGTTCAAGGAATTGTCAATGGAACAACCAATTATATTTTGACTCAAGCGAATTATGGAGTTTCTTATGATGACGCCTTAGCTAAAGCACAAGAATTAGGATTTGCAGAATTAGATCCCACATTGGATGTCGATGGATTTGATTCAAAATATAAATTGACATTATTGATCAAACATGCTTTTGGAACAACAGTTAATCCAAAGGATTTGTTTAATTACGGAATTCGTCAAGTGAAACCCCAAGATGTTTCTTATGCTTCTGAAAAAGGATATAGAATTAAATTATTTGCGAGATCAGAAAAAATAGGGGATAAAATTGTTGGTTTTGTAGCTCCCCATTTCATAAAAAACGATCATTCAGCTTTTCAAGTCGATAATGAGTTTAATGCTGTAATTGTGGAAGCTTCATTTTCAGATAAACAATTGTTTTTTGGAAAAGGAGCAGGTAGTTTTCCTACTGCTAGTGCTGTTTTATCTGATATTTCAGCAATTCAATTTGAATATCAGTATGAATATAGAAAAGCTGTAAAAGATGCTACTCTAGAATATACAGACGATTTCTTTTTAAAAATATATTTAGCATCTGAGTCTCTAGAAATTATTAATGATATTCCTTTTTACAAAATTGATGAGGTTTTCCAAAGTTCTGAGTATAGTTTCCAAACAGGTTGGGTTAAATTTAGTGATCTGAAGTCTAATGATTTTAATAATTTGTCTAAATTATTTTTTGCAATTTTACCAGAGCCATTTGCAGATGAAAATGAGTTTGATAATGTGGTAAATAAAAGTAAATTTGTTGTAAATGAATTTTTGATTGATTGATTGGAATGGATTGATTGGAATGGATTGATAGATAGAGACGTTGCACTGCAACGTCTGTACCATTTCACAGCACTGCAACGTCTGTACCATTTCACAGTACTGCAACGTCTGTACAATTTCACAGCACTGCAACGTCTGTACCATTTCACAGCACCGAAACGTCTGTACCATTTCGCAACGTCTGTACAATATTCAAATATTCAAATATTTGAATTCAAAAAATAAAATTATGAGTCTGGAATTAATTAGAGTAGAAGAGCCTTTTGTTTTTGAATTGAGAAATGAAGAAGGGATTGTTTGTGGAATTGATGCAAGTCCTTCGATAGGAGGAAAAGGGAAAGGTTTGCGACCAATGGAATTGTTGGCAGGATCGTTAGCTGGTTGTGCATCAATAGATGTACTTCTAATTTTGAAAAAGCAAAGAATAGAACCAACTCATTTCAATATTAAAATTGAAACGAAAAGGGTTGAAAGTATACCTTCGTTTTTTGAAGAAATTAAATTAATTTTTGAAGTGAATTCGGAAGTGACATTAGAAAAATTGGAACGAGCGATTATTCTTACTTTAGAAAAATATTGTTCTGTTTCAGCATCATTAAGTACAAAGGTGAACGTGATTCACGAAATTAGATACATATAAATAAAAGCGTATAAATGAACCAAGAAACATTAGCAATTCGAATTCAAGCTGAGAGATCTCAAAACAAAGAACATTCAGTACCTCTTTATTTAACAAGTAGTTATGCTTTCGATGATGCGGAAGAAATGAGAGCTTTATTTGCCGAAGAAAAAGAGGGAAATATTTATTCACGCTATTCAAATCCAAATGTTCAAGAGTTGATAGATAAAATGTGTGCTCTTGAAAAGTCAGAAGATGGTTGGGCCGCCGCTTCTGGAATGGCTGCTGTTTATACAGTTTTCGCATCTTTATTGAGTGCTGGTGACCACATAGTTTCTTGCCGATCTGTTTTTGGATCAACGCATAGATTGTTAACTGAGTTTTTACCAAAATGGAATATTAATTCAACGTATGTTGATTTTGATCAATATGAAGTGTATGAAAAAGCAATTCAGGAAAATACAAAAATAGTTTACATCGAAACACCTTCAAATCCAGGTTTAGATATAATTGATTTAGAAAGATTAGCGACTATATGTAAAAAGAAAAATGTATTGTTAGTTGTTGATAATTGCTTTGCAACCCCTATTTTACAGCAACCAATATTATTTGGAGCGGATATTGTTGTTCATTCAGCAACTAAGTATATTGATGGTCAAGGTCGAACTTTGGGAGGAATTATATTATCAACCAAAGATATTATTAAAAAAATTGAAGCCTTTGCAAAACAAACAGGACCTTGTTTGAGTCCTTTTAATGCTTGGATTCTTTCCAAATCGATTGAATTGCTTCCGTTGAGAATGGAAAAACACTCGTCAAATGCCTTAAAGATTGCTCAAAAATTAGAAGTGAATACAAATGTTAAATGGGTAAAATATCCGCATTTAGAAAGTCACCCTCAATACGAAATTGCTAAAAAACAAATGAAATTAGGAGGAGGAATCGTTACTTTTGAAATAGAAGGAGGATTAGAAGCCGGGAGAGCATTTTTAGATAAGTTGAAACTGTTTTCTTTGACTGCAAATTTGGGAGATACTCGAAGTATCGCAACTCATCCAGCCTCAACAACTCATTCAAAAT
>OBEQ011178747.1_pt1 | contig 10878 bp, 10 predicted proteins | sample 1670901 | NCBI WGS metagenome assembly OBEQ01 (sample SAMEA104232315, study PRJEB22302) | groundwater metagenome | biome: forest; feature: aquifer; material: groundwater | place: USA | collected 2011-08-07 | depth 5.4 m | reverse complement strand
GAAGGCAAAGTCGCCCAGCGTGAGATTCGTGCCGGACGCCTGCAGCTTCTGGCGGATGCTGCTGGCATTGGGAAACCAGCGCCACAGCAATTTGTCGAGCGTGGGAAGCTTTCCCGCTTTTTCGACGCGCCGCAGCGTCGCCATCTGCAGCGTGCGCTGCCCGCCCTGTGCCTGCGCATCGAGATCTTCGAGCCGGGCCGCGCCGAGCCGTGCGCGAACTGCAGCCACACGTTCATTCTCGATTCCACGCTCCTTCGAGATCAGCGGATGTCGATCGGCATCGTCATGCGCCCTGGAGCATCGGGCTACCGCGCTCGGCTCCGGCTCTATCCATCGAGCGCGACGCTCAGCCGAGAAGCACCAGCCCCCAACCCCGATGGCACGCTCCCGTCGTCCGTCGTCGACGTCGTGGTGTCGCTTCCGGCGATCGGCGAGGATGGCGTCGTATCGCGATCGATCTTCCTTCCGACGGATTCCGTCGGGCTTCCTCTTGGCAGCTTGGACGCTCCCGTGGACACGACCTCGGGACGCCCGCCAACCTCGCTCGTCGGCACGTGGCCGGGAGCGCGCCGCGTGCCGTGCTCGGGCGCTCCGCGGGAGGGCGAGGTCTGCGTCGCCGGCGGCGCCTTCTGGATGGGGAACGCGAGCGCGCACGGAGAGTTTCCGTTCAACGCCGCGGATCGCCTGCGGCTCGTCGTTCAGTCACCGTTTTTCGTGGACTCCACGGAGGTGACGGTCGGTCGCGTGCGCGCGGCCGGCATGGTGCCCGAGGGCATGTGGAGTGGGTCGACGACGGGGAACGCTTACGAGGACTTCTGCGACTTCACTGCGGCGGCCGGGACAAACGAGGATCTGCCCGTCAACTGCATCTCGTGGACGAAGGCCCGAGCGTTCTGTCGTTCGAAAGGCGCCGACCTGCCGACGGAAGCGCAGTTCGAGTACGCGGCGGGGGCAACGAAGAGCAAGCTCTTCGTCTGGGGGAATGAGGCACCTGCGCCCGCGCCGCTCGGATGTTCCGACGCGGTGCTCGAGCGCGGAGGATGGGGCACCATCGGGAGACTCCGGCCACAAGGGTGCAAGCCCAGCACACCTCCCGGAGGGCCCCTCGCCGTCGGATCGGCGGTACGGCGCGATCGACTCGTCCTCGCAGGAGGAACGATCTTCGATCTCGTCGGCAACGTTTCCGAACTCACCCTCGACGCGTGGAACCGGCAGGACGAGCCGTGCTGGTCGGGCGGTGGAGTGTTCGTCGATCCTCTGTGCGCGGACGGGCTCTGGAACGGGAAGCCCTCCAACCAGGTTCATGCCGCCCGCGGTGGCTCGTGGTTCGACCTCGCCGAAAGCGCCACGTCCGCGTGGCGTGAGGCCGCCGAGTCGACCTCGGGCTACGCCTTCCAAGTTGGTTTCCGGTGCGCGCGCGCACACGAGCGCGTCGAGGTCGTCTACGGCCACAGCCCCACCACGCTCTACAAGTTGGATCCCAAGACCAACGGCCTCAGCACCATCGGGGACTTCGATTGCGCGCAACAAGTGATCGACCTCGCGATCGACGCGAACGACAACGCGTTCATCACGTCGTTCAACGGTTTCTACAGCCTCGACCTCAAGACCGCGAAGTGCAAGATGATCGCGCAGGGGATGTATCCGAACGCCCTCTCGTTCGTCCCCGCGGCCACGCTCGATCCGAATGTCGAAGCGCTCGTCGGCTACTTCGGCGCCACTTACGCGCGCATCGATCCGCAGAACGGCGCGATCACGAACGTGGGCTCGCTGAGCGGCGGTTACACCTCGAGCGGCGACATCGTCTCGGTCAAGAACGGCGGCGCCTTCCTCACCGTGAAGGGCCCGGGCTGCAACGATTGTCTGCTGCAGGTCGATCCGAAGACGGGGGACCTCGTCCAAAACTACGGCCCGCTCGGCTACGCCGACGTCTTCGGCATCGCGTACTGGGGCGGCACCGTGTACGGGTTCACCGACGCGGGTCAACTGTTCCATGTGACGAGTCAGAACAACACGATCCAGACGACGCTCATCCCCGATGCGCCAGGGTTGCAGTTCTATGGAGCGGGCTCGAGCACTTCGAATCTGACGACCGGAAGCGGCGCCATTCCGATCAAGTGATAGGATGAGGACCATGCGGGGTTGGGCGGTTCACCTATCGCTCATGGCCGTGGCGTGCGTCCCGGAAGCGCCTCCGCCGCTCGGGCAGGCAGTCATCATCGTCGACACGGATCTCGCGGTCCCGTCGTTGGCGAATCGACTTCGTGTCGATCTCTACACGGCGGACGGAACGAGGTGGTACGAGTCGCGCGAGATCGGGGGCGTGGATCCCGGCGATTGGCCGGTGAGCTTCAGCGTGTACGATCCCGATCCCGCCGCGCCGCGGTGGATGCTCGTCCGGTTGCGTGTGTACCCGCAGGGGATCGTCCGCGACTACCACGGCGAGCGATTCGCGGGCCGACCCGAGGGCGGCAATCCTGGAGACCTGGCGCCGGTCACGCCGCCGCCGGATGGAGAGGCGCCGCGATTGCTCGACGCGCGTGGGGCCGATCGCACGCCGACCACGGAGCCCGAGCCGCTGGTGACGGTCGACCGACTGCTCCTCTTGCGCCTCGTGCCCGGAAAGCGTGGAAGTGTGCGGGTCGTGCTTCGCGGAAGGTGCGCGGGGACGATGGCGAATCTCGCCGAGCTTTCGAGCTGCATCGACGAAGAGAACATCCGGACTCGCGCCGCGGAATACACTCTCGATCCCGACTCGAGCAGGACGACCAAGAGCGTGCAGGGCACGTTCGCGCCCACTTCACCCTGCATCGCGGACCTCCGGCCCGCGAGCACCGCTTCGGACGGCACTCCGCTGTTCGACGACGAGGCGTGCGTGCCGGGAGGATCGTTCTTGTTCGGGAACGTCGACACGCAAGGGCGGGACGTATACTCCGACGCACCGGTGCGCCTTGCCGTGCTCGCGCCGTTTCGCATCGATCGCTACGAAGTGACCGTGGGTCGATGGCGCGCGGCGCTGGCGCGCAGGTTCGTCACCCCCGACGGCACACCCGGCGGCAACGAGGCACCGCTGGCTGCCGGCTTTCCGCAGGAATGCACGTGGAGCGTTTCATCCCAGAAGCGCGAGACCCTTCCCGTCACATGCGTGACACGCGATGCGGCGCGTGCATTCTGCAAGTTTCTCGGCGGCGACCTTCCCACCGAGGCACAGCTGGAATACGTCGCGCAGGACGTCGGGCGGCCCGTTCGCACCGTGTACCCGTGGGGTGACGATCCGCCGGACTGCAACCGAGCTGGTTTTGGCAGAGAGCATTCCAAGACCCTGGACACGACGGCGTGCCTCGAGGGGCCCATGTATGCCGGATGGGGGCCGCAGCCCGTCGACCGTTTCGCCGGAGCGAACGGGGACGTGGCTCTCGGGACGGGCGTCGTCGGTCTCGCCGGGAACGCCGCCGAGCTCGCGCTCGACTCCTTTCACTCCTTTCTGTCCGTATGCTGGGCCAAGAACGGCCTCGATTCGCCGGTGTGTGACGAGCCATCGCCAAGCTTCGTCAGCAACCGCGGGGCGAGCTGGGCGCACAACGTGATCGCGCTTCGAAACGGATGGCGGGCGACGGCGCCGACCCAGTTCATTTCCGCACTCGGGGGCTTCCGCTGCGTGCGAGCGGTTCCATGATCCGTCGAGCGTCGCTCGTGATGCTCTCGACGGCGCTCGGCGCGTGCGCTGAGACCGGGCCACCTCGCGGACAGATTTTGCTCTACGTCGATACCGATGCCTCGCTGCCGCCGGCGTCGGCCCACGTGCGCGCGGACGGCGATCCCCATCCCCTTTTCGATTCGCTGCGCATCGAGGTGTTTCAGCCCGGGCAGACCACACCGTGCGCAGGCTGCACGCGCACGACCACGGTCGATGCCGGCATGTTCGAGGAGCGGCGAGCGTCGATCGGCATCGTCATGGCTCCGCGTGCGCCGGGGTATCGCGTTCGGGCGCGCCTCTTTTCCTCCAGGGCGACCACGACGAGTGAGCCCCCCGCACCGTACGCGGATGGATCGGCGCCTGCCTCCGTCATCGAGGTCGTCGCGGAATTGCCGGCGATCGGCCAGGACGGCATCGTGGAGCGATCGATCCTGCTCTCGACGGATTCGGTCGGGCTTCCGTCCGGCAGCTTGGCTTCGCCCGTCGCGACGATGCCCGGGCGCCCTTTCCGCTCCCTCGTGGGCACGTGGTCCGGCGCGCGCCGCATCCCTTGCGCGGGAGATCCCCTGGAAGGCGAGGTCTGCATTCCCGGCGGCGCGTTCTGGATGGGGAACGCGAAGGTTCCCGGCGAGTTCCAGATCGACGGCGCCGATCGACTCAGGCTCGTTGTCCTGTCTCCGTTTTTTCTGGACCGGACCGAGGTCACGGTGGGTCGCTTTCGAGCGGCGGGATTCAAGCCCGAGCTCCCGTGGAGCGGGGGCTCGACGGGAAACTTTCCGTTGGACTTGTGCGACTTCACCGCAGCGCCCGGCGCCAACGAAGACTTGCCCGTCAACTGCATGTCCTGGACGAGGGCACGCGCGTTCTGTCAATCGCGCGGAGGCGACCTGCCGACGGAGGCGCAGTACGAGTACGTTGCCGGCGCGCTGCGGAGCCGGCTCTACGTCTGGGGAGAGGATCCACCCGCGCTCGCGCCCGCGGGATGCGCCGATGCGGTTCTCGCGCGTGGCGGCTGGGGAGTAGTCAGCAACTATGCGTCGGAATGCATGCCCAACGTCGCGCCAGGTGGACCGCTCGCCGTCGGGTCCGCGATCCCAACGCCGCGGCGGGATCGCCTCGTCCTCGCCGGCGGAGCGATCCTCTATGATCTCGTCGGCAACCTCAGCGAGCGCACGCTCGATCGTTGGAGCCGACAGGACGAGCCCTGCTGGTCGGGCGGAGGGGTGTTCTTCGATCCCGTGTGCGCGGAGGGGACGGGGCACACGCTTCGTGGCGGCTCGTGGATAGACAACGCGCAGCTTGCCATGGCCGCCGCGCGGCGACCGGCCAGCGACGCAGCCGGGCCCGGGTTTGTCGTTCCGTTCGACAGCGGCCTGCGGTGTGCTCGCCCGGGTGCGCCGTGAGTTGGTTCTGTGCGAGGATTGGCGCTGACCGACGATGCGAGCACTCTCTCTTTCTCTCCTCATTCTCGTCACGTGCTCGCCGGCAGGGCCTGCCAAGGGGCCCGATTCGCTCACGCCATCCAAATTCGAAGCGCCTCCGGGGGTTGCGCTCCAGCAGGCGTGCACGCCTTCGGGGCCCGAGCTTTGTTTCAACGCCATCGATGACAACTGCAACGGCGTCATCGACGAAGGCTGTGGGCTCGCGACCGGCCCGCTGCAATTCGTCGTGTCGTGGGGGGATAGCAAAGCCGATGTCGATCTCACCGTCGTCGATCCCTCGGGCGTGCGCGTGAATCAGGACAATCGATCGACCCCCGCGGGACTGCGGCTCGATCGCGATTGCCCCAGCGAGCAGTGCTACAACCAAAACGTCGAGAACATTTTCTTCGACGGGGCCGATCCGCCGCGCGGCCGATACAAGATCGAAGTCATCCTCACCGATCTCCACGATGCACAGGCGCCGGTTTCGGTGCGCTTCGGCGCGCGCATCGGGAGCCGAAGCTACGGCGCGGATCTCTCGCTCGGCCGCGGCGAAGAGAAAAAAGTCTTCAGCTTCGATCTCTGACCATGGATCTGGTAGACGCATCGCATGCGAAGGTGGATCGGCTTGGCGATGCTGTTCGTCGCGTGCGCGGACGCAAAGAGCCCGGCGATCGCGCCGGCTGACACGTCGGCGAAAATCCAATGGGCGATGGCCGGCAAGCATCGCTCGGAGAAGAACCGCGCGCGCGACGCGTTTCGACATCCGCTCGAAACGCTTTCGTTCTTCGGGTTGAAGGACGACATGACCGTCATCGAGCTTTGGCCGGGACGCGGTTGGTACACGGAAATTCTTGCGTCCGTGATGCGCGAAAAGGGAAAGCTCCGCGTCACGAACTTCACGGCCGAGTCCGAGCTGGCGGACATGGCGAAGGACTACGACGCGCTGCTCGCTTCTCAGCCGGCGATCTACGGCAAGGTCGAGGTGATGCGGATCCTTCCACCGAATCAGCTCTCGCTAGGCCCGGACGAATCCGCGGACATGGTCCTCACGTTCCGCAACCTCCACAACTGGATCATGGGCGGCTTCGAGGCGAAGGTGTTCGAAGCGACGTTCAAGGTGCTCAAGCACGGCGGCGTCTTCGGTTTCGTCGAGCACCACGCGAGCGACGGCACAGATCCGAAGCTCGCCAAGGAGACCGGCTACGTCCCGGAGGCATACGCTGTGCAGCTCGCACAGGCAGCCGGCTTCAAGCTCGACTCGAAGAGCGACGTGAACGCCAATCCGAAAGATCCGAAGAACCACGAGGGCGGCGTCTGGGCGCTTCCGCCGAACCTGAAGAACGGCGAGAAGGACAAAGCCAAATACCAAGCGATCGGCGAGAGCGATCGCATGACGCTCAAGTTCGCGAAGCCCTGATGTCGACGGGGGCGCTGACCAAGGGAATTGGCTACGCGCGGCTCATTCACGCCATCGACGAAGCCCACGGCGCGGGCGATCTCGGGCTCGTCGTGCAGCTAGGCCGCTTCGAGGCAGAGCGCGATCTCACCATCATCTACCGGTTGCTGTTCCGGTTGATGAACCCGGCGACCGTCGTCGAGAAGACCACCGACTATTGGCACAAATTCCACGACACCGGCAGCTGGGAGATGATGCGTGTCGGCGACAACGAGATTCAAGGCGTGCTCTCTGGATGGGGTGTGGTCGATCACGCGCTGTGCCGCGAGCTCGTCGGTTATTTCTCGCGGACGCTCGAGCTCGTCGGCGCCCAGAACGTCATCGTCGAGCACCCGGAGTGCCGCGGGCGAGGCCATGCGCGATGTTTGTTCCGCGGGCGCTGGGGAGCGACCGCCGCGAACCGCGTGGACTCGTCGCGCAAACAGTCGTGATAGGGTCGCCGCCCATGAAAGACCTGCTCTTCGCGTGCTTGGTTCCGATGGCAATTTCATGCGGCGGGGGCGACAAGCCCCCGGAAAATCCCACGATGACCATGCCGTCTGCGTCTGCGAGCACGACTCCTTCGGCATCCGCGAGCACGACTCCCTCCGCGTCTGCGTCCGCGTCCACATCCGTAGCGCCGCCTCCGACCGCGGTGGTGTGGAAGGACATGAACCACGAGCAGAAGCTCGCGCACATGAAGAACAAAGTGCTGCCGAAGATGAGCGACGACTTCACCGCGTTCGACGGTAAGCGCTACGCCGAGCTCGGCTGCAAGACGTGCCACGGCGACAGCGCGAAGGATGGCTCGTACAAGATGCCAAACCCGAAGCTACCGAAGCTCCCCAGCGATACCGCGGGCTTCAAGGCGTTGATGGCGAAGAAGCCCGACGCCATGAAATTCATGATGGGGAAGGTGAAACCCGACATGGCGGGCCTTCTGTCGATGGACCCAATGGAGCCGGAGAAGACCCCGCTGGGTTTTGGCTGCTACCACTGCCACGAGAAAGAAAAGAAGTAGCTCTCGTCCTCAAAGCAGACGGAGCAGCGTCTCTTTCGTCGTGACGCCCACGTGCTGGCCTTTGATGGCGCCCTTCTCGAACGCAACGACCGTCGGAACGCCACGGATGCCGTAGCGCGCGGCCGTCGTCGGGGCTTCGTCGATGTCGACTTTGACGACTTTGAATTTGCCCTGCGACTCATCGGCGATTTTGTCGAGGATCGGCGAGAGCACTTTGCACGGGCCGCACCAGGAAGCGGTGAAGTCCACGAGCACGGGCTTGTCGGATTTCAGGACCTCGGCGTCGAAGGTTTGATCGGTGACGAGGGTGACGTTGGGGCTGGCCATGATGTCCATTTGGATGAAAGTGGGTGTTGGTTGGTTGCCGTTCGAGCCATCAAGCTCATACGTACCGCGTAAAGCCCTGCGGGTGCGCACGTTTGTAGCGGCCGTATGCCACGCAGGCCGGGTACAAGAGAAGGAGGGCGACGAGCCACGCGATGTATGTCTCGCGCAGGCCGCCGCGCTCGAGCAGATGGAGAGCCCATGCGGCGAGCTTCAAGAGGTGCGCGTGCAGCAGATAAAAGAAGAACGCGGTTTGACCGAACACCATGAATCACCCTGCTGGAACACGCCACACAAAGAAGCGCTGAAGCGAAAAGGACCGCCCTCACGTGCACATTACAGAGCAGCGCGAAGGGTTTGGGCAAGCTCGGCGTATGCCGCTGCGAGTGTGTATGTTGAGTGGCATGAACATCGACATCGGCATCGACCAAAAGGGCCGTAAGCAAATCGCAGGCGGACTGTCCAAGGTGCTCGCGGACACCTACACGCTCTACCTCAAGACGCACGGCTTTCATTGGAACGTCACGGGTCCGATGTTCCAGACGCTGCATCTCATGTTCGAGCAGCACTACAACGAGCTCTGGGTCGCGCTCGACGCCATCGCCGAACGCATCCGCGCGCTCGGTGTATTCGCACCGGGAACGTCGCGTCAGCTCGGACAGCTATCTTCCATCAAAGAAGACGACGGCGTTCCGAAGGCGAAGGACATGATCCGAAAGCTAGTGGAAGGTCACGAGACCGTGGCGCGCACCGCGCGAACTGCGTTCAAGCTGGCCGAGCAAGCGAACGATCAGCCCACGTGCGACCTTCTCACACAGCGCATGCAAATCCACGAGAAGACCGCGTGGATGTTGCGAAGTTTGCTCGAGTAGTCAACGATGAATGCGCGTCGCGGTTGCGTCGTAGAGACCCTAGGCTCGCGCAGCAAGGTCTCGGATCCATTCGGTGAGCCGTGAAGGCGTGGAACGTCATCGTGCTGTTCGTGATCGGCGCCGTGATGCTGACCGTCTTCGACATGTTCCACACGCATAGCGGAACGATCGAGTACCCACACGAGCTCGTGTTGAAGATGGCGTGGTGGACGCCACTGCTCTTCGGATCGTCGCTCGCGTTTGGCGGGCTCGTGTATGCCAGCGGGTATCGCGCGATGCGCGGCGATCCAAACGTTCCGAGCAACGCGGCGCTTGCGGCAGCGCTCGTAATTTACGCCGGCCTCTACTGCGCGAGCGGCTACTTGCCGGCGTCGAACGAGGGCAAGCTCGCGATGCTGCTCGTCGGTTTTGCCGGGCTGTGGTGGCTGCTCGATCGTTCGTGGCAAGGAATGGTGATGGCCGTAGTGACCGCCATCGGCGGATGCTCGACGGAATTCGTTCTCACGCGCTGGGGTGCGTTCCGCCATTTGCAGCCCGACGTGGTCGGACTACCCGTTTGGTTGCCAGGGCTGTATCTGGTGTCGGGGACGGTTCTCGGACAGCTTTCGCGTAGGGTGCTGACGGGGAAGTCGAGGGTCTAGTGTCGAGGGTCGAATCCGCGGCGGTGGGAGACCATCAAGCCCTCGACGTTCGAGTACAGCGCAATCGCCCGCGCGGCGGAATTCACACGCTGGTTCGATTGCCCGATTAGGCGAGCGCCTTCTCGGGCGCTCCGGGAAAGACCATGCCGCCGCCAATTCTCGCGGCAAGCGCGATGATGGTGAGCGTCGGGTTGTAGCCACTCGAGGTCGGAAACGGTGCGCCGTCCGCGGCCCACAGATTGCCCACGTCGTGAAAGCGTCCCGTTTCGTCGAGCACGCTCGTCTTCGGATCGGCGCCCATGCGCAGCGTCCCCATGATGTGCGCCGACCGCGGGATGTCGTCTTTCGGTGCGATCGCCGCCCACTTCGCGCCGCACGCGCCGAGAAAATCGATCATCTTCGGCTGATAGAATTGCGATGCCGACAGCTCGAAATCGTGGTTCTTGTACGTGACGCGTGCGACCGGAAGGCCGTCGAGATCGACGACGCTCGGATCGAGATCGACACGGTTGGTGGTCTGCGGCGCGTCCTCGGCTTGGATCACCATCGCGATGATGCGATCGCGCCCCGGACTCTGGCGCATGAGCTTCTTGAAGAGCCGACCCTCGAAGCCACCGAGCACCGTGAAGAAGCGTTTGTAGTAGCCGGCCTCGTCGAGGACGCCTTCGCTGCCGCTGATTTCCACGATGCCCGAGAGCGGGCGCATTGGATCGTTCGGCTTGCCACGAAAATCCGTGAAGCCGTGCGACACCGTGCGTCCGCGGTGACCGTGCAAGCGCTCTTCGAAGATGCCGACGGCGCCCGTTTGCAAATGAAACATCAAATTGCGTCCGACCATCCCGCTCGAGTTTCCGACGCCCACTGGATCGGACAAGAACAAGATGCGCGCATCCTCGATGGGGCTCGCGCAAAGCACGTACGCGTCCGCGCTCAACATCTTGCGCATGCCATCCGGGCCGATCACTTCGACGGCCGTCACTGCGTTCTTCGCGCTGTTCATCACGAGACGAACGACGCGTGTCTCTGCCTGCAATTGACAGTTTCCCGAGAGGAGCGCCTTGCGCAAGAAGGTGACCGCGGTCGAGCCCTTCGCGTTCGACGGACACCCGAAGCCGCTGCACATTCCGCAATCGACGCACGCGGGACGCCCGTCGTACGGCATCGAGTTCACGGCCGTCGGGTACGGAAAGACGGTGATGCCGGTCTTCTTTCCCCCTTCGATGGCCTTCACCGAGATGTACATCGGGAGGCCTGGAGGCATCGGATACTTCGAGCTGCGGGGCCCTGCGTTCGGATCGGCCCCGTCGAGACCTTGCACGCCGATCCCAACCTCCGCGAACGCGTAGAACTTCTCGAGCATGTCGTACGTGACGGGCCAATCGGCAAAGGATGCATTCTGCACGTTCTTCGAGATCAGCGTGCCGAATTGGAAATCGGTCGGCTCGAAGCGCGGCATCTTGAGAT
>OBEQ011502811.1_pt1 | contig 10879 bp, 22 predicted proteins | sample 1670901 | NCBI WGS metagenome assembly OBEQ01 (sample SAMEA104232315, study PRJEB22302) | groundwater metagenome | biome: forest; feature: aquifer; material: groundwater | place: USA | collected 2011-08-07 | depth 5.4 m | reverse complement strand
ACCATCAAAATAGTCATTTACAAAACCAATAGTGGAAACTAATTGTGGAATTTCAATTAAAGGTTTTCCAGTTGTCTTTTTCAACATTCTAAGGCTATTTGCTGTTTCCATATTTTGGCTAAAAATAAGGTGTATTTAAATTGTTCGGTTTAGAAATCAAATCCGCATTATCTTGAATTCTTTGAAGTCCTGGAAACGCTCTTCTTTTTCTTGCACAGAGCGGATGTTGGCGTATTTTGGTCCTCTTTTGCATATTGCTACCATAGGATCTACGGCATCTGGGTTGCCTTCAACAAAAATTTCTATTTTCCCGCTTTCAAGAGTTCTGATAAAACCTTTAACATTGTATTTATCAGCGTGTTCTTTTACGAATTGCCTGAAGAACATGCTTTGAACTGTGCCGTCTATTGTTAATTTCACTGCTTTTTTCATTAATATTAAGATTTTTAGAGATTAATATAGTTTACTAGTGGACGAAACGCCTAAAATCCTTCCTGCCCTAAGCTTCTTAAAATAACTTTAATCTCATCTATAACTTTCTGCTGACTCTTCTTATCTGACATTCTCACAAATTTTATTAAAAGCTCTTCCAAATCTTCTTTTTTTAGCATTTTAATCTTGTAGCCATCTGCAATAAAATAAAACCTATATCCTTCATATTTTAATTCTTTAATAACCATACCTGCTGCCTGCCCAACTGGTTTGCTTTTTGAAGGGAATTCTTTTAGAGAGTTCATTAGATTAAATATTTCAATACTCTCACCTTTAAACTTTTTATTTACTTCTTCTTCTAAGTTTTTAGTAATTATTATCTTGGCCATCTCTTTTTTGCTCTTGAGATGGCCTCTTCTATTGGGACGCTGTCTTCTTCGTTCATTAATAAATCGTGCAACTGTCTATCTTCAGCACTTTTAATCAATCGACTAATAATATCAGCGTAAGTTTCTCCCTTATTTCCAAATAGCTGAAGTTTTTCTTTCATTTCTACTGGTATTGCTATTGTAGTATTTTCCATTTTTATAACTCTTATAATTATTATAATGGTTATAATATATAAAGTTTTCTATTTTTGTCAAGAACCCTCAGACTAAAGTCAGGAGCGTGTTTTGGTTCTTGAGCACCTCAAAGTTGTATAAACTTTGATGGCCATCATAATCTGAAAGATTATGAGGTGCTCAAGATTTGTTTTTTCTTCATCAAGAATCCCTGATTCTTGAGTGCTATCAAGATTTGAAAAATCTTGAAGTCTCACGAACTAAAGTAGGGAGTTTACGAAAAAACAAATCTTGACATATTAATAATATAGTGATACTTATTTTTATTATAATTCTAAACAATTTCCTGCTCTTCTTTCTTTGGAGCTAGAGCTTCATCCATCAATCTTAAGTGAGTTACAGAACGCCAGTCTAAGTTTATTAGTTTGGCTGCCTGCTTGTCCATTTCTAGTGGGACGCCAGCAAGGATATAACCTTTATGAGAAGCGTCAATAATTGCAAGCTCTGGCATCTTGCACTTTAGAATATCATGTATTGAATATTTTATAGGCCATTTTCTTATCTTGTTTTTTGTTCTTGAGAAGAATCCCTTGTAGTGCGATGCTGGGAAAGCACCAAGCATATTTGATAGGGAGCCAGCTAGTTGGGTCTCTGAGTCTTCTGAGAGCTTTGGAAGAGATATAATGAAAGACTCTTTGAGTATTTTTGGATAGTTTATTGATTGAAATTTGAGGAACTCTCCATCTATTATTTCTTCTGTTTCAGCTTGGTTTAAGTCGACTAAGCCGACAGAGTATTTCTCTGCTAGTTGTTTGTATCCATAGGGCTCAAATAATTCTTCCGTGTCATATCCATCAGCTCCTTCTGCTATGAATACTTCTGCTACTGGATTCTTATGCTCCAAGCAGAATTTAAGGACTGATTCAACAAACTCTTTTGGAGTTCCTAAAGATTCCTTTATTTCTGGAGAGTCAGAATGAATTAGAGAGGGTTTCAAAACTATCTTATCATATTTTTTAAGTTCTTTTTTAAGATTTATGAGGTCTAACAATTGGGGAATCGTCTCATCGTAAGACTTGAACTTTACTGCTACTCCTTTCACCATTTATTTTTTAGATGGGGGATGTTTTTAAGGATTGTTATCCTTAAAAATGATGATTAGAAATTGCCGATATTATCTATTTATTCTCTAACGCTCACTTGTTATCTAAATATGACTTGCAATTGCTAATTATGTATATAATAACAACTCTGGTTTTATACATTAATTATGGATTTTTAGTAAATAATATTGGTTATATATGTAGAACTATTCAAATTCCCCTTCTGTCTAATTCATTATTTACTATTGTGACAGTTTGCGAGGCGAAATATGTCTTTGGACCTACTGAAACGGGCGTGTATGAGATTCTTTTAAGCTCTTTTTTTAGCATTGGAAGTCCATTATGGTCTCCTAAGACAAAAACAGGGTTATCCTCCATCTTTATGGAGCGGATGTCCTCACCATCTTCGTCTAATAGATAGAGAGATTTTCCTTGAGATGATAGTTCTTTGAGAACTTGTATTAATGCTTTCTTTTCTACCCAGTATCCTGGGAAGACTTCTTTCTTCTCACCTTCTCTATATTTGTAAAGCATTTTCTTTATTATTGATGAAATGTCTCTTTTATTTAGATATATCTTGTCTTCTCCAGTCTTTCCTTCTAGAACTGGCTGTATTTCTAAGTGTTTTTGTGGGTCTGGAGGTCCGGCAAAGACTAGATGTAATTTAACATCGTCTCTAATTGAATGCGATAAGAAGAATGCGGAAATCACAGTGTGAATTGCTATGTCTAGTCTTCCAGCTTTCATTAAGTCATCTTGAATGAACTTTCCTGATGTTGGTGCTGATGATGAAAAGTAAATTAATTCTCTCATACTAAGATTTCTCCTTTCTTGCTTTTAAATCTTAGGATGCTCAAGATGCGAAATCTTCTAAGGCATCTTGACATGATTTATGATAGAGAATTCGTGTTTTAAAGGTTTTTAATTTGTATCATAAGGACTTTTTCTTATATCTAGTGGTCTTTTCAAATGTGGTAAAATTAATTGTCTTGCCTGTCTCATATCAAGAGAGGTTATTTTAGTTAAAAGAGCTCTGTCGGATTCAAAAATATCATGCGCTAAAAGTTGAGAATAATCACTTTTTTTCATAAATTCTTCTACAGCTTCTCTTCCATAATTAATATCTAAATATACAAATGCTCCAAGATCTGATACTATTTCTCATAATAATATATTTCTGTATCTGCCTCTTCTTTCTTCGGATGGAGGAAAGGAAAAATAATGTAATATATGACCGCTTTCGTGGGCAGTTAATGTCTTATTTCTTCTTCAGAGAAAGGATAATCATTGCAGATAAAAATACGAAGAGGATTAATACCGACTCCACCACATGAAATTAATGATGAAAACTCAATTGGGCAATAACCTGGGTGTGAAGGTAATCCAAATGAAGCCCACATTTTATCAACAAAATTTCTATGAATAGTATCTGCTATTCTTTGTTTTTCTGCAAGAGGTATTTCTGCTTCCATTTTTTACCCTAACTTAGATAGTATATCAAAAAGATGATGTGCCACTCCACCTTAAAAGGTGGAGTTTGAAAAGGCACTCGTCTTTGGGATGCTCAAGATACTACTCCACACTAAAGTGTGGAGTTTTCTGTCAAGTATCTTGACATAAAGATTTATTCAATCTTTTATAAGAATTAATAAAAAAATAATAATATGTTTTATTTAGTGAAAGAAAATCCTTTCCCTAAATAGTCAACGACAAAATCTTCTAATGTCCTTGACTATAAGAAATTAGAATTTCTTATGTTTTGAGTAACATTCTTTGCAATAAACAGGTTTTCCTGCTAATGGTTTGAATGGAACTTCACAATCTTGCTTACAATCAGCGCAGACTGCTTTGTGCATTTCTCTTGGTCCAAAGTTGCCTCTGCTACCGCCTCCGCCAAATCCACCGCCTCCGCGACTGTTTCCGCCAAATCTATTATTCATTATTTTACCTCCTGGGTATATTTACTTGTCATACTTGAAAAGCAGAAAATTGGTGTATTTAATGGTATGTATTGAATTTTAAGAGTATGTAGATACAAAATTATCAAGATTTAAAAGACTAAATTACCTTTCTTTGTCATGATGAACATACTGATTGAGTGGATTGCTTTTATAAGCAGACATAATTATCTTAGTAATTATATCTCTGGGCTTGTCTTTGAGGATTTGCTTGCTGTGAATGCTGCGCTTACGGCAAAGGGAGATGTTCATTTATGGGTTATATTTGTATTTGGTTTTCTTGGAACGGTCAGCGCAGACTTATTCTGGTTTCATTTCATAAAAATAAAACCATTTTATGCTATAGCTAAAAGGCTCTCTGATTGGGAAAGAAAAAAAGCTAAGATAAATATTCTGCCAGATCCGAGAAAACTGCACAATTACATAATATTTAAGATGCTTGGAGGGCTTAGAGTGTGGAGCACTCTTTACTGCAGTATACACGATATGCCTTTGAAAAAATTTATTATTAATAGTATGGTTTCAACGGCTGTCTGGCTGATAATATTTATTCCTTTGGCGAGGACGATTGGGAAAAGTGCGCTTTTTGTATTGCATTTGACAAGAGATATAGGGTTGTTTGTGATTATAGCGATAGGAGTTTATATTTTGTTTATATTTATGAGCAGATTTTTATTGAAAGAAATTTTGAAGAGTGAAGTTAGTTATAAATGAATTCTGGTCTTGCTAAGATATCTCCTTCGTCTACTCTTCTGTAAACTCCAATCAGCTGTTCTTTATGAAAAAGAGCAAATTTTTCTTCTTTGGGTAAAGAAAGGAAGTCAATTTTGTGAATTGGTTTTCCTGTGAGAAGATTTTTTAGTTGTTGTGGATTTGGAGAGATTTGTTTGTAGGGAAGAACAAGCTTTAATGCTTCTTCTGCGGGAATTAAAATATCTTTTAATTTATTTTCATCTTTAAGAGCTTCTTCAAATTGATAGAGGTTTATGAAATTTTTGTCTTCTTCTGTGAAAATACCTGCTTTTGTTCTTCTTAATTCTAACATGTGCGCTCCCCCTATTTTATCTCCGATATCATCGCAGAGTTTTCTTATGTATGTTCCTGCTTGAACTTCTGTTTCAAATAAAATATCTTTTCCTTCTATTTCTAAAATGTTGAATGAGAATATTTCTCTTTGGCGAACAGCACGCTTTACGCTTGAACGGACTGGAGGGAGCTGGTTAATTATTCCTATGAAATCTTTAATTGTTTCTTTTAACTGTTTTTCATTTACTTCTTTATGCATCCTCATTATGCCTACATAAGTTTTGTTTTTATGCATGAAATATTCATTTAGTCTGCATGCTCTCCCTAGGGCAATTGGGAGAACTCCTGTAACTTGGGGATCAAGAGTTCCGAAGTGAGAAGTTTTTGAGAGATTTAGAGATTTTCTAATAAAATCTGAGATTGTAAATGAAGTTGGACCTTGAGGTTTGTCTATGTTTAATATTGAGAAATTCAAGAGTTCTTTATTTATCATATTATTATAATCATCTAGCTGTGTCTATAACTCTTTTGGTATCTCCTCTGAAGAGTTTGCTTGCATTTAATATTTCAATTGAAGTTATTGTTCCATCTTTTGATATGTCTACAACTATATTCTGTGGAAGCTCTATGCTCTTCCAATACTCCTTGTCATCTATCTCGATGTTCAAGACATCTGCTTCTTTATCATACCAAGTTTCTTTCATACTAATCTAGCCAGTAGGCAGTTATTATAAATATTTCGTCCCTTGCCTTTTTATAAACTACTTTTAAGGTTCTCCCAGAAGGAGGTATTCTTGAAACTGCATTAAAAGCATCTGCCCAATATTTATCATTTATTATATTTGAATTATTTAAAGCCGACTCTATTTTGTCACTTGTAATATCTTTCTTTTTCTTTGGATGTTTTTTAAGCCAATGTGTTGAATATCTTATTTTCATCTCTTCTATCTTTAGATATAAATAGAAGCTTAAAAATTATTACTTCTTCAAAGCCATTCTGTGGAAGCCTGGGTCTTTAGCTGCTGTTAAATGCTTCTGTGCTTTTGCCTGTTGTTCTGCCTGCTTGATATTTGATTCTGCTACTGAAGTTTCTTTTTCTTTTTCATCTTTGATTTGTTCTAATGTTCTTTCTTCAGCTTTTTCTTCTTTTTGTTTTGGTTTTTCAGTTTTAGTGTGCCTCTTGGCGTGCTTCAACTTCAAGAATTTAACATGCTGTGGAGGTTCTGCTAATGTGACTTTTACTATTTCTCCTTCTTTTACTGCTCTTACTTTTATTTTTGATGGGGGGCTTCTTCTTCCTCTAAAAAGAACTTCATTATTTAGATAAATGTCTAATTTAACCTTATCCACATCTCTTTCATCTACTTTCATATGCTTCGCTATGAATTTTTTTATTGTTTTTATTGCTCTTCCGCCTCTTCTATATTGAGGCATTTTTAGAAATTCTCTTCTCAATGGAATAATATATTCTCTTTCAAGCTTTTGTGTTTTAACTTCTGCCATTATTATAATTTAACTCCTGAATTAGCAGTATTTTTTATTGATAAGAAATTATTAATATATGAACCAGAGATATTGTTCATCTGATTAATTATTGATTTTATATTATAATTTAAGCTATTTTTTTTCATGTTGATTATCCTAGGTGATGTTTAGTTGCCTTTCTTGGCTTTATCTTTAATTTAGTTCTTCTCCAGTGTCTTCTGTGCTTTGTCATACTTGAAGGATGAACTCTTTTCTTTCCGTTCTTTCTTAGAACTGCCCAAAATGGAGCCCATTTTGTCTTTCTATTTTGTTTTGCTAATTTTACTTTCTTTGGATAGTGAGTTGTCATCTTGCTGGTACTCCTTGTAATAATTCATCTCTAAAAATTGGATATTGTGATCTTGGAGCTGAGATAGATATTCTTGCTTTATTACTACCTGACTGATTTGGATTGCTTCCGTCTAAAGTTATATGGATAACTGCTGACTCTTCTTGCTTAATAATTCTACCATTTGCATCCAAATATACATCTGCAGGGTCTGATTTTAACATTACAGCTAATAGTCCATTTACATTTAACAATACACTTTGTGAATCAATATATTCTGGAGTTATACTTGCTACTTTCCTATTAGTATTGTGAATTGAAATTCTCTCGCCTTCTCTTCTTGAAAGTGTTAAAAATCTTCTTTGTGTGCTGTAGGTCATTTCATTTCTCCTGCAACTTCTTCAAGAAGATCACGGCCTTGCTTTGTAAGCTGTCTTCCTGATTTTTTTCCTGCCGCTTTTTCTGTTAGGCCTGCTTTATCTGACTGCTGTAATATTGTTCTTATAATTTTTCCGCCTGCTTTTATGAAATGTGGCGGGCGCATTCCTCTCATCTTTCTATTTCCGTATCTTGAACGCAATCTCTCTGTTCCTACTATTCCTCTGATATATATTTGCCTTAGAATTCCTGCTGCTCTCTTGTGCCAGAAGTCTGGGTCTATATTTGGTCTTTCTTTTGCGTGAGAAGTTTTTACTAATTTTACCCAATGAGGCTCTTCAAATTCATCTAGTTCTTTAAGAGCTTCAGCTAATTTAAGATTGTATTTTATTGGTTGTATTGTTCTTATGTCTACCATTTAATAAGCAAGAGTAGGTAAAAAATACGCCTTATAAAGATTTCCTTTTGGAAATCTTTAATCCCTCGCTCCAGAAAGAGCTTCAGGTATAAATCTTGTTGAGAGGCTTTAATGGCGTATTTTTTAGAATATTACTAAGAGTTATGGTCTTACCTTTTCCTTAATATAATTGTATATCCTATTAGCTTATAGACTGTTTTTATCTTTAAAGAGGATTGGATTTTGTCTGCAATTTGCTTTAATTCTTCCCTGTTTCGTGTGGCTGACTTTAGGACGGAGATACGGATTCGTTTATGATGTTTGAAAGCTGTCTCAAGAGAAGTTATTGTTCCATCTGTGACTCCGTTCTTTCCTATCTGAAAAACTATCTGTGTTTCTAATTTTCTCATCTTATTTACCTCTTAATATCTGCACTCCACCTGCTGGAAGCGCGGAGAGAAGTTCATCCTGATTTAGGTGCTCTTCTTTCTCTATTTGTAATTTAGGAAGAAAATGAGATTTATCTATTTTTCCTGGAATTATTTTTATGATGATTGAGCTTTTGTTTTTTATTGAGGAAAGAGGTATAGCTCTTAGAACTCCTTTTTGCTTTGTTAAAGCTAAGATTAATTCAACATTTTTATGGGATATTTTGCCTTTTACTCCCCATGTTCCGACTGACATTGAATCTGACTTATACAATTGTGAAGTGTGGAAGATATCAACAAGAGCTTTCTTTTTTCCTTGCTTCCAAGCCCTTGAAAAAGAGCCCGTGAAGATAGCACACTCTTCCATATCCGATTCTGAAAGCTTTTCGATGTCTGATAAGATGATTGTAAATGGGCTTCCGGGAGAGCTTGTGTGCATCACTATAAAATCAGATTTTGATTTTTTTATTCTTCTTAGTAATTCATCGTTTTGATTAGCAGATTTTCCGCCAACTACTAATTTTCCTGATAATGTATAAAACCACTTGAATCTTTTATAATCTTCAAATTCCATTGAAAATTGAGAGAAAAGTGCTTTTTAATTGTTGGTATTAGACATTATTCTGGCGAAAGATAGAATGTTAAATCTTTATGTCCTCTTTTTATGGCAAATTGATACAATTTGTCTAGCGTATTTAGAGGAGGATTTGACTTTCCAGTTTCATAATTATTAATTGTGGTTCGAGTTACATCTAAAATATTTGCCAGATCTAATTTTGACATTCTTTCTCTCGTTCTTAATTCCTGTACAGATTCTGGATTAAAAGGCATAAATTTCTTAAGAAAATGTAGTTTTAAACTTTAGTATTTTACAGAAGACTTTCTTTTAGTATTTCAACGCTGAAGAAGGTTTGTCCGACTAAAGTGCTGTCCTGCGTGTCTGTAACTTTAACTATAACTTTTTGCGTGCATATTGGGGTTCCCTTAGGAACATTAACTTCTACATCGCCAAACGCATTCGGTCCGTCTATCTGAAGGAATGGAACAGGAACATTAAGATTTGTTATGAAAAGATTTTCTGTTCTTGTCTTGCCCATTATTCTAAGGCAGTTGTCTGAAGTTGTTAGTTCATCCAAAGTTAGAGTATATTTCAAACGATTTTCATTTTGCAATCCTTCGCCTGAAGGAAGTCTTGCGCCTATACCGACCTTGACGCTTGTGCCTGGTTTTATTTTTGCTGTTCTGTCTGAACCAAGTTTTACTATTACATTGCTATTTTCATCGTTGAATAAATTCTTAATTTCATTCTGAACTTTATCATCTAGTATATTTACTGATTCAGTTGCTCCTGTGAAGATATTTCTGATTAGAACTAAACCTAGAATTAACATTGACATTGCAAGAACTATGATAACAACTGTTCCTATTGAGAGTTCAATTGCTCCTCTTTTGTATTTTAAATTAGGGTGCGACATTTTTGGATTGAGAAATTAATTGTGAAATCATATCAGAGTTTTTAAGAACCCATATATTTGCAACTATTGCTAGTATTCCGACTATAATTGATATTATCGCGAGTATTTTTCCTGCTTTAGACCATTTATTTTTCTGCATTTTTTCCTGCTTTCCAGAAAAGACAAAAGAAATTATTCCCAGAATTAATCCTGGAAGACCTGCTAATAAAATTCCCAAAATTCCCAAAATTACAGATGATATTCCAAAGCTATTGTCTTCCTCTTTCTTCATCCCTTTTTCAGGTAAAAGAGTTTTATAAAGATTACTACGTAATCTTTAACCTTAAATTAGGGCATAAATCTTCAGATATAAAGCTTGTTGTTGCAAAATAATTTTTATTTATCTGTTTTTGTTCTCAACAACTAATATATCATGTATTATTGCTATTCTATCATTATCCATCAAAAGAATATGATTTGAATTTTTATAGTTCAGGGTAACTTTATTTTTTGAGGAAACTCCCGCTGCAATTATTTTTGCGCTATATTCCCCTGTAACGGTGTCATTTTCAGAGTAAGCTATGTATATTGGCTCTTTAATTCTGCTCAGATTTGCAACTGTTTCTTTTATGAAAGGAAGAGAATCCTTTATTGGCTGATATGGTATATTCCAATATGAAATATGCTTTGCTCTTCCTTCTGGAGAATTTATTTCTTCTATAATTCTCTTTTTCTTGTAGTTTAAAATATTTGAAAAGAGATTTGTTCTTGTCTCAAAAGGAAATATTTTATAGAATTCATATTTTTCTGATATGAATGGATTTAAGATATAAAGATTTTTTAGTTCATAATTCTCTGCTAATCTTAAGGCTATTACTGCGCTAAGTGAAGAGCCGACTATATTTATATTATCGCAGATTGAATGATTTAATGTTCTATATTTACCTTCTATTTCTCTATACCAAATATCTAAATTTTTTCCTTCTAAATGGCTTGGAACTTCTCCGTGGCCAGACAGCTTGAAAGCAAAAACAAAGTCTCCAAATTCTGCATTAATTGAATGTGCCAATTGCTTCATTTCTGCTGGAGAGGCCGTATAGCTATGTATTAAAATCCAGCAGGTTTTTGCCTTTCCTGGAATTGCAAATTCATCTGCGCCTTTTATTTTTCCATCTTCGTACTCCCAGGATTTTGAATCTTTTTCATCAATTTTTGATGCTTGAAGAAAACCTGTTGTGGCGAAAAGAAAAATCATATAGGATGCAATTATAATTAGGATTATTACGAAAGTTATTACTTTTATTCTTTTTTTTGATAGTTTTATTTT
>OBEQ012030749.1_pt1 | contig 10880 bp, 16 predicted proteins | sample 1670901 | NCBI WGS metagenome assembly OBEQ01 (sample SAMEA104232315, study PRJEB22302) | groundwater metagenome | biome: forest; feature: aquifer; material: groundwater | place: USA | collected 2011-08-07 | depth 5.4 m | reverse complement strand
GTAGGCGTAGGCGTAGGCGTAGGCGTAGGCGTAGGCGTAGGCGTAGGCGTAGGCGTAGGCGTAAAAGTTGGAGTCGGAGTTGGGATAGGAGTTGGGGTGGGCGTAGATATTGGAGTAGGCGAAGGCGCTAAAACAATAAAATTGGCAACACCAATCTGACCAAAATACACATCGTTACTGACAGCCGGTCTGCAAATAGTACTGTTATTTTTCTCGTAATCAGCGCCGGCGCGATGAACATTTTGCATTTGAATCGCATAACTGCCAGGCTGAATTGGTGCAGTTAAGGTGAAAGTAAAATCTCTAACATCACCGCTATACATACTAGGCGTATAATGACCGTAAGTTGGATTAATATTAAAACCACTTTTTTGAACAAATTGGAAATAACCACCATGGTACCACCAAGTATTACCAGTATTATTAATGCTGGCATTAAATACCACTATCTGACCAGAGTTCAAAACAGATGGCAAACCACTTAAGATAACTGTTGCGTCTTCAATACAGGAAATCGGTGTTGGCGTAGGTGTCGACGTCGGCGTTGATATTGGAGTTGGCGTTGGTCCGCCAGCTGGCGGAGGAGTTGATACAGGACAATCTACACCATAATCTACGACCACACCCAAAAAGACTGTTGAGGAATAAGTTGTATCTGTCTGAAAGAAACCGGCGTCATATTGAGTCCGACCACAATTATAGACGTTGGTGTCATATCTTAAAGTAAGGTTTCCTGACTCTCCGGGTTGATAGTCTGTCTTGCCACTGATTTTTTCAAAGCTAGAACCAATGGTTGAATCATAAGCACCACACCCAGATGTGTTACTGTGAAAGGCAAGATAGTTAATCTTATAAGGACTGCCAGTGCTGTTGGTCGCCGTAATATCGTATGTAAAATATCTGTTACCGTTGGGGACACGAACACATGTTCCGGCTGGTTTGCCGCTCTCAACAAATGAAACATGAAAATTACCAGAGGCGAACGCCTGGTCTTGATGACCTTTAACATTCAAAAATATGTTAAAAAAACTTACACTGAATACAGTAAGCGCAACCAGATAAATTATTGATAAATACTTAGTTTTTTGCATATTTTTTAACCCTTAAGGTTATTGGGATTTGTTTCTGCAAATTATATATTATTATTGACACAATGTCAAGGTCAAGAAAAGTTTACTCCAAATCGGCAGTAATAATTATTCTGTTTTTATCTGTGCCTATTGGCCAACAGCTAGCAAGGATTAAATCACCACTCACATTTGATGAGGCCAATTCGACGCTTGAACCAATTTTTTTGTCTTTAATGATGTAGGTATAACCACGACCTTCGTAGTTTATATATACCATGTCGCCGACAGCAAGCTTGTTAAGCCCCGCGAATATACCACTATACTTTGTAAATGGGAAGGTAGATGAAGAGTGGCCTATAATCACAGTGGTGCCAAGCTGTCCGGGCACAGCTGAACCCGGGTAAAGAACGACGCCTGATTTAAGGCTGGCCAAAATTTTGTTCTCAGCAACTGAAACCGGCTCAACAATCGGAGCTTTGACGTTTAGCCTTGATATAGAAATAAAATTAGAGTTAGTGTTTGTATTAACTGAGGCCGTTTGGGTCTGATTCGACAGGATTGTTGGACTGGATTGGTTTAACTCTGTGGTCGCTTTGCCAATAGCCGCCAAACTATCTTCCAAAACTGATAGGCTTAAGTTAGAAGAAACAGATAGCCCATTTATACTGTGACCATATTTAGATTTATACAAATTTTCCAGCTCAAGATTTGATTTTTGCTCATCTGCTTCAGGAATAAAATAATAACCTATACGATCATACACTGCCTGAGCATTTAAAATGCTGAAAATTATAAAGAAAGAAGATAAGAAAACAAAAATCGTCCGATTTAAATTTTTCTTAAATAATTTTTGTGGGATATTTAAATCCATATAATTAATTAGCAATATAATTACGGGGCTATGGCAATACTATACTGCCAGACAAGAAGCTGACCACTTGCGAATCGTGAATGCTAGCAAATACAGCGCTAAGCACTATCAATGTGACGGCTCTTAAAACAAGTTCTGGAAACTGAATATCTATACGGACAAAAACTTTCATCATGAAGATGGCGATCGTAGCAACAAGAACAATAGCCATTATTCTATTTAGTAATAAGTTATATGAGTAGGCATCCATACCACTTTTGTTTGGTTTTTCCGAAAAATTAAGTTCCGATTTAACCTGTGCCACTGATGTTGGTATCCTAGTCAATGCTGGTGAAACAAATGTTGTCGGCGTAAAAGGTGTTGCTGTTGGCAATGCCGTAGCAACAATTACGCTTGTTTTTGGAGACGGTTTTATTGTTGGCTTAAGGGTTGGCTGGGATAACGCCGCTTTTACAACTTTAGGGTCTCCGAATTCCTGAACTACGACTGTCGTGCGCTGGCCATTTATAATACCTGACCCAACCGCAATACCAATGTCTTTAAACTCCGGCAGTAATATGTTTTTTCTATGCAACTCTGAGTTAAGCCAAGCCTTCATTGTTTCGTCGCTGTTATAAAAATTCATAGCCAAGTTCTCACCAGCTATAATATAATTGTAGTTAGCATTACCAATCCAAACCCAAGGCGTAACACCAGAAGGTGAAACATGGCTGAAATAGTTGTTTTGAAACATATCATTCAGCTTCGTTTGGGCGGCAAGCTCTAACTTGGCATTAGGACTCAAAATAGCAACGCCATTATCCTGCCTGGCTTGGTTGGTAAGCACATACAGATCAGTCTGAGTTATTTCTTTGAAAATATCAGCACCCAAAAACTTCTCAAACGATACTATGCTTAAAATCTTAATACCCACAAGAAAAACAACCAACAGAAAGAAATACCTGCCATCAAGTACTTTGGGTCTGAAATTATTGTCCTCACAGGGCCAAAAAAGCCCTTTTAAGTATGCAGCCATAAGATTAGAACTTTCTTTTATAATTATACAATAAAATTAAGATAAAGTCAATATTTCAGATCCGGTCTTGGTTATCGCGACCGTATGTTCAAAGTGTGCCGCCAAACCCTTATCCTTGGTTGAGAAAACCATATCTCGCTCTTGAACATGCCAGTCACCCGTCACCACCATCGGTTCAATAGCTATCACCATTTCCTCAACAAGCTCAACCCCAGTTCCGGCTTTACCGTAATTAGGCACCTCTGGTTCTTCGTGCAGTTGAGCTCCGACACCATGACCAATAAGTTCTCTGACGACATTGAAACCCTGCGACTCAACATATTTTTGAATAGCTGAACCAATATCTCCAGTTTTATTACCAACTACAGCTTTAGAAATACCAACATTAAGCGCTTCGCGAGTAACGTCTAATAATTTAGTTTTAATTTTATTTTCTTTTCCGCCAGGTACAATAACTGTTGTGGCTGTGTCGGTATGAAATCCTTTGTACAATATACCGACATCAATTTTCAAAACATCACCCGCAACAAGCTTGCGATCGGAAGGCACACCGTGAACAACCTCTTCATTGATTGACGTACAAATCACCGCTGGGAAATCGTTGTAACCTAAAAAGGAAGGGTTTGCGCCATACGACTTAATAAGTTCTCGAGCAAGGGTATCAATATCGGCAGTTGTAATTCCTGGCTTAACCGCCTGAACCAACTTCTGTAATATCCCCGCCAAAATCTTCCCACCCTTTCGCATTGTTTCGATCTCCTTTTTTGTTTTGATGTTGATCACAACAACCTGAATTTTATTATTTTTACAATTGATTCTGAACTAACTTTTTGTCCATAGTAAATTTGGTAATGATTTACCATGTCTTTCGTGTTTGAATATTTTTCATGATCCTTGTAATCCAGTTCCTCTATCTCGTTAAGTTTTTTCTCTCGTACATCAATGATCTCAGCACAAGAAAAGCTCTCTTTGGTGTCTGAGTTAATAAATTCTAACTTATCTCCCACCCGCAAATTCTTATCATCGAATAGACGCCAAGTAGTAGTCTTGCTATCATCTAATATCCTGGCAACCAAATTGGACTTAAACTTAAGGGTTTTCATACCACAATTAAACCACCAAAAAGCGGTTTTGGCTACTCAAACCATGACAAGTGAAATTAAAACCTATAAGTATCTTCTTTTCTAAATCCAACTTTTAAAATAAAAACGTGGTTATTTCTAATTTGATAAATTATTCTTACATGACCCTCCCTAACTCTAAAAATGTCACCTCCTATTTTAAGTTTTTTAATATCCAGATTATCAAAGCGCCCCAATCGGAGCGCTTTGATAATCTTTTTTATTCGCTCTTTCTCTTTGGGAATTAATTTTTCTAATGCCTTATCAATTTTATCCATGACTAAAGTTTCGCGAGTAACTCTTCCGCTGGAATACCGCCCTTTCTAATTTTAGTAAAATCAATGACTGTTTCCCAAAGTCCCTCATCCTCGTCAATAGAAGAGATTTTAAATAAAGGTTTTGATTTTTTCACCACTATAAAAGAGTCGCCCTTCTCCACTCGAGAAGCGTATTTTTGCATGTTTTCTCGTAACTCTTTTAACCCCAAAATGTGTGTTTTCATAATATCCAAAGTTTATCTTAAGATTAGCTTCGAGTCAAGGCTTCTGTGGATATTTAGACAGTTGTGCTATAAAATTATCAAAATCTGTATCTGGAGTATAGATGTAAGTGTTCTCGTTTTGGGTTGGGATCTCCAATTGTACTTTTGCGTCATCAAGATACTCTTGTTTCACGTCGTGTCTTTCTTTGGATATTTTATTTCTATCCTGACGCAGATTTAATATCTCTTCCGGCGTATCAAGATAAATTACGACGGAACTACCACCTGCTTCTTTTGCTAATTCCCTAAGCTCATCCCGATGTTTCCGCATTAAATTTACGTTATCAAACACAACAGACTTACCACTCATCATGAGTTCTTTAATTCTTTGCTTACACATATTTAGCAGCATCTCCCACTGCTTATCGTCATCCTCGTTGAGGTTAAGCTCTTTTTCTTTTTCAAAAAAAATAGCATCCTGACTTACTAGTGGTATATTGAGACGTTCTGCAATTTTTTTAGCAAGTACAGATTTACCGGCAAATCCTATTCCACACATGATATATAGAATTGGCTTCATCCCCCAATTAAACCACCAAAAATGAGTTTGGTCCATTTAAAAGACTTTTTAAAATTATGATTGAAACTCATACCCCAGAGAGGAATTCCCGGAGGCGTTTTGGCTGGTCCTAATCCCATAGTGGAATGTAATACAAAATACATAGAGGTTTCCGAGTCTTCGAGGAACAAAACGCCGAGGGTTATAGATCAAAACTGGCGCTGGAGCCAGTTTATGATCGGTCCGAATCGGGGTATGGGGTTCAATCATAATTTAGCCAATATATCCTCGTGGATTTTTTCTATAGACTGTTCGCCGTTTATTTCTATGAGTAGCCCCTTTTCTTTGAAAAAATTAATCGCCGGCACAACGAAATCATCATACCAATCAAGGCGCTCATTGATAGCTTTTTCGTTGTCATCAACCCTGCCCCTGCCAAGCAACCTCTTAACAGCTTCCTCTCTGCTAATATTAATAAGCAAAACTTTAGTATTATCTATTCTATCTAACCATTCTAAAAACTCATGCAACTCTTCTGCTTCTTGCGGTCTTCTGGGAAAACCATCACAAATTAAACCCTGATTTTCCTTAAGCGTATAGGCAATCTCGTGCATCCAAAGAGTGGAAGCTATTTGAGCATAAGGCAATTTGCCTTGATTTATAGTATCTTTTATTTTCTTTCCAACGTCTGTGTTTTGTTCTGCAAGCTTGCGCATTAAGTCACCGCTAGATACCTGAAGCATGTTGCCAAAATATTTAGCTAACAATTCCGCCTGAGTACCCTTGCCCGACCCTGATCGGCCAAAGAGTATAAAATTAAATGGCTTATTTCCCATGACTAGATAATAACATTTCTACAAAAAATGAAAATCGCTTGCATGGATTTATTTTGTATGTTATAATTAATGCCGGTCGATTTTTAGTACCTACAAATAATAATATCAGTTAAAAACAATGAAATATTCAATGACCTGTTCCTGTGGCCATGTTATGGAGACAGAAGCCACAACCAGAGAAGAAGCGGTTGCAAACATAAAAGGCATGATGACCGAAGAAGCAATTACTGCTCACATGGGCGAAAAGCATGCTGGCGAACCTGTTCTATCAAAAGCAGAAGTTGATGCTATGGTCGAACAAAGCACTGTCCAGATGTAATCACATCAAAAACACCCGCCTTAGGCGGGTGTTTTTGATTTCTGCACAGATATAAATTTTAATACTCGTACATCGAAAGTTGCGCATCAATCTGTTTCATAATTTCAATCGCCACAGATACAACGATAAGTATTGAGGTGCCACCGACAGTAAAGGCAGTTATCCCCGTGGCCGCTTGAACAATATTCGGCAAAACCGCAATCAAACCCAAAAATATAGCTCCGACTAAGGTAACTCGATTAAGCAGGTGCTGTAAAAATTGAGCCGTTTGCGGACCCGGCCTAATACCCGGGATGTATCCACCTTGTTTCTGAACATTTTCGGAAACAGATTTGGGATCAAAAGTGACTGCCGTATAGAAATAAGTAAACAAAACCACCAGCAAAAAATAGAAAATTGAATACCATAAATGCGACTGAAGAAATAAACTTACCGCACTAGAAATTTTTGATAAAACCGGAATACTTGTTCCGGCAATAAAATTTGCAATCATGCTCGGAAAAAGCAAAATAGACAGAGCAAAAATTATGGGAATTACACCGGCGTTATTCACCCTCATTGGTAAATAAGTAGAAACACCGCCATAAACCTTCATCCCTCTAATTCGTCTGGCGTAATTGACTGGTATATTTCTTTGGGCTTCAGAAATATATATAACGCCAACTATAACCGCCAAGGCAACAGCGATAAATCCTATGTAAGTAAATAGTTGGTTTGAGGTATAGCTAAAAAGAGCCTGGCCAGTACTAGTTGGAAATCTTGAAACTATACCGGCAAAAATTAATATGGAGACACCATTGCCCATGTTTTTTTCAGATATAAGTTCTCCTAACCACATTAAAAACATGCTTGATGCCACAACCACTGAAATTGCCGTCACCCATTCAATTAAAGCTAAATGATTTATAATGCCTTGTCTTGATAAAAGAACCAGAAAACCGTAACCCTGAAGAGCGGCAAGAGGAATGGTCAGCAATCTGGAGTATTGATTAAATTTCATTCGTCCAGCTTCGCCTTCATATTTATACATCTGTTCAAGCTGAGGAAATATCATTGTTAAAAGCTGCATTATAATTGAACCGGTAATATAGGGTCCCAATCCAAGCATGCCCAAAGATAGAGTTGATAAAGAACCGCCAGTAAATGCGCTGACTAAACCAAAAAATTGGTTCTGCTGAAAAAATTCTTTTAATTTTGAGCTGTCGATGGCCGGTATGGGTATGCTTGAAATAACTCTGGAAACCACAAGTATCGCCAGAATAAAAAGAACTTTATTCCTTAAGTCTGGTCTTTTAAATATTTGCAATAGTTTCTTCATTTTACTTAATGGTTCCTCCGGCTTTTTGAATTTTAGCTTTAGCTGATTTAGAAAAGATGAAGCCCTGAAAATCTATTTTTTTTCTAAGTTCGCCGTCGCCCAATATTTTTATATCCGAATCAGCAGAAACTAAACCTTTTTTGGCCAATACGTCCGGTGTTAATAGTTGGCCTTCGTCAAAAATATTGAACTGGTCTAAATTAAAAACACTAGGTTTTGTTTGTCTTAGTTGAAAAAATCTATGCTTTTTATGAGGCCGACTATTGCCCGGTTTTTTAGAAGCGCCTCTTTTTTTAGGAAAAAGTTGCCAGATTCTATTGTCACCGCCTCTAAAGCCAGGCTTAAACCCCGCGCCAGCACGCGATTTCTGACCTTTCATCCCTTTGCCAGAATACGTACCGCGTTTGCCTCCCCGACCGACACGTTGGCTAATCTTTCTTGGTGTTTTTGGTTGTAGCTCAGATAAATTCATAAATTTATAACTTAGGATTTGCTCTAAGTTTGCTTAGCGCTTTCAGAGTTGCCATTGCAATATTTAATTTATTGTTTGTTCTTTCAACAAGCTTGCCTGTCAAACTAGTCATCCCAGATAATTTAGCAACTGCTCTAACCGGACCGCCTGCTTTTACGCCACCTCTAGCTGGTTTTAATATAACCACGGCACTAGAATATTTAGCTTCTACTTGATAAGGAATTGTGCCATTCACCAATAGTACGGTAATTAAACTCTTTTTTGCCTGATTATAAGCTTTCTGAATAGAACTAACAACGTCTTTGCCCTTAGCAACTCCAACTCCGACCTTGCCCCTATTATCTCCTATAACTATTGTGGCTCTAAAGCTAAACCTCTTACCACCCTTAGTTACTCGAGAAACTCTGGCAATATCTAAAACCTTCTGATCATATTCAGGTTTCTGGTATTCTCTATTGGGACGACCGCCTCGACGACCCATCCTATTGCCCCTATTATTTTGTGGTCTATTGTCTTCCATTGTTTAAAAATTCCTGCCTGCCGGCAGGCAGGTAAAAGTTAAAAATTAAAATTTTATTCCACCTTTTCTTAACCCTTCGGCTACGGCTTTTACTCGGCCATGGTATTTAAATCCGCCCCTATCAAATATTAACTCCTTAATTCCGGCCACCTTAGCTTTTTCGGCCAACATTTCTCCAATAGCTAAAGCTTTTTCGATTTTACTGCTTTTCGGTTTAGTCTTTGCTCCAGATATCACCTTACTACTTATTAATGTCTTGCCAGTACTGTCATCAATCATTTGAACAAAAATATGTTTATTACTTTTGAAAACTGAAACTCTAGGCCTTTGAGCCGTACCGATAATTTTTGCGCGTACTCTCTTGTGACGCATTATTCTGTGTTGTGATTTAGAATTTCTATTCATGTTTTTATCCTGACGCGACAGCTTTTTTGCCAGCTTTTCTCCTTATAACTTCTCCTTGATAACGGATGCCACTTCCTTTGTGGGGTTCGGGTTCTCTTTTGGATCTGATTTCTGCTGCAACCTTACCAATTAATTCTTTGTCTATTCCTATAATTTTAATTACGCTCTTGTCTACCTTAAATTCAATACCCGGGCATGCCTCAATATTAATTGGATGAGAATATCCAAGAATCAACTCCAAACCGTTTCCTTTAATTGTGGCCTTGTAGCCAACTCCTTGAAATTCCAAGACCTTCTCAAATCCGTCCGTTACACCCTTAACCATATTCTGAATTAAAGCTCTTGTTAGCCCCCAAACGGCACCAGTTTTTTTGTCTCTAGAATCTCTGTCTTTCAATTCTACAATAATCCTGCCGTTTTCAGTTTTTATGATTATGTTGGCCGGAAATTTTTTCCTAAGCTCGCCTTTGGGGCCTTTTACTAAAATTAAACTGTCCTCGATTTTTATATCAACTTTTTCCGGTATTATAATTTGTTTTTTTCCTATTTTGGACATGCTCGGAGTGGGCTCCCGTTAATTTAGTCGCCCGCGAGGGGCCCCATTGCTCTTTTCCCTGTCTTACTGCTACTCGAGAAGTGCAATGGGGACACGCGCTGGCGACTAACGGGAACTCTGTTCACCATATTTCAAACATTAATTCTCCTCCCAAATTATGTTTTCTTGCTTCTTTTGAACTCATTACCCCTTTCGGCGTAGATATGATTGACATTCCGTAGCCCGAACGAACTGGCTTTATGTCTTTTGATTTCACATAAATTTTCCTTGATGGCTTGCTAATTATTTTTATCCCATTTAAAGCGCCTTGGCCATCATTATATTTAAGTTGCAACAAAATGTAATCATGTTCGGTTTTTCGGCTTTTTTTCTTTTTTATTTCAATGTCACTTAAAAATCCTGCGCTCTTAAGAATTTCTGCTATTTTAAGCTTGGTCTTTGAGAGAGATACCAAAACATGCTCACTTTTTGCCATTTGAGCATTCTTTATTCTTATCAACATGTCGATAACGGGGTTGTTTACCATGATGATTTTTTAATTCCAGGCAATAAGCCTTCGCTGGCCAACTCCCTGAAGTGTATTCTGCACAAACCAAATCTTCTCATATATCCGCCCCTTCTCCCACACATAAAACATCTCCTGACTATACGCGTAGAGTACTTGGGTTTTTTATTTGACCGCGCTATTGTGGACTTTTTTGCCATTTTAACTTTTTATCGGAAATCCAATTAATTTTAACAGTTTTATTCCTTCTTCTCTTTCTTTTGCCGTAGTTGTCACCGTAACCTGTAATCCAAATATATCTTTTAAGTTTTCATACTGAATTTCTGGAAAAATACTATGCTCTTTTACTCCGAAGTTCAAGTTGCCGTTAGCGTCAAAATTTCTTGAATCAATACCCCGAAAATCTCTAGACCTCGGAAGAGCAATAGAAATAAGCCGATCCATAAAATCATACATCCTCTTACCTCTTAGTGTAATACTATAACCTATAACCATACCCTCCCTTATTTTAAAACCGGCTATGGATTTCTTTGCTTTTCTTGGAACGGCTTTTTGGCCAGACAGTGTGGCAAGATCCTTTTCGATTTTTTCTATAGCTTTACCATCTTTTAGCACCCGGCCGATACCGGTATTTATGACTATTTTATCTACCCTTGGTACAGCCATTACGTTTTTAATGCCAAACTCCTTCTGCATCGCAGGTATCACTTCTTTCCTATATTTTTCTAGTAGTCTAGCCATGAAACGGTATTATTTTAACATAAAATTTATGTTTTGTTAAGTTTTATGTTTCGGCTTTGCATTTTTTGCAAATTCTAACCTTATTATCTCC